>Ga0209220_1000211_pt1 | contig 24593 bp, 23 predicted proteins | sample BlaSpr_A8_OM3_M3_FD_187984 | JGI IMG/M metagenome (GOLD analysis project Ga0209220, IMG submission 187984) | Forest soil microbial communities from Thunder Bay, Ontario, Canada - Black Spruce, Ontario site 2_A8_OM3_M3 (SPAdes) (version 2) | ecosystem: Environmental > Terrestrial > Soil > Boreal... | reverse complement strand
ATCTCACTTCGCGCAGCATCTGCCGCCATTCGAGCGCCGGTTCGACCGAGACGCGAATCCGCTCCAGGTCCAGCCAGCCGGTTTTGCGCGAATGCTCGAGGTATCCCTCGTCGCCCTTGTCGTCGTGCTTTTTACCGGCCTCGAGCGCGCGCATTCGCTTGCCTTCGCGCAGCACGAGCGTCTTGCGATCGCGGGAAAGCGCGAACCAATCGACCTTCTCGACCAGCGTCTCGCAGTGCGCAGCAGCGAAATCGAAGCACTCGAGCCGTCCCGGCTTCTCTGCGTGTCCGCCGCGCCCATGCGCGCCCGCGACATCGAACACTGTCCATAGCGCTTTCCCTGAAATGCCCGCGATCTGACGATACAGTCCCTCGGGCACCGGGAAGGCCGCAATGCGCCTCTCCAGTCCCTCGAGATCGATGCTCAGCGGGTTCGTCGGCGTCGTTTTCTTATCGTCGTCTTTTGCAGTGGAAGGCTCGCCCATGCCGCGCGGCTCGGGATCGAAAGGCGGGCGGCCGCCGGCTTGCAGCGCGACCAGGTACGGCCGCACGCCGCGCGGAAATGAGAGCTCGAAATGCACGTTGTCGTAGACCGGATCGAAGGTGCGCACCGAAAGCAGGTACAGGTAACGCCCTTCCGGATCGAATGCCGGACAGAAGTCGCGGAACTCTCCGGTGGTCATCGGTACCGCTCTTCCCGTCGCTACCTCGTACAGCCGGATCGCGCTGTGGCGCGGGCTGGTCCAGATCGGGAACGCGAGCCATGCCCCGTCGGGCGACCACGCGAGCTGCTCGCTGCGGCCGAATTCGCTGCGCGCGATGACACGCACCGTTCCGGCGTCGAGGTCGGCGAGCAGCACCTCGTTGCGATGATTGGCGAGCGCGACGCGCCTGCCGACGGGTGCCGCTTCCAGGGCGACAACCCTGCCGACATCGGCGTCGAGGGTCCGCTCCGCCGTGCCGGCGAACACTTGAATCCGTTCTTCGCCTGAGGCGTCGCTGACGGCGAGCAAAGACTCTCCGTCTGCAAGCCAGGTGCCCAGCCGAAAGCGAACGCCATCGGGCGCGCCATGCTGCCGCACTGCGCCTTCCCACAAGGCGAACGAGAACAGCTTGCCGCGCACGTCCGCGGCAATACTGTGACCCGCGGGGTGCACGTCGAATCCGCCCAGAAAGTCTGGCGCAGGAACGAATTTGCGTGCCGCCTGCGTGCGGTGCGCCGGCACGTCGATCTCCAGTCTCTGCGTCGCATCGCGTTTAGGATCGAACAGCCAGAGATCAGCGCCACATTGGTACACGATGCGCTGGCCGTCGGTCGACGCGTGCCGCGCGTAGAACTCCGCGTGGTCCGTGTGCCGGCGCAGATCACCGCCGTCGTGGCGGCACGAGTACAGATTGGCGACGCTTTCGAAGTCGGACAGAAACCAGATGCGTCCGGCGAGGCAGATCGGGCTGGTGAGATTGCCTTTCATTTGCGACAGCCGCTGGAACTCGCCATTGCCCGAGGCATCGACCCACAGCGCTCCTGCAGTCCCGCCGCGGTAGCGCTTCCAGCGAGCCGGGTCCGCGGTGTTACGGCCTATCACCTTTGCGCCGCTCGGACCATATGAGAGGTGGTTTACCTGGCCATACGGCAACAGTTGCGGCAGACCGCCGTCGGCGTCCAGCGCGAACGCTCGATAGTTGCGAAAGAACGGTTGCCCGTGCGTCGTCACGAACAGGATGCGGCCCTCAGGCGTCCAGCCACGCACGATCACGTCGGGTCCGAGCCAAGTCATGCGCCGCGCGGGACCGCCTTCGGACGGCATGCGATAGACTTCAGGATGCTGCTCGTCGCGCCCGACGTAGGCGAGCCATTGTCCGTCCGGAGAGATCGACGGATAGCCGACCTCGCCCAGCCCGGCGGTGAGGCGCCAGGCCGCTCCACCCGCCGTATCCGCGCGCCACAGATCATCGTCGCAGACGAAAACGACCGTATCGCGCCAGATCGACGGGTGCCTCAGGTAGCCGCGCAGCGCCATGAAACGAATTCTGCCCAGGAAATTTGTCGCGCGTCTGGCATTCCTGTAAACTTCTCCATCCCTACACGCGCTAGGTAGATGACCAAGTATGTCTTCGTAACCGGTGGTGTAGTTTCCTCTTTGGGGAAAGGCATCGCCGCCGCGTCCCTCGCCGCGATCCTCGAATCGCGGGGCATCCGAGTCACCAACATCAAGCTGGACCCGTATATCAACGTCGATCCGGGCACCATGAGCCCGTTTCAGCACGGGGAAGTGTTCGTCACCGAAGACGGCGCGGAGACCGATCTCGACCTCGGCCACTACGAGCGCTTCCAGAGCGCGAAGATGCGCCGCTGGAACAACTTCACCACCGGCCAGATCTACGAGTCGGTGATCAAGAAGGAGCGGCGCGGCGACTACCTCGGCGGCACGGTGCAGGTGATCCCGCACATTACCGACGAGATCAAGGCGTTCATCAAGCGCGGCGCCGGCGATGCCGACGTGGCGATCGTCGAGATCGGCGGCACCGTCGGCGACATCGAGTCGCTGCCTTTCCTCGAGGCGATCCGGCAGATGGGCCTGGAGCTCGGCCGCAACAACGTCTGCTACGTCCACCTGACGCTGGTGCCCTACATCGCCTCGGCGGGGGAGATCAAGACCAAGCCGACGCAGCACTCGGTCAAGGAGCTGCGTGAGATCGGCATCCAGGCCGACGCGCTGCTGTGCAGGACGATTCAGCCGCTGCCCGAGGACGAGCGCCGCAAGATCGCGCTGTTCACCAACGTGCAGAAGGAAGCGGTGATCTCGGCCTGGGACGTCGACTCGATCTACAAGATCCCGATGATGCTCCACGAGCAGATGCTCGACGAGATCGTCTGCCACAAGCTGAACATCCTCGCCCGCGCCGCCGACCTGTCGTCGTGGGTGAAGCTGGTCCATGCGCAGGAGCATCCCGAGCACGAGGTCGACATCGCCTTCGTCGGCAAGTACGTCGACCTGCAGGACTCGTACAAGTCGCTCAACGAAGCGCTCAAGCACGCCGGCATCCATACCCGCTCCAAGGTCAACATCCATTACCTCGACTCCGAAGAGCTGGAGAAGAGCGGCGTCGCACCGCTGGAGAAGATGGATGCGGTCCTGGTGCCCGGCGGCTTCGGCCAGCGCGGCACCGAAGGCAAGATGCGCGCCGTGCGCTACGCCAGGGAGAACGGCATTCCCTATCTCGGCATCTGCCTCGGCATGCAGCTCGCCACCATCGAGTTCGCGCGCAACGTCTGCGGCCTGGCCGGGGCCAACAGCACCGAGTTCGACCCCGACACGCCGCACCCGGTGGTGGCGCTGATCACCGAGTGGCTCGACCGCACCGGCCGCATCGAGAAGCGAACCGAGAAATCCGATCTCGGCGGCACCATGCGCCTGGGCGCGCAGAAGTGCCCGGTCGAGCCGGGCACTCTTGCTTCTTCAATTTATGGTTTGGAAGTAAATGAAAGGCATCGTCACCGCTACGAAGTGAACAACATCTACGTGCCGCAGCTCGAAGCAAAGGGCTACAAGGTTTCAGCGCGCACGCCGAGCGAGCACCTGCCCGAGATGATGGAGATCCCCGGCCACCCCTTCTTCGTCGGCGTGCAATTCCACCCGGAGTTCACCTCGACGCCGCGCGCCGGCCACCCCCTGTTCAAGGCCTTTGTCACTGCCGCACTCAAGCACCGCGCGACCGCGAAGCGGCCTGGCGGAGCACTCTCGGTCGTCGCAGCGTGAAGCTTTGCGGATTTGAAGTTGGCCTCGAGCGGCCGCTCTTTCTCATTGCCGGGCCGTGCGTCGTCGAGTCGCGCCAGCTGCAGATCGACACCGCCGGGCGCCTGAAGGAGATCTGCAAGCCGCTCGGCCTGCCGCTGATCTTCAAGTCCTCCTACGACAAGGCGAACCGCAGCTCGGGCAAGTCGTACCGCGGTCTGGGCATGGAGCAGGGTTTGAAGATCCTAGGGGAGGTCAAACGGCAGATCGGCGTTCCGGTATTGACCGATGTGCACACCGAGAAAGAAGTGAAGCCGGCCGCCGAGATTGTCGACGTGCTGCAGACGCCGGCGTTTCTCTGCCGCCAGACCGATTTCATCCACGCCGCGGCTTCGGCCGGCCGGCCGGTCAACATCAAGAAGGGCCAGTTCCTTTCGCCGCACGAGATGAAGAACGTCGTCGACAAGGCGAAGGAGGCGAGCGGCAGCGACAACGTGCTGGTTTGCGAGCGCGGTTTTTCTTTCGGCTACGGCAATCTGGTCTCCGACATGCGCTCGCTCGCCATCATGCGCGACACCGGCTGCCCGGTGGTGTTCGATGCCACGCATTCGGTGCAGTTGCCCGGCGGCCAGGGCAGCGTTTCGGGCGGTGAACGCGAGTTCATCCCGGTGCTCGCGCGTGCCGCGGTGGCCACGGGCATCTCGGGCCTGTTCATGGAGACGCATCCGCATCCGGAAAAGGCGCTTTCCGACGGTCCGAATGCGTGGCCGCTGGGGCTGATGCAGGAGTTGCTCGAAACGCTGGTGCAGCTCGACCGCATGGTGAAAAAGAACGGTTTTGCCGAAATGAAAGTGAAAAAATCATGAGCTCCATCGTCGATGTAGTCGCCCGTGAGATCCTTGACTCGCGCGGAAACCCAACCGTCGAAGCCGATGTGCTGCTCGAGTCCGGCGTGATGGGCCGTGCCGCGGTGCCATCGGGCGCTTCGACCGGCAGCCGCGAGGCGATCGAGCTGCGCGACGGCGACCGGCAGCGCTACGGCGGCAAGGGTGTGCTGAAGGCGGTCGAGAACGTCAACACCGAGATCTCGGAGGCGATCGTCGGGCTAGATGCCAGCGAGCAGGCCTTCATCGACAAGACGCTGATCGAGCTCGACGGCAGCGAGAACAAGGCTCGCCTTGGCGCTAATGCGCTGCTCGCCGTATCGATGGCAGTGGCCAGGGCGGCGGCGGAGGAGGCGGGGCTGCCGCTCTACCGCTACTTCGGCGGGTCCGGAGCGATGCGCATGCCGGTGCCGATGATGAACGTGATCAACGGCGGCGCGCACGCCAACAACCATCTCGACCTGCAGGAATTCATGATCGTGCCGCTCGGGCAGCAGTCGTTCCGCGAGGCCTTGCGCTGCGGCGCCGAGATCTTCCAGGCGCTGAAGAAAATCATCGACAGCAAGGGCATGTCGACGGCGGTCGGCGACGAGGGCGGCTTCACGCCGGAGCTGCCGACGCACGCGGCGGCGATCGAGCTGATCATCGAGGCGATCGGCAGAGCCGGCTACGGCGCGGGGCGCGACGTGATGCTGGCGCTCGACTGCGCGGCTTCCGAGTTCTTCCGCGAGGGCCGCTACGTGCTCGAGTCCGAGCGCAAGACTCTTACCTCCACCGAATTTTCAGAATATCTGGAAAGCCTGGCGGCGCGCTATCCGATCGTGTCGATCGAGGACGGCATGGCCGAGAACGACTGGGAGGGCTGGAAGACCCTCAGCCAGCGGCTGGGCAGGAAGCTGCAGCTGGTGGGCGACGATCTTTTCGTCACCAATACGGGCATCCTGCGCGAGGGCATCCGGCAGGGCGTCGCCAACTCGATCCTCATCAAGGTCAACCAGATCGGTACCCTCACCGAGACGTTCGCGGCGATCGAGCTCGCGAAGCGCGCCGCCTATGGCACCGTGATCTCGCACCGCTCGGGCGAGACCGAGGACACCACCATCGCCGACATCGCCGTCGGCACCAACGCGCTGCAGATCAAGACCGGATCGCTGTCGCGCTCCGACCGGGTCGCGAAGTACAACCAGCTGCTGCGCATCGAGGAAGACCTGGGCGACTCGGTCTCCTACCCCGGGCGGGAGGCGTTCGCTCAGCTGAAATGAAAATCCTCGCCGGCATCCTCGGTGCGCTGATCGTGCTCATCCAGTATCCCCTGTGGCTGGGCAAGGGCAGCTGGCTGCGCGCCTGGGAGCTCGACCGGCAGGTTTCCGTGCAGCGCGCCAAAAATTCCCAGCTGGAAAGCCACAACGCCGCGCTTGCTGCCGAAGTGCGCGACTTGAAGCAAGGCACCGAGGCGATCGAGGAGCGCGCCCGCACCGAGCTTGGCCTGATCCGCGGCGACGAGGTGTTCTTCCAGATCGAGGATCAATCCGCGACGTCGGGCTCGAAGAAGAGCCACTGAACCTCGGGAAATTCGGCGCGCACTGCCGCCTCCGTGCAGTTGATCGCAGCGACCAGGTCAGCGGCGCTCGCCGCCTTCATCTTCGCCTTGACCGCCACCATCAGCGACGTCCCGAGCTGCATAGTGAGGATCTTGTAGATCTCTTCCACTTCGCCGCGCCGCTCCAGGAACTCGCGTAGCCGCGCCTCGGTCTCCGGCTCGGCACTCTGGCCGATCAACAGGCCCTTGATTTCCACCGCGATGCCGATCGCCACGACGATCAGCACCACGCCGATCGCCATTGAGCCGAGGGCGTCCCAGGCCGGATCTCCGGAGAAGATCGTCACCAGAACGGCGCACAGTGCAAGCGCCAATCCGAGAAGCGCCGCGAGGTCCTCGCCGAGAATCACCACCAGCTCGCTCTGCCGGGTTTCGCGGAACCATCGCCAGAGGGTTCTTCTACCTCTGACTTTGTTCACTTCAACTAGGCAGGCCCGTAACGACACGGTCTCGGCGACAAGTCCGAACACCAGGACGCCGACCGCGACCCAGGGATAGCTGAGCGCCTCCGGATGCTGCAGCTTGTGCCAGCCTTCGTAGAGGGAGAATACGCCGCCGAGGGAGAACAGCACGAGTGCGACCACGAACGACCAGAAGAACACCGCTTTGCCCCAGCCGAGCGGGTAGTCGGGGCTTGGCGGCCGCTTTGCCTGCTTCATGCCCCAGAGCAGCAGGCCCTGGTTGCCGGAATCGGCGAACGAATGGATCGCCTCGGCGAGCATCGCGCTCGACCCGGTGGCGATCGCCGCGACGCTCTTCGCGGCCGCGATGGCAAGATTCGCGCCCAACGCGTAGAGAATCGAGCGTGCTGAGTCTGCTTTGGCGGACATGGATTTATACTAGTTGAAGGAGGCGGCGCATGAAACTCTACCCCCAACAGCTCCAGCAGTTCGACCGCGACGGCTATTTGTTCTTCCCGAGCCTGTTCACGCCGCAGGAAATCAAGGCCCTGACGGACGAGGTGCCGGCGCTCTACGCGCAGCGGCGCCCCGAGAACGTGCGCGAGAAGACCGGCGACGTGGTGCGCACTAATTTTGCCGCGCACATGTACAGCTACCCGTTCGCCAAGCTGGCGCGCCATCCGCGCATGGTCGAGCCGATCAAGCAGCTCTTCGGCGAAGACGTGTACATGCACCAGTTCAAGATCAACGGCAAGGCGGCCTTCGACGGCGACGTGTGGCAGTGGCACCAGGACTACGGCACCTGGGTCAACGACGACCAGATGCCCGAGGCGCGCGCCATGAACGTGGCGATCTTTCTCGACGCGGTGAACGAGTTCAACGGCCCCCTCATGCTCATCCCGGGGAGCCACAAGCTGGGCGTGCTCGACGCGGCTCACGACACCTCGACGACCAGCTATCCGCTGTGGACCATCAACCACGAAACCATCGGCAAGCTGGTGGAACGCGGCGGCATCGTGGCGCCGAAAGGCTCACCGGGCTCGATGATCCTGTTCCACGGCTGCCTGGTCCACGCGTCGAGCTCGAACCTCTCACCGTGGAACCGCGTCAGCGTGTATCTCTCGCTCTGCGCGGTGTCGAACCACATTCGGCGCTTCAAGCGGCCGGGCTATATCGCGCACCGCGACTTCACGCCGCTGCGCTGCCTGCCCGATGACTGCCTGCTGAGGCACTACGACGTTCCACTGCCCTGGAAGGACGGCACGCCGCAGGAAGAGCTGCAAGGCGTCCTCAAAGCGGCATAAAAATGAATCTATACGCCAAGCTCAAACAGCGGGAACGAAATCCGCTGCGCATCGGCGTGATTGGCGCCGGGAAGTTCGGCGCCATGTACATCGCGCAGGTGCCCAGGACTCCGGGCGTTCACCTCGTCGGCATCGCCGACCTGTCACCTGCCAACGCGAAACAGAATTTGCAACGGGTCGGCTGGAAGCCTGAGGCGTATTCAGCCCCTTCCCTCGATGCGGCGCTCAAGGAGAAAACGACCCATCTTTCGGATGACTGGCAGGCGCTGGTGGCGCACCCCGCAGTCGACATCATCATCGAGTCGACCGGAAATCCGCTGGCGGCCGTCGAGCACGCGCTCGCGGCGTTCCGCAACCGCAAGCATGTCGTGATGGTCACCGTCGAAGCCGATGCCTTCTGCGGTCCGCTGCTGGCGAAGAAGGCGGCCGAGGCGGGCGTCGTCTACAGCCTTGCGTACGGCGATCAGCCGGCGATCATCTGCGATCTCGTCGACTGGGCGCGCGCCGCCGGATTTCCGGTCGTCGCGGCCGGGCGCGGGCACAAGTGGCTGCCGCATTTCGCGCAGTCGACGCCCGAGACGGTATGGGGCTATTACGGGCTCACGCCCGAGCAGGCGAAGCTCGGCGGCCTCAACCCGAAGATGTTCAATTCCTTTCTCGACGGGTCGAAGCCGTCTCTGGAGACTACCGCGGTATGCAACGCGACCGGCCTCACGCCGGCGCCGGACGGGCTGATGTTTCCGCCCGGATCGGTGGATGACATTCCTTCGCTGATGCGGCCGAGGGAAGAAGGCGGTGTTCTGCACCATAAGGGCCAGGTTGAAGTCGTTTCCTCCCTGCAAAGAGATGGAACGCCGATTGCCTACGACATCCGCTTCGGCGTGTTCGTGGTGTTCGAAGGCGAAACCGAATACATCCAGCGCTGCTTCATGGAGTACGGCGTCAAGACCGACCCCTCCGGGCGCTACGCGTGCATGTACAAGCGCTGGCACCTGATCGGGCTCGAGGTGGGCATTTCGGTGGCCTCGGTCGGATTGCGCGGCGAGTCGACCGGCTGCCCCACCGGCTGGCGGGCGGACGCCGTCGCGGTGGCCAAGAAAAATTTGCTCCCCGCAGAAATTCTCGACGGCGAGGGCGGCTATACCGTGGTCGGACGATTGATGCCGGCGGCAGAGTCGCTCAAGCAAGGCTGCCTGCCGCTCGGTCTGGCGCACGGCTGCAAGCTTCTGCGCCCGGTGGGCGCGGGCCACCCGGTCAGGTGGAGCGACGTTGCGATCGACGCGAGCTCGAGCGCCGTGCGTGCGCGCCGCGAGATGGAGCAGGCTTTCGGCGCGCCGGTGCGGAACGCCGCCTGAGGTACTCGTAGATCTGCGTGTGGTCGGCGTCCGCCGGCAGGCGGCGCTGCGCATCGCGCCACAGCTTCAGCGCCTCCCTGAGATAAGGCGCATCGACGCCCAGGTCGCGCGCGAGCCGCGCTGCAATGCCGATGTCCTTCGCCATCAGCGCGAGCTTGAACCCTGAAGCGAAAGCGCCGGTCAGCACCTGCTGCGGAATTTTTCGCTCGGTCGTGCCGTTGCGCCCGGTCGAGGCGTTGATCGCCTCCAGCATCGGCTTCGGATCCAGGCCGTACGCGCGCGCCACGAGCAGCGCCTCGAATCCGGCCAGCGTGCCGGCGGCGCCGAGATAATTGTTGAGCGCCTTGACCGCGTGGCCGGCGCCGAGCGGCCCGACGTGGAATATCCGGTCGCCCATTTTTTGAAGGAGGGGGGTTATGCGTTTTAGCGTTGCGGCGTCGCCGCCCGCCATGATGGTGAGCGTCCCCTCGATCGCCTTGGGCACCGCGCCCGAAACCGGCGCATCGATGAGCTCGATGCCGCGCGCTGCGAGCGCCGTGCCGAGCGCGCGAGTGGCGGCCGGGTCCGACGAACTCATGTCGACGACCACCGTACCGGGGGCGAGCGCGGGAAGCGCATCGAGCACCGCCTCGCGCACCACGTCACCGTCGGGCAGCATGGTGATCAAGACCTCGGCGCCCGCAGCCGCTTCCTGCGCGGAAGAGCAGGTACCGGTGCCGTTCAGGTCGAATGAGCGCACCGCAAAGCCTTCCTTCGCCAGATTGGCCGCCATGGGTTGCCCCATGCGGCCAAGTCCGATGAAGGCGACGGTTCTCACGCGCCCTTGTCCTTGAAGACCTCCCTGGCGCAGCGGAAGGCGACCACGGCGGCCGGCACGCCGCAGTAGATCGCGGTCTGCATCAGCACTTCCTTGATCTCGTCCCTGGTGAGGCCGTTGTTGAGCGCGCCTCTCAGGTGCAGCTTCAGTTCGTGTTCCTTGCCCAGAGCGATCAGCATGCCGAGGTTCAGCACCGAGCGCGTCTTGCGGGGCAAGCCGGGGCGATTCCAGATGTCGTTCCAGCAATAGGTGTTGAGCAGCTCGGTGAACTCCCGGTTGAAGTCGTCCACTCCGGCCATCGACTTGTCGACCCATTCGGCGCCGAGCACTTCGCGGCGCGTCTTCAATCCGGCGTCGTAGCGTTGCTTGTGGTCCCGCTTGTCCATGTTGCCTCCGTTAAATGAAATTGTCTCGCCCGCTACTTGGGTTTCACTCTAGCGGCTGTCGGGAAGATGGGCGACCACGGCTTCGAGCCAGGCGCGGTCGTCGGTAAGCGTGCGCAGCTCGGCAAGCGCTTCCGCCTTGGTCTGGCGCCAGCGCTCGACGACGCGGATCTCGCTTTCCCTCTGGTGCGAGAACTCCAGGCGGATGCCGTTCGGATCGAAGATATAGATCGACCAGGTATCGCAGCCGACGTCGATGGGCCCCAGATACCCGAGCTTCGACTTCCTGATCCGATTCAGGATGTCGTTGAACTTTTGTTCGCTGACCGCGAAAGACACATGCTGCATGGTGCCGATCGCATCGCGGTCGCCCTTAGGCTTGGCGCCTTTCGGGATCTCGAAGAACGCCAGCAGCGAATCGCCGCCGGCATCGAGGAAGTAATGGCGGATGTTCTCGAACGGCGGGTTGCCGCGGTTTCCCGGCCCGGTGCCCAGGCCCGGCGGCACCTTCAGCGCATGCACCAGCGGCATGCCGAGGACGCGCATATAGAAATCGAGCGTCTTCTTCATGTCGTCGGTATTCAGCGCGAGGTGGTGCACCCCGCGGGAAAGCGGTTTGCCGCGGCCGTCGTTCATTGCGCCGGCTATATTAACGGGGATCGACTTGGCATAGAATCCCGGCATCGGGGGTGTAGCAGACTCCCCGCGCAAGGCGCCTAGCGCGTCCAAGCTCTGCCAAGGAGAGCACATGGGCGCACACCGTTTCCTGTCTTTGACCCAGTCCCTGTCGCTCGCCATTCTTTTGTCGACGGGGGTCATGATGAATTCTTCCTATGCGCAAACCATTGGCTTCGACACCGCCGAAGTCGGGTCGCTACCCGATGATTGGCTCGAGGGCGTGACGGGGCGCGGCACGGCGCGTTGGCAGGTGGAGCGCGACGACTCGGCGCCGAGCAAGCCCAACGTCCTGAAGCAAAGCGGCGTCGCGACGTTCACGTGGTGCGTCAGGCGAAACACGTCCGTCGAGGACGGTTTCGTCGAAGTGAAATTCAAGCCGCTTGCCGGCAAGGAAGACCAGGCCGGCGGCGTGGTCTGGCGCTGGAAGGACGCCGACAACTACTATGTGGCGCGAGCCAACGCGCTGGAGAACAATCTGTCGCTTTACTACACCGAGGCCGGACGCCGCCGCACTCTCAAGTATGTCGACGCCCCGGTGCCGGCAAACAGGTGGCACACCCTGCGGGTGGAATTCTCCGGCCAGCGCATCAAGGTCGCGCTGAACGGCAAGACCTACATCGAGCTCGACGACGGGCACATCAAGGAGCCGGGGCGCGTCGGGATGTGGACCAAGGCGGATAGCGTCACCGCGTTCGACGACTTCAGCTACGGCGAGAAATGATTCACCGCGTGCTTGCGGCGCGGGCGCTGCGCGCTTTCGCCGACGGCTTCATCGCCGTGCTGCTGCCCGCTTACCTGCTGGCGCTCGGCCTGGGCCAGCTCGAAGTCGGTTTTATCAGCACAGCGACGCTGTTCGGCTCGGCGCTGGCGACGCTTGCGGTGGGCCGGTGGGGGCATCGGTTCTCCATTCGTCGCCTGCTGCTCGGCACCTCGCTCCTCATGGCGGCGACGGGGCTGGCCTTCGCGGGCCTTTCGTCCCTGTGGCCGCTGCTTGTCGTGGCCTTCGTCGGCACGCTCAACCCGAGCAGCGGCGACGTGAGCGTTTTTCTGCCGCTCGACCACACGCTGCTCGCTGCGGCGGCACCGGCGGATGCGCGCACCCTGGTGTTTGCCCGCTACAGCTTCGCCGGCTCGCTGTTCGGTGCCATCGGCGCGCTCGCCGCGGCGGTGCCGGAATGGCTTGCCACGCGCGCCGGCTGGTCGATGCTCGAAGCATTGCGCTCGATGTTCGTCCTCTACGGCGCAATCGGCGTTGCCGTCTGGGCCCTGTATCTGCGACTTCCTGACGCGCACGCAGAACAGACCAAACCAGCCGCGCCACTCGGACCGTCGCGCGCCATCGTGTGGCGGCTCGCTGGCCTCTTCAGCGTGGACTCTTTCGCCGGCGGCCTGGTGATCAACTCGCTGCTCGCGCTCTGGCTCTTCGAGCGCTTTGGCATGTCGCTGACCGCCGCGGGAGCTTTCTTCTTCTGGACCGGTTTGCTTAGTGCAGCGTCGCAGCTTGCGGCGCCGCTGATCGCACGCCGCATCGGTCTCGTCAACACGATGGTGTTCACGCATATGCCGGCGAATCTGTGCCTGATCGGCGCTGCGCTCGCGCCGACGGTCGAGCTCGCGCTCGGGCTTCTGCTTGCGCGCAGTGCGCTCTCCCAGATGGACGTGCCCGCGCGCAGTGCTTTCGTCATGGCGGTGGTGACGCCGGCCGAGCGGCCTGCCGCGGCCAGCTTCACCGCGGTGCCGCGCAGTCTCGCGTCCGCGCTCAGTCCCTCGCTGACGGGCGCTATGTTCGCCGCCGGAGCGATGGCCGCTCCGTTGGTGATCTGCGGCGCCCTGAAGATCGCTTACGATCTGGCGCTGTTTGCGGCCTTTCGCCGCGTGGAGCCGCGCGCCTAGCGGCACTTAACAGGGATCCCTTGCGCCTGGCGGCGCCCATCGCGCTCGCAGTTTGCCCGCCTTACGTAACGCTCTTCGCCCCGCCAGTCCACGCCGTCGCGGCAGACGTTTTCCAGCGAGCAAAGCAGCTGGCTGGCTTCCAGCGCGCATTTGTGGTGCATCGAGCAGCCGGTGAAAGTGCTGGTGCGGATGAATTCGATGCTGTTATCGTCTGCGCGCACGACCTTGATGCCTTCCTCGTCATCGTAAAGCAGATCGATCAACTCGAAGCCCTTGCCCGATTTGCGGATCTGCTTTGCCGACGGATAAGTCTGCTGCGGGTCCAGCAAGGTCCAGCGGCCGTATTCATATGAGGCCGAAGCGGCGCGGTCGAAGAGAATGCGGCGGGCAGAGTCCTGCCAGAATCCCTCGATGGTCTGGGCATGCGCGGTTCCAGCCAGCAGCAAAGCAAGGACGAGCAGCCTTTTCATGGTGAACCCTCTCTTTCCAGAAGGGTTAACACCTGGACCGAGCGGTTATTCGTCAGCCCGTATAAGCCGGAGCCGGCTGGCTGAAGTAGCCGTCGAGCAGGTGATAGACCAGCCGCCAGTTCTTCGAGCGGGTGCTCGTGTGCGCGATCCCGGGCATCACGATGAACTGCTTGTCCGGGTTGGGCAGCTTGCCGAAAAAATTCGAGAGATCCTGGAACGCGGCGATGCCGTCCCACTGGCCGCGCATGATGAGCGTCGGCACGGTGATGCGCTCCGGGTCGAGCACCGGCAGGTTCGCCGACATGTCGATGTAGGTGCCATTCGGCACCGAGGTGTCGAGCGCCAGCACCGCGTCGGCGAAAGCCTCGACCACGGTGAGGTCGCTGGTGCCCGGGTGATCGCGCGTGAAGATGCTGCGCACGAAATCGCGGTCGATCGGACGCCGATTGCTCGCACGGTATTGAGGCAGGCGCTTACGCCGCTGCTCGAGCGTTGGGCTGCCCTCGCCAGTCCATACCAGCGCGTCGAGCGCGAGCCGCTGCACGCGCTCCGGGTGGCGTTGGGCGAAGAGTCCCGCTCGCAATGCGCCTGACGAAGCGCCGTACAGCAGCAGCTTGCCACCGGTTTGCTTGATGATGTAATCCGAAACGGCGGCGAGGTCGTCGGCGCCGCACGATACGTCCGCATTCACCGGGCGCCACTTGTCGGAACGGCCATAGCCTTCGCAGTCGACGCACCAGGTGTCGTAACCGAGGCGCGCGAACCAGTCCATCGTCGAGGCTTCCGGCTTGCCCGGGATCTGCAAATCGAACACCGGCGTTGCCGAGACCGACGAACCATGCACGAAAAGGATGGTTCCTTTCGGTGCATCCCGCGCGCGCTTGCGCCACATGAACAGGCGTACATCGCCAGCATCGGTTTTCTTCGTCGTCGAGTGCTCGCCGCCGCGGATCGGTTCCAGCACCTGTGCCCGGGCCTGCGCCGGCGTGATCAGGATTGCGAGCGCGGCGCTTGAGCCGCCGAGAATAAAGCTGCGCCGTTTGGTCATGACAGGCATAGGATACCGCGCCTCGGGGCCCGGGCCTAAATAGGCAAAACGGTTTCAATCCGTTTCCGTTGCTCGGCGATCGATCTCCCACGATGTCAAGCGTCTAGCGATCGACAAGACTGTCTTCAGCTTCGACCGTGGACCCGGGAGATAATCCGTTGGTGGAAAACGCTAGTCAGGATCATGATTGGTTCAGGTGAATCACGCGGAGCTCGGACATGAGGAAAGGCCTGATTACGCTCTCCGTTGCGCTGCTTGCCCCATTCGCGGCCTTCGCGCAATCGGCAAGCCCGCATGCGATCGACATTCCGGGATGGTTCAGCGAGAGCTTGCTCGATCTTCGCGAGGACGTACGCGAGGCAGCGAAGGAAGGAAAGCGCCTCCTTCTCTACTTCGGGCAGGACGGGTGCCCCTATTGCAAGGCGCTGATGCAGACCAACTTCACGCAGCCGTCCATCGTCAGCAAGACACGCCGCTATTTCGTAGCGATCGCACTCAATATCTGGGGGGACCGCGAGGTGACCATGCTCGACGGCAAGGTGATGCGCGAAAAAGATTTCGCGCGGCTGATGCGCGTGCAGTTCACTCCGACCATTCTTTTCCTGGACGAAAAAGGAGGCACCGTCGCGCGCCTCAACGGCTACTATCCCCCGCACCGGTTCGAGGCGGCGATCGATTACGTCGCGGGTCGCATGGAAGCAAAGCAGTCCTTCGCCGACTACATGAGGACCGCGGTGAAGGAGGCGGCGAACGAAAAACTGCACGAGGAACCTTTCTTCATGCGGCCGCCCTACGACCTGCGGCGAAGGCCCGGCTCGAAGCCGCTCGCTGTCGTTTTCGAGACCCCCTATTGCGCGGGCTGCGACGAGCTGCACGCAGAGGGTTTCACTCGACCCGAGGTCAAGGCGGAGCTCGCGCAATTCGATGTGGTGCGCTTCGCGCTGGGAGCTGACGCGATGCTTACAACGCCGCAAGGCCTCAGGCTTCACGCCGACGAGTGGGCGCGCGCGCTGAAGATCGTGTACACGCCGAGCATCGTGTTCTTTGACGCTATGGGCCGCGAGGTGATCCGGACCGAGGCGTATATAAGACCTTTTCACCTCGCGGGCGCGTTTGCGTACGTCTCATCCGGCCAGTACCGCAATGAGCCTTCGTTCCAGCGCTTTCTCCAGGCGCACGCGGACCGTATGCGCAAACGCGGGCAACCCGTGGACCTCTGGAAATAGCGTCGGAGCGTCGGGGACTTGCTTTAGCGGCTCCAGGTACTAGAATTGACGCAACGGGGGCATCGCAGACTCCCCGTGCAAGACGCCTAACCGCGTCCAAGCTCTGCTCGGTTCCGGCTGCAACGTCGGAGGAGAGCTTGTACGCGACTCACCAGACCTCCCGCATTGTCCCTGTCGCGCTCTACATGGAGCGACGCATGAAAAGCATTGTGTTTGCCATTCTTGCTTGTGCCACGGCATTTAGTGCGCACGCCGAGATAGAGAACTTCGACAGCACGAACCCGGGCGCACTTCCGGATGGTTGGGAGGCGGGCGCAACAGGTTCCGGTAATCCGAGATGGGCGGTCGGCGCCGACCCAGCAGCGCCCAGCGGGAAAAACGTGCTGCAACAGACTGGGCGCGGCACGTTCCCATGGTGCGTTAAAAAGAACGCCTCCCTCGCGAACGGATTCGTCGAAGTGAAATTCAAGCCACTGAGCGGAAAGGAGGACCGGGCTGGCGGGGTGGTGTGGCGCTGGAAGGACGGCAACAACTATTACGTCGCGCGCGCCAATGCGCTGGAGGACAACCTGTCGCTTTACTACACCGCGAACGGCCGCCGCATCACGATCAAGTACGTCGATGCGCCTGTCCACGCCAACGTCTGGCACACGTTGCGGGTGGAATTCAATGGCAAGCACATTTCAGTTCTTTTGGATGGCAAGCGCTATATCGACCTGGACGATACGCATATCGCAGGCCCCGGAGCGGTAGGTGTGTGGACGAAGGCGGACAGCGTGACCTCGTTCGATGATTTCTCCTATGGGAAATTTTGAGTAAAGGAGGAAAGCCAATGCCTTTTGAAATGAAGCCTCTCGCTTGCGACCCGAAGCGCCTGCGCGGGCTTTCCGAGAAGCTGATCGTCAGCCATTACGAGAATAACTATGGTGGTGCCGTCAAGCGGCTGAACAGCATCGCGGCGAAGCTCGCCGAGCTCGACTATGGCTCCGCGCCGGTGTTCGTGGTGAACGGCTTGAAGCGCGAGGAACTCATCGCGACGAATTCCATGATTCTTCACGAATGCTATTTCGACGGCCTGGGCGGCGACGGCCAGCTATCTTCGGGAGGACTCTACGACCGGCTCGCCCAGGACTTCGGCTCGCTCGAACGCTGGCGCGCCGAATTCATCGCGATGGGCAAAGCCCTGGGAGGTGGCTCGGGATGGGTGCTTCTTGTCTGGTCAGAACGCAGCAACAGGCTTGTGAATCAATGGGCGGCTGATCACACGCATGCGCTCGCCGGTGCTACACCAATCCTCGCGCTCGATATGTACGAGCATTCTTATCACATTGACTACGGCGCGAAAGCGGCAGCGTACGTCGATGCATTCATGGAAAACATCCACTGGCAGCGAGTCGCGCAGAACATATGAGAAGTGCCTTAGCTAATTTGTTGCTTTGCGGGTTAGTAGCCTTATCACTGCCGGAACGGAAATGAGCCGGGAAGTGCGCGGGTCATGGCGCGTGGCAAAGGATGAGATGTGCTGGAAGTGGGTCCGCTTCCTCGCAATGGTCGTCTTGCAACTCGCGTATGCGCAATTTGCACTGGCATATCGGCCGTTTGATTCAACGGACGCCGATGTCGCGCATGCGGGGGAATTCGAGCTCGAGCTGGGGCCGGTCGGGCGGCTGCGGGAAGGCTCGAGGAGATTCCTGGTCGCGCCCGCGGTGATCGCCAATATCGGATTTTCAGGTGATCGGGAGCTGGTGATCCAGGGACAGCGCGAGATTGCTCGCGATCGCGAGGTGGGAGAGCCTCATTCAGCGCTCGTGGACAACGGTGCCTTCATCAAGCAAGTCCTGCGGCGAGGCGTGTTGCAGGACGAGAGCGGCCCGAGCGTGGCGACTGAATACGGTGTACTGCTGCCATCGGTGCATGGCGAGCATGGGACCGGGCTGTCTGTTGCGGGAATTGTCTCTCAGCGCTGGGACGCCGCGACAGTTCACCTCAACGCGGCGCTCGCATGGACGAGGGAACACGAGCCGGACGTTTTTCTGGGCGCCATCCTTGAGGGACCGTATTCGTGGCGCGTACGCCCCGTTGGGGAAGTCTTTACCGAGCAAGCTACAGGAAGTGCCCGCATTACCTCGCGACTCGTCGGCGCAATCTGGCGTGTACGGGATGGGCTTTCGCTTGACGTCGGCCTGCGCTCGGCGCAAGCCGGTGGCGAACCAATTCGCGAATTGCGATTGGGATTGACATGGGCCTTTTCATTGAAGAAGGAGCCATGAAGTATGGCGTCATTTAAATCTGTAGTTGGTTTAGCGCTTGGCGCGGCCGTTGCATTTGCGCACGCCGCCGGCGAACCAGAGCTTGAGCTCGTGGCGACAATTCCGATGCCGGGTGTCAAGGGCCGCATTGATCACCTGGATATCGACACGAAACGCCATCGCCTCTTTGTCGCGGCGCTCGGAAACGACACCGTGGAAGTCCTGGATGTCGCGCGCAATCGGCATGAGAAAAGCATGTCGGGCTTTGGCGAACCGCAAGGGCTCATTTACTTGCCGGAGCCGAACCGTCTGTACGTGGCAAACGGCAGTGGCGACCGTGTCGATATCCTCGACGCAGCATCGCTTGCTCCGCTAAAGCGCATCGGCAAGCTCGAGGACGCGGACAACGTTCGTTACGACGCCGCGGGGCGCAAAGTCATAGTCGGGTACGGCAAAGGCGCGCTCCGCATGCTGGATGCCGAAACGGGAGAGTCGGCGGGCGATATTCCCTTGTCGGGTCACCCTGAATCTTTCCAGCTGGAGCAGAACGGAAGCCGCGTATTCGTGAATGTCCCCACAGCCCGGCATGTCGCAGTCGTCGACCGCGTCAAGCGCGAAGTACTGAAAACCTGGGAGATTTCTGGCGCCACGGCCAATTTTCCGATGGCGCTGGACGAAAGAGGTCGGCGCCTCTTTGTCGGGGCGCGCTCCCCGGCTGTAATGCTCGTGTACGACATCGATTCGGGGAAGGTCGTCGCAAAGGTGCCGATCGGCGGCGACACGGACGACATTTTCTTCGCCCCGGATCGCAAACGGATATACGTCGTATGCGGCGAAGGACGAGTCGACATCTTCCGGCAGGAAACCCCCGACCGATATACACGCGAAGGTTCGGTAAACACCGCGCCGCGAGCGCGCACGGGGCTATTTGTGCCTGAAGAGGGAAAACTATATGTCGCGGCTCCGGCAGCCGGCGCGTCGCCGGCGCGGGTGTTTGTCTATCGAGTTCGATGAGTGCACAAAGTTAACAGGAGATGTTTATGAACCCCCTATCTGTTTTGAGCGTGACCGTAGTTCTGATGATGACGATGTTTGGTGTGATGCCCCTCGCAAACGCGGACGATTCCAAGGGTACGCAGGCGCTGCTCGAAGCCCTGGGCAAAAGCAAACACACGCTGCTTGATGGCGTGCAAGAGGCAACAAAGGGTGGCGCCGTGCCGATCTCCGCGAAATTCGAGCTCGAAGACGGCAAGCTGTCGCTATCCGTGTATACCGCCGGAAAGGGGCTTTCGGTCGCACCCGAGCGGAACGTGCTTCAGGAGCTGAGCGGCAGCCCGGAACAGGACAAGTGGGAGCCGAAGGTCGAAGTCTTTAAGGATGTGCCGCATGTTGCCAGATCATCGGAACAGCTTACTTTGATGGCGCTCGGTAAAAGCTCGCTCGCCGACACAATCGCGCGGGTGCAGAAAACGCAATCCGGCACGGTTTTCTCCGTGACGCCGATCATAAGAAATCACAAGCCGGTTGCAGAGGTTCTCGTAGCGGAAAAAGGAAAGGTGAAAAAAGTAATTCAGCCGCTCTGACCGCTTCGGCCGAGGATAAACGGAAAGCAATCCCACTAACTTTCGGAGTTCATTCCATGAGATGCGTCATTTTGCGATTGGCAAGCGTTACGTTAACGATCGGCCTGTGCAGTTCAGTCCTTGGAGCCGATAGCGACTGGGCGCCGGTCGCCAAGGCCCTTGGCAGGTCCGGCACGGAAATGCCCGGCGGCGTATACCGCGTCGGGCTCGGGCGAAGCGACCTCAAAGTTACGCTCGACGGCGTACAGATCAAACCGCCTCTTGCCTTAGGCTCCTACCTTGCATTCCAGAAGATGGGCAGCGACGGCATGGTGATGGGCGATCTCGTACTTACGCACGAAGAAGTCAACCCCGTTATGAAGAAGCTCGTCGAGGGCGGCATCGAGATAACAGCGCTGCACAATCATCTGCTGCGCTCTTCGCCGGCCACGATGTACATGCATTTCCTCGGCCACGGCGATCCCGCCAAGCTTGCGGGCGTATTGCGCACGGCACTTTTGGAGAGCAAGACTCCGTTGGCCGCTCCTGCCGCCGCCGGCTCTCCGCCGCCGCTCGAAATCGACACCGTCGCAATAGAGCAAACGCTCGGGACCAAAGGCACTGCGAATGGCGGCGTCTATCAATTCAACATCGGGCGCGCCGAGACCATTACGGAGGGTGGGATGCCGATTCCGATCGCGATGGGCTCAGGCATCGTCATCAACTTCCAGCCCACGGGTGGCGGAAAGGCGGCGATTACCGGCGACTTTGTTCTGGTCGCGCAGGAAGTCAACCCAGTATTGAAGACGTTGCGCGACAACGGGATCGAGGTAACGGCATTGCATAGCCATATGCTTGAAGACCAGCCGCGCCTGTTCTTCATGCACTATTGGGCGAACGATGATGCCCAAAAGCTTGCCACGGGGCTGAAGGCAGCCTTAAGCAAGGTCAACCAGACGAAATGAACGAGCTACGCTTGCTTCTTCAGCACATAGCCATAAGCGAGATTGGAGCGGCGTGCGCCGTGCTTCTCGTATAGCTCTTTCCAGCTGGCGATCTGGTCGTTCTCCAGTTCCGCCTGCTGTTGCGGCTTCAAGTTGTATAGGCGCGCACTGTTGCCGCCGAAGACCGCGTTCTTCACCGGGCCGTCAGCCGGGCCGAGGGGCTTGAAGCCGTGCTGTTTCTGCATCTCCTCGGGAATCTCGAGACGGCGCAGCGCCTCGATCTGCCACTGCGGGGCGCCGGTCCAGATTGCATCGGTTCCCCAATTCACGTGATCCGCGCCCAGACCCTTGATAAGAATTCCCATCATCGCGGCCGAGAGACGCGGCTCGGCGATGGTGGTCTGCGCGAACAGCTGCCCGACGTCGGCGTAGACGTTCTTGACGCCGAACTTCGCGGGGATCTCGGCGAGGTCGCTGACCCAATCGACGCGCCCGGTCTGCTCGAACTGCGCCCAGGCCTCCTTGGGTGGTCCGAGCCGGTAAGCGCCGTGGTAGATGATGAACTCGAGCTGCGGCCAGTCCTTGGCCGCCTTGCCGACGTCGCGCACATCGGCGTGTTTGCGCAAGTGCGGGAACTCCTTTTCGAGCGCAGGCGAGAATAGCCCTTTATGGATGCACACATTCTTCAAGCCCGCCTTGAGGAATTTCTCGTAGGCGGGATAGACGAGCTTCTCGTCGTCGAGGTTCCAGGCGTGCTTGGAGAGGTCCTTGTGGGTGTTGTCGCCGATGGTGTAGCCCTTCATCGAATCGGGCTTGAGGTCGGCGATGGCGTGGTCGATCTGCTCCATCCAGCCGTCGTAGCCCGGTGTGAAGATCGCGTGGGCAAACATGCGCCTCGACCCGGCGATCGCGTTCACGGAGGCGCGTGCCTGCGCCTTCATCTCGTTGGTGAGGAACCAGTCCGCGGGTACCTCGGAGGGTGCGCCGCTGATGCACGCGACCTTGGTGTCGCTGTCGTAGTAGATCTCCTTCAGATAGTTCTGGAACATCAGATCCTCGATCGTCTGCTCCTTCTCGGCGAGCGCCTTGTTCCAGCCCGCTTTTCCGACCGCGTTGCGCTGGTTCACGAATGTCTTGATGCTGGTGCCGGTGCGCAGGAAGTGCGTGTGCATATCCATGATGAACTGCTTGGACAGCTTCTTCGCGCGCTCATCGGCCTGCTCGGGGGTCGCGGCTTCAGCGCGCGACACGCCGAAAATCGGACCGTAGGTATCGTTCATGGCGAGGAACGCGGTGGCCATGCCGGCTGCGGTCTGGAAGAAGCGCCGGCGGCTCATGCCGAGGCGCTTAGCCATCGCCGCGCCCATCTCCTTCACGCGCGCTTCGAACTCGCGCTGCTTGGCGGTTTGCGGGATAGGCATGAATTCATCGCTCGATACCGACTGCACAGGAATCGGCGCCGGAAACAGGCTGGTTTCTGCGGGGGAAAGCTGCTCCAGCTCCTCGGGACTCAACATGCTCATTTCGACTCCTCCTTTGTGGAACGGGCATCGTATTCCCGCTGCGCGAATAGGTAAACTCCGCGTTGCAGCAATCGAGGAGGGGATGTTCGTTATGCGGAAGTGGCTTCTGCTCGGCCTGCTAGCGTCTTCGTTGGCTATGGCGCAAACTTATCCCGAGCGCCCGATACGCATCATCGTTCCGTTGACGCCCGGCGGCTCGCCCGACACCATCGCCCGGGCGCTCGCGCAGGGCCTGCAGAGCGCCTGGTCGCAGCCGGTGGTGGTCGAGAACCGGCCCGGCGGCAGCCAGAACATCGGCGCCGATCTGGTCGCGAAGGCAGCGCCGGACGGGTACACCTGGCTGCTCGCGCCCGACAACGTCTTCTCCGTCAACCCGCATATCGGCAAGCCACCTTTCGATCCGCTCACCGACTTCACTCCCGTAACCCAGGTCGCGCGCATCCAGTTTTTGCTGGTTGTTCCCCCGACGATGCCGGTGTGGTCGGTGCAGGAGCTGATCGCCTACGCCAAATCGCGGCCCGGCGAGCTCAACTTCGGCTCCTCGGGCAATGGCAGCCCCCAGCATCTCGCCGCCACGATGCTGCAGGTGCTCACCGGCACCAAGATGAACCACGTCCCCTACAAGGGTGCGGCGCCTGCCGTCGCGGATCTGCTGCCCGGGCGCATCCAGGTGTGGATCGGCGCGGCGAACACGCTCCTGCCGCACATCAAGGAAGGCAAGCTACGGCTCCTCGGCAGCACGGCGGCGGAACGTTTCCCGAACCTCGGCAATGTGCCGACCATCGCCGAAGCCGGAGTCCCGGGCTATGCGCTCGATCCGTGGCTGGGCCTGTTCATGCCCGCGCGGGTTTCACCCGAAATCGTTTCAAAAGTGCACGCCGAGGTGGTGCGCATTCTGAATGGGCCGGAGCTCAAGTCGCGGCTCGGGGCGCAGGGTATCGAGCTCATCACCAATTCGCCGGCGGAATTCGCCCGCTTCATCCGTGAGGACAATGCGAAGTGGGGCAAACTGATACGCGAGGCGGGTATTCGTGAAGACTGAACGTCCGGCAAGTTCTCCCAAGCAGGACGAGATCTGGGGGAGCGATGCGATCGCCGCGATGCTGCGCGCGCTGGACATTCCGTACATCGCGCTCAACCCCGGCGCGAGCTTCCGCGGCTTGCACGACAGCCTGGTGAATTATCTCGGCAACGAGCGGCCGCAGATGCTGCTCTGCCTGCACGAGGAATCGGCGGTCGCGATTGCGCATGGCTATGCGAAGGCCTCGGGCCGGATGATGGGCGTCGCGCGGCACTCGAACGTCGGGCTGATGCACGCGACGATGGCCATTTTCAACGCCTGGTGCGATCGCGTGCCGATGCTGATCCTCGGCGCGACCGGCCCCTGGGATGCGGCGCGGCGCAGGCCCTGGATCGACTGGATCCACACGTCATCGGACCAGGGCGCCCTGGTGCGCGGCTACACCAAGTGGGACAACCAGCCCGCCTCGGTGCCCGCCGCCTACGAAGCGCTGTTGCGCGCCGCTCAAATCGCCAACACCGCGCCGCGCGGGCCGACCTATGTGAATCTCGACGCCGCGCTGCAGGAGACGAATATCGGTCCGCTGCCGGCGCTGCCTGACGTAAACCGCTATCGCGCTCCGGAACCGGTTCTGCCCAAGCCCGAGCTGATCCAAGCTTCAGCGCAGCTTCTTTCGGCAGCAAAGCATCCGGCGATCCTCGCAGGCCGGGCTTCCCGCAGCGGACCTGGCTGGAAGGCGCGCGTGAGCCTGGCTGAGAAGCTGCAGGCGAGGGTGTTCACCGACATCAAGGCGGGCGCTTCTTTTCCCACCGACCATCCGCTGCACGCCGCGCCGCCGGGAACCTTCCTGGGTGAGAAAGCCAAGATTGCCCTGCGGGAAGCCGACGTGGTGCTGTCTCTCGACTGGATCGACACCGCGGGCACGCTGAAGCAGGCGTGGGGCGATGCGCCGGTCGGCGCGAAGGTGATCCTCGTGTCGCCCGATGCGCATGTGCATCGCGGCTGGAGCATGGACTACCAGGGCTTGCCGCCGGCGGACATTTACCTGATGTGCGAGCCCGACGCAGTGGTTCCTCTCCTGCTCGACGCAGTGGAATCGCCGCCCGCCATTGCCGCAACGAACCCGGAGGTGGAGGGATCAGAAGACAAAACTCTTTCGATGCGCGCGCTCGCGAACGCGTTCAATGAAGCGACGGCCGGGCTGAACGTCTGCCTGGCGCGATTGCCGCTGGGATGGAACGGCGCCTACCGCCACTTCAGGCATCCGATGGATTACCTGGGCGGCGATGGCGGCGGCGGTGTGGGGGCGGGGCCGGGCCTCACTGTCGGCGCGGCGCTCGCGCTGAGCGACAGCGGCCGGATGGTGGCGGCGATCCTCGGCGATGGCGATTTCCTGATGGGCGTCACGGCGCTGTGGACGGCGGCGCACTACCGCATCCCGTGCCTGCTGATCGTCGCGAACAACCGCTCCTTCTACAACGACGAGATGCACCAGGAGC
>Ga0209220_1000207_pt1 | contig 24770 bp, 23 predicted proteins | sample BlaSpr_A8_OM3_M3_FD_187984 | JGI IMG/M metagenome (GOLD analysis project Ga0209220, IMG submission 187984) | Forest soil microbial communities from Thunder Bay, Ontario, Canada - Black Spruce, Ontario site 2_A8_OM3_M3 (SPAdes) (version 2) | ecosystem: Environmental > Terrestrial > Soil > Boreal... | reverse complement strand
CACCTTGTGCTTGCTGGCCATCGCCATCACTTCGGTGAACGAGCGGACCAAGATCGCTTCGAGCCGCCGGTTGACGGTGTCCTCGTCCCAGAAGTACCCGCCGCGATCCTGCACCCATTCGAAGTAGCTCACCGTCACGCCGCCGGCATTTGCCAGGATGTCCGGGATGACGAAGACCCCCTTGTCTTCGAGGATCTTGTCGGCGGCGGCGCTGGTGGGGCCGTTCGCGCCTTCGCAGATGATCTTGGCTTTGATGTGGGGAGCGTTCTTGCGGGTGATGACGTTTTCAGTCGCGGCGGGCACGAGGACATCGCAGTCGACGACCAGCAGCTGGTCGTGCGGGATCGTGTCGGCCTTGGGGTAGCCCGCGAGCTGGCGCCGCTCCTTCACCCACCTGAGCAGGTCTTGCACATCGAGACCCTGGGGATTGTGCAGGGCGGTCGACTTGTCCGACACCGCGACGATCGTAGCTCCGGCCTTGGCCATCAGGTCACCCGAAACCGAGCCGACGTTGCCAAAACCCTGCACGGCGATGCGCGCGCCCTTGAGCGACATGCCCAGCTTCGCGAGCGCCTCGCGCGTCACGATCATGCAGCCCCGACCCGTCGCCTCGCGCCGTCCCAGGGAGCCACCCATCTCGACCGGCTTGCCCGTCACGACCGCCGTGACGGTGTGACGCTTGTGCATGGAGTAGGTGTCCATGATCCAGGCCATCACGCGCTCGTTCGTGTTCACATCCGGCGCCGGGACGTCGGAATCCGGGCCGAGCGTCTCGATGATGCTCGACGTATAGCGCCGGGTGACCCGCTCGAGCTCGGCCATGGACATGTTGCTCGGGTCGCAGACGACCCCGCCCTTGGAGCCGCCGAACGGGATGTTCACGAGCGCGCACTTCCAGGTCATCCAAGCGGCGAGGGCCTTCACCTCTTCGAGGGTGACGTTCAGATCGAACCGGATGCCGCCCTTCGCGGGCCCCCGGGACGTGTTGTAGAGCACGCGGTAGCCCGTGTAGACCTCGACTTCGCCGTTGTCGCGGACGATGGGCACCGACACGATGATCTGCTTTTCGGGATTGCGCAGCACCTTGTAGAGCCCGCGGTCCAGGTTCAGGAGCTTCGCCGCGTGGTCGAAGCGCTCCATCATGGCTTCGAATGGGTTCTCTTCCGCCAGGAACGTCTGTTTGTCCGGGCGGATGATTGCTGGTTCGCTCATAGGGGTCGTCGCAGCATCCCTTCCAGGACGCGTTCTACCGCGTCGCCGTTCAGTTCCCAGCGCAGTGCCAGCTCGGCCACGAGGGGTTCCGGCGCATCCGCCGGCCACCGGTCGCGGAGCTTCACCGCGTCCTTTTCGGTGACTACAACATAATCGGCGTCTTTGGCGGCCTGCGCGAGCCGGGCGACGTCACCCGGCGAATAGGGGTGATGGTCTTGATACGCCAAGAGTTGCACGATCGCCCCGGACGCGCGCACCTGCACGGCAAAGCTGGCGGGATCGGCGATCCCGGCCGCCACTATGACCCGCTTGCCGGTGAGGCCCGACAGCTCTTTGCGCCGCCCCGACTGGAGGCCCGCCAGTCCGTCCACCGCGAGATGCACGCTCGCCACCAGCGCGCGGGGCCACTGCGCCGCGAGCCGGGTGGCGAGACGGCGGGCGTCGTCGGGGGCGGCCCGACGGCGCGTCACCACGATCACGTCCGCGCGCGCCAGCGCCCCCCAGTCCTCCCGCCACGGGCCCGCGGGAAGCGGCCAGGCGACCGCGCTGGCGTTCTCCGCGCTGACCAGGGCCACATTCACGTCGCGCGCCACGTCGAGCCGTTGGTACGCGTCGTCGAGCACGAGAATCTGGGCTCCCGCCGCGCGGGCGCGCTCGGCGCCGGCGACCCGATCGGGATCGGGAACGACGATGGCGGTCGGCACCAAACGTTCGTGGACGCGGTGCTCGTCGCCCCCGTAGCCCCGCAGCAGAATCCCGGGTCTCAAACCACGCCGCGCGTAGAACGCCGCGACCCAGGCGGCGAACGGCGTCTTCCCCGCTCCGCCCACCGCGAGGTTACCGACGGCGACGGCCGGCAGCGGCAGGCGGTGCTGGCGCAGCCACCCGCGCCGGTACGCTGCCGCCCGCGCGACCATGACAGCGCGGTAGAGAAAGGCGAATGGCAACAGCAGTCCGCGCGCGATCCGCGCCGACGGCCGGCGGCTCCACCACAGCCAGTTCACCAGGGGGACGTTCACGCCGCGTCGGTGACCGCGCGGAGGGCGCTGGCCACCGCGTCCATGCCGCGCCGCAGGCCGTCCTTCCCCGGATCGACATGGATCGGCTGCCCGTAGGCGACGTCGATCATCGTGAACGGCTTGGGGATTCGCATGCGATCCCAGCTCTTCAAGCGCCAGGCTGCCCGCGGCCGCGCGCCGACGGGAATCAGCGGCACCCCGGCGTGCTGGGCCGCCGCCACGGCGCCCGGCTGCACCCGCTCCGCAGGGCCGCGCGGCCCGTCCGGCGTGATCGCCACCACGGCGCCCGCCTCCAGCGCGCGGACGACACCCAGCAGCCCCACTTCGCCGCCGCGCTGGGTGGAGCCTCGGACCGAGCGGTAGCCCCATCGCTCGCCCAGGTCCGCGAGGTAGCCCCCGTCACGGTGGCGGCTGATCAGCATGACGACGTCTTCCCGCCGGTGGAGATACAGCAACGGCAAGATGCTGTTGTGCCACAGCACGAAGACGAACGGGCGCCGCTCCGCGCGCAGCGCCCGTATGTGCTCGTCTCCGGTCACGCGATACCGCCACGTCGCGGCGAGCGCGTGCGCGAGCGTGGGCCCGACAGCCGCGGCGATCGGCTCCGCCCAGCGCAATTTCATTTCAGCAATCCCGCGGCGATGTCGGCTACGCGATCGGCGGCGCCGGGCGCACCCAGCCGTTCGCGCACCAACCGCAGCCCCTCGCGTTGGCGGCGGGTCGCGGGGGCGCCGGGATCGAGCAGCGGCAGCACGGCGGCCGCGAGCGCGGCAGGCGTGGCGCGCCCCTGCAGCAGCTCGGGAGCGACCTCGTAGCCCGCGACGAGATTCACGAGTCCCACCCACGGCACCCGCAGCACGCGGAACGCGATGAAGGACGAGACCGGATGGACACGATACGTGATCACCATCGGCAGGTCGGCCATCGCGGCCTCGAGCGTCGTCGTGCCCGACTTGCAGATGCCGGCGTCGGCGGCCGCGAACACCGGCAGCGGATCTCCCGCGTGCACCATGATCGCGCCCGGCTCGGGATAGCTCGCCCCCGGTGCCCCGGCCGCTACGATCTGCACGTCGGGACGCGCGGTCGCGACGCGCGCCGCGGCCGCCCGGAAGACCGCCCAATGGCGCGTCACTTCCTGCGCCCGGCTCCCGGGGAACAGACCCAGTGTGGGACGCGCCGGATCGAGTCCCAGGAGCCGCCGCGCTTCAGCGCGCCCCGGCGGCGGCGGGCGATCCTTGAGCGGATGCCCGACGAACGTCGCCGCCACCCCGCGTTCACGGAAAAACGCCTCCTCGAACGGCAGAATCACGGCCAGCCGCCGCACCGACGCCAACCGGCGCACGCGCCACGATCCCCATGCCCACATCTGCGGGGCGATGTAGTAGAGCACGGGAATCCCCGCCGCGGCGGCGGCGGCCGCCGCCCGCAAGTGATAGCCCGGATAGTCCACCAGGATGACTAGATCGTAACGCCTTGCTTGAAAGGCCTTTTTCACCCGACCCAACAACCGGTAATGCGCCGGAATCTTGGCGATGGCCTCGACGAAGCCGACGACCGAAAAGTCTTCCATGCGGTCGAGCACCCGCGCGCCGGCCCGCTCGAGCAGCGGCCCCCCTAGGGCCTCGAGCTCGACGCCCGGCAGGCGGCGCTGCAGCGCTGTCGCGACAGCAGCCGCGTGCGCGTCCCCCGACGGTTCGCCCGCCGAGATATAGACGCGCGGGACCGGGCTCACGGTCGCGCGGAGGCGAGCGGCGAAGCTTCGATGGCGTCCGCGACGCGGTAGGCCAGCGCCAGCGCTTGCAGTCCGGCGGCGCCGGTGACAACGACCTCGCCGTCGCCGCGCACCGCGCGTAGGAAACTCTCCAGCTCGAGCTTGAGTGGCTCCGCCTCCGGCGCCTCGAGCCGCACATGCTCGACGATCTCCTCGATCTTGGTCGCGCCGAATCCCTGCCAGCCCGACTTCAACTTGTAGAAATGGCCGTTCCCCTGCGCGAGATCGAGCGAGAAATACCCAGTGGGTTGGAAGATGCGCAGCTTGCGGGTGCGCTCGCGGGACACCCGGCTCGCGGTGATCACCGCGACCGCCCCGTTGGCGAATTCCACGCGGGCATTGGCAATGTCCACGTGGGGCGTCAGAATCGGCACACCCGTCGCGCGCACTTCCGCGACGTCCGCGCGCACGAGCTCGAGCACGAGGTCGAGATCGTGGATCATGAGGTCGAGGATCACCGCGACGTCGGTGCCCCGGGGCTGGAAGGGCGCTAGGCGCTCGGTCTGGAGGAAGCGGGGCTCGTCGAGGTACGGCGTCGCCGCGCGCACCGCCCGGTTGAAGCGCTCCACGTGGCCCACCTGCAGCGCCACGCCGCCCTCCGTCGCCGCGCGCACGAGGCTCTCGGCGCCGGGGAGCGTGTCGGCAAGGGGCTTCTCGATCAGGACAGGAATGCCGCGCGCGAGCACCGCGAGGCCCACTTCGACGTGTGCGGACGTCGGCACGACCACAGTGGCCGCCTGCACGCGGTCGAGCAGGGCGTCGAGCGACGGATAAGCGACCGTATCGAGCTCGCGCGCGACCTGAGCCGCGCGTGCCGGGTTCAGTTCGTAAATCCCCACCAGCTCCGCGCCGTCCATTTTGCGGAGCAGCCGCGCGTGGTGGTAGCCCAGCGCGCCGGTCCCCACGACGCCGACGGGAACGCGGCGCAACGTCACACCATCACCCCGCGCTGCGACACCTCGATGAACCGCAGGAATGTCTCGACCTCCGGCACCTGGGGAAGCTCGATCCGTGCCTTCGCGATACCCTGACTCACCGTGAGATCCGAATTGAACACCAGGCGGTAGGCGCGCTTCAGCGCCAGCTTCACTTCGGGGGAAAACCCGGCCCGCGACAGTCCGACGGAGTTAAGACCGTACAGGTGCACCGGATTGCCGGCCGCCTTCGTGTACGGCGGCACGTCCTGATTGACGCGCGACGCCCCGCCCACGAACGAGTACGTGCCGATCCGCACAAATTGATGAATGGGAACGACGCCGCTGATGATCGCACGGTCCTCGACCGTGACGTGGCCCGCCATCTGGACGGAGTTGGCGATGATCACGTCGTTTCCGACGACGCAGTCGTGCGCCACGTGCACGTACGTCATCAGGAAGCAGCGCTCGCCTACCGTCGTCTTCCCGGTGGCGGTGCTGCCGCGGTTGATGGTGCAGTACTCGCGGATAATCGTGTCGTCGCCGATCTCGACCCAGGTCTCTTCGCCCTTGTATTTGAGGTCCTGCGGATCGTTGCCGATGATGGTGCCGTAGCCGATCGTGACGCCCGTCCCGATCCGCGTGTTGCGCTCGATGACCGCGTGCGCCGCGATGGTGGACCCCTCCCCCACCGTCACGTGCGGCCCGACGATGGCGTAAGGCCCCACCGAGACGTCGCTGCCCAGCTCGGCGGTCGGATCGATCAGCGCCGTGCGATGGATCATTTATCCACGACCATCGCCATCATCTCCGCCTCGGCCACGACCTGCCCGTCGACGTAGCCTGCGCCCTTCATGCGGCACGTTTTGCCCCGGAACTGCACCATTTCCAGCTCGAAGCGGATCTGATCGCCCGGGACCACGGGGCGGCGGAACTTCACGTGGTCGAGCGACATGAAGTAGACGACCTTGTCCGCGATTTCCTGGCCCTCAAAGTGGCTCATCAGGAGCATGCCGCCGACCTGGGCCATCGCCTCGATGATCAGCACGCCCGGCATGATGGGATGCCCGGGGAAGTGCCCCTGGAAGAACGGCTCGTTGATCGTGACGTTCTTGATGCCCACGATCCGTTTCTGCCCCTCGATCTCGATGATCCGATCCACGAGCAGGAACGGATATCGGTGCGGCAGATAGTCCATGATCTTGCTGATGTCCATGGCCGGCATTCCCGTGCGCCTCCCTGCGCGGGCGAGTGCCCGCGCGAGTGCGATGTTCCCGCCGTGGCTCGGCCGCGTCGCCACCACGTGCGCTTGAATCCGCGCGCCGGTCAGCGCCAGGTCGCCCACGATATCCGCCGCCTTGTGCCGCACGAACTCGTCCGGCCAGCGCAGCTTCCCGCCGTGCACGATGCCGCGCTCGTCGAGCACGATCGCATTCGCCGCGGACGCTCCCTTGATCAGCCCCTTGGCCTGGAGATCGGCCACCTCGTGCGTGAATCCGAACGTCCGGGCGGGCGCCAGCTCCGCGGCGAAGCTCTCGGGTGTCACGTCGTAGTTGCCCGTCTGGCGGCCGATGAGCGGATGCGCCCACTCGATCGAGACTGTGAGCCGAAACGCTTTGGCAGGCGCGACGACATAGCCGGCGTCCTTGTCGGTGACGGTGAACGGCGCCTGCACCGTCAGCACCGCCGCCTCGCCACCCACGGCAGCCGGCTCCGCCTTGGTCAACGCGTCGAAGTACGGCTGGACGCTGCCGTCGAGGATCGGCGGTTCGGGCCCCGTGAGCTCGATCGTCAGGTCGTCGATCACATGCGCGGCCACCGCCGCGAGCACGTGCTCGACCGTGTGAATCGTCGCCTCGCCCCGGCCGATCGCCGTGCGGCGTTCAACCGCCTCGACCTCCGTGAGGCGAGCGGGCACCTCCGGCCTGCCGGGGAGATCCATCCGCCGAAACACGATGCCCTGGCCCGCGGGTGCGGGCAAGAACGTCGCCTCCGTCGCGGCGCCGGTGTGCAGCCCGACGCCGCTCACGGCCGCGGGGCGCGTGACGGAGCGCCTAGCGCTGGGGGACGTCGGGGACGGCGGCAGAGATAGAGGGAGCGGCGGGAGGGGAGGGAGCGGGGACGACGCCAGGCTCGGGTTCCACCAGGCGTTCGAGCTCGTCCACGATCTTCGCGAGCCGATACAGGGCTGCCTGGGCGCGCAGATACTCGCGGTGGGAGCGGGCGGGATACCCCGACACGGTCGCGTCAGCGGGGATGTCCGCGATCGTGCCCGACTGGACGAGCAGGCGCGCACCCCGGCCGATCGTGATGTGATCTGCAATGCCCGCCTGTCCCCCGATGATCACGTCGTCCTCCACGTGGGTGCTGCCGGCGACGCCCGACTGGGCCATCAACAAACAGCGGGCGCCAAGGCGCACGTTGTGCGCGATGTGGACGAGATTATCGATCTTCGTCCCCGAGCCGATGACGGTGTCGTCCACGCTGCCGCGGTCGACGCAGGTGTTCGCCCCAATCTCGACGTCGTCGCCGATCAGGCAGCGCCCCACGTGCGGAATCTTGCGGTGCGCTTCCCCGCCCTTGCCGGGGATGTAGCCGAACCCGTCGCTCCCCAGCACCGCGCCGGCGTGCACGATCACGCGCTTTCCCAGCGCCGTCCCGGCGTAGGCCGTGACGCCCGGGAACAGCTGCGTGTCGTCACCGACCGCGACGCCGTCGCCGAGCACACAGCCCGCACCGATGCGCACGTTGCGGCCAAGCTGTACTTCCCGGCCCAGCACCACATGCGCGCCGATTTCCACCGGCTCCTGCCAGGTGGCGCCCCGTCCGACGACCGCGGTCGGATGCACGCCCGGCTCCCACACCTCTTGGGGATAGAGCACCGGGAGCACGACCAGCAGCGCCGCATACGGCTCGGGCACCACGATCCGCGTTTCGGGGCCGCCCTCGGCCCCGTCGAAGGCCGGGGCGACGAGCACCACCGAAGCGCTAGTGCGTTGAAAGTACGGGAGATAGCGAGGCGAGGCAAGAAATGACAGATCGCCGGGACCGGCCCGCTCGAGGGGCGCGATCCCGGCGACCGTCACCGTGCCCGGCCCCACCAGGCGTCCGCCGGTGAGTGCCGCGATCTCACTCGCGGAGATCGGCCGCGTGCCCGCCGAGTTCACGGAGGGTCAGTGGGCAGCGCGGCTACTGGGCCTGCTGAAGGCGCTGCAGCACGCGAGCCGTGATGTTCAGGGCCGGATCGGCCGCGGCGATCAACCCGCCCGCGGCGTCAGCGTCGAGAATGAGCGCGTAGTTCAGCTCGGCTCTGAGTCCCTGAATGATCGAGTTGACCCGCGTTTGCATCGGTTGCAGCAGCTCCTGCTCGCGCTGCCGCGCGCGGTCCTGCAGCTCGGTCGTGCGCTGTTCCATCCGCTGTTGCATGGCCTGCAGCTCGCGCTGCTTGGCCTGCCGCGCCGCGGGCGACAGGGCGATCGACTGTTGATCGAGCGCCTGGACGGCGGAGTCGAGCTGCTGCTGCAGCTTCTGCACCTCGGTCCGGAATCCCTCCACCTCTTTCAGATACGTGGACTCTGCCCTGGCGTAGCCGGGGGTCCGCTGCAGGATCTCCCGGGAGTTGATGATCGCGATCCTGACGGGTGCCGACGGCGGTGACGCCGCTTGTCCAACGGCGACACAAGGCGCCGCTGCGAGGGCGGCGAGAGAAACGAGAACGAGACGCTGCATAACGCGAAGCTCCAGGGAAGGGCGTGGTTCCGGCTTAGAAGAAGTTGCCGAGCTTGAAGTGCAGTTTCCAGCCTGGATTGGGCCGGCCGTTGACGTCGACCCGGTCGAACCCATAGGCGTAGTCGATGCCGAGGGGGCCGAGCGGCGAGATGATGGCAGCCCCGACTCCCGCGCCGCGGAACAGGCGGGTCGGGTCGAATTGCGCGGCCCGGGCCCACACGTTGCCGGCGTCGAAGAACGCCGAGAGGTAGAGCATCTGGGAGACGCGCATCCCCAGCTCGCCCGTCATCGTGAAGAACGCCTTGCCGAACGCGTTGGGACTCGCGCCGCGGGCATTGGCGTTGGGATCGTAGCCGAATGGCGTGATCGAGGCCTCGTCGTAACCGCGCAGCGGGATGAAGAACTGGGTGCCCCCCAGCGTGAACAGCTGCTCGAAGAACGGCGAATTCCCGAACACGAACCCCGACCGCGTGGAGAGACCGAGCACGAACTTCACCGACGATGAGGCGGCCGGTCCGAGCCCACCCAGCGGCGCGTAGAACTTGCCCTCGGCGTCGATCCGTTGGAAGTTGCCGGTCCCGCCCAGGAGGCCGCCGCTCTGCGACAGGCCAAACTGCACCATCGTGCCGGCCGTCGGGAACGGCAGGTCGATGCGCGTATCGCGCATCAACGATGCCCCCACGGTCGAGCGGACGCAGTCGTTGCATCCGAAGCGGTTGGCGAAGCTGAGGTTCGTGGACGAGCCGGAGAAGGTCTGCTGATCGAGGCCATAGGACAGGAACAGCCGCGAGTAGTTATCGCCGAGCACCGGGAAGCCGAACTGCACACTCGCGCCGCGGCGCCGCAGCCGCCCGAGATCGGCGATCACGTAGCGGACCCGAGTGTTGTGCACGCTGACGGTTCCCGAGATGCGGGACTCGCGGATCGCCGGATCGGTGAACGAGACGTCGAAATCGTTGATGTTCTTGCCGAACTGCCACTGGAAGCGCCCGCGCTTGCCCTGGCCGAACAGGTTGGGCTCGTCGAGCCCGAGGAAGCCGCCCACGCCCGTTCCCTGGCCCACTGAAGCGCCGAAGTTCACGTTCCCGGTGCGCTTCTCGGAGACGCGGAATATGACGTCGATGTCACCCTGTTCGTTCGCCGGGCGCGTGTCGGGGAACGGCAGCGGCTGATTGAAGAATCCGAGGTTCGAGATGCGCTGGTAGGACGCGAGCAGCGCGTCCTGCCGGAAGACATCGCCGGGAATGATGACGATCGCCTCGCGGATCACGCGCTCGTGGGTGACGTCGTTGCCCCGGATTTCCACGTGGCTCACGATCGCCGGCTGTCCTTCGGTGATCACCCACCGCAGATCCACGACCGGCTTCCCGTCGGGGTCCGTGCGCCTGATGACGTCGGGCCGGACGTTGACGTAGATGTAGCCGTTGTTGTAGTACAGGGTCTGCAGCTTGCGGGTCGCGTCCTGCCACTGCTGCTCGTCGAAGTAGGCGCTGCGGCGCTTCCGCCCGAGACCCAGCGGACCGGAGCGCTGCTCCTCGCCGAACGGATAGAACGCATCGAGCTCTTCGGTGGAGAAGCGCCGGTTGCCGACGATTTCGAACGTCCCCACCCGATAGGGCTCGCCCTCGCTCACGCGCACGACCAGCGTGGCCTTGCCGCTCACCTCATGCACGAGGAGCGTATCGTCCAGGACCTGAAAGTCGACGAAACCCCGCTGGCCGTAGAAGGCGGGGAGCCGCTGGCGCATGTCCTCGGTCAGCCGGTCCTCGTCGTACTCGCCGGACCGGAACCACCAGAATCCCTCGGGATGCGTCTTCATCTGGCCGACGATCTGCTTGGCCGTGAAGTGCGTGTTGCCCTCGATCTGCACGAGGGCGATCGCGACGCGGCGCCCTTCCTCCACATCGAACACCACGCGCACGGCCGTCGAGTCGCGCTCGTAGACGTACAGGGGCCGCGTGCGGGCGAGGTAGAAGCCCTGCGCCCGATACATCGAATCGATACGCGCGCGCGCGCGCGCGACCGCGGCGGGATCGATGGGGCGCCCTTCCGTGAGCGTGACTTTATCCCGTACGCTGCGCTCGGGGAGCCGCTGCACGCCCCGGACCGCCCATTTCACCAGCTGCGGCCGCTCGCGCACGCGGATCACCAGCACGTTCTTGCCGGCCGGCGTCTGCGTCTGGTCGATCGCGACGTCGTCGAACTGGCCGGTGGCGTACAGGGCCTGGATCGCGCGCTGGATGTCGCGGTAGTTGAGGGGACGGCCGGCGAGGAGGCCGCTGACCTGGATGACCGTGGCGGGACTGTTGCGGCGCTGCCCCACCACCGCGATCGAGTCCGGCACGGGGGGCGCTACCGGCGCAACGCCGCGCTCGCCTCCCACCTGTGCGTCGCACAGGCGCGGGGCGAGTACGGCGAAACTCAACGAGAATAGAAGGGTGAGCCGGCGAATCACGCCTTCGAGCCGGAGAGCGCCCGGAACGCCAAGCGCTCCTTGTCGGGGGCGACGTCCACCTCGATCTCGTCGCCCTTCGCGAACTCACCGACCAGAATCTTCTCCGACAGCGGATCCTCGACGTACTTCTGGATCGCGCGCTTCAAGGGGCGCGCGCCGTAGTGCTCGTCGTAGCCGTGATCGACGAGGAAGTCGCTCGCCGCCGGCGTGAGCCGCAGCGTGAGCTCCTCTTCGCCCAGGCGTTTTTGCACGTCCCGCGCCAGGATCGCCACGATCGCGGAGATGTGCTCCCGCGTGAGCGGGTGGAACACGATCACGTCGTCCAACCGGTTCAGGAACTCCGGATTGAAGACCTTGTTGACCTCTTCCTTTACCTTCTCGGCCATCTTCTGGAATTCGCTGCGCGCGTCGGGCTGCCCAAAGCCGAGGGTCTTGCCCTTGACCATGTCGCGGGCGCCCACGTTCGACGTCATGATCACGACGGTGTTCTTGAAGTCGATCACCCGGCCGTAGTTGTCCGTCAGGTGGCCTTCATCGAGCACCTGCAGCAGGATGTTGAACACGTCCGGATGCGCCTTCTCGATCTCGTCGAGCAGCACCACCGAGTACGGCTTGCGCCGCACCGCCTTGGTGAGCGTCCCCGAGTCCTCGTAGCCGACATAGCCCGGAGGCGCGCCGATCAACCGGCTCACGGAGAACTTCTCCATGTACTCGGACATGTCCACGCGAATCAGCGCGGTGGCGTCCGCGAACAGGAATCGCGCCAGCGCTCGCGCCAGCTCCGTCTTGCCGACGCCCGTGGGGCCGCTGAAGATGAACGAGCCGATGGGCCGCTTGGGATCCTTGAGGCCCGCGCGGCTGCGGCGAATGGCCCGCGAGATGACCTGGATCGCCTCGTTCTGGCCGACGACGCTCTCATGCAGCTCGTCTTCCATCCGGAGCAGGCGGGCCGTCTCGGCTTCCTGAAGGCGGGTGACGGGGATGCCCGTCCACCGCGACACGATGAACGCCACTGCTTCTTCGCTGATCGTGGGCCGGCGGGTCTGGCGCTCGCGCTCCCATTCTTCCTGCTTGCGCCGAATCTCGGCCTGGAGCTCGCGCTCCGCGTCGCGCAGCGAGGCGGCGCGCTCGAAGTTCTGGTCGCGCACAGCGGCTTCTTTGTCGCCGTTGATCGCCTCGAGCTTTTCCTTCAGCTCCGCGACCTCCGGGGGCGGCACCTGCGCCGCGAGCCGCGCCCGGGCGCCCGCCTCGTCGATCACGTCGATCGCCTTGTCGGGCAGGAACCGGTCGGTGATGTAGCGCTCCGACAGCTTGGCCGCGTCGGTCAGCGTCTCGTCGGGGATGATCACGCGGTGGTGATCCTCGTAGCGCTTGCGCAGGCCCTTCAAGATCTCGATCGTCTCGTCGACGGTCGGCGGATCGACGATCACCGTCTGGAACCGCCGCTCGAGCGCGCCGTCTTTCTCGATGTACTTGCGGTACTCGTTCAGGGTCGAGGCGCCCACGCACTGCAGCTCGCCGCGCGCCAGCGCGGGCTTCAGCATGTTGGAGGCGTCCACGGCGCCCTCGGCCGCGCCCGCGCCGACCAGCGTGTGCAGCTCGTCGATGAAGAGAATGATGTTCTTGTTCTGGGCGATCTCGTTGATGACCGCCTTGAGGCGCTCCTCGAACTGGCCACGGTACTTGGTCCCCGCGATCACGGCCGCCATGTCCAGTGACAGCACACGGTGGTCCTTGAGCGCGTCGGGGCATTGCCCGCTCGCGATCAGCTGGGCCAGGCCTTCGACGATCGCCGTCTTCCCCACGCCGGGCTCGCCGATCAGCACCGGGTTGTTCTTCTTGCGACGCGACAGGATCTCCATGACGCGCTCGATTTCCTTCTGCCGCCCGATCGTGGGATCGAGCGCGCCTTCGGCCGCGAGCTGCGTCAGATCACGGCAGAAATGATCGAGCGCGGGCGTCTTGGACTTCTTCTCGCTCTTGGGCGGCGTGGGCTGCGCGCCCGTACCCCCGCCGGCGGGCGTCGCCGGCATTTCGCTGCCCAGCAGCCGCAGCGTCTCGGCGCGCGCCTGCTCGAGATTTACGCCCGCGTCGGTCAGCACCTGCGCGGCGATGCCCTTCTCTTCGCGCAACAGCCCGAGCAGCAGGTGCTCGGTGCCGACGTAGGAGTGGTTCAACTCCCGCGCCTCGCTCATCGCCAGCTCCAGCACTTTCTTGGCGCGCGACGTATAGGGCAGGTCGGGCCCGGCGGCGGCGGCCGCTTTTCCCTTCTTGACCGTCTCCTCGATCTTCTGCTGAATCTCTTCGAGATCGACGTTGAGATTGGTCAGGACCGCCGCGGCGACGCCCTCGCCCTCGCGGATCAAGCCGAGCAGGATGTGCTCGGTGCCGACGTACTCGTGATGCAGACGCGCCGCTTCCTCCCGCGCCATCTGCAGGACTTTCCGGACACGATCCGTGAAATTGTAGCCGTTCATCGAGACTCCATATTCAGCCGTTCAGCGAGGTTCTGCTTCGAGGAGGCGCCGCACAAACGCAGCGCGCACCATCGGGAGTTCGCGGTCGCCGGTCGACCGGCCATCCATTGCGGCCAGGTGCGCGGGTTGAGTGTAGATCAGCAACTTGTTGAGCGTATATACCCCCGGCCCGGAGAGCAGATTCAGCCCGACGCCCAACCGCACGCCGCTCAACAGGTTCATCGTTTCTTCAAACGACAGCCGGCGCGCGTGCTTGAGCAGACCATAGGCGCGCCACGTCTTGTCCTCGACTTCTTCGGGCGCCGTCTTTAATAGCACGTCCCGTGCCTGCTCCTCGTACTCCACCACCTGGCGGACGATCTTGCCGAGATGGTCGATCAACTCGTCTTCGGTCTTCCCCAGGGTCGTTTGATTGGACAACTGGAAGAAGTTACCGACGACTTCACTGCCCTCACCGTACAGGCCCCGAAAGGTTAATCCCACCTGGGAGAGACCTTGGAGAACCTTGTTGATTTCCTTGGTCAAAACAAGCCCCGGCAAATGGATAAGCACGCTGGCCCGGAGTCCCGTTCCCGCATTTGTGGGGCAGGATGTAAGATAGCCAAACTCGGGGTGAAACGCGAAAGGAACGAGGCGCCCTAAGTCCGCATCTGCCGCTTCGACAGCAGCATACGCGTCTTCCAAATCGAACCCGGACCGCATTCCATGTATCCGGAAGTGGTCCTCTTCATTTACCATCACGCCGACCTGATCCTGGACGAGCAGTGCGGCTCCCGGCCGCGGCCGCGACTCGCGCTCCAGCCCCGCCAGCTCCTTACTGACCAGGTGCCGCTCGTGCAGCAGCTGCCGGTCGGGCCGTTCCATCTGGTCAAGATGGAACGTGACCGCCCGGGACAACCGATCGGAAGAGCCGGCTGCTTCCGTGATCCGTTCCAGCACCGCCGTGCGGTCAGCGTCCTTGGCGCGCTGGCTGAACGGGATGCCCCGGACGTTGCGGGCGAGGCGGATGCGGGTGGACAGGACGATCGTGGATTTGGGCCCCGATGCGTCGAGCCAATTCATCCCTCCATCAGGCAACAGCGATAGGTCGATCATTCCAGCACCCGGATCCGATCCCGCAACTCGGCAGCCAGCTCGAAGTTCTCCCCCTCTACCGCTCGCCGCAGCTGCGCTTTGAGGTCGAGCAGCCGGCCGCGGGGATCCGCGGCGGCCTCGCCCGGTGCGTCGTAGCGCTCACCGACGTGCTGGCTCGAGCCGTGGAGGCGGCGCAGCAGGTCGCGCAGGTGCAGCTCGAACGCCAGGTAGCATTGGTCGCACCCGAGCCGCCCCGCATCGCGAAAGTCCCGCAGCGTGCTCCCGCAGGAGGAACAGCGGAGGCCATCGCTCGGCGTCGGCAGCACGGTGCCGCCCTTCCCCAGCGCCGTGAGGAAGCCGCCCAGCGGGGTTTTGAGCACCGCCCCGCCGGTCTCGACGCCCTTTTGTTGGGCGCATTGCTCGCACAAGTGGAGCGTCACCTTGGAATCATGCTCCACGTGGGTGAGGTTGATGATGGCGTCCCGTTCTTTGCAGTTGTCGCAGAGCATCAGGGTATCGCGTCGACCGAGCTCACCGTGGTGAGCCGGCCGTCCTCCAGCCACAGAACCCGGTCCGCCCGGGCGGCGAGCTGGCGGTTGTGCGTGACCACCACGACCGCCGTCTCGTACTCGCGCGCCAGGCGGAAGAACATCTCGTGCAGCCGTTCGGCGTTGGCGTGATCGAGGTTGCCCGACGGTTCGTCCGCGAGCACGACGTTGGGATCGTGCACCAAGGCGCGCGCCACCGCGCAGCGCTGCTGCTCGCCGCCGGACAACTCGGCCGGCCGGTGGGTCATGCGTCCGGCCAAACCCACCTCGGAGAGGACCTCTTCGGCGCGCGACCGCGCTTGCCGGGGCGACGCGCCGCCGATCAGCAGCGGCATCATCACGTTCTCGAGCGCCGAAAACTCGCGCAGCAGGTGATGAAACTGGAACACGAACCCCAACTTCCGGTTCCGGAGCTCAGCCGCGCCGCGCGCATCGAGGTCCGCGTAGCGGGAGCCGTCGAGCCAGATATCGCCGCCGCTGGCCGTATCGAGGGCGCCGAGCAGGTGCAGAAGCGTACTCTTGCCCGCCCCCGAGGACCCCACGATCGCGACAAACTCGCCGCGGCGCACTTCGATATCGACGCCCCGCAGCACCTCGAGCGGCTGGCCGTCACCGCCCGCGTACACCTTGCGGATGCCCCGGGCCACGAGCAGCGCGTTCATTCGTAGCGGATCGCCCGGACCGGATCGAGCCGCCCAGCCTGCAGGCTGGGGTACAGGGGGGCCAGCGTGGCGATCAGCAGACTCGCCGCCACGACCGCAAGGGCGTCGAGCGGCTGGGTCAGCACTGGCAGGTGATCGATGAAGTAGATCGACGGATCGATCGGGATCAATTGGCCGCGGTTCACGCTCGCGCCGACGATCAGTCCCAGGGCCGCGCCCAAGACAGTGCCCACGAGGCCGATGAAGACACCCTGGACGAGGAAGACGCGGCGGATCGCGCCGCGCGGCATCCCCATCGCCAGCAGGATGCCGATCTCGCGTGTCTTGTCCCGCACGACCATCGTGAGGGTGCCCACGACGTTGAACGCGGCGACGATGCATATGAGAAACACGACGAGGCCCATCGCGAGCTTCTCGAGCTCCAGGGCCGAGAACAGCGACCGGTTCTGGAGCTGCCAGTCGAGCGCCCGGTACGGATAGCCGAGCTGGGTTTCCAGCGTCGCGGCGAACGCGTTGGCCTGCTCCGGTTGCACGAGCCGCACCTCGAGGCCGGTGACCGCGCCGCCGAGCCCGGCGAAGTCTTGCGCCGCCTCGCGGCGCATCACCACGTAGCTGTTGTCGTAGTCGTACATCCCGGTCTCGAACAGGCCCGTCACCTCGTAGCGGCGGTATTTGGGGACGAACGCACCGAGGCTACGGTTGAACGAGGAGCCGGCCGGCGCGACCATGGTGACGATGTCTCCGGGATACGCCGAGAGCTTGCTCGCCAGCCGTGTGCCGATCGCAATGCCGCCGTCGACCCCCGGCTGTGTGGTCCGGAACGACAGATCGCCCTTCGTGAAGTGGCGCGGCAAGCTGGTCACCGCACGCGAGCCCGTATCGGTCTCGACGCCGATCACGGCCACGCCTTCGGCGTAGTCGTGCCCCGCCGAGATGAGCCCCTGCGTGAGAACGAACGGCGCCGCCGCAACCACGCCTTTGGTGCGCCGCACCTTGGCGAGGACGTCCCGCCAGTCGTCGAGCCGCAGTCCCTCGCCGTAGGTCAGCACGCGCAAGTGCGGGTTTACGACGAGAATTTTCTCGCGCAGGTCGTTCTGCAAGCCATTCATGACGCCCAGCACGATCACGAGGGCCATCACGCCGATCGTCACGCCGCCGACCGCGATCACCGTGATCAGCGACAGGAGGCGCGAGGAGCGGCGGCTCTTCATGTAGCGCATGGCAATCCGCAGATCGAAGCGGGAGGGCCAGTTGGTCACGATCACCACGACGGCGGCGACCGCAGCTGCCCCGAGCAAGGCGCGCAGGACGGCGAGGAGAATCGGCATCATTCGGGCCGTAGCATAGGAAACAGGATCACGTCACGAATGTTCGTCTGGTCGGCGAGGATCATTGTGAGCCGGTCCACGCCCATGCCCACGCCCCCCGCCGGCGGCATGCCGTATTCGAGCGCCCGCAGGTAATCCTCGTCCACCTGCTGCGCCTCGGTGTCGCCCGCCGCACGCAGCACGGCCTGTTGCTCGAAGCGGCGGCGCTGCTCATCGGGGTCGTTCAGCTCGCTGAACGCATTGGCGAGCTCCCGCTGCTGCACGAACAGCTCCCAGCGCTCGACCTTGGTCGCATCGCCGCGCTTGGGCTTCGCCAGCGGCGACAGCGCCAGCGGATAGTCGAAGACGAACGTCGGCTGCACGAGTTTGGGCTCGACGCAAGCCTTGAAGACTTCGTCCACGAGCTTGGGTCCGCGGAGCGCGTCTACCTCGGCGGGGGGAACGTTATGGCGTTTGAGGATCGCCCGGAGCTCAGCGTCCCCGCTCCGGCTCAGGTCCACGCCGGCATGCTCCTGCACGAGCGCGTAATAGTCCTTCCGCGCGAACGGCCGGGCGAACGAGAGCGTGGCGCCATGGCGCTCGAGCACACTCGTGCCGAACAGCTCGAGCACGAGTCCCGCGACGAGATCCTCGGTCAACGCCGCCATGTCGTTGTAGTCCGCGTACGCCTGGTACCATTCGGCCATCGTGAATTCCGGATTGTGGAAGCGCGACAGTCCCTCGTTGCGAAAATCGTGGCCGATCTCGTACACCTTCTCGAAGCCGCCCACGAGACAGCGCTTCAGGTACAGCTCGTCTGCGATCCGCAGATAGAACGTCGCGTCCAGCGCGTCGTAATGGGTTTTGAACGGCCGCGCCGTGGCGCCGCCATAGAGCGGCTGCAACACGGGCGTCTCCACCTCCAAATACCCCTTCGCGTCGAGGAAAGCCCGAATGCCCTGGAGGATGCGCGTGCGCAGGCGGAACACCTCGCGGACCTCCGGGTGCACCGCGAGATCGGCGTAGCGCTGCCGGTAGCGCAGCTCGGGATCGGACAGCTCGCCGTGCTTGACGCCGCTTGCGTCCTCTTTCCCCAGGGGCAGCGGGCGCAGCGCCTTGGCGAGCAGCGTAAGGCGCTGGACGCGAATCGTGATCTCGCCGCTCCGCGTCTTGAAGAGCGGGCCCTCGATGCCGACGTGATCGCCCAAATCGAGCAGCTCGACGAGCGCGTACGCCTCCGCCCCCAGGTCATCCAGTTTGAAGTAGAGCTGGATCCTGCCGGTGGGATCCTCGAGGTGCGCGAACGTCGTCTTGCCGTGCGGGCGCAGCGCCACGAGCCGCCCCGCCAGCCGGTACGATGTCGGGTCCTCGTCGCTGCGATACGCGGCGAGCGCGTCCTTTGCCGTGGCGCTCCGCTCGAATCGGTAGGCGAACGGCGCGACGCCCCGCTCCACCAGCTCCTTCAGCTTCTCGCGCCGGGCGGCCTCCACAAAGCCGGTCATTACGCCGCCTTGCCCCCGGAGCGCTTCAGGAATGCCTCGATGAACGGATCGAGGTCACCGTCCATCACTTTGTGCACGTCGCTGACCTTGAGCTCGGTGCGATGGTCGTTCACCATGGTGTAGGGCTGAAACACGTACGAGCGAATTTGATTCCCCCAGGCAATGTCGGTCTTCTGTTTGTCCACTTCGGCTTTCTTCGCCTCGCGCTCAGCGACCGCGCGCTCGTACAGCCGCGCCTTCAACATCTTCATCGCCGTCGCCTTGTTCTTCCCCTGGCTCCGTTCCTGCTGGCAGGACACCACGATGTTCGTAGGCAGGTGCGTGATCCGTACCGCCGACGAGGTCTTGTTCACGTGCTGTCCACCCTTGCCCGACGCGCGAAACACGTCGATGCGCAGGTCGTCGTCATTGATCTCGATTTCGATCTCGTCCTCCACAACGGGATAGACGAACACCGACGCGAACGACGTGTGCCGGCGCGACTGCGAATCGAAGGGCGAGATGCGAACCAGCCGATGGACGCCCTTCTCCGCCTTCAATAAGCCGTAGGCGTACTGACCGCGGATCTCGATCTCGGCCGATTTGATGCCGGCTTCTTCCCCCTGGAGGACATCGAGCAACTCGACGGTGAAGCCGTGCCGCTCGGCCCAGCGCGTGTACATCCGGACGAGCATCTCCGCCCAGTCCTGCGATTCGGTGCCGCCCGCCCCGGGATGGATGGTGAGCAGCGCATCGCGCGCGTCGTCGGGACCCTGCAGCATGTTCTGGAGCTCGAGGGCCTCGAGCCGCCCAGAGATCTGCTCCGCATCCGTTTCGAGGGACCGCTGCAGCTGGAGATCGACGTGGGATTCGGCTTCGAGCAGCTCGTTCAGCTCGCGGCCCTCGTCCACGCGCTTGCGCAGCGCGTGATAGGGCTCGAGCCAGCCCTTCAGCGCTTTGACTTCGGCGACCGTCTGGCGGGCGCGCTCGGCGTCAGCCCAGAGGGAGCCGTCCGCCATCTTGTGCTCCAGCTCTGCCAGGCGCGCGGCCTTCCCGTCGACGTCAAAGAAATCTCCTGAGCTCGACGAGCCGGCGATCGAAATCCGCAAAGCGTTCTGCGAGCGCCACCATGCTGACTCCTCTAAAAGAGCTTTTTCCCGCCGCCGAGGATCTCGTTCAGCGCCTCGGTCCAGAACGGCGTACTCTGGGCCATTTCGAGCCCCACCTGCTCCACGTATTCCTGCCAGCTCTTTTCGATCTCGTCCTTGAAGAGCTGCGGCAACGTGCCGTCGCGGATCCCCTGCTGCCGCTTCTCCGGATGATACACTAGCATGTCGGAGATCAGGGCCCGCGCGAGCCGACGCGCCTTCTGTTTCGGATCCTGCACCATGAACGGGTTCACCGGCCGCAGCGGTCCGGTGAGCCGCTTCCCCGGCGCGCTGACTCCCGCCCCCACTCCCGCGCCCCCAGCCGCTGGGGCGGCAGGCTTCGGTGGCGCGGCGGGAGCAGGCACAGCGGCGGCCGGCGCGACGGGCGCCTGAGGGGGGGGAGCAGGCCGGAAAGGAGACGGCGCAGCCGGCGCAGGGGCCGCTGGCCGGACCGGCGCGGCAGCGGGCGCGGGCGGCGGCGGCGGCGCTGCAGGTCTAGGTGGAGCCGCAGGAACTGCAGGACCAGCCATGGGCGGGCGCGCGATGGGCGAGGCCGGGGGTGCCGCAGGCCGGGCAATCGTCGGAGCGGCCGGCATCGCCGGGCGCGCTGGCGGCGCCGGAGCTGTGGGCGCGGGCGGCGGCGGCGGCGCAGCCGGCGGCGGCGGTCCCGCTCGAGGCGCCGGTGCCGGCGCGGCGCGCGGCAGGGTGGAACGGTCGCTCCCCACCGCAGCCCCCCTCTCCGCTCCTCCCCCGGCCCCGTCCGCGCTGACGGCAAAGACGCTACTGCAGACGCTGCAGCGCGCGCGCACGCCCCCGGCGGGGACCTTGGCTGGGTCCACCCGATAAACGGTTTCGCACGACGGACACGTGACGTTCACGCGCTAGGCCTCGATATCCCCGCTCCCGGCCTCTCCGGGCTCGGGATCATGACGGCGGTCTACCACGAACACCGACCCCGCTTGGGTCTTTGCATAACTCTTCATCTCGGTCGCGAGTTCGCTCACTTGCGCCGGATGGGCGAACCGCCGGTGTTGGTTCGTCACGACGCCAATCGACAGCGTCATCAGGGGCACCCGGTGCAGCTGGCCGCGTCGATCCTTCCCGAAATAATACCCAGCCCGGCGGTCCTGCTCGTTGTACTGATATGGCACGAGCGTGTCGAACACGTCGAGCACTTCTCCGCATACTTCGCCGATGCTTTCGATCGGGATGACGAAGATGAAGTCATCACCGCCAATGTGCCCGACGAAGCCTTGCTTCCCCAGCAAACCTCTCACGACGTCGTGCAGGATGCGCGAGAGGAGATAGATCACCCGATCGCCGTCGTAGTAACTGTAGCGATCGTTGAATTCCTTGAAGTGATCCAGATCGGCGTAACACACGGCGAACAGCTCGCCGAGGTCCATCCGGCGCCGGAACTCCCGCTCGATCTCGGTCGTGCCCGGAAGGCGGGTCGAGGGGTGGACCGCCACGTCCCGCTCGGCGCGCGTGACCAGCGCATCGAGCCGGCCCGCCTGCTCCCCCGGCTCGAAGAGCGGGGTGATGACCTCGTCCGCGCCTGCGCCAAACCAGCGCCGCACCACGTCGGTCGCATGACGGTTGGTCACCACGGCGAGCGGCACGATCGCCGTATACGCATCGCCCTTGAGGCGGGCGCACAGCTCCAAGCCTTCCCCCCCCGCGCTGTCAGCATCCACGACGACCAGCGTGGGAAGGGCGCGCAGCACCCGTTCCTCGATCCCCGCCGCTTGGGGAACGGTAATCACAGGCAGACCCTTTCCGTTGACCCAGGTGGTCACGAAGTCAGGTACGGGACGACCAGCCGGCGAAAAGAAGAGAATGGCTTGGCGCGACCGCACCTTACTCCTCTCGTAAGGGTAGAAAGCGCCTAAACTTAGGCCACTTCGCCTCCCGTGTCAAATGAACGCGTTTTTTCGCCCTCAGTCGGGTGTATACGCCTCTCGCAGACGAACCGGCGCGCTGCGGGCGCGCAGCCGAGTGTTCAAGATCTCCACGAAGACTGAGAATCCCATGGCGAATTGGAGAGGCTCGCTAGAAGGTCAGGGTGAACCGCACCTGCGTGACGCCGCCCGGACCCACAGTGGTGTGGAGCGCGGCGGGGCGGCCCGCGACCGCGGCGAGCCGCGTGGAGATGAGGGCATCCACCGCACTCATGACGTGATTGGCCAGGAGGAGGCCGACTTGATTCTGCGCGTGCCGGAAGGCGTTGTCGCTGCGCCGAATCGATTGCCGAAACACCTCGTGCTCGAGCGAGTGGTCGCGCCAGCTCCACTGGTACGCCGGTCCCACCGCGCGCGCCTGATAGAACTGCAGGGCACGCCAGTACGCCGGCGACGTCGGGTCGGGCGGGACGGCCGGATCCCTCCAGAACGTCAACCGCGCGAGCAGCCATACCGAGCCGTTGTACGTGCGGGGATCGCTCTCGGGGACGAACGCCGCGCCCGGATCGGTGTCGTAGCGCCCGCTCTCGACGAACCGCTCCATCTGCTCGTAGTACTCGAATATCGTATCGCGGCGGGTGGGCGCGAACGAGCGCCGGGGGACGTCGTATGCGAGGGACTCGAAGCGCTCGGCTTCGCGCGCCGCTTCCCGACTGAGCTGCAAGAGGCGCGAGACGAGATAGATTTCCGCGGCGAGGTACACGGCACCGCGATCCTGATGCGCGAGCAGCTGGCCGGTCCCGGGCACGATCAGCGAGGCCAGCGGCCGCAGCAACACGCCGGCGGGGCGTCGCGGTGCCGGGGGGGAGGGGGGGGGAGTTGAGTCCTGCGCCAGCGCGGGGCTCGCCGCGACGAGCGCGGCCAACCACACAAACCGGATGCCCGCACGGATCATCAGAACGTCACCCGGAACGAAAAGAACGTCGGGCTGTCCACCTGCAGATCAGAACCGCTGAGAAACGTGCGGGCCAGATCCACGCCAACGGAGCCGGCTTCAACTCCGAGTCCGACGCTTGGCCCGCTCAACCCATCCTGCACGAAGGCATAGCCGGCGCGCACGCGCAGTAGCCGCTGGTATCCGAGGTCCACGCCGAGGCGCGTCTCCGACCGTCCCGCCTCGCCCCAGGGACTGTCCACATCGGCCGCGAGCTTCACGTCGAAGCGCTCGTCGGGGGCGGCGCGGTTCCTGGGCCGGAGCCGCACCTCGTAGAGCGCGCCGACGGCGAGGCGGGTGGGGAGCGGATCGGCCTGGGCTTGATTCTGCACCTGCAGCTTGAAGCCGACGTTCCGCAGCGCCACGCCCACGCGCAGCGGGCCGCCGGCGCCGAGCTCGAATTGTCCGCCCAGGTCGAGCGCGTGCGTCGTCCCGGTGCCCGCGGGGAAATCGGTGCAGTCGCCGCTGCAGTCCACCCGAAACTGCACGAGCTTGTAGCTCAACCCGAACACGAACGAGCCGGTGAGGTTCGTCGCGTACGAGGCGACGAACTCGAAATTGCGCGGCGCGATCCGGGCAATGGTGTTGCCGTTCCCGTCGGTGCGCTCCAGGTCGCCGTAGTCAACGAGGTATACGGCGCCGCCGATCACGCCGATGCCGCGCGAGGGAAAGTAGGCGCCCAACACGTGGCTGCGCGCGGCGACGAGCGTCGCGCTGTGCAAGGCGAACTCAGCATCCGTGAGGGTGGCGAGTCCCGCCGGGTTCCAGAACGCCGCCTCTCCCCGCCCCGCCATCGCCGTCGCGGTCTGGCCCATGCCCACGGCCTGAGCGCCGACGGGAAAGACGAGAAATAGCGCGCCGGCGTTGAGCGGCGGCTCTTGGGCGGTTAGACGGTTCGACGGATGGACGGCTAGTAGCAGCAGGGCGAGTGGAAGTGCCTGACCGCCTAACCGGCCAACCGTCTGCCTTTCAGAAGGGCGTTGCCTCATCGATGAGCATGATGGGGATGTCGTCCTCGATCGCGTACACGAGCCGGCAGGCGTGGCAAACGAGCCCCTCGGCGGGCGCAGCGCGGTACTCGAGCGGCCCTTTGCACTTGGGGCAGACGAGGATTTCGAGGAGGTCGGGAGCGAGGCTCATGACGTAGCGTACCCCAGCCGCTTGAGAGAGGGTTTGTGGCGGCGCCATTTGGGGAGCACTTTGACGTGCAGGTCGAGGAATACGCGCTGGCCCAGCAGCGTCTCGATCTTGGCGCGGGCGGCGGCGCCGAGCGTCTTGATAGTGCGTCCCCCCTCGCCGATGACGATCCCCTTCTGACTGTCCCGCTCGACGTACAGCACGGCCCGAATATACACCGGCTCGGCGCCCTCCCGGAACTCGTCGATCTCGCAGGCGACGCTGTACGGCAGCTCTTCATGCAGCTGCTCGAACGCCGCCTCGCGGATGAACTCCGCGGCGAAGAACCGCATCGGCTGGGTCGCGAGCTCGTCGGGGTCGTAGTGGAACGGGCCCTCGGGGATCTGGGCGCGCAGGGCGGCCAGGAACGCTTCGACTCCCGCTCCGGTTACCGCCGAAACAGCGAGGACGTCCGGCCGCGATGCGGCGAGGTCGGACTTCGTGTACACGGTCAGGATCGGGGCGCGCGGCGGCCGCTCGAGGCGCGCGACCTGGGCGAGGGGCGGCGCGGGGTATTCGGAGAGCGGATGCAGGTAGGCGATCACCTCGGCATCGTCGATCGCGCGCAGCGCGGCGGCGCGCATCGCTTCGTGCAGCTGGTACTCGGGCTCCAGCAGTCCCGGGGAGTCGGTGAAGATGAACTGCGCGTCGTCTTTGGTGAGCAGGCCGACGACGGGCATGCGGGTCGATTGCGGCTTGGGCGACACGATGGCGAGGTGCTCGCCCACGAGCGCGTTGAGGAGCGTGGATTTGCCGACGTTGGGCCGGCCGGCGAGGGCGACGGTGCCGCAGCGGGTCATGGAGCGAAGCTAGCGAGAAACATCGAAGCCCGCTCCGATGCTCGGGAGCGGGCTTCTATGGAGAGGCTGGCGGCGGCCTACTCTCCCACGACCTCGCGATCG
>Ga0209220_1000205_pt1 | contig 24927 bp, 28 predicted proteins | sample BlaSpr_A8_OM3_M3_FD_187984 | JGI IMG/M metagenome (GOLD analysis project Ga0209220, IMG submission 187984) | Forest soil microbial communities from Thunder Bay, Ontario, Canada - Black Spruce, Ontario site 2_A8_OM3_M3 (SPAdes) (version 2) | ecosystem: Environmental > Terrestrial > Soil > Boreal... | reverse complement strand
CCGTGGCGAGCGATTCGGGATCGCCGAGAAGCACGACCACGTCACCTGCCTGCAGGGCACCCGCCTCTGCCGCGGTCAGCTTGGTCCGTTCCCCGCGCCGGCGCACCGCCCTCACCTGCACGCCTAACGCATCGAGACCGAGTTGCGCGAGCGGCCTGCCGAGACCGTAGGCTCGCTCATCGAGCATCACGGAGTGCAGGCGCGCGAGCGCTTCCCCCTCGCCATCGAGCTCATCGCCGCTGCCGTAGAACAGGCCGCGCAGCAGCTGATATTGCTCGCCGCGCACCTGGCTCATGCGACGCATCACGCGGCTGAGCGGGACACCGACGAGCACCAGCGTGTGCGAAGCCAGCATCACGCCGGACTCGAAGGCCTCGGGCACGACTTCGGACGCACCGGCCGCGGTGAGGCGGGCGATGTCGTCCTCGTCACGCGCGCGCACGATCACCGGCAGAGCGGGATTGAGCGCGTGTATGTGGGCAAGCACGCGCACCGCAGCATCGGCGTCGGCGAACGTGACCACGACTCCAGCGGCGCGCGCAATGCCGGCGGCAACCAGCGCTTCGCGACGCGAGCTGTCGGCGAAAACGACCGCGTCGCCGGCGAGCGCGGCCTCGCGCACGCGCTCGGGATCGAGGTCGAGCGCGACATAACGCACGCCTTCGGCGTCGAGCAGTCGCGCAAGGCGCTGCCCGTTGCGCCCGTAGCCCAGGATGATGACGTGACGCTCGACCTCGATCGACTGCACCGCGATGCGGTGCAGCTCCAGCGAACGCAGCATCCACTCCGCGCCCGACAGGCGCATGACGATGCGATCGCTCGCCGCGATGAGGAACGGCGTCGCAAGCATCGAAAGAATCATGGCGGCGAGCAGGGCCTGCAGCAGATGCTCCGGCACCACGCGCGTCGACGCAGTGAGCGACAGCAGCACGAAGCCGAATTCGCCCGCCTGAGCCAGCGCGAGCGCAACGCGCAGCGCAGTACCCGGTGGGCTGCCGAAGGCGGACGACAACAGTGCGATGAGCGCGAACTTCGCGCCGACGAGCAGCACGAACAGCAGCATCACCAGCGGAAATTCGCCGAGCACCAGGCGCAGATCGAGCATCATGCCGACGGTGACGAAGAACAGCCCCAGCAGCACGTCGCGGAACGGCTTGATGTCCTCCTCGACCTGGAAGCGGTACTCGGTCTCGGAGATCAGCATCCCGGCGAGAAATGCGCCCAGTACGAGCGACAGGCCGGCGAGCCCGGTGACGAAGGCGAGCAGCAGCGTCACGAGCAGCACGTTGAGGACGAACAGCTCGTTCGAGCGCCGGCGCGCGACGATGCCGAGCCAGGCGCGCATCAGCTTCGGCCCGACGGTGATCACTACCGCGAGCGCCAGCACCGCCTTGCCCAGCGCGATGGCGACCGCCATGCCCAGCACGTCGGCGGGCTGCCCCAGCGCGGGAATCAGCACCAGCAGCGGAACCACCGCCAGGTCCTGGAACAGCAGCACGCCGATCACCTGGCGACCGTGTGGCGTATCGAGCTCGAGCCGCTCGGCGAGCAGCTTGGAGACGATCGCGGTCGAGGACATCGCGGCGATACCGCCGAGGGCGAGCCCCGCCTGCCACGAAGCGCCGGCTGCAAGCGCGGCGGCGACCGACAGCGCTATCGTCGCAGTCACCTGCGCGAGGCCCAGCCCGAATACGACGCGGCGCATGGAGAGCAGCTTGGGTAAGCTGAACTCCAGGCCGATCGAGAACATCAGGAACACCACGCCGAACTGGGCCAGCCGGCGTGTTTCCTCGACATCGGACACGAGCCGCAGCGCGTGCGGGCCGAGGGCGAGGCCGGTGACCAGATAGCCGATCATCGGCGGCAGCTGCAGGCTCCTGCAGACCGCCACGGCAAGCACGCTGCTCGCTAGCAGCACGAGCACCGATTGGAGGGAAACGACCGCAGAATCCATGGGCTATACTTCCCCGTCAATGATAAAGGCAGCCCCCAAGAAGGAACATGGGCGCGCACCGGGCGAGAAACAGGAGCGCGCGCCGGGCGCGCTGGAGCTCGCGCGACGCGTGCTCGCGATCGAGGCCGACGCGGTGCGGGGGCTGATCGAGCGCATCGACCAGCGCTTCCTCGCCGCCGTGTCGCTGATCCACGGGCGCCGTGGCCGCGTCATCGTCAGCGGTATCGGCAAGTCGGGCCACATTGCGCGCAAGATCGCCTCGACTCTGTCAAGCACCGGAACGCCCGCTTACTTCGTGCATCCCACTGAGGCGAGCCACGGCGATCTTGGAATGATCGAGAGCGGCGACGTGTTCATCGCCATATCGTATTCGGGCTCGAGCGAGGAGCTGCTTGAGATCGTTCCGCTGGTGAAGCGACGCGGCGCAAAATTGATCGCCATGAGCGGGCACGCGGAGTCGGCGCTCGCGCGTGAAGCAGACGTGTTTCTCGACGCCGCAGTCGAGCAGGAAGCCTGCCCCCACAATCTCGCGCCGACCGCGAGCACCACTGCGGCCCTCGCGCTGGGAGATGCGCTCGCGATTGCGCTTCTCAGCGCGCGCGGCTTTTCGGCCGACGATTTCGCGCGCAGCCATCCCCGCGGCAAGCTCCCCCGCCAGGCGCTGGTGCACGTCGCCGACGTCATGCGCCGCGGCACCGACATGCCTTGCGTCAAGAGCGGCGTGCCGGCCATGCAAGCGGTGGTTGAAATGACCCGCAGCCGCATGGGCATGACCGCGGTGGTGGATGAGGCCGGACGCGTGCGCGGGATTTTCACCGACGGCGATCTGCGCCGCTCGCTGGAGAAGGGCGCCGACTTCCGCGCCATCGCCGTCGACAGCCTCATGACGGTAGGACCCAAAACCATCGGCGCGCAGGTGCTGGCGGTGGAGGCCGTGCAGCTGATGGAGCGGCACAAGGTGAATCAGCTGCTGGTGGTCGACGAGGATGACCGGCTGGTCGGCGCGCTCAACATGCACGACCTGTTTCGCGCCAAAGTCATCTAAAAGGCATGCAATACGTCGCCGCCGACGCGCTGGAACGGGCGCGCCGCGTGCAGCTCATGATCTTGGACGTCGACGGCGTGCTGACCGACGGCTTGTTGTGGTACGGCGCGCGCGCGGGAGTCGAGGAAATCAAGGCGTTTCACGCCCTGGACGGGCTAGGCATCCAGATGCTCGCCAAAAGCGGCGTACATTCCGCGATACTTTCCGGCCGCACCTCGACCGGTGTGGCCGCACGCGGCGTAGAGCTCGGCATCGAACACGTGCTGCAGGGCATCGGCGACAAGCACGATGCCTTCGTCTCCCTGCTCCAGCGCATGAAGCTTAAGCCCGAGCAGGCAGGCTACATGGGCGATGATCTTGTCGACATTCCGGTGCTGTCTCGCTGCGGATTTGCCTGCGCTCCGTATGAATCGCCCGAAGAAGTCCGCAAGCGGGTGCATTACGTTTGCGCGGCGCCGGCCGGTCGCGGCGCGGTGCGCGAGGTGTGCGAGTTCGTGATCCGCGCGCAGGGAACCATGGACCGCGTGCTGCAGGAGTACCTGAAGTGAGGTTCTCGACCACGCGGCTGTTCCCGCTCGCGCTGATGCTCGCGCTCGCGATGCTGACCTTCTACCTGGAGCGCGCGGTGCGCGAGGAAGAGCCACACGCGGCGCTGCGCCGCCACGACCCCGACTACATGGTGGCGAACTTCACCACCACCACCTACAACCGCGACGGGGTTGCCGAGTCGATGATGTCGGCGGCGAGGATGGTACATTACCCTGACGACGACACGACCGAGCTGCTGGCGCCGCGCGTGGTGCAGAGCAAGCCCGCCGAGGCGCGTATCACGGTGCGCGCCGAGCGCGGCGCGGTGTCGCGCGACGGCGAGGAAGTCTTTCTGTATGACGAAGTCGTGCTGGTGCGCGAGGCTCTGGCCGAGCGTCCGGAGGCGCGCATGACCACCAGCTTCCTGCACATCGTGCGCGATCGTTCTCTCGTGCGCACCGATCGCGAGGTCACCATCGTCGAAGATCGGAACTCGCTGAGCGGCCGCGGCATGGAGTACAACACCGAGTCGCGCCAGCTCACCCTGAGCGCCGATGTACGGGGGCGTTTCGAGCCGAAGAAGGCGCCATGAAGCGCGTGTGCCTGGCCGTAGTTCTTTCGGCGGCGTGCGTCGCCTCGGCCGAAAAGGCAGACAAGGACAAGCCGACGCAAATCGAGGCGAACCGGATGAGCGCCGACGACACGCGACGCATGAACATCTTCGAAGGCAACGTGGTGCTCACCAAGGGAACCATCCTGGTGCGCGCCGAACGTATCGTCGTGCGCCAGGATGCCGAGGGCTACCAGTTCTCGACGGCCACGGGCAATCCGGTGCGTTTCAGGCAGCGGCAGGACCCGAAGGAGGGCAAGGAAGGCGCCTGGATCGACGGCGAGGCCCTGCGCATCGAGATCGACGACCGCAACAGCAAGATCGAGCTGTTCGAGAGCGCGCGCGTGAACCGCGACGGCGACGAGGTGGCGGGCAACTACATCCTGGTCGACCAGCGCTCCGACTTCTTCTCGGTGAGCGGCAAGGGTTCGAGCGGGGGGCGCGTGCGCGCCGTGATCCAGCCGAAGATCAACCCCGACGCGGAAAAAAAATGAAGGCCAACGAGCGCACCGGCCTGAGCCAGCTGCGCTCGCAGCGGCTGCGCAAGCGCTACAAGTCGCGCACGGTGGTGCAGGACGTCTCCCTCGACGTCTCGAGCGGCGAGGTGGTCGGGCTGCTCGGCCCCAACGGCGCGGGCAAGACCACCTGCTTCTACATGATCGTCGGTCTCATACCGGTCGACGCCGGCAGCATCCACCTCGACGCCACCGAACTCACGCACCTGCCGATCCACCGCCGCGCACGCCTGGGCATCTCCTATCTGCCGCAGGAGAATTCGGTGTTCCGCCGCCTGACCGTGGAAGAAAACGTGCAGGCGATCCTCGAGCTGCAGGGACTCGAGCCCGGCGAGATCGAGGCGCGCCTGGTCGAGCTGCTCAAGGACCTCAACATCTCGCATTTGCGCAAGCACGCGGCGATCTCGCTTTCGGGGGGGGAGCGCCGCCGCCTCGAGATCGCGCGCGCCCTCGCCACCAAGCCGGCGTTCATCCTCCTGGACGAGCCGTTCGCCGGCGTCGACCCGATCGCGGTGCTCGACATCCAGCGCATCATCAGGTTCCTCAAGGAACGCGGTATCGGCGTCCTGATCACCGATCACAACGTGCGCGAAACCCTCGGCATCTGCGACCGCGCCTACATAATTAACGAAGGCGCGGTACTCGCATCGGGCCATCCCGAGGAGATTGTTTATAATGACAGCGTGCGTCGTGTCTACCTCGGCGAGAACTTCCGGATGTAGCGTCGCCGGCTTCCCGGTATGACGGCACACTCCACACGATGAAGCCGTCCCTGCAGTTCAGACTATCGCAACACCTCACGCTGACGCCGCAGCTGCAGCAGTCGATCCGCCTGCTGCAGCTGTCGACGGTCGAGCTCAACCAGGAGATCGACCGCATGCTGATGGAGAACCCGGCGCTCGAGCGTGAGGATGCCGAAGGCGAGCCCGAAGCGGCGGCGCCCGCGCCCGCGCCGGCGGGCGGCTCGAGCACGAGCAGCGCCAGCACCGAATCCGCCACCCCCGATGCCGACTGGTCGGTGGACATCGCTTCCAACTGGCGCGGGCCGGACGACGACGACGAGGGTGACCGCAATTTCACCGCGCCGGACACGCCGACGCTGCGCGATCACTTGCGCGGCCAGCTCTCGCTAACCAATCTCGGCGATCGCGACCGCGTCTTCGTCCAGCTGCTCATCGACGCCCTCGACGAGGACGGCTACCTCACCCAGGCGCTCGAGGAAATCGCCGCGCTGCTGCCCGCCGAAGCCGAGGCCGATCCGGAAGAGCTGGGCATCGCGCTCAGGCATCTGCAGAATCTTGAGCCGGCCGGCGTCGGCGCGCGCTCGCCGGGCGAATGCCTGGCGCTGCAGCTGCGCACCCTGCCCGATGAGCCGGCGCGCCGCCTCGCGCTCGAGATCGCGGAGAAACATCTAGAGCTGCTTGCGAGCCGCGATTACACGCGGCTCAAGAACATCACCGGCGCAGGCGAGGAAGCGCTGCGCGCGGCGCAGCGCCTGATCCAGGCGCTCAACCCCCGCCCGGGCGCCGCCTTCGCCAAGGTCGAGACGCGCTATGTGATTCCCGACGTCATCGTGCGCAAGCACCGCAACGTCTGGCGCGCCAGCCTCAATCCCGACGCCATGCCGCGCCTGCGCATCAACCGCCTTTACGCCGAGCTCGCGGCGGGCGCGCGCAACGGCGGCACGGCCATCGCCTCGCAACTGCAGGAAGCGCGCTGGTTGATCAAAAACGTGCAGCAGCGCTTCGACACCATCCTGCGCGTGTCGCAAGCGATCGTCGACCGGCAGCGCCATTTTCTCGAGCACGGCGAAGTCGCGATGCGGCCGCTGGTGTTGCGCGAAATCGCGCAAACGCTCGGGCTCCATGAAAGCACGATCTCGCGCGTCACCACGCAGAAGTTCATGGCGACGCCGCGCGGCACCTTCGAGCTCAAATACTTCTTCGGCAGCCACGTCGCCACCGAGGCCGGCGGCGCCGCCTCCTCGACCGCGATCCGCGCGCTGATCAAGCAGCTGGTCGCCGCCGAGGACGCGCGCGCCCCGCTGTCTGACGCGCGCATCTCCCAAATCCTCGGCGAGCAAGGTATCGTAGTGGCGCGACGCACGATTGCAAAATATCGTGAGTCACTGCAGATCCCGCCTGTTAATCAAAGAAAATCCCTGTAGAGGAGACCTCATGAACCTTACCGTGAGCGGACATCATCTCGAAGTGACCCCCGCCATCCGCACTTACGTGCGCGCGAAGCTCGAGCGGGTAACGCGCCATTTCGACCAAGTGATCGACGTCCACGTCATCCTGACCGTGGACAAGCAGAGGCAGAAGGCCGAAGTGACGCTGCACGTCCGCGGCAAGGACCTGCACTGCGAGAGCGAGGAAGACGACCTGTATGCCGCGATCGACCTGCTCGCGGACAAGCTCGACCGGCAGCTGCTCAAGTACAAGGATAAGCTCTACGAGAAGCGCGTATAATCCGCGCGCTCCAATGAGTCTCGTCGCCAATCTTCTGCGCGCCGATCACATCGTGCTCGACCTGCAGGTGTCGAGCAAGAAACGGCTGTTCGAGCAGGCCGGCCTGCTGTTCGAGAACCACCATGGCATCGCCCGCAGCCTGGTCTTCGACAGCCTGTTCGCGCGCGAGCGGCTCGGCTCGACCGGACTCGGCCAGGGAGTGGCGATTCCGCATGGCCGCATCAAGGGACTGAAGGAAGCTCTAGGTGCGTTCCTGCGCCTCGCGCAGCCGGTTCCGTTCGACGCGCCGGATGGCAATCCCGTAAGCCTGGTGTTCGTGCTGCTGGTTCCCGAAAAGGCGACCGAGAAGCACCTGCAGATCCTTTCCGAGCTCGCACAGATGTTCAGCGACAAGGCGCTGCGCGAGGCGATGAGCGGGGCGCCGGACGCCGGCGCCCTTCACCAGCTGATCACCGCATGGCAGCCGGATGCTGCAGGTCAACGTCGCGCGGCTGCATGACGACAACCGCGAGGCGCTGTCGCTCGCCTGGATCGCCGGGCGCGAAGGCGGCACCGCGGTGCGACGCGAGGCAGCGAAGGCTGCGTCGCTGATCGGTCACCTCAACCTCACCCACCCCAACAGCATTCAGGTCGTCGGCGCTTACGAAGCCGGCACGCTCGCCGGCTTCGTCGATCGGCTGTTCGAGTCCGCGCCGGCAGCGGTGATCATCGCCGACGGCGTGACGCCGCCGCAGCAGCTTCTCGAGGCCGCCGCAAGGACTCACACGCCGCTCTTTACTTCGCCGATGCCGGCGGCGCGCGTGATCGAGAAGCTCGCGCGCTACCTTGCCAAGGCGCTCGCCGAGAGCACAGAGCGGCACGGGGTGTTCATGGACGTGCTCGGCCTTGGCGTGCTGATCACCGGCGAGTCGGGCGTCGGCAAGAGCGAGCTCGGTCTCGAGCTCATCAGCCGCGGCCACGGCCTGGTGGCCGACGACGTCGTGGAGATCTCGCGCATCGCCGCCAATACGCTAGACGGCCGCTGCCCGCCGATGCTCAGGGATTTCCTGGAGGTAAGGGGGCTCGGCCTGCTCAACATCCGCACCATCTTCGGCGAGACCGCCGTACGCCCGAAGATGAAGCTGAAACTGATTGCGCATCTCGAGAAGCCGCGCCCGGACGGGCGCGATGCCGGCGAGCGCCTGCCGCTCGCCGACTTGTGGGAGGACATTCTCGGTGTAACGGTGCGCAAGGTCATCATCCCGGTCGCCGCCGGCCGCAATCTCGCCGTGCTGGTCGAGGCGGCCGTGCGCAACCAGATCCTAAAGCTGCGCGGCGTCGACTCGACCGCCGAGTTCCTGGCGCGGCAGAAACGGGAACTTGACGGCAGCGAGACCGAAGGCGAGAAGTAGGTGCAGCTCATCCTGGTGAGCGGGCTCTCCGGATCCGGCAAGAGCATTGCGCTCAACGTGCTCGAGGATAGCGGCTACTACTGCGTCGACAACCTGCCCGCGACGCTGCTCCTAGAGGTGGTGGACTCTCTGGCCGAGGCCGGCCACGACCGGACCGCGGTGAGCGTCGATGCGAGAAGCGCCGCTGTCCCTGCGCTGCCCGAAAGCATCGCCAAGCTCCGGAGCCGCGGCGTCGACTGCCGCGTGCTGTACCTCGAGGCGAACTCCCCAACCCTGTTGCGGCGCTTCTCCGAGACGCGGCGCCGCCACCCGCTCGCCGGCTCGGGTCTCACGCTTTCCGAGGCGATCGGGCGCGAGCGCACCCTGCTCGCGGGCGTCGCCGCGCTCGCGCACCGCATCGACACGAGCGAGCTGCAGCCGCGCGTGCTGCAGAACTGGATCAAGGACCTGCTTGCTCTCGACGCCGGGTCACTCACGCTGCTTTTCGAGTCGTTCGCGTATCGCGACGGCATACCGCTGGATGCCGACTGGGTGATCGACAGCCGCATGCTACCCAACCCGCACTACGACCTGCAGCTGCGTCCGTTGACCGGGCGCGATAGCGCAGTGGCTGAGTATCTGCACCGCGACCAGGCGGTCCAGCGCTGGCTCGAAGACGTACGCGTCCTGCTGGCGCGCTGGCTGCCGGAGATCGTCCGCGAGAACCGCAGCTACGTCACCGTGGCGATCGGCTGCACCGGCGGCCGTCACCGCTCGGTGTACCTGGCAGAGCGCCTCGCGGATGCATTTCGCGCCGAGTGGCACGTGCTGGTACGTCACCGCAGCCTGGCCCACCACAACTCCCAAGGGTGATGCAGGACCTGGCATTGTTTCCGCTTAACACCGTCCTGTTCCCGGGCGGCCGCTTGCCATTACGCATCTTCGAGCAGCGCTACATGGACATGGCGAAGACCTGTCTGCGCGATGACGCGCCCTTCGGCGTCTGCCTGATCCGCGATGGCGCGGAGGTCGGCGCGCCGGCAACGCCGGTGGCGATCGGCTGCCTCGCCCGCATCGCCACCTGGGACATGCAGCAGCTCGGCGTGCTGCACATCATCGCCCGCGGCGAGCAGCGCTTTCGCATCCTCGAGCGGCGCGTCGAGCCCAATGGCCTCGCGCGCGCCGCCATCGAATTGCTTCCCGCCGACATCGACTCACCGGTGCCGGAGCAGTGCAAGCCCTGCGTGCGCCTGCTCGAGCGGGTGATCGCGCAGCAGAGCGACGGGCTCTTCGAGCCGCCACACCGCCTCGACTCCAGCGCCTGGGTTAGCGCCCGTCTCGCCGAAATCCTGCCGCTTCCGCTTTCCGCGAAGCAGGAGCTCTTCGAGCTGATCGACGCCCGCGCCCGGCTCGAGCGCCTCAATAATCTCTTAGGGAGATAGCATGAAAGACAATCATCCTGACGCTCATGATTGGATCTCCTTTCAAGGCCGGCCAATTCAATAAAAGACCACTAAAATACGCTCTGGGGGCGGAGAAACTATAGCAATGGCACTATCGCACCGAAACTATGCGAAGGTCCGGGTCGTGGCGCCCGCGGGGCGTCTCGACCACGAGAACTGCGAAGCGTTCAGGAAGGACCTCGCGCCGCATCTGGACGCCTGCCTGCGGGAGGGCCAGGCGCTCGTTTTCGACCTGTCCGGCATCGAGTACGTGTCGAGCGCCGGCCTGCGCTGCCTGATGCTTGCCGGCAAGCAGGCCGTCAGCCGCAACGGCCGCCTGGTGATCGCTTCCCTGCAGCCCCTAGTCGCCGAGATCTTCCAAATCAGCCGCTTCAACCTCGTTTTCGACGTCTTCCCCACGATGCGCGAGGCGCTGGCTTCGGTTTCGTCCGAGGCGGTCGAAGCTTTCGAGCGCGGCTGACCCGGGCATGCGCGTCCGTTTCTGGGGCACGCGCGGTTCGATGCCGGTGGCGCTGACGGCCGCCGATATCCGGGACAAACTGGCCCAAGCCCTGCTCGTTGCCGCAGGCCGGCGTTTCGAGTCGTTCGGCGAGGCCTATGAATTCGCGCAGCGAGAGCTGCCCTTCGCGCTCACTCACACCTTCGGCGGTCACTCCTCGTGCGTCGAACTCGAGCCCCGCAGCAATGAGTATTTCGTGTGCGACATGGGCAGTGGGGCGCGGCCCTTCGGCGCCCACGTGCTGGCGCGCCAGGGCGGCCAACCGGCGACGGTCAACGTGTTCATGTCGCACGTCCACTGGGATCACATCATGGGCTTTCCGTTCTTCGGACCCGCGTATGTGCCCGGGACGAAGATTCGCATCCACGGCTGTCACGACATCCTGGAGAAGGCGTTTCGCCTGCAGCAGGCGCCGCCGTGTTTCCCGGTCGCTTTCGACCAGCTTGCCGCGAACATCGAATTCGTGAAGCTCGTTCCTGGCGAGGCGCGCCGCGTCGGTGAAGTGAGCGTGACGCCGAAGATCCAGCGGCATTCGGGCGATTCCTACGGTTACCGCTTCGAGGTTGGCGGCAAGGCGCTGGTCTACACCACCGACTCCGAACACAAGCTCGAGAACCGTGGCGAAGCGCAAGCCTTCGTCGCCTTTTTCCGGGGCGCTGACATGGTGGTGTTCGACGCCATGTACTCGCTCGCCGAAGTGGCCTCGGTGAAGGCTGACTGGGGCCATTCCAGCAATATCGTCGGCGTGGAGCTTTGCCAGATGGCCGGCGTCAAGCACCTGGTGCTGTTTCACCACGAGCCCAGTTCCGACGATGCCGCCATCGAAAGCGTGCTGAAGGATACGCGCCGCCTCGAGGAGCTGACTCGCGGCGCGCAGCCGTTGCGCATCTCGGCGGCTTACGACGGGCTGGAGATCGATCTCTGAGACTGACCTCGGGGCCGAGGCCGGTCGGGATAGCGCTGCTCGCCGTCTGCGTCCTGCTGATCGGCCTCGAGTCGGCGCCGGTTGTGGCGCTGCGCGAAGCGCTGTTCGACGGCTATCAGAAGCTGATGCCTCGGCCGCGCAATTCTGCGCCAGCCGTCATCGTCGACATCGACGAGCGTTCGCTCGACGCCCGCGGCCAGTGGCCATGGCCGCGCACCGTCACGGCTGACCTCGTCCAGGCCATCGCCCGCGCCGGGCCGGCGGCGATCGGCCTCGATCTGCTGTTCGTCGAGCCGGACCGCTCGGCCGCCGGAGCCGATGCGGCCCTGGCGCAAGCGGTTCAGGGCGCAAAGGTCGTGCTCGGCATGGCCGGGATCGATTACCGCGACCGCCGTTTCCCGCATCCGCCTCGGGCGGCACCCGTGCGGTGGTCGGGCCCGCGCGAGCTTCCGCTGCGGCAATTCGACGGCCAGCTGCAAAGCCGCCCGGAGATCGATCGGGCCGCTGCCGGCCGCGGGCTGATCAGCACCGATTCATCGGATCGCATCATTCGGCGGGTGCCGCTGCTTGCGCGGATCGGCGAAGTCGCGGTGCCGGCCCTTGCCGTGGAGATGGTCCGAATTGCGACCGGGACCCAGACGCTGCGCATCGACGACCACGGCGGCGAGCAGATCGACCTGAATGTGGGATCGGTATCGATTCCGATCCAGTCGGACGGCTCGCTGAACCTGTATTTCGGGCGCCATGATGCAGAACGGTTCGTGTCTGCCGATGACGTTCTTTCCGGCAAGGCGTCGGCGGATCTTTTCCGCGACAAGTTTGTGCTGGTCGGCGTGTCGGGGCTGGGACTGCTGGATTTCCAGGCGACTCCACTGGGCGAGCGCATTCCTGGCGTGGAAGTGCATGCGCAAATCCTCGAGCAGATCTTCGACGGGACCTACCTGCGCCGGCCCAGTGCTGCCGCATGGACGGAAGCCGCGCTGTTTGCGTGCGCGGGCATCCTTTTCATCGTGTTCGTCCCGGCAGCGCGCGCCAGGATCTCTTTTCTCCTTTTGGCGGCGATCCTGCTCGCCCTGGCCGCAGCGGGAGTGCTTGCCTTCATGGCCGGGCTTTTGCTGAATGTCGCAGCGCCCGCCTTGGCAGCGGTCCTCGTCTTCGCCGCATTGCTCGGCGCCACGTTTGCCGAAGCCGACCGCCAGCGGCGCTTGCTGCGCGAAGCCCAGGCTCGCGTTGCCGGCGAACTGGAAGCCGCCCGACGCATCCAGATGGGACTGCTGCCGGCGCCACGCAGCGTTTTCACCGGGCAGACAGGCTTTGCGCTCGACGCATTGCTCGAGCCGGCACGAACCGTCGGGGGGGATTTTTACGACTGCTTCATGGTAAACAATCAGCGGCTCTTCTTCGTGGTCGGCGACGTCTCGGGCAAGGGGCTTGCGGCGAGCCTGTTCATGGCCCTCTCCAAGTCGCTGCTGAAAAGCATTGCCCTGCGCTCGGGCGAGGACCCCGGCTCGATCCTCATGCTGGCCAGCGCCGAAATCGGCCGCGACAATCCGGAATCGTTCTTCGTCACTGCATTCGCAGGCCTGCTTGACGTGCGCACCGGCGCGCTCGATTTTTGCAATGCCGGCCACGAGCCGCCGATTGCCTGCAGGCCTGGCGGCGCGCTCGAGCGCGTCGAGCATGCCGGCGGGCCGCCGCTATGCGTCATCGACGGCTTCGAATATCCCAGCGCTCACCGCAGCCTCGAGGCGGGCGAATGGCTATGCGTTCTTACCGACGGTGTGACCGAGGCGATGAACGCTGAGGGCGAGTTTTACGGCACAGCGCGCTTGCACGCGGTATTGAAGCCGCTCTCCTCAGCTGCTCCGGATGCGGTCGTCGCCGCGGTACGCGAGGACGTGCGGCGTTTCACCGGCGCGATTGAGCAATCGGACGACCTGACCCTGCTTTGCGTGCGCTGGAACGGGGCTGCTAGCGGACGTTGATCTCGACGCGCCGGTTGCGCGGCTCGTCGATGTTGTCGGCGGTCTGAATTAGCAGCTCGCGCTCGCCGCGGCCGGCCGTCTGGATCTGCCTGGCTGGAATGCCGATCTCGACGAGGAAGCCCTTCACCCGCTCGGCACGCTGTGCCGACAGCCGATCGTTCGCATCCAGCTCGCCGACCGTATCCGTGTGCCCGACCACCAGGATGTCGGGAACGGGACGGTGCTTCAGCTCGTCCAGCACCTTTTTCAGTTCGTCCTTGGATTCGTCGGTCAACTCATCGGTGGCGGTAACAAAGTAAAGCAGGAACGCGGTCGGCCGAGCAGGCAAGGCGTCGAGCGTGACGCCGAAGGACTGCTTCACCTCCGCGTCCGACAGCCGCACGATTTCGGATTGCCCTCCTGTGACACGGCTCGTCGCGTACGGCTCGTTGAGCACGTGCCGCTCGCCGCCGCGCTGCACGATCACCGTACCGGTATGACCATCCGGGCTGGGCAGAACCACTACGGTTTCTTCGAGCGGCGCCGGCTGCGCAAAGATCGCGCCAATGGCAACCAGTGCCGCAAGCGCCACCACCAGCATGGGTCAGCTTCCAGGCTCGGTGACCCGCACCACAAACTCGGTACCGCGAACCCCCATGATCGAAGACGGCGTGCGCAGCCTCATAGCGTCCGGGGACTGCTTGACCATCTTGCCCGAGACGACGGCAAGCGTTCCCTTCTTCAGCGAGGCATCGAAATGCCCGTTGTGCGTAGTCGAATCGAAGGCGTAGCGCTCGATCGCCAGCACGCTGCCCGGGCCCACCGAAAGCACGCTGTTGTCGGTGAACGTGACGCCGGCAGATCCATCGGTGCCAGTGACCAGGGTGTCGGCTTCCTGTACCGGCATGCCCACTCTGGCCGGCAGCCGCTGGCCCTGGCGCTCAAGGAACACCGATCCCGAGGCAGACTTGATCTGCCCCACATCGTTCGCCCAAACGCCGGCGACGAATCCGAACAGGCATACCGCAAGTGTCCAACGCATGACGGCCCTCCCTTGGGATCCTTTGAACGGATTCTATAATGCTCCCGAACGTATGCCGGATAGCGTGAAAAACTTCCGCTTGGCGATGTTTCCGTCGAGGCTCGCCGAGCTGCGCCCTTTGTCTGCCTTCCTGACAGACTTTTGTACCGAGGCCGGGATCGAGCGGGAGCGCTGCCTGCGCCTTCATCTGGTCGTGGAGGAGCTGTTCGTAAATACCATCCGGCACGGCCATAGGAGGGACTGCGACGCGCCCGTGTGGTTGAGCCTGGAGGCGGGCCCCAAGGCGGTGCGGGTGACTTACGAAGACACCGCGCCGGCCTTCAACCCCTATGCCGGCCTGCCGGACAAGCCTATCGACATGACGACGACGCTCGAAAGACGCAGGATTGGCGGGCTCGGCGTGCTTCTTACCAAGGAACTGGCTTCGACGCGCGATTACGCATATTTGTTCGGCCGTAACCGAATCCGTCTCACGATGACGCGTTAGAAGCAGCGAGCAGGGCGACGACTTTTTTGACCGGAGCCGGCACCGCTGCATGGGCGCAATCCTCGAGGTCAAGCCAGAGCCTACCCGGCGCCTCGGCGCGCGAGAGCGTTCTGCTCACCTGGCAGAGCACGGGCCGGATGTGGAGGCGAAAGTGTGTGAAGCCGTGTTCGAGCGGTTGGAGCTCGCGCGCCGAAGAGACCTCGCAGCCCAATTCGCGGCCCTGCCCGCTGTAGTTCGCATTGCGCGCCTCGGGGAAAGTCCAAAGACCCCCCCAAAGCCCCGCACCCGGCCTGCGTTCCAGCAACACCTGTTTCTTGTGCAATAAAAGCAGCCAGATTGCACTTTTCACCGGGACTGTCTTCTTGGGGCGCGGCACCGGCAGCTCGTGCGCGCGATCATCGCGCCGCGCCACGCAGCGACGCCTTACCGGGCAGGCATCGCAACGCGGCTTCTTTATACAGACCGTCGCGCCGAGATCCATCAGCGCCTGCGTATAAACGCCAATGTTGTTCCTGGGCAGCAGGCGCTCTGCGAGCCGCCACAGCTTCGTTTCGACTTCGCGCTCCCCCGGCCAGCCCTCGATGCCGTAGCAGCGCGCGAGCACGCGTTTGACGTTGCCGTCGAGAATCGCGGTGCGCCGACCGAAGGCGAACGCGGCGATCGCTGCGGCGGTCGAACGGCCGATGCCTGGAAGCTCTGCGATCTCCTCTATCGAGTCCGGAAACCTGCCTGCGTAGGCGGAAACAACTTTTCGAGCGGCGACATGCAGGTTGCGTCCTCGGGCATAGTAGCCCAGGCCGCTCCAGAGGCGCAGCACCTCGTCCTCGTCCGCTGCCGCGAGCGCCTGCACGTCGGGAAAGCGGGAAAGGAAGCGCTCGTAGTAGGGAATGACCGTCGCCACCTGCGTCTGCTGCAGCATCACCTCCGAGAGCCAGATGCGGTATGGATCCCGCGTGCCTTGCCACGGCAGGCCTTTGCGGCCGTGGCGGCGCTGCCACGCGATGAGGGTGCTTGCGAAATCGGGCACGCCCGGATTCTAATGGGGGCATGGGCAACCCCGTCGAGCACATCCGCAAATACCATCCCGAGCTGAAGGAAATCCGGCATGACCTGCATGCGCATCCGGAGCTCGGGTTCGAAGAAAACCGCACTTCGGCGCTGGTTGCAGAAAAGCTAGTGAGCTGGGGCATCGAGGTGCATCGCGGCCTCGCCAAAACCGGCGTGGTCGGCGTGGTCAAGGGGCGCGGCGCGTCGAGCGGCCGCGCCATCGGCCTGCGCGCCGACATGGACTGCCTGCCGATGCAGGAGACCGGAAGCGTGCCTTACCGCTCGCGTCATGAAGGACGCATGCACGCGTGCGGGCACGACGGGCACACGACCATGCTGCTGGGCGCCGCGCGCTATCTCGCGGAGACACGCAACTTCGGCGGCACCGCCTACCTCATCTTCCAGCCGGCCGAGGAAGGCGGCGGCGGCGGGCAGGTGATGGTGAAGGAAGGTCTTTTCGAGCGCTTCCCGGCGAACGAGGTCTATGCGTTGCATAACTGGCCGGGACTGGCGGCCGGCAAGATGGCGGTGCGCGCAGGGCCGGTGATGGCCGCCACCGACGAGATCCAGATTGCCGTGCGCGGACGCGGCGGGCACGCGGCGATGCCGCATCTCGTCGTCGACCCCGTGGTCGCTGCCTCCCACATCATCACCGCGCTGCAGACGATCGCGAGCCGTAACGTCAGTCCCGTGGACGCGGTCGTGGTGAGCATCGCCTCGATGCAGACGAGCCAGGTCGGCGCATTCAACGTGATCCCCGACGCGGTGCGCATGATCGGAACGGTGCGCAGCTTCCGGCGCGAGACGCGCGAGCTCGCCGAGAAACGCGTAAAGGAAATCGCGACGCACGTGGCGCAGGCATTTGGCGCGAGCGCCGAGGTCGACTTCCGGCACGGCTACCCCGCCACTGTCAACAGCGAGCGCGAAGCGCAATTTGCCGCGCGCGTCGGCGAGCGCATCTTCGGCAAGGGAAACGTCGTCATCGACGCCGATCCCACCATGGGGGGCGAAGATTTTTCCTACATGTTGCTCGAACGCCCCGGTGCGTATGTTTGGCTCGGCCAGGGCGGCGCTCCGGGCGGCTGCTTCCTCCACAATCCGAGCTACGACTTCAACGATGAGGTGATTCCGCTCGGCGCGGGCTACCTCGCTGCGCTCGTCGAGGAGTCCCTGCCGCTAGAATAAGGCGGTGGAGAGGAAGCAGGTCCCTGTCGGCGAGCTGAAGTTCGGCATGTATATCGCCGAGCTCGACCGCCCCTGGACCGATACGCCTTTCATGTTCCAGGGCTTTCACCTGCGCACCGATCAGCAGCTGGAGGTTCTGAAGAAGTTCTGCAAGCACGTCTTCGTCGACCTCGAGAAAACCGAAGTCGAAGATCGCTCGCGCCAACGCATGGAGGCGCCCAGCTTCAAGATCCGCGGCAACACCGTCTATCCCGAAACGGTCAATGTCGAAACCGAGGTCAAGCGCGCGGCGCCGGTCTACACGCAAACGGTCAAGGCGGTCGACGAGCTCCTGCGACCGCTCTTCAAAGGCGCTACCGTGCTGGAGGGCAAGGAAGTCAAGGAATCGGTGGCGCGGCTCACCGACAGCGTGGTGCGCAATCCGGACGCGCTGCTGCTGGTCTCGAAGCTGCGCGAGAAAAGCGAGGCCGCGCACGCCCGGGCACTCCAGGTCTCCATCTACATGATCGTGTTCGGGCGCTTCCTGGACCTCGCGCGCGAGGAGCTCGAGCTCCTGGGTCTCCTCGGTCTGCTGCAGGACGTGGGTAAGACCCAGCTCCCCGCCTCGATCATGGAGAAGGCGGGACCGCTCACGCCGGAGCAAGCCGAGATCGCGAAGAAACACGTCAACCTGTCGGCAGAGATTCTGAGCGAGACGCCCGGACTACCGCCACGGCTGCCGGCGCTCGCACTGCTGCACCATGAACGGCAGGATGGCAGCGGCTATCCGCGGGGGCTGAAAGGCGAGCAGATCGGGCTCTACGGCTCGATCGCGGCGATCGCCGACACCTTCGACGCGCTGACGGCCGTGCGGCCTTACGCTGAGCCGCTCACACCGTCGAGCGCGCTCAGCTACCTCTACAAGGAGCGCGGCGCCGGATATCACGCCGAGTTGGTCGAGCAATTCATCCAGTGCATCGGCGCGTTCCCGGTCGGCAGCGTGGTAGAGCTCAATTCCGGCGAAGTGGGCATCGTCATCGCGCAGAACCTGGTGCGCCGGCTCAAGCCGCGTGTCATGGTGGTGCTCGATGCGCAAGGCAACCCCATGCGGCCGCACAAGATCCTCGACCTCGAAAAGGATCCCAAGGTGCGGCCCGAGGAGCCCTACAAGATCCGGCGCACGATGGAGCAGAGCAAGCTGCAGGTCGACCCGCGGGAGCTTTTCCTCTAACGCAAGTTGGCCACGCCGAAGGGCACGTGGCCCGCCGCGACGTGCATTCGCGCAGCCTCTATGTGGCCGCGCTGGTCGTCGAAGTAAAAGTCCGGTTCGAACGCCTTGAGGAACGCGCCCTTGTCGAGGCCACCGAGAAACATCGCCTCATCCACCGCGATGTTCCACTCCATAAGCGTGCGCACGGCGCGCTCGTGTGCCGGCGCGCTGCGCGCGGTGACCAGCGCGGTGCGCACGCGAATCGGCACGTCGGTGCCGGCGGCCGCCTGCAGGCGATGCAAGGCTTCGAGCAGCGGCTTGAAGGGGCCCGGCGGCAGTGGCTGTAGTGCGTGAGCCGTTTCGTGGCGCGTGAACGCGTCAAGGCCATCCTTCTGGTAGACACGCTCCGCCTCGTCGGAAAAGAGAACCGCGTCGCCGTCGAACGCGATGCGCACCTCGTCGGCATGACGGCTGGCCGCTTGCGTCGACTCGGGGTACACGCGCGCCGCGGGGACCCTGGCATTGAGCGCCCCGATCACATCCGATTCGTTTGCCGAAAGGAACAAGTTCGCCTTCAGCGCATCGAGGTAGTGATAAGGGTTTCGACCGCGCGTAAAAACGCCGCGCTCCAGGCGCAGCCCCGCGCTCTGGGCGGAGCGGAACACACGCAAGCCCGAAACCGGGTCGTTCTTCGACAGGATGACGACCTCTACGCGATGCGCCTGCGGCGTGTTGAAGGCGAGGAGCTTTTTCACCAGGGCGAAGGCGACGCCTTCGCGAGCCGGTACGTCCAGCCGCGCGAACTGCAAGGCGATGTAGGCATCCTCGCCATCGCGCTCAAAAATCCGGTTCTCGTCCTCGAAGTCGAATAGCGCCCGCGAGGAGATCGCTACGACCAGCTTCCCTTCGACCGAGTAGGGCATTCGCCCATTCTAAGAAAGAGGGACGCCCCGTGCTAGGGGCACGGGGCGTACGTGCCGCTCAGACCGCAATCAGGCGGCGCCGTTCAGAGATACGTAGTTAGAAAGCCGAGCAACCCGAGGCCAAGTACGAGCACGAGCAGGATGCCAGCGATTCTCCGGAGAATTGACGGCTTGTCTGGATTGTCAACGGGCGAAACACCGGGCTCGTAGAAACGCCGATATGCATTAGCTCCGTTTCGGAGTCCGCGGGTATAGGTGCCAGTGCCTTCGTTCATGTCCGCCTTCCAAGTACGCGCGTTATATCTGCACTCTCAATAATGCTCTGAGGGACCAAGACATAGGAGAACTTTAAGCACTTTAACCAAAACGCTGGCCGGGGTCTTGTGCGGCTGCAAGCTAATTGGGGTGTTTCGTGAGGTAATTCTCGGAGCGGTGGGGATATCCCTTAGATGCGGCGTTGCGCCAAATCGTGGCGGTCGGCCCGCACCGCGCGCGAGGCTAGGTGCCCTTACTGCCGCTTCCAGCTCGCGTCGGGATTGAAGGTCGTCATCCGGGACGCAATGGCGACCGTGTTCTTTCCCAGGTTCTTCTGATAGACGATCCCGTCATGGTTGACCATGAAACTCATGATGCCTGATGCGCCGTAGCGCGCCGGATAGGCAATCAGCGCAAATCCGCCGATCCTCTCGCCCTTGCTGACATAGTCGTACGCGCCGCCCGGCGCGTCCTTGCCCTGTCTGGTGAGAATCTTGTAGAAATAACCGTGATAAGGCGCGAGCGGCCCGAAGTCCGCGCTCGTGTAACCCTCATTGGCCGCGGCCGCCAGCAACGGGCCGAGCGGACTCGGCCGCTCGTCCGCCTTGGTTGGCCAGTAGAGCCCGTCGTGCTTGCCGACCGTGCTTACGAACCTGTGCGCATATTCCCGGATGCCGTCGCCTTCCGCATCTTGAGCCGCGTACTCGCGCTCGGCGTCGACGATCGCGAGGCACACCTGGATCACCGACAGTTCGTTGCGGCCAATGCGGCGGGCGAGAATTTCCTTTTCGCCCCGCCGCGTGTCGAAACGCCAGCCGTCACCGGATTTCACCAGCGGGATCGGCAGCGGCCACTCGTCCTTGCCGATCACGAGCGTCGCGCGCTGGTCGCCTTCAGCCACCAGCTTGCTGGCCTCGCCGTAGGCTTTGGTAAATGCCTCGCGGTTGCGCTCGTCGGCAACTGCGTCGCCCGAACTGACCAGTTTGCTGCCGTGCGGGCCCAGAATCGCGCGCAATGCCGGCTGATCGTTCGATTTGACGGCTTCGGCCAGCGCGGTGACCCCCGCTTCGGGCGACCCGAAGCGCGTTTGCGCTTCACGTGCTGCCACTGCCATCGGGGCCATGGCAATCAGCGCCAGGGCAAAAAGCGAATTTTTCCAAAGTCGCGAGATCATTTGCCTTCCCACATTCTTCATTTGCTGTCACGAGCCTTTTCGGCTGGTCGTGGCGCGGCGCGCTCGGCCGGCCGTGGTGCAGCGACGCGCTCGGGCGGCCGTCTGGATACCGGAGCGCTGATGGCGGGCGCCGTTGCTTGGATGCTGGTACGCCCGCGCGCACTGGAGTTACGCTCGTCCACACCCCGGCCGACGCCTTCCAGGACGTGTGGGCGCTGTTCAGTAGCAGGGCGGCTCGCTACGGCAGGCACACTCGCGGGAACAGGGACAATCGGGCGGCTTGGCGCGCCGCGTATATTGGAACCCCTGCTGGCAGGAACATTCGCGCGGGTTGACGCACTGTCCGTATTTGCGCGCGCGACTGGCGCGGGAGCCGCGGAGGCACGCTGCCCCGCTGCAGCCGGCAGGTGGCCGCGGAAATCGCGTCGCGCCTCTGGAGCTGCGCTCGCGGGAGCCGCGCTCGCGCGGCCGAAACTGGCACGCACCGACGCCTCCCGGTAAGGAACGCTCCGGCGGTGATTCGGATCGTGTTGCCAGGCATTCGATCCGCGGTTCGTGAGATTTGCATCGCGCGGGCGGTAGAAGTTATTGACGTTTACAACATTGACGCGCCGCTGATGCCAGTCGAATGCGCCGAAGAAAAAATCCGCTCCCAACCGGATGCCGAGGCCCCACAGGAGCCCGGCGCCGAATCCCGGACGCGCGCGATAGCCGGGCCACGGCGCCCAATAGACCGGCGGATACTCAGGCCACCACCACTGCCCGTAGACCAGGGACGGATCGTAGTACGGCACGTAAGCCATAGCTGGATTTGCCTCCTCGACGGAGATGTACTGCCCCTGCGAATCCACACGGTACTGATCGTTCGACCTGAGGTTGCCTGCGGCATACGCCTTTTGCCGCAAACCCTGCACCGCATCCATCACCTGGGGTTCCTGACCGAGAAACGCATCACCCAGCCGCTGAGTCCAGTCAAGCCTGGCGCCCATCATTGCGAGGATCTGCGGAAAGGCGACCATCGATTTGACGCTCGGATCCCAATCGTTCCGCTCGACTGCCCCCACCGCCTGCTCGCCGTTGAGGTTGGGATTCGCCGCGGACCAGCGCGCGGCCTCAACGACCTCGAGCGGATAAGTCGACGCCATCATGATCTGCGACAACAGCGCGTCGGGATACAGCGCGATCGGCGCTAGCATCTGATCGAGTTCCTGCTGCGTGAATGCGGGCCGGTCCTGCGCCGGCGCAATTTGCGGCGCGAATGAAAATGACGCGGCAAGCAGCAGCGCGAACAGCTGCCTCAGCATAGCCTTACGACCGCTGCGTTGATGAAATTGTGGTTTTCTTGTTTAATGACCTGTCTCCTTGTGAGCTCGATACCCGGCGCCCAACTGGCCGCCAAGCATCTTTTTCTGCGAAGCCATTGTTTGCGTTTCCAACAAGCTGGTCTGTACGCTATCCCGCGTAGGTATCGCCTGATCACGAGGGGTGCGCAAAGATAGGTAACTAGCCCCTTTTTTCTTTTTTTCTCTCTTTGCTTCCTTTTCGATGGGGTCCTTCATATAGCGCGCTCAGCGCGGTTACATCGGTCGCGGGGATGAAGCAAACGGCATACGACCTCAGGGAGCGATGAGTGGATAAGCGAGCGATGGGAGTCGAACCCATGTCACCAGCATGGGAAGCTGGGGTAATGCCGTTATACGACGCTCGCAACGTTGCGGAAACTCAATGATGCCAGACCTGCACCGATACTTGGCTAGCTGACTCTGGAAGACCTTAGGACACGCTGAACGGCTCAGGTCCCCTTCGAGCCCGCCGGGTTTTGTCCGAAGTGCCGCGGCAAACAGCCGCTCAGGCTTTCGCGATGAACATGAATAGCGAAGCCAAGGCCGCAAGGCTCAGCGTAGCGTGCAGCTTCACAAGCCTCGCAATCATCTGCGCCGCACTTTTCGGATCGGCGCGCGCATCAATTTCGGTGAAGCGGCGGGTCAAGGGCATCACTGCGAGCAGCTGCAATAAAGCCGCTGCTCCTAGAACCATCCCGCCGGCCAGCCACCAGATGGTTCCGCCCGCCAATCCGGCAAGCATTGCGGCCAATGAGCCGATGACACCGAAAGAGGTCTGGAAAATGGCTGGCCTGGGGTGGGATGCCAGAACATAGGTATCGGCCAACTCCGTTCCGCCCTCATCCATCGCAGGGTGCTCGACAAGACTGACGTAGGTGGCGGCACCTGCGAAAAGCGCGCAGCAGAACAAGGCGACATTCTGGGACGCAAATTGAACCAGCAGCAACGTTGAACTCATCGCATCCCTCCCTTTTTCCGACGCCAGTCTAATGCGAAAGCGCTCGGGTGCTGATGTATGATTATTTCCGTGATCAGGATAACGGTAAATGGCGATGCCTACCGCTTTGACGAGCCGCTCGATGTGGCCGCGATGCTCGCGAGGCTCGATTTCAAAGGTAGAAAGGTGGCGGTGGAGCGAAACGGCGAGATTGTTCCGAGAAGCGCCCACGGCAGCACGCTCGTGGCCGACGGTGATCGGCTCGAGATCGTAGTCGCGGTCGGCGGCGGCTGAGCATGAAAGATCCCCTCGTCATCGCCGGCAAGAGCTACGCGTCGCGCCTGCTGATCGGCACCGGCAAATACCGCGACTTCGCCGAGACGCGCGCCGCAGTCGAGGCATCCGGGGCGGAGATCGTCACGGTGGCGATCCGGCGCACCAACATCGGCCAGAACCGCAGCGAGCCGAGCCTGCTCGAGGCGCTGCCGCCCGCGAAGTACACCTACCTGCCGAATACGGCCGGCTGCTATAACGCGGCGGACGCGGTGCGCACCCTGCGCCTTGCGCGCGAGCTGCTCGACGGGCATGATCTCGTCAAGCTGGAAGTGCTCGGCGACCCGCATACGCTCTACCCGAACATGCCCGAGACCTTGAAAGCCGCGGAGCAGCTGGTGAAGGAAGGCTTCAAGGTGATGGTGTACTGCTCCGACGACCCGATCCAGGCGCAGATGCTGGAAGCGGCAGGCTGCGTCGCGGTCATGCCGCTTGCCTCGCTCATCGGCTCCGGCATGGGCATCCTCAACCCGTGGAACCTGCAGCTGATCATCGAGAAGCTGAAGGTGCCGGTGCTGGTGGATGCCGGCGTCGGCACCGCCTCGGACGCGGCCATTGCAATGGAGCTGGGTTGCCACGGCGTGCTGATGAACACGGCTATCGCCGCCGCGCGCAATCCGGTGCTGATGGCCAAGGCGATGAAGAAGGCGGTCGAGGCGGGGCGCGAAGCCTTCCTTGCCGGCCGCATGCCGAAAAAGCTCTACTCCGCGGCGCCGAGCTCGCCGACCGAAGGTACGATTTCTTCGTCGCAATCCAAGGCGGCCTAAGCCGCGGCTTGCCGTGGCGCTTTCCTCGGTCCGCCCCATCCGAAGCTACGTCCTGCGGCAGGGCAGGACGACCTCCGCGCAGCAAAGAGCGCTCGAAAAGCTTTACCCCAAGTATGGTTTGTCTTTCTCTCCCGAATCTCGCGACTTCAAAGGCGTTTTCGGCCGCGCGGCCCCGTTGATACTCGAAATCGGATCTGGAATGGGAGAGACCACGGCAGCGATCGCCAAGGCAACGCCGGAGGCCGATTTCATCGCGGTCGAGGTGCACGGCCCCGGCGTCGGCAGCCTGCTCAACCGCATTGCCGCAGAAGAGCTCACCAATGTGCGCGTCATCCGCTACGACGCGGTAGAAGTGCTCGCGCGCATGATCCCCGACGGCGCGCTAACCGCCATCCATCTTTTCTTTCCCGATCCCTGGCCCAAGAAGCGGCATCACAAGCGCCGCCTGGTGCAGCCGCAATTCGCCGCTCTCGCCGCGCGCAAGCTTGCCCCCGGTGCGGTCCTGCACGCCGCGACCGACTGGCCCGACTACGCCGAGCAGATGAACCGGGTGTTCATGAACGAGGAATTGCTCGAACCGGCGCACGCCGGCTTCACACCACGGCAGGCGACCAAGTTCGAGGCGCGCGGCAGGCGCCTCGGCCATCCTATCCGCGATCTTTTCTTCCGCCGTCGAGAAACGCCGCGAGCAGCTCGTTGAGGAAGAGCCGTCCGCGCGCGCTCGGGCGGATGCGCTTCAGGTCGCGCTCGATCAGCCCGTCGCTTTCGGCTTTTGCAAGCTGGGAAGCGACGATGTGGATCGGCAGTCCGATTCTCTCCTGGAAAAGCGCGACGGGGAAACCTTCGATCAGGCGTAACGCGTTCAGCATGAATTCGAACGGCAATTCGGCAACCGGCACCT
>Ga0209220_1000204_pt1 | contig 25018 bp, 16 predicted proteins | sample BlaSpr_A8_OM3_M3_FD_187984 | JGI IMG/M metagenome (GOLD analysis project Ga0209220, IMG submission 187984) | Forest soil microbial communities from Thunder Bay, Ontario, Canada - Black Spruce, Ontario site 2_A8_OM3_M3 (SPAdes) (version 2) | ecosystem: Environmental > Terrestrial > Soil > Boreal... | reverse complement strand
AAAGCCGCCAACGCTTCCGGCGCCGGCATACCCTCCCAGGTAAATGCGCTTTCCTCGCCGCAGGCGAGGCACTCACGAACTAGAAAGACGAACTGCTTTTTGCAGTCAGGACTTTCGCAGCGAATCGTGTCCGCGTGTCCCTCGTCCAGACACTCAAAGTCATCCGTGTGCTCGTGGCGACAAAAAGGGCACACCAATATAAGCACGTTCAGATCTCAAAGAGTTTGACGCGGAGTGTAAACACTACTGCCGCCAAGACGCAGCCGCAACTGTCGCCAATTGGCGACAGTTACAAATCACCGGTGAACGCTGCACCGCGCCGGAAACTTTCTTGCAAAGAATTGGTAACAATTCGCTGGCTATCGTCGGACGTATGCCCACGTGAACTAGGTGGTTAGGCTTTCGGCCACCTGAATGCGTAAGCGGCTTTGAGTTCATCGAGCCATACCTTCTCTTTTGCTCTGTCGGTTTTCGCAGATATTCCGTTTGTCTTGACCCGGGCGAGAGACTCAAAGTACCCGTCCCCCGGGATATTTCGGTCCCTACGGATCACAACAGAAGTGCGAAACGGACGCGAAGCAGCCGCATCCTGTTGATCAAGAGAATCAAACACCTGGCTAAGGGGATGCGCCGACCATGCGCCCTCCATCGGAGGAAAACCGAATCTTTCCGCCAGCTCGCCATAGGTTGTCGTGGTCTTGCGGCGGGCGAGTTCTTCAAGAAAACGACCAATATCCACGTTCGTAGCTGGGGACATATGTCCGTCTACCGGATACCTAACCGTTTGGCACGAGCGGTGGCTTTCGAGGCACCCGCTCGATGGAATTGGATAGAGAATATTTCAACGATTCCGCCCGTCGGCCTATTGGCCATCTCAATATGTCAAATGACATTCCTTCAACTGTCCACTAGCCCGCAGCCCATGAAAATAGCTCACCAAGCGATCCGCATGGGAGTGGTGGCGTATCAGAACCCCCACTTCAATATTTCTTTTTTGCGCGGCCTCGGTAAAGTTTGCCGAAGTCACCAATGCCGAAGTCCGATCGACAATGATACATTTTGCATGAAGGCTAGCTCGCTCGCGTCCCTGCGTAAGTGCGCGCGGGTCGTAGTACAGCATTGGCAGTGTAGGCCACGGCCAATGTGTTGCCCGGAATTCAAGGGCAAACCTACGCACGATTTCCGAATCGAGCGACGTATCGCTATAAGGCCTGGAAATATCTAGGTAAAGCTCCACCCGCATGGAAGGAATAGCTCGCATTCGTTCTGCCAGAGGTGCGAAAAGAGACCGGGCGTTGTGGACTGCATAGCCGATGAGCAAGATTTCTTCCCGCGCTTCCCCTATGAGCGCCTGCATTGTCGCCGCGGTGTCTTGTGTCGGCACGCCGGGAGCCTCGGGGCCGGAAAGCACCAGCTCGAAAAGGAGCGAGGGGTCGCCAATTCGCTCGCGCGCCTCCGCAATCTCGGTTGCCAGAAGACTCAGCGCGGATGTAGACCAACCTTCGCGAAGAAGTTCTTCCAATTGGGCGCGCAGCTGAGCGGAATTTGCTCCGGCAATCTGGTGCAGGGCATGATCGGTGAGCCCGGTCGCGAGAGGTCCCTGGCGCAATGATGCGGCCAGCGCTCGCAAAGAATCACTCGAGAGTTCGTGCAGAACAGTCGTTGTCACACCACGCCCGCGAAGTATTCACTGTCCAGGTGCTCTACCGTTTTTACAACCAACGCCCTATCCAGGAAGTCATTCCTTTGCTCACACGACGTTTCCGAAATGAGCAGGCAGCCGTGGCACGCACTTCCAAGAAGAGGCTGGTGGTCATGAGTATCCGCAGCATGGTGCGCACACACGGGATCGTTCGAACAAAGCTCTCCCATCTCGAGCGCACGGCGCACGTGCCGACGAATGTCTCGGCCCGCCAGCACCAGACCGCCGAGCGTTCCTTCGGCGTCGGACGATCCGGTATAAATCAGAATACCGCAGCCTTCCGGAACTGCGTAAATCCGTTCCCGTATTGAGGACGCGGGGTATCCACATTCCAACGAGATTGAAGTCAACAATAGATGGGCGAATGAATGTAGGAGGTAGTACGGCAAGCCGGGAAATTCCCGCGACGAACCCTCATGCTCGTCCTTCCAGCGCTTGAAGCCTGCGTCAAGTTGTAGACCGCGAGCAATGACTTCCGGGCGCTTGACCCATGCCGCAATGGCGTCTTCTTTGAAAAGCAAGAAAATCCCCTCGCCGCGATTTTCGATCGCAGGGAGCCAGGAGACATCAAGCGCCAACGGAGCTCTCTTCACGTCAAGCGCAAGCTCCCCTTGCGTGTCCGGCCCTGCCGCCTCGAAGCGCGTGAACCCAAGTTGCGACACCACTTCACGCAGTCGATGCACAAGTACAACTCTCTCAATGGCTGACATCCACGTGGCATCCCAGATTTTTTTGGGGAGCGCGCGGGCGAAGAAATCCCCATCGGGCACGTCGCTGCCAAGCTCCTCCCCCGCTTCCGATAGCGCTTCGAATTCGACGACTTTGACCGGACGATCTTCCCCAGGTCCCGCCCTTACCCGTTTGATCGATTCGAGAACATTCGCGTCATCAATACCAAGAAGTTTCGCGGTGACGGTAGGTTTCCTTCGCGCTTTCGCAAGCTCCTTTGGCGTCTCGACATCGCTAAGGAAGTCATCCCATAGCGATCGCACCACAGCATCAATCGGGCTGCGTGTGTCGGGTATTGAAATCACCGACATCATCTGCGGGAAATAAGCATTGCTCGCGCTGCGAATGAGCAGGCGATTGGGTTCCCCGCAGGATTCCTTCGAGCCCGGCCCAAGCCATGGGCGCGATCCGTTGCAGGAGCCCAAGGCGCGAAGCTCGAGACGGGCCGCCTGGCTCATTGCCCGTTCTACCCCGCAGTCGCAGGTGACCCAAATTTCGTCCAGATCGCCGGTAGTCCCCCGCTCCTCGAACCACATATCTCTGGGGCACGCCCGCGGCTCACCATGCACAAAGGCCTTCCAGTCGATATCGCCTACGTGTCCCTTCTTACAGGCGCGCACGAATCGAACTGGCACAACGGTGCTCTTTTCGCCGCCGCTGTCACGATAGCGATCTCCATCCAGCGCGGTCAAATGAACCAGCCGACGACGACGAAATCCACCTTTCGGAGCAAATACCGGTTTCTTGTGCTGAACGATGAACCACTCAGGGAATCGCCATCCGGTAACACCCGGGCGTAGACCATGACCCCGCTCGTTTGCAGGCGGGGGCCTTCGCAATGTCAAGGTCGTGACCTTCAAGAGCCGACGCAGCTTATCCAGAAGTCTGGGTTCCTCGACCACGGGAAGCTGCGATGCGTCGTACTTCCATGTGTCCAGGCCCCCAATAATCACCGATGCGTCCGGGAGATCCACCATCGCCCCAGGGCCAAAGGTGGTGATGACCTGACTGGATCGCAGCTTATTGGTGATCATTTTGATCCACCCCAATCGTTCAAATTGCGCACGGTCAGCTCCACGTTTGGCTCTACATCGCGCATTGATCGATTGGCCCTAAATCGACGCTGAATTGGGTTCAATTGCGGGAGGTCGGGATGCAGGAAATCGTATAACAGTCGTCTCGCACCACCGACTTCCTCCTGGTACTGGAGCTTCGTACCTTTGCTGTGAAACTCTGTGGCGATATTCACCCAGTCGTCCAATAGGCTGCGGCAACGCGCGAGGACATGATCGCGCAACGCCTGAGCCCGGGCCGCATCCAGATTGACGTCGTGGTTCCGAGCGCGTTCCGCAAACCGTTCCGCGAATGTCTCCATTTGTGCTCTCATGGCAAGCACCTCGTTAGCGCCAAGAGCGGGAGTCATCTCCGATCGCCCCTGGCGGCACAGCGCCACCAGCGCTGCCGCCAAGGCTCGATCGAGGGCACGGGGCGAGAACGGCGTCACGCTTGTGGCCTCGACCGACCGATAGAAGGTTGCGTGGTATGTCTCAAAACGCTCGTAGTGCGAGCGATCGCGAGGCTTGTGAACATTGAGCAGTGTCACTACGAGACCTGGGCGCAGCGCATCACGACCCACGCGGCTTGTCGCCTGAATGTATTCCGCGCTCGTTTTAGGTTGGCCGAGGACTACCATTAGGCCAAGGCGAACGATATCCAGCCCGACAGAGATCATGTTCGTGGCGAGCGCGACATCAACGCGCTCATCTTCGTGAAATCTCATTGCCAGTCGTCGTTTCGCTGTCGCGACTTGGTTAGTCGCGACACGGGATGTAAGCTCGAGAACGTCGTAGCTGATGGCGCGGTCAGAGAAAAGATTGTCGTCTGGTTCCCGCCGCCTCCGTCTCGAATACTGAGCCACTCGAGTACGCACCTCATCCTCGACGATACGACGGCTCCCACCTAGCTCCCGCAGGCTATTGAAGTAACCCAACAGCGTCATATAAGGATCAACGGGGTTCTGCTTGTTCTTCCTTCCTCCTTCGCGCTCATAAAGCGTTTTCCCTGCGGAAAGCAATGCGAGGGATGCGCGCAGCAACACCACCTTCAGGCTGCGCCCGGGTGCCGCAATACCGACGTAGCGCCGGGCGGGTGTCTTGCTCGTGGGTTCGGTCTGCGCGAAAAAGGAATCCCGGCGATCAGGTCCTGGTGGCGGAAAGACCTCGACACGCTGGCGGTCGAAAAGAGCGCGAATCTGCGAATCTGCGCGCCTGACTGTCGCCGTACTTGCGAGAATCTTTGGTCGAAGGATAGTGCCATCCGAAATTCTGCTTGCGAGCGAATCGATCGCCGTCTCATAGACTCCAGCTATCGTCCCTAGTGGCCCTGAGATCAGATGCAATTCATCTTGAATAATGAGTTCGGGCGGAGGCAGAGGCCCACCCAGCGCCGTTCCGCGAGCGTCGGAACAGGGGCCATAGAACCCGTCTTTGTCATGGTGATCCACCAGACCGAACAAAGCCCCCACTTCTCCGGTCCATGGCAGCGCGGCGAATTTATCTACGGTCGCGATTAGAAATGCCGGCAGCCGACGATAGATCGCCTCGTCAACACCGAGAATCGGCAATGGTCTGTCGCCTGAGAATTCGCATGCATGATTCACGCAGTGCACGGCGAGGTTGAGGGGGCGATCCACCGTGGGAACGAGTCGAAACGAACTGCGCGTGAACTTGGTGCCACACCAAGGACAATTCTCAATCGGAATCGGGGCGGGGTTGCTACGATCATCACGTTGAAAGCGTGTGGTCTTCGTGTAGGCCGAATATTCCGCCGCCGAACTTGTATCTCCCCGCCTGCCCATCCGGTTTGGCGTGGCCGCTTGTCCCACCCACAAGCCGATCTCGAACGGCCATTCGCCCAGCTTTACCTTGTCCGCCTCGCGCTCAAGCTCGAGTGCACAGATAAGCCCGGCCGCTCGTCCGAGTTGGTCCAGGGTTAGTAGTCGCAACGTATAGCGCATCAGCACCGAAAGTCCCGCGGAGCGAATACCTGGGTGCAGTAGCCTTCGCATTACCATCGAAAATGCAGCGAGGCCAAGATAGGCCTCAGTCTTGCCACCGCCTGTGGGGAAGAAAAGTAGGTCCACGGTCTCGCGATCTGCGTGGGTCGGGTCGAGAATGCCCCGTAGGTTCATCAAGATGAATGCCAACTGAAACGGTCGCCACCGCGGCGCGGGCACCGCCGTGGGGGTGGTCTGGCCTTGTACAGCCTCACGTTGCCGAGCGGCTCTCGCCATGGCCCGGTTCGCAATCCGAAAAGCATCCAGCGCACTCGCGTCGGCCAGCGCATCAATGCCATCTTCGATTCGCTTCGCTGCATGCTCCGCGTGCACGAAAAGGTCCCGAGCTGTCTTTTCCCGCTGCGGTTCCAGCTTGAGTCCGGCAATGCTCTTACTCTGGGCGACAATCCAGTCCCTATAGTGGGTGACAAGCGGCTTGAGCTTGGCGGCCGCTTCGGCCGAGTTCGCCAATACTCCCAGCGCCTCAATCGAAAGCTCAACATCGGGGATAGAGGCAGGAGCCACGCGCTCGACTTCCGCCGATGGAATCCAGCAGGTTGAAACCGAGGCGCATGCGACGCCTGGTCCACACTTGGCAGTCGCCGACACTCCGTGACCTACCGCATACTCAAAGACGTCCCGATACTGGAGATCAGCGACCTTCTCGTCCCATTCATCAGAGGCAGCTCCACGCAGATCCGGACGCGGCACAAAGGGCGCTGGTGAATTGAGCTCGAGGGTCGCCTGAAAGACAAATGAGCGGGTACGCCGTTCAAGGTTGGGCGATCGGCGGTTCACCAAAAACACTGATACCGACCGCGTTCCTTTCGCTAACCGTGCCGTCGCACTATCTGTCACAGGGCGACAAATCACCGTCAGCGTTAGCCCGCCACTATTGGGAACTGGCACCTCCTTCGGCTTCTCGTTCGCCTTAGGAAGAGAGATTGTGACCCGCTCCTCTCTAGGATCACGGCGGTATCCTCTCTTCGCCTTGCCGCTGTGGTCCGTTCCCGTCTTGGATTCCGCTGGTAGAGCCGCCGAAGCAGGCACCGGAACCGACTCGGGTACTGCCGCAGCAACTTGCTCCACCGGCTCCACATCAGCTTCCGAGCTTTCCCAAAGGTAGTCGCCCCAGGACACCACCGCCTCGAGGGCATCAACTCCCGGTGCAATCAGTACACTGAGACCCATTGACGACGGCAAGAGACTCTTACGAGCCCCGGCTCGATCGGGTGGCGCAGCGTCGTCGGTGGCCTCGCTGTCACCGGCGGAATCGATCTCGTCGGTAGAGGTTACGTCGGTACGCTGCTCCTCCGGTGCGTCGACCGGCACCAGGAACCCGGCCAAATACCACCGCGACGGCGGCTCGGGAAGTAGCTCTTTGGCGAAGGCATGCGTATTGCCCGGCCCCACGAGATCAAGCTGCAGAGCTTCAACAATGGCCCCGCGAATCGCGTCCGATGTCGTTGGTGCGCTCATTTACTCCACCTCTTGCGTGTCACAAATCAAGCAGATCTCCCGCAGTCAAGCGTGCGGCAGACTTTCCGCCCTTACTCCCGCCCTTCTTCGGTTTCCCCGCGGTGGAAGTCGCCGCGCCGCCCGACAGGCGCTCCTCCGTCCCGCGCTCCGCATTCAGTTTCAGAAGGCGGGCCAGGACCTCGTCGCGGACTTCGTCGGGCCAGCGGTGACGCCAGGGCTTTTTCTTTTTGCGACCGGAGGATTCTTCCGCACCGGACTCGGTCTCCTCCTCGAACTCAAGCAGAAACTCGCATGTGCATTTGGAGACCAGGTCGGTCCAGCCGTAGGCGGTGAGGACGGCGGCGTCCATAGCTGCGTGCAGCTCGCGCAGGCGCAGGACGCCAGCGAGCGCAGCGGTCGGCGTAGCGTAAACTTGCAGCGGCGAGCAGTTAGCGGGGACTCCCTCGGCTGTGCGCCAATCGCTGTTGGCTGCGCGCTTGCGATAGAGGGCTTCCAACCGAGCCAAGGCTTCGTCATCGGGCGAGTGAAAGAGGTTGTAGATTTCCGTGAGGCCGAGCCAGAGATCTTTCATGAGCGCGGCGCGGAACTCATAGTACTCCCGACCCTTCGTCTTGAGCGCCGCGTTCGTCTCGAACCCGACGGGGAACGGGAACGTCTCGAAGCACTCGCTGGGCGTGTATTGAAGGTCGTCCTTGAGCGTCGAACTAAAGAACACGGCCCACACTTCGTGAACCCGTGATTGAATCACGGCGAATGGCCCACCGCCTTCAAAAGGAAAGACGACAATTTTCTCGTTGAGCACGATTCGGGCTGGAAGCAGCGTAAATGCGAATGCGTTGCCAATTCGCGAGCGCGCCACAACTCGATTCAATTTTGCGGTCACCGCCAACATCTCCCCGCGTGTTCGTAGAAACCTCCACCAGCGCTGTTGTCCAATTTTGTCGCCCTGCTTCAACCGCTCTGGTTTCACCTTCTGCTCTACGACATTCAGTAAATCAGGCCAATCGGCAGCGACAGGAAGCGGGTAATCCAGCGGGACGATACCAATTCTCTCCCATTGTTCGCGCTGGTGATCGTCAGCGGCTTGCCAAGACTTATCGAGTTCGGCGCGTCGAAGCGGGAAGTCCGCGAAGTTGATGACATAGCGACGATGACTGTGCTCAGGGTCATCGTTCACTTCCTCGCCACCGAGGTAAGGAAAAACCCTTTCGGCATTGCGCGGGTCCTTCGCGATAAGCTCGCGCATCAGCGCAAGCGGATTGGCTGTGCCCTTGGTGTCGCTGTCGTCGAAGGTGAACCCCATGCCGAGAACGTAACTGCCGATGAAACTTCCGCATTCGTTTGCCCGCAGAGATGTGGGGCTTTCGTTCCCACCTGAGTGGAAGAGATATGCAGTGATAATCTGCACTTCACGACCATCGAGCACAAATGGGCCTTTAAGGTCGCCTTTGCAGACATGAACAACACTGACCACGACTGCAGCTTGCCCAGGCCACGTTGCGCGCTTTCGGGCAGCGAAGATTGAGCCACCATGTGTGCAAATCCAACGCAAGCCGGTAGCCCGAGTGTCCCCTTGGGCAATGGTGTTGCTGGCAATGAGTCCGAAGCATCCGTAGCCGCGCAGCAAGTTGAAAGCGCTGCGATAAAAATGGGCGACCAAGTCCGCGACGCCGTGAGATTCCACATGCAAGGTCTTCAGCCAGTCAAAATACCCTTCGCGATTGCCAGCAAGAAGAGTGTTCTTTCCCGCAAACGGCGGATTTCCCACGATGACATCAAAACCGGGATTTTCGCGGTCGAACACCTCCGGGAACTCAATTTCCCAGTGGAAGGGCGTGATCGGGAATTGTCCGCTGCGGAGGGCCTTCAACTCGTCAGGCGGGCGTTGTTCGAGGTCGCCGCCCAGGTAGCTAGAGATACGCTCGGCGAGTTCGACGCGCTTGCCTTCGCGGGCCTTATCCTTGTCCGCCGCAAAGAACGCGGCCACTGTGGTATCGCCGATGAAGCGGACGATATCGAGGAGTCCATCGGCTTTTTCTAGTTTCTCGCGCTTGAGCTGGGGCGTACCATAGTCGTCGCCCAGGCCGAGGAGGTTCTGCCGTTCATGCAGTGCGGCGGCAGTGCGTTTGCGGACTTCCTGTTCCCATAGCTGGCTGGTGGTGAACTCCGTTTTCCACGTGAAGGTCTCGATCTGCTTACGGGTGAGGCCTACGAGGGAATCGCCGCAGCGAATAGCATGGTCGAGGAAGGTGAAGGGATGGTCCTTGGCCAGCGTGGCGAGCCAGAGGGAAAGCTTCGCGAGATCCACAGCCATGAGGTTTCGGTCCACGCCGTAGAGGCAGCACTGGGCGACGAGGCGGCGGGCGAAAAGGATTTCGTCTTCATCGGGCGGGATTACCGGTACCTGGTGGTGGAAGTGCCACGAAGAAATCAGTTCGTCGGCCAACTGCCGACAGGTCTCGACGAGGAAGGCCCCCGAGCCGACAGCGATATCGCAAACCTTGAGGGCCAGAATTTCCTCTGCCTTGGGATGGCGGCCAAGGCGGTTCAGGATCGGCTCCAGAGTCTTACGGACTATGGGCTCGGTGAAGGAGCGCGGGGTGTAGTGGGAGCCAGAACGGCGTCGCTCGTCCGTTGGCTGGAGAACGAGGCCACCTCTAGGCACCGGGCCCGGCGTGGCTCCGCGATCGATGCGCTTGTCCAACGCCCCCAACAGATCTTCCACAGAGCCCGCGGCTTTCAGCCCCTTTTCCGCCTCGCCCGTGAGGTCCGTATCAGCTCCCTCCTTCAACCATTTCACGCGCTCAGACGGCTTCGCCGCTAGGAGTGCATCAAGGCTTATCACCGGTGCGGCTGGAACTCCGCCGTGTTTTCGCTTGCCCTTGAGCGCAATCGCGGTGCCGGCGACAACCTCGACACCAAATCCCATGATGGTCTGATAGACGGATCCGATTTCCTCAACGTCTAACGTGCGGTAGGACAGCCGCTCGCCGTCAAGAAGAAGGAGCTTTTCAAGTACGCGATAGATAACGCCATCTGCAACCAGCGGTATCTCCTTTCCCTCCGTTGTTCCTTCAAGGAAGGGAAAGCGCTGCGGGTCAAATAGGTACCCTTTGCGCGCAGGCACTGCGAACTGCGGATGCTTGCAGCCTTCGCATACGGCGCGGAAAACGGCAAGCAATTGCGCCCACGCGCCAAACCGATGATCCATGGTGTCTGGATAGCGCTCGGCGTCTTCACGCAGCCGCTCAAAAAGACCGTGCACCGAGTAGTTCCCAACGTAAACCGATGAGCCGGGCATTACGCCCCGGTCCTCCGCATACAGAAGGAACACCAACCGCAGAAGCACATTCAGAAGGGCCGAATAGACAGAATCGGGATCTTTCGAGATCACTTCGCGCAGAAGCTCACCCTTCATGCGGTCATTCGCGGCCTGAAAGCCGCGCAGAAGCTCGTACAGCGCATCCAGCACCTGCTGAGCAAGCGCGGCCGAGACGCGGCTCTGATACTCTCGGCTCTTGGTGAGCAAAGCGGAAAGCTTGGCCTCGCTGGGTGCCGCGATGAGGCGATACCGATTCAACAACAAGTCAAAAGCCGCAAGGATTGGACGACCGCTCACCTCACCCATTGCCGATACGGGGAAAGTGATGTTCCCCGAGTTCTCTCCCCGAGGTGCATAGACCAGTCGGAACTGAGTGCCATTCGACAAGAGGCCGGTTGGTACCTGCACTTCGCGCAAGAGGCGTTCAAAACGGCGTGTCACCGACGCTGACCAACCTGCTTCGGTCCCGGTGTGCGCGGCATCGAGGTCTGTGTTCTCTGGAAGAATCTGGACCAGAAGGAGCCATGGATGGTCAGGATTCTTGGGTTTCGGATCACGAAATGCGAACGACGGCGCCAGAGTTTCTCCGAGTTCGGGTATTGCGACTTGAAGTGTGTCTGGTAGTGGCCGGGCTTCGTCGAGGCCATGGAGGCAATCTACCGGCCATTCGAGGAAGCCCTGCACAAAAGCCCCAGCGTCGCGGATAGTCAGGACCGTCTCGCCGCCCTCGATCTCGATCTCTTCGGTCCATCCGAGAAAGCGTTGCTGCAGAGGGGCGCTATCGCGGGGCAGGAGAGCTTGGCTATCCACCAACGCAGCAGGAGACACCACTAGCCCATCCGGCTGCAGATAGCCGAGCCAGGCCTTATGGTCGAGCAGGGAAGGATCGACGCTCACAGGGAGTCCCTCACCCGGTCACCGGCCAAAGATACGCAAGCCCAACCGGTTCCATCCGTGCTGAAGCGACCTGATAGAAGGATTCGATGCGAATCGGCTCTTCGCGAAGATCGCGGTCAGTACCCTCGAGCCAGCGCTGCCAGTGACGCCGGTTGGATTCGTATTGACGCCGCTCAAGCTGCTGCTGCTTGCTCTCCTCGCCCTGCAGGTCGAGGCGCAACTGCGCCGGGATCTCCTTGCCGAACTCGCTCCGCACACGGACCCGCTGCTCTTCAAGAATCTTCCGCATACCCTGGGATTCGATACGGCCGCGCTCCGCCAGTTTTGTCTCGGCGTCCTTCCGATCCTCGGCGCCGCGCGCTTCCAGGTGCGGTAACAGTTCTTCAATATCCTGAACGATCGAGGCCTGCAGCCGCTTCACAACCTGTTCGGGCACCACGCGGCCCGCGCCAGGTCTTAGAGATTGTTCGAGCAACTCGAGTGTCTTGGATTCTGCATCGCGGCCGTAGGGGGCCAGCTCCGATTTGCGCGATACGGCATCCGACCAACGTGCCGTGACCGTTACAATCTCTTCGTGAAGCCGCGAGGCACCTTTGCCATAAAGCGACAAACGGCCGATCAATATCACACGGGGGATCGCATCCGTGCTCTGCGCAAAGCAAGCCCGGGAAAGATCGTGATGCACGAAGCCTTGCGCGAGAAAGCGTCCGAGAAGGCGCTGAACGACGCGGTGCTCGAGATGAACCTGCACTACATCGTCGTCGATTCCCTGAGGCGGGTCAAAAACCACTGGACGTATCGGGGCATCCTTCCGCCACGCAAAATCCCGACGGCCTTCTTTTGGAGGTTCTCTCAACGTATCCAGCGTTGATGCCCACGTCGAGTCTCCTCCGTGTTTCCCTTGGAGATCAGGAAATGTGAATTTCTCGATTCCATCGGCACTCTTCCCCGCCGCCACCAACGGTTTCGCACCCTGCAACTCGAGTGAGCAGGACAATGCGTCGCGAAAGTGCGTGGTATCGAGCCCGATCCATTTGCGTGCCTCATTGACTCGGCCGCGCAGTGTATTGATCTGCTTTTCCAGATCCTCGCGGCGCTCGCGGGTAGCGTCGAGCTCCTCCGTTACTGAAGCTTGACGTTCCTCGTCGAGACCGGCTTTGTCAATTTCCTCGGCCATGCGCACGGATTCTTTGCGTCGAATGCCGCCCCGGATGGTCTCCGACAGGCGTGTCTCCAGCACCTCGGCGAGGCTGCCGAGCTGTCGCCGAATAATGTCTGTCTTTCTTACGAGCGCGCTCAGAACACGGTCCTCCGGGCGCTGCTTGTAGACAAAATAATGGCAAAAGACTTCTGGCGCGGGCTGCAGTTTGCGGTCGATGCGGCCGTTGCGCTGCTCGAGCCGGCTTGGATTCCATGGCACGTCGAAATGAAACAGGTTGTGGCAGTGGGCTTGCAGGTTAAGGCCTTCGCGGGCGGCGTCTGTCGCCACGAGAATTCGAATCGGGTGGGAGCTTGGAGCCAGGTTGAAGGCGCGTTTTATCTCAGTGCGCTTATCGGGCGGCGTAGGCCCGTGAAAAACCTCAATCCGCTGCTCCCAGAGATCGGTTCCGGCGATGGCAGCCCGCAGCATATTGAAGAGGTAGCGTCGAGTGTCTTCATACTCGGTGAAGATAAGGAGCCGCAGATCGGTCCACCGGGCCTCGGGCTTTGGCGAACCCGATCCAGGGTTACATGCCCCAGAGCACATGTGCTTACGTATCCACTCCACCAGATACTGCACACGAGCATCGGGAGCGCCCCGCCCCTGCTCCGCGACTTGCTCCATCTCGGCGAGCAGCTTTTTCTCCTCGCCTATGTCAGCCGCTGCGGCATCCCCCGCAGTGGCCATGGTGACCGCCTCGACCGCACCCACTTCAAGTTCGTATTGCTGCGTTTCCGAAAGTAGCGACCGCTCATCATCTGCACCCAATGCACCCGCCACTAGGTCATCTCCCATCCGCGAACGACCTTCGGGTCCCCCTTTCTCTCCTGCCCACAGGCGTTCCATCGTGCGACGGTGCACAGCCAGGGTCCGGGCGAAGGCTTCAACCGACGAAAGAAGGCGCTGCTGGAGGCCAGAGATCAGCAGAGCTGCTTCCGCCTGCTTGCGCTTGGTTGTACCGGACATACGGCGTTGCCGGACATCCCGATATGTGTCGAGTAACTCGGACAACTTGAGTTCAGGCGCCGCGCTGGGTAGTCCGTCGAGATCGACCTGGATGAGTTTGCGAGTCGGGAATCCACCTTCCAACGCGCGGATGTCTTCCTTCAACCGTCGCACCATCACCGGATCGAGCTGGCTCTTCAGAACCGGGACCCCTCGGATAAAGCGGTGCGGGTCCAGCAACTCGAGCAACGCGCTGAAGCTGTTGGAGTGCCCGTTGTGCGGTGTCGCGGACAGAAATAGCCGGTGCTCAAAGCGCGGGGCAATATCACGAATTGCCCGCGTAATGCGGGAGTCAATGGCATAGCGCGCGCCGCTCGCTGGCGCGGCATGGTGGGCCTCGTCGAGAATAAGCAGGGCTGCCGGTCGCAGAGACCCAAGCCAATCCCGCATCGGTCCGACGTATGTCTCATCGACAAGCAATCGCTGCGAGACCAGGAACCGAGGGAAGGTGGTCCAAGGATTCACACCGTAGCCACGCTGCTGCCTAACGCGCTCGATGTAGGCACGATCCATAACCTCGAAGGTCAGGCCAAAGCGTATTTCCAACTCTTCCTTCCACTGATCAATCATCGACGGAGGGCAGGCGACTACCACATCCTTCACGCGGCGGCGGAGTAAAAGCTCGGTTGCGATCAGCCCGGCTTCGATCGTTTTGCCAAGACCGGTGTCGTCAGCGATAAACAGATTGACACGAGGTAGCAGCAACGCCTTGCGCAGCGGTTCGAGCTGGTACGCATCGATACGGATTCCAGCGCGGAAAGGTGCCTGAAAAATGCGTGGATCTGTTGCTGTAACGCAATTCCAGCGCAGCGTATGCAGGTAGGCGCTGAAATGGCGCGCATCGTCGAACCCGCGCTTACCAATGGACTGCCAGGCTTCCCGGTTCAGAATTTCGGTGCCGAGCTCGAGCTCCCAGACAACCTCTACCTTCTGACCTTGTGCGTCGTCATCGAGACAAGCCAGCTCGACGAGCGCACCGCCTGCGCCAGCATCGGCGTCGACGCCTTCTACCAAGTAGGTTCGGCTGCGAACTCTTACTACGTCGGCGCGTTGCGGAATATTGCTGGACACCACTTTCTGCTCCTGAACGATTTACTTGCAGGCGAGTACTCGGGCGTCAATCCGATCTAACATTCAGACGATAAAATCGCCCGATTCCCCGGAGGCCAGAGTCTAACCGCGTCGGCTGAAGCCAGATCCTGGCAGGCGCCCACCTTTCGAGAAGATGTCACGGCGACTTGCTTTGCTACGGTTTCCCTTACGCGCTCCGGCGTTTGATTTCGCGGCGTACCGCGATAGACGGGCTTGGCGTGTACGCTCCACTTGGTCCTTTTCTGCTTCTCTCTTCAGTTTTCGCTTTAGTGCTTCAATCTCTTTGGCGGTTGCCACGCTTCCTCCGCTGGAGTGATCTACGTCTAGCTTGAGAACCCAACGTTTGGCTGTGCCGCCGTCCCCCTTGGTTCCTGTTAGCTGCGGCCCCTTCCCGACTCGGGTAAAGCCCATCTTACCGATTTGTTCACGCCCTGAGAAAGGGATTGGCAAGCTGTGGATGGGGCTAGCCGTCGAGGCGTCGCAAACCCTCCGTTGCCAGCGTCTCCGTTTGTTGCGCCGCGCATCCAATGCTGCCTCGTGATGATGGAAGTTAGCCGTCCCGTCGCCTCATAGCCGCAACGGCCGGCGCTGCGCTTGCCGCAGTTTTTTCCCCTGGCTGCGCCATTCCTCGCGGACGCTGCGCTCCAAAAAACAGCTTCACGGCCGTCTTCCTCTTCGTTTCAGCCCTGCGGGTGCGGCCGGCGCCGGGCCGGCTCTGCCACTTCCATCGAGGCTGCGATTGGCGCGGCTGAGATAAACAAAAGGAGACTTAGACATGGCAACCATCGGCACCTTCACGAAGACCAACACCGGCTTCACCGGTAGCATCCAAACCGTCGGCCTCAAGGCCAAGGTCGCGATCACTCCGATCGAGAAGCGCGGCGAAAACACTCCGGACTACCGGGCGTTCGTCGGCAAAGTCGAGATCGGCGCAGGCTGGGCCCGTACCAGCAAGGGCGGTCGCGAGTTCGTCAGCCTCAAGCTCGACGACCCGAGCTTCCCCGCTCCGATCTACGCGAACTTGATCGAACGCGACGGGCAGCACGAGCTGATCTGGTCTCGCTGACCGCAAGACGCCGCCGCCCGGTGACTCCGGGCGGCGGCTTCATTTTGTGAGCGATCAGATTAGAGCCTTACTGACAGTCGGAACGACCACCGACGCTGTAGCGATCATGAATGAAGTCTCGCGTGTTCGGCCATAAGATACGTAACGTACGACAGGATAAGGTTACAAAATAGCCGCCCCTCCTCTAAAGAGACTGCGCTACCGCTGTTGAGATCCAATCCGTGGCGAACACCACCCCCAGTTGGCGAGGAAAGATAACCGTGCAATTGCGTAGACCACTCGATTGTCCGTTCGAGAGTTGTGCCACGTGAGGCGGTTCGCAGTTCTCTAGCTATTTCATTGAAGTATCGACCTTGGACGCTGCCGGTGGGCAGGTTGACGCCCCGAAATGTCGTAGCTATCGACTCCAAAATCCAAAGCATTTCCTGGATAGCCTCACGTGGACGATTCTCCCCGAGAAGTTCTTCTGCGCGCTGAATAGATCCCCGCACGATAGCGGTCGCACCTTCAGCGAGCGTGGCGGGTGGCTCGGGAGTTGGAACGCGTGCCACTGACTCAAGGCGGACTAAGCGTGGCGGGCGAATTTCCAGGTGCACCTTATGCTCCCGCAGGATTTCGTTCATGAGGTTAACGCTGGGTACTTCGTACTTCGCCTCCGCCCGAAGAGCCTCGCAAGCGTCGTAGAATGCCTCTATAAACAAAGCGGGATTCCGGGCTGCTTCCTCCATGTACTTTAGAAGATCCGTGTAAGCCCAACTCTCGCTAGAACTCCAGTAATGTACGGCACCAATCGCACCGCAGAAGTAGCCTTTAAAGTGCTCGAGGAGATCTCGTCGGTCGCCTTGGGCAGCGATCCTTCCAATTAGGTTATCGAATTCTGAAACCAGTTTCGGTGGTAAGACCTCGCTACTCGACCGCCGACCAAAACGCGATCCCTCGGGCAGTTGAAGTGGCACCAACGTCCCTTCAGACGTTTGACGTTCGACGTGCAGGGCCAACGGTGGGCGAAGCCCGCTGTTGAACGTTCCGATCGGAGGCGTTAGGGCCTGTTCTTGCGCGCATGTGCGTGAAGCATCCACTCTGCAATGGTGCCCATGAATTGAACAGCAGCCTTAGCCTCTGTGTCCGTAATGTTTGGGAGCCACGGTCGGCCATGACCTGTGCCCAGCTTGTTGCGCATGGCATTTACGCCTACGGCTAGGGCGAACATGCCCCGCTCAGCCTTGCATTGGGGTGATTCGCCCGGCTGTACCGGATGTTGGGGTGTGGCTAAACCCATTGCTACAAAGGCCATACCCAGTAGGCCTTCGAAGTTTGCGCCTTGCGGATAACTTCCGTTACGTTCCACGAGTATGTGCGCTGCGGTAGCTTCCAAGAGGTCTTTGCTCGTTCCAGCGAGCAGCGCGGCGTCCTCTGCGCCGCGCATTGCGCGTCGTACATAGGACGCGAGAGCGTCCGATAGCGCGGCTCCAGCTAGGTTCTCTAACAGTTGTGGTCGTAGCTCACCATCCTCACTAAGGGTAAAGCCTTCAGTACGGAACGCAGCGATTGCGTTTGCCACTGCTTCCGCACCAACGTAGTTCGGCGAACTCTGCCGAAACCCGCCGCATGCGCGTAAAAAGGAGAGCAGGGACTCCACCAGCGCTTCACCGCCAGCGACATTGTTCTCAAGTGCCCAGCTCAGAGTTCCTCGGATGCGTTTGGCCTTGCCGACAAGCTGACCTTGAGCCTTGGGATCTCCGGAGGTGAGCCGAGCGCGGTTGATCTGAAACTCGAGGTCGGAATGACTGGGTTCCCGGGTATCACTCTGCGCATCATCCACAAGACGTGCCAGGACGAAGATCACGGAGTCGGTAAGTGGCGCGGGCATGACAGATAGTAACTTCCAAAGCCCGTAACGTCAGCGTCAGCCGCGCCCGCTTCTGGGCGCCGGCTGCACGCCAGGGTCAAGCAGCTCCGCGTCCGGAAAGTAGGCCGCCATCATTGCCATTGTGACTACTAGCCATGGCAGGGTGTTCGCGCACACCTCATCGCACAGTTCAGGTTGGTCGAGAATTTTTGACGAAGCGTATCCAGGACGATCGTCATCGAGCGCTATCGTATTCCATAGAGCCGAATCTGGTTTGCCGTGCAGCAAACTGTTAAGTGTTGCGGTGAGATCGGCGCCACGGGCAAATTCCGATCTGTTTCCCGCCTTCTGAATTGCCTCAAGCATCTTTGAGAGGCTCGGAGCGTCGTCGCGGGTATGCCACCCGCGGTTCCACTTAGCGATGTCGGATGGGACAGCTCTCAGATAAAGGAGAACGACCGCTCTCTCCATGAGCGGGCGGATTAAAACATGCGCGCCAAACAGATAGCCTTGGCGAATCAACTCACGGATCGACAAGGCGAGACTAATCGCCTGCGGAATAACAATGCACGCCATACGTTGATGATCAGTGAGATCGATTCCATGCGTGTGGCCTGCCGTAATTTGGTTCTGTTCTAGAACCGTGGGAATGATCTTGTCGAAGTGGTGAAGCAGTTCGCGACCGAGATACGGTTCGTCGTCAGGAGTAAAAACGGACGGTCGAGTCGATTGCGCCACTTTGGAAGCCTAGAGGTGCTTAGCGTCCGAAATCAGCGGCGGGCCGCTTCCGCGGGCGCCGCGAGACACGGTTGCTCCCGGCCCGTCCGCTGGATTGAAAAGTTAGACCGCTCAACTGACCGTGCCTCGCGTTACGTGTCGAGGGACTCGTTCCATTCCGCCCCCATGACCCATGCTAACGCCGACATCCGGCCGCTGAGCAAGCCCCATTCGAAGTCATCCCACCCCAGGTTCTTTCTGCCGTACTTACGCTCGATGCGCTTGGCTGCCTCGATCGCCTTCTTCAGGATAGGCTTTTGCTGCGGGGTTAGCGGTTCCTCGCCACTCTTGATCTTCTCCAGCCAAACTTGGTGCCTGTTCCACCACACCTTATCCCACAATTCGTTGTACGATTTCAGGATCGCCTTGTCGTTACGCCGCAGGAGAAGTGGCCATTCTTTACCCGGGTTTTCGTCGTCCGGGATCCATTCCACCTTATCGCCGGTTTTCGTGTAGCCGATTCTGTGGCCGTTTGGCCCTACTTCTCCCGGTTTAACGGGGTCCCTGGTCTCGGCTCGTGTCCGGCGTCGCCGAGGACGCGTACTGTGCTCTCTTAGGAAATCGCGGTTCAGTTCCTCAATCTCGGGCATCAAGTCGGGATCAAACCGAACTATCTCTACTCCGGCGGCGCGGAGCCGAAGTTCACCGCGACCCCGTATCCGATCATTCGGGTCGAGAGTTCCAATAACAACTCGCTTAATTCGTCTTTCGACTATTCGATCCGCACAGGGAATCTTCGGATGGTTTCGTGAGGTACATGGTTCCAGTGTCGTAAAGAGCGTCGCCCCCGACAGGGTCTTGTCGGCCAACTTCCTCTCAAGTAGCGTGAACTCGGCGTGCTCTCCTCTCCCGAGTTCTCCACGAAAGGACTCACCAATCACAACGCCGTCGCGGGCCACGAGCGCCCCGACTTTCGGCGAAATCTTGCCGCGCTCGCTAACGCATTGCCGCGCAAGTCCGATCGTCCTGACCATTAGCTGCCTACTGCTCAGCTTCGCTCGCAGACTGTCGGAGCGGCTTCGGTTGCTCATCCGGTTAGCCATCTTCTGTGCCTTAGCTCTTAGCGGGCTCGATCCTCACACTGTCACCGAATTTGTTCTTGAGCCAATTCGTAAGTTGACCAAGCGCTTCGTCTTCTGTAGACGCGTGACGCTGCTCCAACTGAAAGGTGAGCGCCCCCGGTTGTCCAGGTGCTTTCATAGCGCGGCTTTTTTCATACCAGAGGCAGGTTGCATGGAAACCCTCGCCTTCGTGCCGCGAAACGAAGACTCGAAAATGTCGTGTCTCAACTTTCACGTCGTACGACTTCGTCCAGTTTATTTCTACCACTGCGTGTCTCCTCGAATTTCGGATATGCGCCGAGTCGCCCGAGCGGTCTGACGTCATATCTACGGACCGTGTAAGGTTACCCTTTCCGAATCCGGCTCGCTCGGCGCCACTCATAGATCCCGCATGAGTCAATCTGCTTGGTACTACTTCAAGCTTCTCGCCTTCAGCGCGTTCCCGGCGATCCCGCTTCTTGCGCCCATCGGGTACTACGCCGGACTGCCCTGGCTCAGCCCGGTCTTTGTCTTTGCCGGCATACCCGTTCTCGACTTGCTGATGGGCCCGGACCGCACCCAGCCTCTTCAACCGCCCGCACCGCGCGCGGCTTCGCTCTGGCTCCACCTCGTCCCGCACCTCTACGTCGTGACGTGGCTTGCCACGCTGCTTTGGGCCGTTGTTGCCCTCGCGAGTGATGCTGTGTCGTTCGGGGCGCGCGTCTCGGTGGTGATCGCGGTCGCGCTCGCCAGCGCATTTGCGACCTGCGCTGGCCATGAGCTGCTGCACCGGCCCGGGAGGCTCGACCACTTCATGTCGCGCCTGACCATGGCGACGGTGGCCTACGGCCAGTTCGTCACGGAGCACTTGCACCACCACGCAACGGTCGGCATCGTCCGCGCCGGCACGACCCCGACTCTCGGCCAGAATGTGTGGTCCTTCGTTCTTCGCAATGCCGCCTTTTCCTTTCGGAACTCCTGGCGCATCGAGCGGCGCCGCCAACTCTCCGCGTCCAAGTCCTTTCTGCGAAACGTGTACGTGCAGCAGTGGCTCGCCACGGCGGCGATTGTCATTTTGTTTGTTGCCTTAGGCGGCGTCTGGGGCGCGGTGCTGTTTTTTGCTCAAGCCGCCTTCGCGATCTTCGCGCTGGAGTACATCAACTACGCCGAGCACTACGGTCTGACCCGGCGACCCGACGAGCCCTTGAGCGGTCGGCTCGCCTGGAGCAGCAACGGGTTCATGACCAACGCCATGACGCTGAACATCACCCGCCACGCCCACCATCACGTCAATCCGGGCGTTCCGTACCACGAGCTGGAGCACATGGAGACGATGCCTGCGCTCCCCGCTGGCTACTTCGCGCTCTTCTTCCCGGCGCTCGTCCCCGCGCTCTGGCGGGCGATCATGGATTCGCTCGCGCTCAAAAACCGTAGTTGTATTGAACGCTGAGCACGTCGGCGGATACCTTGTAGGTGCCGACGAGCGTTCCTTCGCCCGGGGCGGACACGTTGACGCCCGCGTCCTTCACGAACGCGTGGAGGTATCCGAAGTCGAGGGAACTCGTCTTCGAGATCTTCTCGTTGAAGCCTACCGCGACCAAGGTATGCGAGTTGTCCGGGATTCGCGCCGTGCGAAACTCGTCCGGAATCGCGGAATTCTCGTAGGCGATTCCGCCGCGCAGCGTCCAGTGGTCATCTAGCTTATGACCGACGCCGAGCGAGACGCGGATCGTGTCCCGCCAGTTCGCCGGCGTGACGGCATCCGGCGAACCGTTGTCGAAGCGCACGCGCAGTTCCTTGAACTTGCTCCATCCGGTCCAGGTGAGGTCCGCGAGCAGCGCCCATTGAGGGGTTACGTCGTCATAGAGACTGACAGATAGCGAATCGGGGGTGTCGATGGTCGCTCGCGCACCGGTGTCCGTGGCCCCGGCCGTAAGCGCGTTGAACGGTGCCGGCAGGTTCGGATTCGAAAACGTTGCCCTGCCCTTGATCTCCTGCCTGATGCTCGAGCGGTAGGCAATTCCGACGCGCGCCTCCGGAGTGATCTCGAAAAGCGCTCCGACATTCCATCCCAGACCCCAGGAATCGCCGCTCACCTTCACTATCCCGTCTTGTGTCTGCGGCGTAATGCCGGCGCCCGCGCACGCAGCTGGGCCGAACGCCGACCCGAAACAAGCCGCTCCGAAATCGATAGCGTTGCTCACCGTGGCGTTGAAGTATTGAACGTTCAGCCCCGCGCCGAGCGACACGCCGTCGCGGGCCTTCCAGGCGATCGACGGATTGATATTGACCGACTCAAGGATTGAGTCGATTGCCTGGTACCGCCCGATCCAGTCCGACGGGTATTGGGTTTTCAGACCGAACGGCGTGTTGATGCCGATTCCGGCTTTGACGTCCGGGGCGAGGTCGGTCGCGAAATAGAGATTCGGGATCCAGTTCAACCCGACGGGGTTGCCGCCGGTTCCGCCCGTGATCGGGAACGCGGGCCCCGCGGGTGAGGTGGTGCCCTGGTCCGAGAATCGCGCCGACCCGTAGAGCGCGTTCAATCCCATCACGACCTGCCGCCCCGGCAAGCGGGTCATGCCGGCGGGATTCCAGAAGATCGTGCTGGCGTCCTCGGCGTTCGCCGCGCCGCCCGCGAATGCATATCCCAGATTGCTGACGCTTTGCTCTTCGAGCGCGAAGCCCACGGCCTGCACGGTCGCGGGAAGGCCAAGGCACGCTCCGACCGCCACGGCTGCGACAAGAAGGTTCTTCTTCATGCTTTCCTTGTGACGCGTCGCGGGGAAGACCCGCGGCACATGACAAACGCATAAGGACCGATTTACATTCCACTCATAGATACCCATAGTGACGAAAAGAGGAATTTGTCACACTCCCGAGGGATGCAAGGTCGGTCCCTTGTTCACCCTACCGTTGTGAGTAGATCGCCTTGACGATCCTCGGCCAGCAGGGCTGCGCGCTCGCGTACTCGGACGGGGGTGGCACCGTAACCACGTAAACGCGCTGTTCCGCGTAAACCTTGGCGACCGCGCCCTGCAAGTATTCTCCCGGTCGCAAGGGAATCCACCTCTCAAGCGGGAAACCGGGGCTCGCGGGCAGCTCGAGGTACACCCCAAAGGCGATCGCCACGATCCTCACCGGGCGCGGCCGGTATCGTACCCAGTCGCCGCTACGGAGAACCGTAAGATCCACCCAGTTACCCACCGGAAGTTTCATGATGTGGCCGGGGGAGTCCGAACTGGCGATTTGTTGCTTGGCCGGCGCGCCCCACTCGACCCACTTCACCTGGCCGCTGCGCATCAGGACCGGCAGGCGGGTCCCCAGCAATCCGGAGAGCGCGGTCCGCGTCTTTCCTTCGACGACGAATTGAACAGCGACACACATTACTGTACAAGCATACAGCCACCCCGGCCCGCGCTACAATTCATCCATGTGCGGCAGGTTCGTCAGCCCCGAGGAAGCCACGATCGAGCGCTATTGGTACCTCGGCCGGCACAACTTCAAGCTGTTGCCACGCCGCTTCAACGTCTTTCCCACCGACACGATCCAGTTCCTGCGCCGGCCTTCGAACTCGGAGGGGCTCGAGCTCGCCGCCGGGCGCTGGGGCCTGGTGCCCCACTGGTGGAAGGAGGCCAAGCCCCCGAAGACGAGCTTCAACGCACGCGTCGAGGAAGCCGCCGGGAAACCGATGTGGCGCGACGCCTGGAGCCGGGCGCGCTGCCTGATCCCCGCGGAAGGCTGGTACGAGTGGCAGGCGGTCGAGCGCGTCGATTCCGCGACGGGCGAAATCAAGCGGGCGAAGCAGCCACACTTCATCCGCCACGCGGATCGGCGGGGTATCTGTTTCGCGGGGTTGATGTCGTACTGGAAAAACCCGGAGACGGGTGAAGCGCTCCGCTCCTGTGCGATCCTCACGACGAGCGCTGCCGGGCCCCTCGCCGAGATCCACGATCGCGCGCCTGTGGTGCTGCCTCAAGACGTCCATGCCGCGTGGCTTGACCGCAAGCTCACGGACGCAAGTCAGGTGAAGGCGATTGCCGACGCCCGCATGCCGCCCGAGCACTTCACGCACTACAAGGTGCGGCTCCTCGTCAACAACACAGACCTCAACGGCCCGGAACTGATCGAGCCCCTCGACACCTAGCACCAACCTCCCTCCCCCGCCTCCGTAGTACCCGTCCGCAACGTGCGCGCCGGCTAAAGCGATCCGTCACGCAGTTGCTGATTCCCCTCACGACCGATCCCTGGGTTTGCCAAGGGCCAAAGCGAAACGCGCCGCCCGCGCGGCATCCCCACCGCCCAAAACCGATTTCGCCCCTCAGCTGTAAGTGAAGGGGACGAAATCGTGGGCAGCAGGCGAGCCGCAGAAGTCGGGCGGCTCAAACGCGTTTCAACTTCGAAAAGCTTTCCCCTTCCCGTTCCCCAGAGGGGAAGGCGAAGAGAACTCCTCATGGGCAGCCGTTTTTTAACTGCCACAGGAGGCGGAAATGCTGCTCAGAACGGAAGTTACTCACGCAAGCGATGTGGAACTGCTCACGGTCATACTCGGACGGCGTCAGACTGCCGAAACGCTGCTCAAACAAGCGGGTTCTCTCTTCGCGCTGCTTTTCGAAACGAGGCACGACAACGGAAAGCTGTTTTGCGCGCAGGGTTCCGGCGCCTACGCGGCCAATGCGGTGCACAAGCTGCATGCGGCGTGCGAGCTTGCCGCGCGAGCGATCGCGGAGGACTTGGGCAGCCGGGATTGCCTGTCGAGTCCGAGGGCCGTGCGCGATCTGCTCAGGCTTCGGCTGGCGGGATTGCCTCACGAGGTTTTCGTGTGCCTGCAACTCGATGCACAGCACCGCGTGATTGCGTTCGAGGAGCTTTTCCGTGGAACACTGACGCAGACGAGCGTCTACCCTCGGGAAGTCGTGAAGGCCGCGTTGCGAGCGAACGCCGCCGCCGTCATCTTCGCCCATAACCACCCCTCGGGCGTGGCGGAACCGAGCCATGCCGACGAGATTCTCACCCGCTCGCTAAAGTCGGCGCTTGCCCTGGTCGACGTGCAGGTTCTCGACCATTTCATCGTTGCCGGAACGCGCATCATGAGTTTTGCGGAGAGAGGACTGCTCTGACGCACGACGCACCGGAAAGTCCCCTCGCAAAACGCGAGGGGATTCTCCCCTCGCGCTCCCCTGCCGGGGCCGTCACAAGCAGCTCTGTGACGGCCTCAAAAGCCGCTAGAAAAACCAAGAGGACTCGCACCGATTCACTGAGACGGGATCCAGCCACTATGCACGATTACTCAAAGGCGACGCAGCCCACATCCAACCGATTCCGGGATGTGCTCACGACACAGCCGCGACACGGAGCATGTAGCGATGTCGCTTTTTGTACATAACTTATTGATTAAACTGGCGTCCCCAAGGGGATTCGAACCCCTGTTACCGCCGTGAAAGGGCGATGTCCTAGGCCTCTAGACGATGGGGACTTGCGGCTGTTGCAAGTCGGGGCTGGTGGAGGTAACCGGGATCGAACCGGTGACCTCTTGCATGCCATGCAAGCGCTCTCCCAGCTGAGCTATACCCCCAACCAAGGGCGCGAATTATAGCGCCCTTTAGTTACGATTTGCAGGGTCCGAGGCGATGCGCGGACACATGCGAGTGAGTTGCGAAATTCTGTCCGCCGGCGTCGCCCGACAGCTCGAGATCCGCCTCCATCGAGCTCGCGCCGTAGCGCACGCTGCCCACGCCGCGCATCGGAATCTGCCCGCCGCAAACGATGGCGAACGTGTACACGCTGCCGTCATCGCGGCGAGA
>Ga0209220_1000203_pt1 | contig 25169 bp, 24 predicted proteins | sample BlaSpr_A8_OM3_M3_FD_187984 | JGI IMG/M metagenome (GOLD analysis project Ga0209220, IMG submission 187984) | Forest soil microbial communities from Thunder Bay, Ontario, Canada - Black Spruce, Ontario site 2_A8_OM3_M3 (SPAdes) (version 2) | ecosystem: Environmental > Terrestrial > Soil > Boreal... | reverse complement strand
AAAAACGTTACCGACCTTTGGAAATCGTGAATCACCTTCTCCATATCGGCCCGCGTCATTTCGCGCGGCACCTGCGATACGCCCTCGTAGTACGGTATCGGCGATGCGGAGACCACCGGCCAGTTGCCGTGGTCAAGCGGGTGGTCCATGCGCTCCCAGCCAAGCTGCGTCGAGCCCTTGCGCCCCGAGTGGCCGAGCTGCATGCAGAGTTTTGCCTTCGAGTGGGCATGACAGAAATCGACGATGCGTTTGAAGGCGTCGCGTTGCGTCTCGTTCCACAGGCCGGTATCTCCGGGCGAGATGCGCGCCTCGGGCGACGGGCAGGTCATCTCGACATACACCAGCCCGGCGCCGCCGATCGCCCGGCTTCCCAGGTGCACGAAATGCCAGTCGCCCGGCACGCCGTCCACTGCCGAGTACTGGTCCATCGGCGAAACCACGACCCTGTTTTCCAAGACCATGTCGCGCAGGCGGAACGGCGTGAACATCGGCACTGGCGGGTTCTCGAGGTCAATATCGAACCCTTCCTGCCTTACTTTTTTTGCAAACCACCTGTGGACCTCGCGCACGAATGCAGGATCGCGCAGCTCGAGGTTCTCCCAGGTGATCTGCTTGGAGCGCGACATCACGCCGAAGGCGAACTGCTGCGGGTCCATGCCCCAGTAGCGCTTCATGTGCTCGAACCACGCCAGCGAGACGTTGGCCGCGTGCTGGGTCTTCTCCACTTCCTCTCTTCGTGCGGTGTCGTAGAAGGCTAGTGCAGGTTTCACATTTTCATGTTTCTTGAATGCTTCAAACAGCGCAATGGCATCCTCCATGGCGAGCTTGGTGCCCGAGCCGATGGAGAAATGCGCCGTTGCCTTGGCGTCGCCGATCAGCACAGCGCTCATTTTCCCCTCGGTGAGCACCCAGGTCTTGTTGACGATGTTCGGGAAGTTGCGCCAAAGCGAGCGGTTCGGGATGAGCGGATGGCCGTCGAGCTCCGCCGCGAAGACGCGCTCGAGCAGCGGCAGCATCTCGATCTCGCTCTTGCGGTCGAAGCCGAAATTGCGCCACGTCGCCTCGTCGGTCTCGATCACCCAGGTGGAGCGGTCGGCCTCGTACTGGTAGCAGTGCGCGAGGATGATGCCCTCGGGCGTCTCGCGGAAGAAATACTTGAAGGCGTCCAGCGGGCGCGTCGAACCCAGCCAGGTGAACTTGTTGGGGCGCAGGTCGACGCTCGGCTGGAAATGCTCCTTGTGATTTTCACGGATCCTGGAGTTGATGCCGTCGGCGACGACGATCAGGTCGGAGTCGGGAAACTCGTCGAGATCCTCGACCTCGCGCTGGAAGCGCATCTGCACGCCGAGATCGCGGGCGCGGTCCTGCAGGATGTTGAGCAGCGCCACGCGCGAGCAGCCGCAGAAGCCGTTGCCGCCGGAGCGCATCACCTGCCCCTTGTAGAGGACGTCCACGTCGCCCCAGTAGGCGAAGCGCCGGCGGATGCGCTCGTAAGTGACGAGGTCGTAGGCCTTGAAGGCGTCGAGGGTCTGGTCGGAGAACACCACGCCGAAGCCGAAGGTGTCGTCGGGCCGGTTCCTCTCGTAGACCGTGATCTCCCAGCGCGGCCAGGCTTTCTTCGCGAGCAGCGCGAAGTACAGGCCGCCGGGCCCGCCGCCAATGATGCTGACCTTCATGCTCGCCTCCATCAGTCGGGGATCACCGCCGTGGCCTCGATCTCCAAACGCGCATCGTTTTCCACCAGGCCGCCGACCTGCACCACCGCCATGGTGGGAAAGTGCCTGCCCATCAGCTCGCGATACGCGACGCCGACTCCCTTCAGCGACGCGAGATATTCGTTCTTGTCCAGCACATACCACGTGAGCCGTACGAGGTGCTCGGGCTTGCCGCCTGCTTGCGCCAGGACGTCGAGGATATTTTTCAGCGCCTGACGGAATTGCCCGGCGAAGGAGCGGTCGATCCATTCGCCCTGCCCGCTCCAGCCGATCTGGCCGGCGATGAACACCAGCCTGCCTTTCGCGGCGATGCCGTTGGAAAAGCCCTTTGCCCGGGCCCAGCCCGGAGGTTGCAGGATTTGCATCGTCATTTCCTCAGCCTGAAGCGCTGCAGCTTGCCGGTCTCGGTGCGCGGCAGGGCGTCGACGAACTCCACCACGCGCGGGTACTTGTACGGCGCGATGCTGTTTTTCACGTAGTCCTGCAGCTCGCGCACGGTGTCCGCGCCGCGCGGGTGGCCGGGCTTGAGCACCACGAAGGCCTTGACGACGGTGCCGCGCTCCTCGTCGGGTGCGCCGACGACGCCGCATTCCGCGACCGCGGGATGCGCGAGCAGGGCGCCCTCCACCTCGGGCCCGGCGATGTTGTAGCCGGCGGAGATGATCATGTCGTCGGTGCGCGCCTGGTAGAAGAAGTAGCCCGCCTCGTCCATCAGGTAGGCATCGCCGGTCAGGTTCCAGCCGTTCTGCACGTAGTTGTGCTGCCGCTCGTCGGCGAGATAACGGCAGCCGGTGGGTCCTTTGACGGCCAGCCTGCCGACCGTGGCGGGAGGGCAGATGTTTCCCTCGTCATCCAGCACCGTCGCCCGATAGCCGGGAATGGCGTAGCCGGTCGCGCCGCGGCGCGCCGTTTCCGGCGTGTGCGAGATGAAGATGTGGATCATCTCGGTCGAGCCGATGCCGTCGATGATCTCGATGCCGGTGGCTAGCCTGAAGATCTGGCGCGTCGCATCCGGTAACGCCTCGCCGGCCGATACGCACTTTCTCAAGGAGGAAATATCGAAGCTTCCGGCCATCGCCGCCATTCCGCGGTACATGATCGGCGTGGTGAAGCAGACGTTCGCCTTGAAGCGCTGGATCGTCTCGAGCAGCGTCTCCGGCGTGTGCTTCTCGACGAGCACCGTAGAAGCGCCGAAGCGCATCGGAAAGCACAGTATCCCGCCGAGCCCGAAAGTGAACGCGAGCGGCGGCGTGCCGCAGAAGATGTCGTCTTTGTGCACCTTCAGGCAGGAGCGCGGGAAGCAGTCGCACATCGCGATCACGTCGCGATGGAAATGCATCGTGCCCTTGGGCTTGCCGGTGGTGCCGGAGGTGAAGGCGATCAGCGCGACGTCGTCCGACGCCGTGGCGGCGTTGGTGAACCACAGCGGCTGCTTCAGCGCCAGCTCATCGAGCGAATCCGGCCCGTCGTCGTACCAGTAGCGCACGGTCTGCAGCGTTGGGCAATGCGCGGCCGCGGCCTTCAGCTCGGCGTCGAGGCGCCTGTCGCACAGGGCGTGCGTGACCTCCGCCTTGCTGATGATGTCGGTGAGCTCCTTCGCGCGCAGCAGCGGCATCGTCGCGACGCAGATACCGCCGGCCTTCATCACCGCGAACCACGCCGCCGCCATCATCGGGTTGTTCGGCCCGCGCAGCAGCACCCGGTTGCCGGGCTTCAAGCCCATTTCGCGCACCAGGACGTTGGCCAGGCGATTGGCTTGCGTGAAGAGCTGCGTGTAAGTGCATTCGCCGTCCGGCGTGCGCAGCGCGACGCGATGGCCGTGGCCGCGCGTCACCGGCTTGTCGAGCAGCTCGGTGGCGCAGTTCATCCGGCCTGGATATTTCAGCTCGGGCAGCTCGAACAGAAACTCTGGCCACTGCTCGCGCGGCGGCAGGTTGTCGCGCGCGAACGTGTCGGCGTGCGCGGTGTAGCTCATGACTTCAACAATTCCCTCGCAATGATGATCTTCTGCACCTCGGTCGCGCCCTCGTAAATGCGCAGCGCCCGCACCTCGCGGTAGAGCCGCTCGACCGGATGGCCGCGCATGACGCCCAATCCGCCGCAGATCTGCACGGCATCGTCGATCACCTGCTGCGCAGCCTCGGTGGCGAACATCTTCGCCATCGCCGCTTCGCGGGTCACGCGCTGCTTCCTGACATCGCGGGTCCAGGCCGCGCGGTAGGCGAGCAGCGCGCCCGCGTCGATGCGGGTCGCCATGTCGGCGAGCTTGCCCTGCGTCATCTGGAAGTCGGCCAGGGTTTGTCCGAACATCTTGCGCTCGCGGGCGCGCGCGAGCGCTTCATCAAAAGCGCGGCGCGAGAATCCCAGCGCCGCCGCGGCCACCGTGGTTCTGAAAATGTCGAGATTGCGCATCGCCAGCTTGAAGCCCTGACCCGGCTCGCCGAGCAGCACCGCCTTCGAATTCTTCAGGCGAACGGTAGCCATCGGGTGAGGAGCGACGATCTCGATGCGCTCGCTCGCGTCGACCTCCGCGGCGTCGACCACGAACGCGGTGATGCCTTCATCGGCCTTCGCGAAGACGATGTAGTAGTGGGCGATGCCGCCGTTCGAGATCCAGGTCTTGGTGCCGTCGAGCGTCCAGCCGCCGGCCGCGCGGCGCGCGCGAGTCGAAATAGCCTGCACGTCCGAGCCGGCGTCCGGCTCCGACAGCGCAAAGGCGGCGATCGCGTCGCCGCTCGCCGCCGGCGCGAGATACTTCTCCTTGAGGCCCTCGGTCCCGGCGAGCGCGATCGGGCCGCTGCCCAGGCCCTGCATGACGAACGCAAAGTCGGCGAGCCCGGCGTGATAGGCGAACACCTCGCGCAGCAGCGCAATCGAGCGCACGTCGAGGTTTTCCCCCACGCAGTGTGCGAGGAATCCTGCGCAGCCGAGATCCTGCACCAGTCTCTTGCAGATCGAATCGGCATCCTCGCCGTGGGCGTAGGCGAGATTCTCGGCGCACCACGCGTCGGCCTCGCGCGCAAGGCGCGCGTGCCGCGGCTCGAAAAACGGCCAGTCGTAGTGGGTAAAGCGGTCCATCAATCTCCTTCGAACACGGGTTTGCGCTTGGCGGCGAAGGCCTCGTAAGCGCGGCGGAAGTCCCGCGTCTGCATGCAGATCGCCTGCGCCTGCGCCTCCATTTCGATCGCCTCGTCGAGGCTGACGTTCCATTCCTGGTGCAGCATTTTTTTCGTCATGGCATGCGCAAAGGCCGGCCCGGCAGCGAGCTCGGTCGCCACCTCGAGCGCCGCGGGCAGCACCGGATCAGCAATGCGGTTGAAGAAGCCCCACGCCAGGCCTTCCTCGGCGCTCATCGAGCGCCCGGTATAGAGCAGCTCGGCGGCGCGTCCCTGGCCGATCACGCGCGGCAGCATCGCGCAGGCGCCCATGTCGCAGCCGGCGAGGCCGACGCGGACGAAGAGAAACGCCACTTTGGCGCTCGGCGCGGCATAGCGCAGGTCGGAAAACAACGCGATCAGCGCGCCTGCTCCGGCGCAGATCCCGTCGATCGCCGAGATGACCGGCTGGGGACAATGCCTCATCGCCTTGACGAGATCGCCCGTCATGCGCGTGAACTCGAGCAGCTGCGGCATCTGCATCTTGGTGAGCGGCCCGATGATTTCGTGCACGTCGCCACCAGAGCAGAAGTTGCCGCCGGCGCCGTTGACAACAATGCTCTTCACATCATTAACGGAGGTTAATTTTTTAAATAGGTCTCTGAGCTCGGCATACGACTCGAAAGTCAGCGGATTCTTGCGCTCGGGGCGATTCAGGGTGATGACGCCGACCTTGCCTTCGACGCGCCAGAGGAAATGTTTGGGCTGGATCATGAGATCACCTCCACCGCGTGCTGCTTGACCTTGGCGAGGAGCCTGAGCAGCTCCTCGTGCTCGCGGCGGGACAGCCCGGCGAGCAGCTCGACCACCCATTCCTCGTGCGCGCGCGCCATCTCGCCGAAGCTGTGGTCTCCGGTCTTGGTGAGCCGGATGCGGAAAGCACGCCGGTCGGCGGGCTCGTCGAGCCGCTCGACGAGCCCTTCCTTCTCCAGCTGGTCGACGATGGCGGTGACGTTGCCGCCGGTCACCATCAGCAGGCGCGAGAGCTCGTTCATCTTGAGGCCCTCGGGATGGCGCTCGAGCTGCGCCATCAGGTCGAAGCGCGGCAGCGTGGTGGAGAAGCGCTCGCGCAGCCGCGAGCGCACGCGCCGCTCGATCAGGTGGGTGCAGGTCAGCAGCCGCAGCCAGATGCGCAGCGCGCGGTGGTCGTCCGAGCGGGCGATGGTCTCCCGGTCAGTGCGGGCGGGGGGCGACAGGGCGGGTTGCTCCAAGCCTGAATAGATGAAGCTTGAAGCATCCCGCCCGGCTTGTCAATCAGCGGCGCGCCGCATCCCCCGGGGGCAGGACCTCGTTGAAGTGCGGCATCTGCTTCCACGCCGGTACCGGGGACAGGTGGCCCGGGCGCGGGGCGTAGGCCGAAGGCTCGAGCCACTTCATGCGATGGATGTAGCGCGGGCAGTTGGGAAAGATGCTCTGCGCCCGCACCCGCACGATCGCTTGGGCACCTGCGAACTCGCCAAGCAGGACATCCTCAAAACGAAGCGAAGCACAACCGTTTACCCGCAGGCGGCGCGGCTGCTCGAAATCGAGGAACAGCATGCCGACGCGCGCATTGACGAGCAGGTTGCCCAGGCTGCGGAACATGCCGTTGCCGTCGTAGCTCGGGAAAGCGAGCTCCGACTCGGCGGTGACGCGCACGAACCCGGGCATCCCGCCCTTGTACGAGCAATCCGGCTGCCCGTCGGCGTCCGCGGTGGCGAGGAAGAACATCGGACGGGACTCGATGAACGCCTTGTCCTCGTCGGTAAACGCGGTGCGCGACAGCCGCTCGGCGAGCCGGTCGGCGAGCCGGCGGGTGTCGAAGTGGTCCTGCAGCTCGCGCATGCCAACGTGATACGCGCCTGCGGGAGAGCTCGCGCGCGACTCGCTCATGCCGCAATCCTCGGGTGCCGTTCTTCCGACAGGTGCAGCGGCCGTTGCGGCTGGGTGTTCACCTGCAGGTGGAACAGGTCGGGACGCGCATAGTGGCCAACGACATCCAGGCTGCGGCGCGCCATGCCGACACGGTCCAGGTCGATTTCCGCGTAGAGGATGCTGCGCTCTTGGTGCAGCGGTCCGGCCGCGATCTTGCCGCCCGGCGCGACGACGACCGAATCGCCGGGGTTTACCCACTCGTCGGGGTCGCGAAAGAGCTCTGTCTTGCCGGGAAACGCATCAGGAATGTCGCGCGCCTGAAACGCGCAGCCGCAGCTCACGACCCAGCAGCCTCCTTCACGGGCGATGTGCTGCATGGTCGCGACCGCGCGCTCGCCGTTGTCGTAGGTAGGCGTGACGTAGAGGTCGATTCCCTGCGCGTACAGCGCGTAGCGCGCAAGCGGCATATAACTTTCCCAGCAGATCAGCGCGCCGACGCGCCCGCACGGTGTGTCCACGGCCTTCAGGCCCGTGGCGTCCCCGCAACCCCAGACCATGCGCTCCGGATTGGTGGGCATCAGCTTGCGATGCCGGTTGAGCACGGCGCCGTCCGCGCCGATGGTGACGACGGTGTTGTAGAGCGTGCCTCCGCCGAACTCCGTGTCGCGCTCGTGGATGCCGCAGACGACGGTGACCTTGTGTTGCCTGGCCGCCTGGCGCAACGGCGCGAGCTCATCGGCGGCGAGGCTGACCGAATTCGCGCGCAAGCGCGCGTGGATGCGCTCGGTAAGGGCCATGTCCGGGCCGGGGCGCAGCCGCCACATCCACGCCGGATAACCGGGTACCAAGGCTTCCGGAAATACCGCCAGCTGCGCCCTGTTCCCCGCCGCCTCTTCGACCGCTGCCACTGCATTCTGCAGTGTCTCGGCTCGGTCGAGGAACACGGGCGGGCGCTGGATCACGGCGACGCGGGACATGCCTGCCTCAGCCTTTCTCTCCCGCCAGCACCCACTTCTCGCCTAGCGTCTTGCCATCGCGAACCATGGTCAGGGTGCCATCGAGACGAGCGCCACGCACCACCCCGCGCCAGAGCAGCTTGCCGTACTTCGGGCTTTGGGTCTGCGCTTCGAAGCTCACCGTGTCGCCTGCGACGCTTGCCGTGTACGGGCCGTCGCCGTACTCGTAGCGGTCGCATGCCGTCGAACGAAAGCGGCCGTCGTTGAAAATAATCGTGTCGGCGTCCCCTTCGGTTTTTCCGCATTCGAGAACGATGCCGACGAAATTGCGTCCGTCCAGAACATTCATTGTTGACCCCTAGTGAGCGGCTGCGTAATCGATCATTCCCTGGAAGTCGACGACCACGGCGGGCTCGTTGCCGACGACCCAGGCGTCATGGCCCGAGGGCAGCAGCGAGACGTCGCCCGGCCGGCAGTCGAGCTGCGTACCGTCGTCCATCAGAATGCGCAGCACTCCCGAGACGTGGTACTGGAAGTGAGGCGCTTCGCAGCTCTTAGTCTTGACGATCGGCTGGACCGAGGTAGACCACTTCCAGCCCGGCTCGAAGACCGCGCGGCCTACCGTCGCGCCACCGATCCTGATGAGCTCGAGCCGGCCTTTCGGAAACTCGCGAATCTCGTCCGGCTTGCGGAAATCCCTGCGTTCGGCCTGTTCCATTGGGCACCTCCAGTTCGCATTTGTAACGCGCCACGCGCGAACGGGAAATGCGTAGACCTACGTACAGCGCGGCGCTTACAGCTCGGCGATCAGCCGGTCCGCTGCCTTGTCGAAGCGCGACACCTCGCCGTACGAACGCGCCAGCATCATCGCGCCCTCGAGGGATCCGACGAGCACCCGCGCCACATCCAGGGGGGACCCCTTGAATCGCAGGCTGCCCGCTTTTCGGCCCTCCTCGAGGAGCGCCGTCAGCCAGCGCTCGTTCTCGTCGAAGAAGTGCTTCACCTCTTCTCGCATCGGCTTGGTCAGCGTCGCGTAGTCGGAGGCGAGCATCCCGCACAGGCACATGCGGTTGTTGCGCAGCACCTCGGCATAGATCCGCGCATAGCGCCGCAGCTTCTCGCGCGCGCCGGCGCCGGTCGCGTCGATCGCCTTGAGCGTCTTGAGGAAGGTCTCCTCGTAGCGCTCGATCAGACGCTTGCCGAGGTCGCCCTTGGTGGGGAAGTGATAGTGCAGGCTCGCTTTCGTGACCTCGAGCGCCTCAGCGATGTCCGCGTAGCTGAAGCCGTTGAACCCGCGCGTCTGCACCAGGCGCTCGGCGACGTCGAGGATGCGCTGTGAGGTGTCCGCACTGGCCGCTACCCGGGGCATGCCATCCACCATAACACAGGCTACTTACCTTCTGGTTGACAAGTAACCTACTAGTTGGTAAAAAACGGCGTGCATGCGCTCACCAGCCGGCAGCTGCGCTCGGCGCTCGACGCACTCCACGTGATCGGCGAAGGTTGCGCGGATCGGGCTGATTTCGCGCGCCGCGGCGTTGCTTCGCTCTCGCGGCTCATCGGCTCCGAGCTCACCACGCTCTCCGTGTGCGACCTCGACAGCAAGCATCGCAGCGTGGTGAGCAACGCTCCGGGAGCGATCTCGTCGCGCCAGCTCGAAGTGTTCGACCGGTACTTTCACGACCACCCGCTGGTCCGCGCGCACGGCCGCAACCCAAACGCCGTGACCAAGCGGATCAGCGACGTCGTCCCGCTCGACTCCTTCCGGCGCACGCCGCTCTTCAACGACTACTACCGGCCGATCGGCATCCGGCACGCGATGGCGGTTCCGGTTCACGTCGACCGGCGCTTCCTCGTCAGCTTCGTTTTCAATCGCACCGGAAGCGCGTTCACCGACCGGGAGCGCGATCTGGCTGAAACAATACGACCGCACTTGGCTGATCTGTACCGGCTCGGCGCCGGCAAGCGCCCGAGCCTGCCGCTCACGCCGCGCGAGCGCGAAGTTCTGGAGTGGGTCGCCGCCGGCAAGACCAGCCGCGACATCGCCGCGATCCTGGGCGCGAGTCCGCGCACCATCGAGAAGCACCTCGAACGGATTTACGACAAGCTCGGCGTCGAGACCCGCACTGCGGCGGCTATGCGCGCCTTTCACGCCTGACAGACAATTTGCGCCACGGCGAACGCAGGCGGACAATGCCCTAGCGGGCGCCATGCGATCGAGCTCATCACGCCGCAGTTTCCTGGTAGGGCTTGCAGGCGCCGGCGCGCTCGCCGCGCTCGGCTTCCCGCGCCGCGCCTCCGGCGCACCGGTCGGCAGCGCCGCTGAGCTCGGCTTCACCGAGATTCCCGACGGCGCGCTCGCCGAACAGTACCTGTTCGCGCTGCCGGGGAAGCTACCGCTCATCAAGAAAACCTTCCGCCCGCCCAATTTTGAGACCCCCGTCGAGTACTTCCGCACGCCGATCACGCCGAACAAGGCGTTTTTCGTGCGCTATCACCTTGCCGGCATCCCGCAGTCGATCAAGGCGGACGACTGGTCGCTCAGCGTCGCGGGCGACAGCGTCGAGCGTCCGCTCAGGCTCACCTTGCAGCAGCTGAAGAAGGAGTTCAAGGCGGCGCAGGTTACCGCGGTCAACCAGTGCTCGGGCAACCGCCGCGGGCTGTTCGAGCCGCACGTGGCCGGCGTGGAGTGGGGCGTGGGCGCGATGGGCAACGCCGTGTGGCGCGGCGTACGCCTGAAGGACGTCCTCGCCAAGGCGGGAGTCAGGTCGAACGCGCTCGAGGTAGTCCTCGACGGCGCCGACCAGGGCGCGATCGACAAGACGCCCGACTTCGTGAAGTCCATTCCCGTGGACGTGGCGATGCGTGACGAGACGCTGATCGCCTTCGAGATGAACGGCGCGCCGCTGCCGCACTGGAACGGCTTTCCGGCCCGCCTCATCGTGCCGGGCTGGACGGGCACCTACTGGGTCAAGCACCTCGTGAGCGTGAAGGTCATGTCCACGCCAGAGAAGAATTTCTGGATGAGCACCGCCTACCGCCTGCCGCGCGGCCTGTTCAAGACGCCGACGTTTACATCGCAGCTGTACGCGCCGAACGAGCCGATCACCGCTATGGTGGTGAACTCGCTAGTCACGTCGCCGAGAAGCGGGCAGCAGGTGCCGCGCAGCAAGACGATCCCCGTGCGCGGCGTCGCCTGGGACGGCGGCTCGGGCATCGATCGGGTCGAGGTTTCGACCGATCTCGGCGGCAGCTGGCAGCGTGCCAAGCTCGGCAAGGACCTGGGCCAGTACTCGTTCCGCGAGTTCGCCCTCGACTTGCCGGCGCGCGAGCCCGGCGCGCTGATCGTCATGGCGCGCGCCACCAGCAATTCGGGCGAGACGCAGGTGAACCAGCTGATCTTCAACCCCGCCGGCTATCACCACAATGTCATCCAGCGCCTCTACGTGGAGGTCGTATGAGATTGGCCATGGCGATGATCTCTCTCGCCGCGGCGAGCTGCGCCTGGGCGCAGGAGTCCAAGGTCTTGCTCAAGGACGCCCCGGGCAAGGACAAGGTGATGCAATGCATGGCCTGCCACAGCCTGGACTACATCCAGATGAACTCGCACTTCCTCGACAAGGCGGGCTGGACGGCGTCGGTGAACAAGATGATCAACGTCTTCGGCGCGCCGATCCCGAAGGAAGACGTCGACGCGATCGCCACCTACCTCGCCGAGAACTACGGCAAGCCGCCCGCGAAATAGCCTCAGGCTTTCCTCAGGAAGTCGAAGTCGCAGCCGTGCTCCGCCTGGAGCACGTGATCCATGTATAGCTTGGCGTAACCGCGTGCCGGCGGGGCAACCGGAGGTTTCCAGGACGCCTTTCTCTTCTGCATTTCATTTTCCGCAAGCAGCAGGTCGATCTTCCTGTCGCGCACCGAAATCCTGATCCGGTCGCCGTTCCTGACCAGCGCGAGTGGACCGCCGATCGCCGACTCCGGCGAGACATGCAGCACGATGGTGCCGTACGCCGTTCCGCTCATTCTCGCGTCCGAGATGCGCACCATGTCCTTCACGCCGGTGCGCGCCAGCTTCGCCGGGATCGGCAGGTAGCCGGCCTCGGGCATTGCGTATCCCGATTTGGGCCCGGCGTTCTGCAGCACGAGGAAATCGTCCGCGGTGACGTCGAGACCCGGATCGTCGATACGCGCCGCAAGATCGTCGAGCGAGCTGAAGACCACCGCGCGGCCTTCCTTCTCGAACAGCTTGGGATCGGCGGCCGAGCGCTTCAGGATCGCGCCGTTCGGTGCAAGCGTTCCGAACAGGGCGACCAGGCCCCCTTTTGATGAAATCGGTTCATTAAAGCTTCTTACTACTGCGCGATCCACCCACGCCGGCTCCTTCTCCAGCCGCTCGCCGAGCGTCGTGCCGGCGACCGTCATGCAATCGAGATGCAGCAGCGGCTTGAGCTCGCGCAGCACCGCGCCGAGGCCGCCTGCGGCGTAAAGATCCGACATGTAATGCTGGCCGGTGGGCTTCAGATCCACCAGCACCGGGGTCGAATCCGACAGCGCATTGAGCTTTCTGAGATCGATGTGAACGCCCGCCCGTCCCGCAATCGCCGTGAGATGCACGATTGCATTGGTCGAGCCGCCGATGGCGAGCAGCACGCGGATCGCGTTCTCGACCGACTTCTCGGTGATCACCTGCGAAGGCCGCACCGGCGTCTTGGCGAGCTCCACCGCCCTTCGCCCGCTCTCCTCCGCGGCGCGCAAGCGGTCGGCATGCACCGCCGGAATTGCCGCGCTGCCCGGGAGCGCCATGCCGAGCGCCTCGGCGATCGACGCCATGGTCGATGCGGTGCCCATCACGGCGCAGGTGCCTGCGGTCGTGGCGAGGTTGCCTTCGATTTCCTCGATCGCCTCCTCGTTCACCTTGCCGGCGCGATGCAGCGCCCAGAAGCGGCGGCAATCGGTGCACGCGCCGAGGCGTTCGCCATGGAACGAGGTCGGCATCATCGGCCCGGCGACCAGCTGCACCGCCGGCACGTCGGCCGAAACGGCGCCCATCAGCTGCGCGGGAACCGTCTTGTCGCAGCCGCCGACCAGCACCACCGCGTCCATCGGCTGGGCGCGGATCATTTCCTCGACGTCGATCGACATCAGGTTGCGGAACATCATCGACGTCGGGCTGAGGAACACTTCGCCGAGCGACACCGTGGGGAACTCGATCGGCAGGCCGCCCGCGGCCAGCACGCCGCGCTTCACCGCCTCGATCAGCTCGGGAAAATGCCGGTGGCAGTTGTTGAAGCCGCTGCGCGAATCGGCGATGCCGACCACCGGGCGCGCGAGCATCTCGCCCGAGTAGCCCATGCTCTTGGCAAACGAGCGGCGCAGATACAGCGAGAACGCCGGATCGCCGTAGTTGGTTAGACCTCGTGCGAGCCCTTTGGCATCCTTTTTCATCCCCGGACCTCGCGCTGTTATCCCTGGACCACCGGCTCGACGTAGATCTCGACGCGGCGGTTGGCCTGGCGACCGCTTTCCGAGTTGTTGCTCGCCACCGGCGCGCCTTCGCCCTTGCCGAGGGTCGCGAGCCGCAACGAGCTGACCTGCCTGGACTCGAAGTACTGCGCCACCGACAGGGCGCGCCGCTCCGAGAGCTTCTGGTTGTACTGGTCCGAGCCCACGTTGTCGGTATGCCCGACGATCGTCAGCGAGGTCTTGCCGTAGCGCACGACCACGTCGGCGAGCTTGTCCAGCGTGCTGTGGAAACCAGGCTTGATGTTCACCGAGTCGGTGTCGAACGCGGTCTGGCTGGTCATGGTGATGCGCACCACGTCGTTGGGCAGCTTGTCGACGCGCGCCTCGCCGGACTGGATCTCCCGGGTCAGGTTCTTTTCGAGGTCGCGCTTCTGGCTGTCCATGTAAGCGCCGACGGCGCCGCCGGCAAGGCCGCCGCCCACAGCGCCGATGACGGCGCCCTTGGTGCGGTTCTGGTGGTAGGCCACCGCGCCCACGACGGCGCCGCCGACTGCGCCGATCAGGGCGCCGGTCTCCATGTCGGTGAGGGGTCGACGGCCGGTCCCGCCGCCCTCGCCCGCGCAACCGGAAAGTGCAACGCTGACTACCAGGATGGATTTGAAGTACGCGTTCATTGTGCCTCCGCTCTCAAAATTTTTGCCCCCTCTACCATTGCCTTCATCTTCCCGAAAGCGATCTCGCGCGGCAGATATTTCATTCCGCAGTCCGGCGCGATGATGACATCCTCGGACTTTACATGCTTGAGCGCTTTTTTTATGCGTTCGACGACCTTCTGCGGCGTTTCGACCCTCATGTCCGAGAGATCGATGCAGCCGACCATGATCTTCTTGCCGCGCAGCTTTTCGAGCACCGCGGTGTCCAGATTCGACTGCGCAGTCTCGATCGAGACCTGCTGGCAGGAGCAGCCGGCGAACTCGGGAAGGAACGAATAGCCCGAGGGCCGCGAGTGGATGATCGCCGCGTAGCCGAAGCAGATATGCACCGCGGTGGTTCCCTTGACGCCGTCCAAGGCGCGGTTCAGCGCCTTCAGGCCGTACTCGCGCGCCTTCTCCGGGCGCGCCTGCATGTAGGGCTCATCGATTTGCACGATGTCGGCGCCGGCTGCGAACAGATCCCTGATCTCCTCATTCACCGCTGCCGCGTAGTCCATCGCCGCTTCTTCCCAGGACTTGTAGAAGTCGTTCTGCGCCTGCTGCGACATCGTGAAGGGGCCAGGGACAGTGATCTTCACCACTCTGTTTGTGTGCCTCTTTAAAAACTTCAAATCCTCTACTTCAACCGGATGCCTGCGCCTTATGCGGCCCACGATGCGCGGCACCGGGTTGGGATGTCCCGAGCGGTCGAGCGCGCTGCCCGGATTGTCGATGTCGATGCCCTCAAGCGCGGTGGCGAAGCGGTTGGAATAGCTTTCGCGCCGGATCTCGCCGTCGGTGATGATGTCGAGCCCGGCCTGCTCCTGCGCCTGGATGGCGAGAATCGTCGCGTCGTCCTGCGCCTCGGCAAGATGCGGCTCCGGAATGCGCCAGAGCTCCTTCGCGCGCACGCGGGGCGGAAAGCGTCCGGCGAGCTTTTTGCGATCGATCAGCCACTCAGGTTGCGGATAGCTGCCGACCAGGGTGGTGGGAAACAGAATCAATTCTCTCCTCCGGCCTCGACGAAGCGAGGCGAAATCTTGCGCAGCCGCTCGGGATCGATGCGGCCGCTGCGCTGGATGTAGCTCCACGCGAACTGGCGCGGTTCGAGCCGCATGTGCTCCGGAAAGCGCTCGTACCAGTCGCCGCTCGCATCGGCCGCTGCGACCAGCTTGTCGACGATCGGGCGGCGCGCCGCTTCGAAGGCCGCCAGAGCGTCGCGCGGATGTTCGCGCAGCGCCCGGGCGAGCGCAATGGCGTCTTCCATCGCCAGCCGCGTGCCCGAGCCGATCGAGAAATGCGCCGTGCGCAAGGCGTCGCCTATCAATACCACGTTTCCGGCCGACCAGCGGGCGTTGCGCAGGTTCGGGAAGTTCCGCCATACGGACTTGTTCGACACGAGACGGTGCCCTCCCAGCACCTCGGCGAATACGCGCTCACAGTACGTCAAGGTATCGGCCTCGTTCATGGTGGCGAAGCCCGCCCGCTCCCACGTCGCGGCGTCGCATTCGACGACAAAAGTGCTCATCGCCGGCGCGTGCCGGTAGTGGTGGGCATTGAACGTGCCGTGCTGGTTCTTGACGAAGGTCTGCGTGAGGGTCTCGAAGCGTTTGGCGGTTCCGAACCAGCCGAACTTGTTGGTGAGGTTTCCGACCGTAGTGCCGAACGCATCGCCATGCGCGCGCCGCACGAAGGAGTTGACCCCGTCCGCGGCCACCACCAGGTCGTAACCCGATAATTCTTCAGGGGAGGAGATTGCTCTTTCAAACTGCGGCACGACGTTGACGCTGGCGAGCTGCCGCTGCAGGAGATGCAGAAATTTCAGCCGGCAGATCGCCGCGAAGCCGATGCCGTCGATGCGCACCGGTGTCCCGCGGTGCACAACCACCAGATCGGTCCACATTTCCATCTGCGGCGTGATGCGCGCGTACGTCTCGGCGTCATCGTCGCGCAGGAACTCGAGGGCGCGGTCCGAGAACACCACGCCGAAGCCGAAAGTCGAATCGGCGGGATTCTGCTCGACGACGCGGATCTGCCAGTCGGGATGCCGGCGTTTCGCCAGATACGAAAAGTACAGGCCCGCAGGACCCGCGCCGGCGACCAGGATTTTCATTCAGGAATTCTAACGTGCCAAAAATCCAGGCATGTAATGGAGGCCTATCTTGGTAGCCATACGTCCGCTGTCTGAAGTAATCGGACATGTAGAAGCGAAAATCGCGCGTCGCGGTTCCGGGATCAAAGCCCGAATCGTGCGCCAGCGCCGATTCCAGCAGGGCCAGCGCCTGGCGCACCGGCTCGGCGAGCAAGGCATCGCCGAGTAGCGCCCGCAGGCGCGCCAGAGCGTTGGACGCCGCAGGTTGGGTCAGCCCGAGGCGCGTGGCGGCCGATGTGACGCCGCCTTCGCGTTTGACAAATGCCGGAGCGGAGTCCTAGGCTGTTTGGTTTCAGAGGAGGAGTGAATGAAACCGATCACCTGGCTTGCCCTCGCTGCGGCGGCGCTTACACCGGCCCTCGCTGCGGCGCAGGAAGTCACGCTTCGCGTCGTGAGCGCGTTCCCGGAGAACCAGTTTTACGTCAAGCGCACCGTCGAGTGGATCGAGAAGGTGAACCGGGAAGGCAAAGGCGTCCTGCAGATGAACTTCATCGGCGGGCCGAAGGCCATCCCGACCTTCGAGGTCGGCAACGCCGTGAAGACCGGCGTAGTCGACCTTGCGCTGACGACGGGCGCGTTCTACACCAACCTGATGCCCGAGGCCGATGCGCTCAAGCTCGCCGAGGTGAGCGCGGCCGAGCAGCGCAGGAACGGCGCGCATGAGCTGATCAACAAGATCTGGCAGGAGAAGGCGAACATGTACTACCTCGCGCGGGTGGTCGAGTTCACGCCTTTCCACCTCTACCTCAACAAGAAGATCGACAAGCCGGACCTCACCGGGCTGAAGATCCGCATCACGCCGGTTTACCGCGACTTCTTCCAGGCGATGGGCGCTGCGGTGATGACCACCGCGCCGGGCGAGGTGTACACCGCGCTCGAGCGCGGCGTGATCGACGGCTACGGCTGGCCGATCCATGCGCTTTTCGATCTCAACTGGCAGGAGAAAACCAAGTTCCGCGTCGACCCCGGGTTCTACAACGCCGAGGTGTCGCTGGTGGTGAACCTGGACAAGTGGAAGGCGCTGACGCCGGCGGCGCGCGAGTACCTGACGCGCCAGGCGCTCGCCTACGAGGGCCAGAACGAGTTCTGGAAGTCGTACAACCAGAACGAGGCCAAGCGCCAGGCGGAGGCCGGCATCCAGACCATCACCTTTGACCCGGCGACGAGCCGCAAGTACCTCGCGCAGGCGAACGAGGTGGGGTGGGCCGGCATCATCAAGGCAAGCCCGCAATACGGGCCGCAGTTGCACAAGGTGCTGGCCCGCTGAGACATGGGTAATCTCGAGACGGCGTACGGCAAGCTGCTGGAAGGTCTCGCATTGCTCGCCTGCGCGCTGATCTTCGGCATGACGCTCATGATCTGCGCCGACGTGCTGCTGCGAAACGTGCGCATGATCCCGGGCATGGTGGGACTCTCATGGAGCAACGAACTATCGGAGGCCATGCTGTACCTCATCACCATGCTGACCGCGCCGTGGCTGCTGCGCCGCGGGCAGCACATCCGCGTCGACATCATCCTGCGCGCGGTGCCGAAGCGCGTTGGCTGGGCGTTCGAGTGGATCGTCGACGGCCTCGGTCTCGCTTGCTGCGCGGTGATTGCGTACTACGGCGCGCGTGCGGCGCTCGCAAGCTACGGCGCCGGGTCGCTTTCGATCAAGACGCTGGTCACGCCGGAATGGTGGCTGCTCGGCGTTCTGCCGGTCGCGTTCATTGCGCTTTCGCTCGAGATGCTGTTCCGCATGCGCCGCCTGTATTTCGGGGAGCGCGCGCCGCGTGACGATGCGGTGTCGACCGGCTGAGCGGCATGTCATGGGACGCCGCCGCGTGGCTGATGCTCGGAGGCTCGACCGTCCTGCTGTTTCTGGGCGTGCCGGTGGCGTTTTCGTTCCTGGTGATCAACCTGTTGGGCGCGGTGCTGTTTCTCGGCGGCGAGGCGGGGCTCACCCAGCTCGTGCGGAACAGCGTCGGCTCGGTAGCAAGCTTTTCGCTCACCCCGATTCCGCTCTTCATCCTGATGGGCGAGGTGCTGTTCCACACCGGCCTCGCGGTCAAAGTCATCGACGGCGTGGAGCGCCTTATCCAGCAGGTTCCCGGGCGGCTTGCGGTGGTCGCGGTCGTGGCGGGGACGGTCTTTTCCGCGATCTCCGGCTCGACGATCGCCACCACCGCAATGCTCGGCAGCCTCATGCTTCCGGTGATGCTTTCGCGCGGCTACCACCCGACGATGGCGACCGGCCCCTTGATGGCGATCGGCGCGGTCGACATGCTGATCCCGCCCTCGGCCCTGACCGTGCTCCTCGGCAGCCTGTCGGGCATCTCGATCTCGAAGCTCCTCATCGGCGGCGTGATGCCGGGGCTGCTCCTCAGCCTGGCGTTCATCGTCTACATCCTGGTGCGCGTGAAGCTGAATCCGGCGCTCGCGCCCGCGACGACCTTCACCGAGTACCACGGCTGGGCGAAGCTGCGTCCGTTCGTGCAGTACGTCCTGCCGCTGGTTTCGATCTTCGTCGTCGTCGTCGCCTCGATGTCAGCGGGGTGGGCGACGCCGACCGAATCGGCGGCGATCGGCGCGCTGTTCACCATGGTGCTGGCCCTCGCCTACCGGGCCCTCAGCGCCGACAATCTCCTCAAGGCCCTGCGCGGCACGGCCGCCATCTCCGGCATGATCCTGTTCATCATCGTCGGCGCCACGACCTTCTCGCAGATCCTGTCGTTTTCCGGTGCGAGCAACGGGCTGGTGGAGCTGATCGCAGGATTGGGTCTGACGCCCCTCGCCGTGATCGCTGCAATGATGCTGCTGCTGATTTTTTTGGGCCTGTTCGTCGAGCAGGTGAGCATGATGATGATCACGTTGCCGATCTACATGCCGTTGGTGCAGAAATACGGCGTCGACCCGGTGTGGTTCGGCGTCATGTTCCTCATCTGCATGCAGCTCGGCCTGCTGCTGCCGCCGCACGGCCTGCTGCTCATGACGATGAAGAGCGTGGCACCGCCCGAGGTGCGCATGGGGCACATTTTCCAGGCGGTGCTGCCCTACATCGCGATGAGCCTGCTAATGCTCGCGCTGGTGTTCTTCGTGCCGGGCGTCGCAGTGTGGCTCCCTAAAATTCTGGTGTAGACCATGGAACGATCCTTCAAGGAAGAAGTAGCGAAGCTCAGGCTCGGCGAGGGCGAGACCTTTCACGGCGAAGCCATCCTGGCGGTGACCAAGGCCCTGCTGCAGTCGGGCGTCTCCTATGTCGGAGGCTACCAGGGCGCGCCGGTGTCGCATGTCATGGACGTGCTGAACGACGCGCGCGGCATCCTCGACGAGCTCGGCGTGCACGTCGAAACCAATGCCAACGAGGCAGGCGCGGCCGCGATGCTCGGCGCATCGATCAACTATCCGATGCGCGGCGCGGTCGCCTTCAAGTCGACCGTGGGCACCAACGTCGCCTCGGACGCCCTCTCGAACCTCGCGTCAGCCGGCGTGAAGGGCGGCGCGCTGATCGTGCTCGGCGAGGACTACGGCGAAGGCGCCTCGATCATCCAGGAAAGAAGCCACGCCTTCGCCATGAAGTCGCAGATCTGGCTGCTCGATCCGCGGCCCAACCTGCCGACGATCGTCGAAATGGTCGAGCACGGCTTCGAGCTCTCGGAAGCCTCCAGCAGCCCGGTGATGCTCGAGCTGCGCATCCGCGCCTGCCATGTGCAGGGCAGCTTCCGGACGAAAGACAATCGGGCCCCGCTGTTCTCAAAGAAGGCGTTTCTCGAAAACCCCGACTTCGACTACAACCGCATCTGCCTGCCGCCCGCCACCTACACGCAGGAGAAGCAGAAGATCGACGTGCGCTGGCCCGCAGCGGTTCGTTTCATAAAAGAAAGAAAACTGAACGAAACATTTGCCGGGGACATGCAAGACCTCGGCATCGTCTGCCAGGGCGGCATGTACAACGCCGTGATCCGTGCCCTGCAGACGCTCGGCCTCGCCGACGCTTTCGGCGCCTCCAGGGTACCGATCTACTGCATGAACGTTACCTACCCGATGGTGCCGGAGGAGATGGTCGAATTCTGCGCCGGCAAGAGGGAAGTGCTGGTGGTCGAAGAAGGCCAGCCGGCCTTCATCGAGGAGCAGTTGCTCGCAACGCTACGGCGGCATGACGTGAACGCGGTCAAAGTGCGCGGCAAGGACGTGCTGCCGATGGCCGGCGAGTACACCGGCGAGGTGGTGCTCACCGGGATTGCCAAATTCCTGGGCCGCGAACAGGCCGTTGCGCCCATAAAATCATTGAAAGAGAAGGCCGCGCAGCTCCTCACCGGCCTGCCCCAGCGCCCGCCGGGCTTCTGCGTCGGCTGCCCCGAGCGTCCGGTGTTCTCGGCGATGAAAATCCTGGAGCAGGATACGGGCAAGTTCCACCTGTCCGCTGACATCGGCTGTCATCTCTTCTCGACGCTGCCGCCCTTCAACATCGGCAATACGGTCCTCGGCTACGGCCTCGGCCTGGCGTCGAACTCGGCGGTGAATCCGATGTTCGGCAAGCGCACGGTGACGATGATGGGCGACGGCGGCTTCTGGCATAACGGCCTCACCTCGGGCATCGCCAACGCCGTGTTCAACAAGAACGACGGCGTCCTGGTGATCATGAAGAACGGCTACAGCTCGGCGACCGGAACGCAGGAGCTGCCGTCCTCGCCGCAGCACAGCGAGCACAAGGCGCCCGACATGAGCATGGAGCGCGCGCTCGAGGGCATCGGCGTGGGCTGGGTGAAGACCGTGGACAACTACCGCGTCGGCGCGGTGGCGAAGACCCTCAAGGAGGCGATGACCGCCGACTATAAGGGCCTCAAGGTGATCATCGCCGAGGGCGAATGCCAGCTCGAGCGCCAGCGCAAATTGCGGCCTCTCGTGTCAAAACAATTGTCTGAGGGAAAAAGAACGGTCCGTGTGAAGTACGGCGTCGACGAGGACACCTGCACCGGGGACCACTCGTGCATCCGGCTTTCGGGCTGTCCGACGCTGACCATCAAGGACAATCCCGATCCGTTGCGCACCGACCCGGTGGCCACCGTGATCGACGGCTGTGTCGGCTGCGGGCTGTGCGGCGAGAACGCGCATGCCGCGGTGCTCTGCCCCTCCTTCTACAGGGCTGAGGTGATTCAGAACCCGAACCTGTGGGACAGACTGGTCTCAAAAATCCTATGAATCTTCCGCAGCGCCCGATCACCGTCCTCATCGCTGCGCTGGGCGGCGAAGGCGGCGGCGTGATGGCCGACTGGCTGATGGAGGCGGCGACGGCGAGCGGGTTTCCCGCGCAAGCCACCTCGATTCCGGGCGTGGCGCAGCGCACCGGCGCGACGACCTATTACCTCGAGATCTTTCCCGCAAAAAAAGAGCAATTGAAGGGGAAAGAACCCGTCTTCTCGCTCACGCCGAGCCCGTGCAATGTCGACGTGATGGTCGCTTCCGAGCTGGTGGAGGCCGGGCGCGCGATGCAGAACGGCTTCGTCAGTCCCGAGCGCACCACGCTGATTGCGTCGACGCATCGCATCTACGCCACGATCGAGAAGATGCAGATGGCCGACGGGCGCTTCGACAGCGCGCGCGTCGTCGAAGCGGCGCGCCACCTGGCGAAAGCGAGCGTGCTGTTCGACATGCGCAAGCTCGCCCAGGAGAGCGGCACCGTGATCAATGCGGTGCTATTCGGCGCCATGGCGGGGAGCGGCGTGCTGCCGCTGTCGCGCGAGGCCTGCGAGCGGGCGATCCGCGGCGCCGGCCGCGGCGCCGAGGCGAGCCTGCGCGGCTTTGCCGCCGGCTACGACATCGCCGCGCGCGCGCGGCCTGCGCCGGCAGAACCCGTGGCGCCGCGGCGGGCCACCGAGCTGCAGGAAATTATCGATCTCGGGCGTGCCCGCCTGAAGGACTACCAGGGCGACGCCTATGCGGAACTCTTCATGGAGAGGATGCAGCCGTTCCTCGGCGCAGATCGGAAGACCGCCGCAACCGTGGCGCGGCATCTCGCCCTGTGGATGGCCTACGAGGACATCATCCGCGTCGCCGATCTGAAGACCCGCGCCAGCCGCTTCGAGCGCGTGCGCCGCGAAGTGGGTGCGAAGGCGAGCGAGCCGGTGGTGGTCATCGACTACCTGAAGCCGGGAATCGAAGAATTCGCGTCCATTCTTCCTCATTTCCTCGGAAAAGGACTTGTTTCGTGGGCCGATCGCCGCGGCAAGCTCGACGCCTACAACGTCGGCATGCATGTCAAGACTTCGAGCCTGTTCGGCTACCTGACGGTGCGCTCGCTTGCCTGGCTGAAGCCGTGGCGGCCGCACAGCTACCGCTACGGCGAGGAGCAGCAGCTGATCGAGCGCTGGCTCGGCCTCGTCGCGGACGCGGCAAAGCGCGACGCCGGCCTCGCTTTCGAGCTCGCCGAGTGTGCGCGGCTCATCAAGGGCTATGGCGAGACGCATCGTCGCGGCAAGGCGAACTTCCTCGCCATCGTCGATGCCCTGGTCGAGAACCCGGACACCGCGGACCCGCGCCAGCAGGCGGCCGCGATCCGCAAGGCGCGTGAGGCGGCGCTCGCCGATCCTGAAGGCAAGGCTCTTGGCACGGCCTTGGGCAAACCCGTTGTCTGGCTCAAGCCGGTCGCCCGCACGTAAAATTGGTTCTTTAAGAGGAACAGCCAATGGCCAGCGTTCCGAAGCCAAGCATCGGTTCCGCGCGGCAGGAGCTGTACCGGCGCATGGACAAGGACAACCTGGCGCCCCTGTGGGAGGTGCTGCACGAGCTCATTCCCAACGAGCCGGCGACGGCTTGCAAGCCGGCCCTGTGGAAGTACAAGCAGGCGCGACCCTACTTGATGGAGGCGGGCAAGCTGATCACCGCCAAGGAGGCGATCCGGCGCGTGCTGATTCTCGAGAATCCCGGCATGCGCGGCGAATCCTGCATCACGCAAAGCCTGTACGCCGGCCTGCAGCTCATCCTGCCGGGCGAGATCGCGCCGAGCCACCGCCATTCGCAGTCGGCGCTGCGCTTCATCGTCGAAGGCTCGGGCGCCTACACCGCGGTCGACGGCGAGCGCACCACCATGTATCCGGGCGACTTCATCATCACCCCGTCCTGGACCTGGCACGACCACGGCAACCCGGGCAACGACCCGGTGGTGTGGATGGACGGCCTCGACATCCGCATCGTGCAGATGTTCGCCGCGCAGTTCCACGAGGTGTATCCGGAAGAAGTGCAGCCGGTGTCGCGCAGCGAGGGCGCGTCGGCCGCGCGCTACGGCAACAACCTCGTGCCGCTCGCCGCCGCCGCGCCCTTCGGCAAGACCTCGCCGATCTTCAACTACCCGTACGCGCGCAGCCGCGAGTCGCTCGGCAAGCTTCCGCAGGATCAGGATGCCGATCGCTGTCACGGCTGGAAGATGCAGTTCATGAACCCGCTCACCGGCGGCCACGCGATGCCGACCATCGCGGCGTTCATCCAGCTGCTGCCGAAGGGCTTCCGCTCGCAGGCCTACCGCTCGACCGACGGCACCATCTACTCGGTCGTCGAGGGCGAGGGTCGTGTGCACATAGGCGGCGAGAGCTTCGAGTTCGAGCCGCGCGATACCTTCGTCGTTCCGTCTTGGGCGCCGGTGAGGCTCGAGGCGAAAGGCGAGTCCGTGCTGTTCTCGTTCTCGGACCGCCCAGGGCAGGAGGCGATGGGCCTTTGGAGAGAAAAACGCGGATGAACGCGCCGGACAAGGGTTTCCTCAGTCGAGAATACAACAACCGCGAGCTGGTTCCGGAGCATCCGCAGTTCTTCGCGCGTTGGGGCGAGAGCTCGGTGCGCGCGCGCAGCACGATGATCTGCTATCTCGACCGGCGCTACGGCGACATGCCGGGCGAGACGCTCGACCTCTTTCCGGCGCGCAAGGGCGACGGCACCTGCATGATGTTCATCCACGGCGGCTACTGGCGCGCGCTCGACAAGCAGGACTTCTCGTTCCTCGCGCCGGCCTGGGTCGACGCCGGCGTGTCGCTCGCGGTGGTGAACTACGACCTGTGCCCCAAGGTGACGATGGATGAGATCGTGCGCCAGATGCTCCGCGCGAGCCGCTGGCTGTGGCTGCATGCCGAGGAATACGGCATGGATCAAGACCGGCTCTACGTCGCCGGGCATTCGGCGGGCGGGCACCTGACGGCGATGATGATGAGCGCGCTCTGGCCGGTGTTCGACGCGGAGCTGCCGAAAGACCTGTGGAAGGGAGGGCTCGCGATCAGCGGCCTGTACGACCTGCGGCCGCTGCCGCACGTCGACTTCCTCCAGCCGGACCTGCGGCTCGACGAGGCAGCCGCGCTGCGGCTCTCTCCCGCCTTCATGTCGCCGGCGACGCGCTGCCCGGTGATGACCTGCGTCGGCGGCGACGAGTCGAGCGAGTTTCATCGCCAGAACGCGCTCCTCGGCGAGCGCTGGCGCGCCGCGTTCGCGGGCGACATCCCGATGCCGGGCAGCAACCATTTCTCCGTCGTCGACGGCCTCGCCGACCAGTCGAGCGCGCTGTTCCAGGGGGCGCGCCGGCTGATGAAGCTGGATAAATGACCGAGTACCTCGAGCCCGGGCGCTACGTCGATAGCGCCCATCCTGCCGTGGTCCGGTTTTCGAAAGAATATTCCCGGGGATCGACCGAGCGCGAACGCGCCGTTTCACTTTACTACGCGGTGCGGGACCGCATCCGCTACAACCCGTTCCTGGATTTTTCGGATGCTGAAGTCTTCAAGGCGTCATCGGTGCTCGCCGCCGACCAGGGATTTTGCGTGGGCAAGGCCTCGCTGCTCGCCGCCTGCGTTCGTGCGGCGGGTATCCCGGCGCGCGTCGGCTTCGCCGACGTAAAAAACCACCTGACAACGCCGCGGCTCGCAGAAACGATGGGCAGCGATCTCTTCGTCTATCACGGCTATACGGACCTCTATCTCGATGGCCAGTGGGTCAAGGCGACGCCCGCCTTCAACCTCGCGCTGTGCACCAGGTTTCGCGTCAAGCCGCTCGAGTTCGACGGGCGCAGCGATTCGATCTTCCATCCCTTCGACGCGGACGAGCGCCGCCACATGGAGTACCTGCGCGACCGCGGCCGCTACGCCGACGTGCCGGTCGAGGAGATCCAGCAGGCTTTCCGCGAGGCCTATCCGAAGTACTACCGCCTCGGCCCCGACAGATCGGAA
>Ga0209220_1000201_pt1 | contig 25484 bp, 25 predicted proteins | sample BlaSpr_A8_OM3_M3_FD_187984 | JGI IMG/M metagenome (GOLD analysis project Ga0209220, IMG submission 187984) | Forest soil microbial communities from Thunder Bay, Ontario, Canada - Black Spruce, Ontario site 2_A8_OM3_M3 (SPAdes) (version 2) | ecosystem: Environmental > Terrestrial > Soil > Boreal... | reverse complement strand
CACCGGCGCCATCGGCGGCACCGGCTCGCACGAATTCCACGTGCTCGCCGACTCCGGCGAGGACGCCATCGCCTGGTGCCCGCAATCGGACTATGCAGCCAACGTGGAACTGGCCGAGGCCGTTTCCCGCGATTCCAGAAAAGCTCCTGCCGCAGATCTGAAAAAAGTGCCGACTCCCGGCAAGACGAAGTGCGAGGACGTCGTGCAGTTTTTGAAAATGGATCTGAAACAAACCGTAAAAGCAGTCGCGGTGATGCACGACGACGTGTTCCACCTGCTGCTGCTGCGCGGCGACCACGACCTGAACGAGATCAAGACGCAGAAGCTGATCGGCGCGTTCCGCTTCGCCACAGACAAGGAAATCGAAACTGCCTTGAAGTGCAAGGCGGGCTATATCGGCCCGGTCGGGGCGAAGAACGTCCAGGTGATCGCCGACCGCGCTGTGGCTGCGATGAGCGATTTCGTATGTGGGGCGAATGAAGAGGGGTTCCACTTGACCGGGGTCAACTTCGGCAGGGACTTTCCCGAGCCGTCGCAAGTCGCCGATATTCGCAATGTCGTGGCCGGCGACCCGAGCCCGGACGGCAAGGGACGCCTGGAGCTCGTGCGCGGCATCGAGGTGGGCCACATCTTCCAGCTGCGCGCCAAGTACTCCGAGGCGATGAAGGCGGTGTTCCTCGACGAGAAGGGCGCGACGCGGCCGATGGAGATGGGCTGCTACGGCATCGGCGTGACGCGCGTGGTCGCCGCCGCGATCGAGCAGAACAACGATGAGCGCGGCATCTTCTTTCCGGCGCCGATCGCGCCTTTCGCGGCCTGCCTGGTGCCGATCGGGTATCACAAGAGCGCCGCGGTGCACGAAGCGGCCGATCGCCTGCACGACGAGCTCGGGCAGGCGGGAATCGACGCGCTGATGGACGACCGCGACGAGCGGCCCGGGGTGCTCTTCGCCGACATGGACCTGATCGGCATTCCGCACCGCATCGTGCTGTCGGAGCGCGGGCTCGCGGCGGGCAACGCGGAGTACAAAGGCAGGCGCGACGAGAAGCCGCGCGACGTTCCGGCGGCATCCATCGTGAGCTTCCTGAAGGAGCGTCTGTCCTCGACATGAGAAGTCTGCTCGCCCTGCTTTTATTCATTCCGCTCACCGCTCTCGGCGGCGCTCAGGAGTACGAGAAACTCACTGAGCCCATGCGACAGCGGCTCGCCGACTGGGCGGGCGACCGTGCCGTGCCTCGCCTTGTATTCAAGAACAGTCACGAAGGTCACAAATGGATATCCGAGATGTCGGACCGGCTAACGAAGCGAATTCCGGACCGGAAGGAACGTCTTGAGTTGCTGAGGACGATCCATTTTGAGGCCGTGCGCGCGCGGCTGGATCCGCAACTTGTCCTCGGCGTCATCGAGGTGGAAAGCGGATTCAGGAAATACGCGGTGTCACATGCCAACGCGCGGGGATACATGCAAGTCATGCCATTCTGGACCGGCGAAGCCGGGCGTCCCAGGGACAACCTGTTCAATTTGAGGACCAACCTGATCTACGGCTGCTGGATACTGCGCCACTATCTCGACGAGGAGAACGGCGATTATTTCAGGGCGCTCGGACGCTATAACGGCAGCCTCGGGCGCGCCGAATATCCGAACATGGTGCGAGCCGCCTGGCAGGGCCGCTGGAAGTACGACGGGCCCACCACATGATCGCGGGGCTGCTCGAGCGCAATCCGCGCTTCGCCAACTGGCTCTATGGCTTCACGCCGCCCGAGCGCGGGACGGTAGTGCTGGTTCATCGCCGCGTGTACATCGTGCCGACGCGCCTCGGATGGCTATTCGCCGCCACGCTCGTCATTCTGCTCATCGGCTCGATCAATTACGCGCTGTCGCTCGGCTTCGCGCTGACTTTCCTTCTCGCCGGGATGGGGCTCGCGGGCATGGTGCATACCGCACGCAACCTCGCGCGCATCGCAGTCAGCGTTGGCCGCGCCGAGCCGGTGTTCGCCGGCGAATCGGCGCAGTTTCGCCTGTACCTCGACGGCGGGCCGGGATTCGACCGGCCGGCGATCCTCGCGCGCCATCTGGGCGCCGGCTCCCAGCTGGTGGTCGACGTGCCGGCCGGCGGGCTCGCCGAGGTGGTGCTCGCCGTGCCCGCGGTGCGGCGCGGCTGGCTGCCGCTGGGCCGGGTGATGCTCGAGACGCGCTTTCCGCTCGGCTTGTTCCGCGCCTGGAGCTACATCGAGCCCGATGCGCGCTGCCTGGTCTATCCGAAGCCGGAGCGCTCGACGCTGCCACCGCCGAGCGCCGAAGCCGCGGCCGGTGCGCTGCGCACCCAGACTACCGGCAACGACGATTTCGCCGGACTGCGCGGCTACCAGCCGTCGGATTCGCCGCGGCACGTGGCGTGGAAAGCGGTGGCGCGCAGCGACGTGATGCTGACCAAGCAGTTCACCGGCGAGGCCGCGGCCGAGCTGTGGCTCGACTGGCAGCTGCTGCCCGCGCACATGAGCCCCGAGCAGCGCCTGTCGCGCCTTGCCGGCTGGGTGCTCGCCGCCGAGCGCGCCGGCGCGCATTACGGCCTGCGCCTGCCCGCGCTCGAGATCGCTCCGCGCCGCGGCGACTCGCACAGCGCCGCCTGCCTGCAGGCCCTGGCGCTCTACCAGCAGCCGGCGCCATGACGCAGGCCGCGCATCCGCTCGCTCCCGAAGTGCGGCTCGTCGGCACGCGCGATCTCGCGTGGCTGATCGGCGCGCTCCTGATCGTGATCGCACCGCATACGCTGCGCGCGCCGTGGTGGCTGACGCTGCTCACGCTGTGCCTGTTCGGCTGGCGCTTTTACTACACGCTCAACCGCGCGCCGCTACCTTCGCGCTGGCTGGTGATGGGCATCGCCGCGGTGGCAATCCTCGGCATCTGGATCGAATACCGCACGATCTTCGGGCGGCAGCCGGGGATCATCCTGCTGATGCTGTTCGCCGGGCTGAAGCTCCTCGAGACCCGCAGCCACCGCGACGCCGCGGTCGCGGCTTTCCTCGGCTACTTCCTCATCATGACCAATTTCCTGTACACCCAGTCGATGCTCACCGCGATCGTGATGTGCGCCGCGCTATACACGATCACCGCGACGCTGATCGGCTTCAGCGCGCCGCAACGGCCGCCGCGCGCGAACCTGCGCACCGCGGCGCTGCTGCTCGCGCACGCTGCGCCCGCCGCACTCGCTCTGTTTTTCCTTTTCCCGCGCGTGCAAGGACCGTTGTGGGGCCTGCCGCAGGACGCCTACGGCGGCATGACCGGACTATCGGAGACGATGAGCCCGGGAAACCTTTCCCAGCTCGCGCAGTCCGACGCCATCGCCTTCCGCGCCGAGTTCGAAGGCGACGCGCCGCCGCAGCCGCAGCGCTACTGGCGCGGCCCGGTGATGTGGGATTTCGACGGCCGCACCTGGAGCATCGGGCCGACGATGCTCGCCGATTTCACGCCCCTGGAAGGCGGCAGAGGAAGGTACCGCTACGGCGTGGTGCTCGAGGCGCACAACCACAACTGGCTGTTCGCCCTGGAAACCATGGCCACGCTGCCCCAGGGCATGCGCTACACCGCCGACGGCCAGCTCCTCGCGCGCTTCCCGGTGCGCGCGCGCATGCGCTACGACCTCGCATCGGTAGTCGTTCCGGCCGGCATCGACACCGACGAGGAGGCAGCCGCCCTGCGGCGTGCGCTACGCATACCGCCCGGATTTAACCTGCGCAGCGTCGCGCTCGCAGTAAAAATGCGCGCCGCGTCGAGCTCTGACGGGGAGGTGATGACGCGCGCCATCGCCTTTCTCAGAGAAGGCCGCTATATATACACGCTCGAGCCGCCGCTGCTCGGCGCCGACTCGGTGGACGAGTTCCTGTTCGATACCAAGTCCGGATTCTGCGAGCACTTCTCCTCGGCGTTCGTTTTCATGATGCGCGCAGCGGGAATTCCGGCGCGCGTGGTCACCGGCTACCAGGGCGGCGAGCTGAACCCGGTGGACCAGATCATCACCGTGCGGCAGTCCGACGCGCATGCCTGGACCGAGGTTTTTCTCAAGGGGCGCGGATGGATTCGAGTCGATCCGACTGCGGTCGCGGTGCCGGGGCGCGTGGAGTCCGGGCTCGCGCGCGCGGTGCAGGCGGGCGAGCCGCTACCGCTCATGCTGCGGCCGCACCTCGAATGGCTGCGCGACATGCGCTTCCAGTGGGACGCGCTCGCGCACAAGTGGAACGTGTGGGTCCTCGGCTATAACCCGGAGCGCCAGCGCGACCTGATGCTGCTCATCGGCATTCGCGACGCCGACTGGCGCAGCCTCACCGCCACCTTGTTCACGATCCTCGGCCTCATGACGCTGATTCTGATCGCCTGGTCGCTGCGTCAGCTGGTGCGCCCCGATCCCGTGCAGAAAGCCTGGCGGACGTTCTGCGGCAAGCTCGCGGCGCGCGGCGTCGAGCGCGCGCCGCACGAAGGCCCGCGCGATTACTCGGCGCGCGCGGCGCGCGCGCTGCCCGGCGCGCGGCGCTCTATCCTGCGCATCGCCGCGCTGTATATCGGTTTGCGCTACGGCTCGCATCCGAGCACCCCCGCGGTGGCGCTGCTGCGCCGCCTGGTGCGCGAGCTGCGTCTCACGTGAAGCGCTTTCTCCTCGTTTTCCTGGCGCTGATCTCGCCTGCGGCTGCGCAGCCACCGGGCTACGCCGAGCGGCCGGAAGTGCGCGCCTTCATCCGCGAACTCGTCGAGCGGCACGGCTTCGTCGAGCGTGAGCTGGTGCGGCTGTTTTCCCGCGTCAAGCGCGCCGATGGCGTGCTGGAGGCGGTCCAGACCCCGGCAGAGCGGCGCTCCTGGGAGGAATACCGCGCCATTTTCCTCACCGAGCCGCGCGTCGCCGGCGGCGTCGCGTTCTGGAACGCCCACCGCAAGGCGCTCGAGCGAGCGCAGCGCGAATACGGCGTGCCGCCGGAGTACGTGATCGCGATCATCGGCATCGAGACCTTCTACGGCCGCAATACCGGCCGCTGGCGCGTAGTGGAGGCGCTCACCACGCTCGCCTTCGACTATCCGCCGCGCGCGCCGTATTTCCGCGACGAGCTCGAGCAGTACCTGCTGCTGGCGCGCGACGGCGGCTTCGACGTGTTCTCGGTGCGCGGCTCCTACGCCGGGGCAATCGGCATCCCGCAATTCATGCCGGGCAGCACGCGCCGCTTCGCGGTCGACTTCAATGGCGATGGCGTCGTCGACCTGCGCCGCAGCGCCACCGACTCGATCGGCAGCGTGGCCAATTTTCTGAAGCAGCACGGCTGGGAGCCCGGCGGCGAGGTCGCGCTCGAGGCCCGCGTCAGCGGAGACGCCTACCGCGCTTACACCGGCGGCTTCGAGCCGAGAAATGCGCTCGCCGAACTGGTGAAAGCCGGCGTGCAGCCGCTAGGCAAGGATCTGCAGAGCGAGGTGCGCGCGGCACTCGTCGAGCTCGAGTCGCCGGAACGGCCGAGCGAGTACCGCATCGGTTTCCAGAATTTCTACGTCATCACGCGCTACAACCGCAGCGCCTTCTACGCTGCCGCAGTCGACGATCTCGCCAAGGCGCTGCGCGAAGCTCAGAGCGCAGGCAGGTAACGCATCGGATCGACCGGCGCCGATCCCTTGCGGATCTGGAAATGCAGCTTGGGCCGCTCGGCGTCGGTGGCTCCGAGCTCGGCGATCTTCTGGCCGCGCGCCACGCTTTGCTGCTCCTTCACAAGGTTGTCCTTGTTGTGGGCATACACCGTGATGAAGCCGTTGTCGTGCTTGATGACCACCAGCTTGCCGAGGCCCGGGATGCCGCTGCCGCTGTAGGTCACGCGGCCGGCGGCCGCCGCGACCACCGGGTCGCCCAGCTTGCCCTCGATGTCGATGCCCTTGCTTCTCGGCTCGGCGAAACCGGCCAGGATCTTGCCCTTGGCCGGCCAGATGAACTCGATCGCCTCGGCATCCGCCTGTCTCTCTTCCTTCAAAAGCAGCGCCGCGTTTTCTTTCGAGTACGGCAGCCGCACCGCCTTCGGCTCGGTCTTCGACGTGCCGTCGCCCCGGCCTTGCTGTGGCGCCGAATCAAGCGGCCGCGCTTCGACGCGGCCCGCACCGCGAGCGGTGCCCACCTCCACGCGCGACGTGCCGCCCTGAACCCCGAGGCGTTCCTCCGGCGGCTTCACGCGCAACACCTGTCCGACCGAGATCTTGGTCGGATCGTCGAGGCCGTTCCACTGCGCCACTTCGCGGTAATCGGCGCCGTTGTCCAGGGCGATGCTATAAAGGGTGTCGCCGCGCTTCACCATGTAGAACCCTGGCGGCACCGCTTGCTGCGCGGGCTGTGCGGACGAGGCTGGCGGGGGCGCCGAGCGGCCGCGATCGACGACCGGCGCCGGGCGGCGCGCCGCGCATGCGCCGACGCCGAGCGCCACGGCCACGATGCATGCCAGCTTTGCCGCCCGCGTCATGCCTTGCCCGCCTCCATCGGAACGAAACGCACGGCATCGAGCTCGGATTCGATGAAGCCGCGCCCGCTGCGCTCGATCAGCACCAGCCGCTGTGCCTGCCGCCCCGAGCCGGCGGCGTGCAGCGGCAATATCATTCTGCCACCGGGGGCGAGCTGGCGTAACAGGGCCTGCGGCACCTCGCGCGCCGCCGCCGCGACGATGATGCACTGAAAAGGCGCCGCCTTCTCCAGCCCGGCATAGCCGTCGCCGTGCGTGAGGCGCAGATTCGTGAGCCGCAGGCCGAGAAGATTGGTGCGTGCGCGCTCGAGCAGCCCCTTGATGCGCTCGATCGAATAAACCTCGCGAAATACGCTCGCCAGCACCGCGGCCTGATAGCCACAGCCGGTGCCGACTTCCAGCGCCTTTTCAGGTTTTTTGCCGTTCAAAACCGCTTCTGTCATGCGCGCGACGACGTAGGGTTGCGAGATGGTCTGACCGTAACCGATCGGCAGCGCGGTGTCCTCGTAGGCGCGGCTCGCGAGCGCCTCCTCGACGAACAAGTGCCGCGGCACCGTGCCCATCGCGCCGAGCACGCGCTCGTCGCGGATGCCGTGCTCGCGGAGCCGCTCCACCATACGCGCGCGCGTGCGCTGCGAGGTCATTCCTATGCCGGCTGCGTTTTTCACTTCTCCAGCCATTCTTTGGCGAGCGGCAGCTGGGCATTGTGCGTGAGATCCATGCGCAGCGGCGTCACCGAAACGCGGCGGTGCTCGACGGCGTGGAAATCGGTCCCCGGACCGGCATCGGCGGCGCCGCCCGCCGGGCCGATCCAGTACGCGGTCTCGCCGCGCGGCGTCTGCAGCTTCACCACCGGCTCCGCCTTGTGGCGCCTGCCCAGGCGCGTCACCTCCATGCCGCGCAGCTCCGCCGGCGCCAGGTCGGGCACGTTGACGTTGAGCAGCAGCGGCTCGCTGAACGGCGCGCGCCTGAAGCGCTCGACAATCTGCAGCGCGACGCCGATCGCGCTTTCGAAATGCCCGCCTTCCTTGCTGGTGAGCGAAACCGCGACCGCCGAGATGCCGAGCAGGTAGCCTTCCGCGGCCGCGGCGACGGTGCCGGAATAAATGGTGTCGTCGCCCATGTTCGCGCCCAGGTTGATGCCGGAGACCACCAAATCGGGGGTGAAATCGAGCAGCCCGGTGACCGCGATGTGCACGCAATCGGTCGGCGTGCCGTTCACCGAGAAGTAGCCGTTGGGCGCGCGCCGCGCGGTGAGCGGGCGGTCGAGGGTGAGGGAATTCGAGGCGCCGGAGCGGTCGCGTTCGGGCGCCACGACGGTCACCTCGCCCACTTGGCGCAGCGCCTCGGCGAGGAGCGTAATGCCCGGCGCGAAGTAGCCGTCGTCATTCGACACCAGGATTTTCATGCGAGCGATTCTAAGCGTTCCCACACTGTAATCAGCTTGAAACCTGGCAGGCGCCGGAAATGAAAAGGCCTCCTGAACGGAGGCCTGGGAAATTCTTGGTCGGGGCGGCGAGATTTGAACTCGCGACCACCTGCACCCCATGCAGGTACGCTACCAGGCTGCGCTACGCCCCGACAGCGGCTATTTTAACCCCTGCAGTTGCTCCAGCACCGCGCGCAGCTCGCGCTTGATCGCGGCGAGATCGACGCCGGCGCCTGGAAGCGGCGGCTCGCTGCGCACCGGCTCGGGCTTGTCTTCGTGAGTGAGCGAGTTGTCGAGGCGGTTGCGCGCCCCGTTGATGGTAAAACCTTCTTCGTACAGCAGCTCGCGGATGCGGCGAATGAGCAGCACTTCGTGGTGCTGGTAATAGCGCCGGTTGCCGCGCCGCTTCACCGGCTTCAGCTGGGTGAATTCCTGCTCCCAGTAGCGCAGGACGTGCGGCTTCACCCCGCACAGGTCGCTCACTTCACCGATGGTGAAGTAGCGCTTGGCGGGAATCGGCGGAAGTTCAGCTTTCCTGCGGCTTTGCTCCATGGCGCGCCTTCTCGACCATGGCCTTCAGTTTCTGGCTGGCGTGGAAAGTCACGACGCGACGTGCGCTGATCGGGATCTCCTCGCCGGTCTTAGGGTTGCGCCCGGGACGCTGCGGCTTGTCGCGCAGCTGGAAGTTGCCGAACCCCGAGAGCTTGACGCTTTCGCCGCGCTCGAGCGCGCCGCGAATTTCCTCGAAGAAGGCTTCGACCATGTCCTTGGCCTCGCGCTTGTTCAGGCCGACCTTCTCGAACAGCAGGTCGGCCAGCTCGGCCTTTGTCAACGTCATCATGCGCTCCCCTGAGCCCTTTTCCCTTTTAATTCCGGAGGATTGCGGAGAATTTCCGACCTAGCAGGGCTACCAGCGTATCGCGGGCAGCATCTGCCTCCGCATCCGTGAGGGTTCGTTCAGTATGTTGCATAACTACCCGGAACGCAACGCTTTTTTTGCCTGAAGGCAGGCTCGGACCCTGGTAGAGGTCAAATACCCTTACTTTGCGCACGATGGGCGGTTTTTCGGCCTGCATGGCGTCCAAAAGGGCCTGCACGGATAGCCCGGCGTCAACCAGGAGGGCCACATCGCGGACCACGGGGGGGTACTTCGAGGGCACCTCTACCCGTGGCAGGGGGACGGGTTCGAGCGGCTCGGCGTCCAGCTCGAACAGCACCGGAGGCTGCGGCAGCTCGTATTTGTGCTGCCACTTGGGATGCAGCTCGCCGATCCAGCCCGCCGCGTTGCCTTCGACCAGAACGTGGGCCGAGCGGCCGGGATGGAACGCGGGATGCTGGGCGGCCTCGAAGCGCACGGCAAGCGGCGACACCATGGCCGCGAGATCGGCCTTGGCATCGAAGAAATCGACCTTGCGCGCAGGCTCGCCCCATTGCTCCTCGAGCGCAGTGCCGAAAGCCGCGGCGCCAATGCGCATGGGTTGGCGTACGCCGGCGACGGAGAGCGGCCCGTCCTGCACCGCCGCATCGCGCAGGAACACGCGCCCCACCTCGAAGATGCGGATGCGCGGAACTTTTCGGGAATGGTTTTTACGCACCACCTCTATCAAAGAACCGATCAAGCTCGTGCGCATCACCGACTGGTGGCTCGCGATCGGGTTGAGCAGCCGGATCGGATTCGCTTCGCCGGCAAAGTCGGCTTCCCAGTCCGGCTCGACGAAGCTGAAATTGATCACTTCGCGGTAATCGCAGGCTGCGAGCCGCTCTCGAAGCGTATGCAGCGCTCGCCGCGTCTCCGGCGCCGGCAGCATCGTGGCCGGGACGCGCGGCGGGTGCGCCGCGATGCGCTCGAAGCCGTAGATGCGCGCTACTTCCTCGATCAGGTCTTCTTCGATCGCGATGTCGAAGCGATAGGAAGGCGGAGTGACAGTGAAAGCGTCCTTGTCCCGCTTCACGGGTAACGCAAGCCCCTTGAACGCATCCTGCATTTCGGCCGCGGGAATGGGTACTCCCAATACCTTGTGCGCGCGCGCGACGCGCATGCGCACCGGCTTGCGCTTCGGCAGCCGCACCACCTTGTCCAGCGTCGGGCCCGGCTCGCCGCCGCAGATGTCGAGGATGAGGCGCGTCGCGCGCTCGATGCCGTCGACGTTGTTCTGGAAATCCACGCCGCGCTCGAAGCGGTGCGCGGCGTCGCTCGTGAAGTTGTAGCGCCGCGCGCGCCCGGCCACCGCCTCGGGATGGAAAAACGCGGACTCGAGGAAGATCTTGTTCGTCGCTGCGTCGGCCTTGGTGCTCTCCCCGCCCATGATGCCGCCCAGGCCGATCACGCCCGAGTCGTCGGTGATGCAAAGCACCGACTCGTCGACTTCCACCTCCTGCTCGTTGAGCAGCAGCACTTTCTCGCCCTCGCGGCCCCAGCGCACGTCGATCGGGCCGCGCAGCTTGTCGAGGTCGTAGACGTGCAGCGGCCGGCCGAGCTCGAGCATCACGTAATTCGTCACGTCGACCAGCGCCGAGATCGAGCGCTGCCCGGCGCTTTCCAGACGCGCGCGCATCCACTGCGGCGTCGGCGCCGCCGCGTTGACGTTGCGGATGACGCGTCCGGCAAAGCGGCCACAACCCTCCGGGGCCGTGATCTTGACCGGATGTTTCGCCTTGCTCTTTGCTGGAACGCTTTTGATGGAAGGATTGACAAGTCTAGCGCCGGTAATAGCGGCAACCTCGCGCGCCACGCCCAGCACCGAAAGGCAATCCGCGCGGTTCGGCGTGAGCTTCAGCGTGAAAATGCGCTCGTCGAGGCCGAGCACGCCGCGCACATCGCTGCCGACCTTCGCTGCTTTCGGCAGCTCCAGCAGCCCAGAGTGGTCCTCCGAAAGACCGAGCTCGCGCGCCGAGCACAGCATCCCGGCGCTGTCCACGCCTCGCAGATTTTGTCTGCTTATTTCGAGGTTGGGAATTCGTGAGCCTATTTTTGCCAGCGGCACTTTCATTCCGGCGCGCACGTTCGGCGCGCCGCAGACCACTTGCAAGGTTTCCTTGCCTGCTTTGACTTTGCAGACGGTGAGCTTGTCGGCGTTGGGGTGGCGCTCGACCGCCAGCACTTGACCCACCACGACGCCGGAGAAAGCGGGGCCCGCCGGCTCGCAGGATTCCACTTCCAGTCCCGCCATGGTGAGCCGGTCAGCAAGTTCTTCGCTGGCTATGGCCGGGTTGCAGAAACTGCGCAGCCAGCTCTCGGCGAATTTCATGCTGAATGAGTCATTCGAACTGCTCGAGAAAGCGCAGGTCGCCGTCGAAGAACAGGCGCAGGTCGTCGATGCCATAGCGCAGCATCGTCAGGCGCTCGAGGCCCGAGCCGAAGGCGAAGCCGATGTAGCGCTCGGCGTCGAGGCCGAAGTTGCGCACTACCGCCGGGTGAACCTGGCCCGCACCGGAGATCTCAAGCCAGCGGTCGTTGAACTTCATATCGATTTCGGCCGACGGCTCGGTGAAGGGGAAGAAGGAAGGCCGGAACCGCACCTGGAGATCGTCGTTCTCGAAAAAGCGGCGCAGGAATTCAGTGTAAACGCCTTTCAGGTCGGCGAAGCTGATGTTCTCGTCGATCCACAGCCCCTCGACCTGGTGGAACATCGGCGAATGCGTGGCGTCCGAGTCCACGCGGTAGGTGCGGCCCGGCGCAATTACCTTGATGGGAGGCTTGTGCATGCGTGCGTAGCGCACCTGCATAGGGCTGGTGTGAGTGCGCAGCACAAGCGGCAAGCCGTCCTTGTCCTTCAGGTCGACGTAGAACGTGTCCTGCATCGAGCGCGCCGGGTGGTTCGCCGGATTGTTCAGCGCAGTGAAGTTGTACCAGTCGGTCTCGATCTCCGGGCCGTCGGCGACGTCGAAGCCGAGCGAACGCCAGATTTGCTCGATGCGCTGCCAGGTGAGGAGGACCGGATGGATGCCGCCGCGTCCGCGCCCGCGGCCCGGCAGCGTGACATCGAGCGCCTCTTCCGAAAGGCGCGCGGAAAGCCTCGCGTCGGCAAGCGCAGCGCGCCGCGCTTCGAGCGCCACCTCGATGCGTTCCTTCGCCGCGTTGAACGCGGCGCCGGCGACCTTTCTTTCTTCCGGGGAAAGAGCGCCCAGCGTCGCGCGAAAGCCCGACAGCTCGCCCGACTTGCCGAGGTAGCGCGCCTTCGCGTTCTCGAGGGACGCCGGGTCGCCCGCCGCCCTGAAGGCGGCAGTCGCGCGGGAAACGATGCTCTCGAGCGCCTCCAACTTCAGTGACTGAGGCTAGCCTTCACCTGGCTCGCGATCTTCGCGAACGCGGGCTTGTCCATGACGGCCAGGTCGGCGAGCACCTTGCGGTCGATCTCGATCTGCGCGCGCTTGAGCCCGGACATGAAGCTGCTGTAGGTCATCCCCAGCTCGCGCACCGCGGCGTTGATGCGCGCGATCCACAGCGAGCGGATGACGCGCTTCCTGTTCCGGCGGTCGCGGTAGGCGTACTGCCCCGCCTTCATCACCGCCTGCTTGGCGACGCGATAGACGTTGCCCCGGCGGCCGCGAAATCCCTTGGCCTGCTGCAGGACCTTCTTGTGGCGCGCGCGCGCCGTGACGCCTCGCTTGACTCTTGGCATGGCGCGCTCCTTAGGAAGAGTACGGCAGCATCAGGCGGATCTGCCGCTTGTTGGTCTGATCCACGTTGGTGGTGCCGCGCAGGTGGCGCTTGCGCTTGGTGCTTTTCTTCGTGAGGATGTGGCGCATGTAAGCGTGCGAGCGCTTGATGCTGCCGCCAGGGCGCACCTTGAAGCGCTTGGCGGCGCTCCTCTTCGACTTCATCTTCGGCATGACGACTGCTCCGTTTTTAGCCTGACGCCTATTAAGCTGCTGCTGGTTTTGCTGAAAGCTTTTTGGGTGCTGCGACCTTCGGCTTTGCCTCGGGTTTTGCTGCCTTGGCGGGCGCTGCGCCTTTTTTCTTCGGCGCGAGCACCATCACCATCTGCCGTCCCTCGAGCCGCGGGAACTGCTCGACCAGGCCATAGGGGTCCAAGTCCTTTCTCACGCGCTCGAGCAAGCGCTCGCCGAATTCCTTGTGCGCCATCTCGCGCCCGCGAAAGCGCAGCGTCACCTTCGCCTTGTCGCCTTCCTCGAGGAACTCGATCAGCTTGCCGAGCTTGATCTTGTAGTCGCCTTCGTCGGTGCCCGGCCGGAACTTGATTTCCTTGACCTGGATCTGCTTCTGCTTGAGCTTCGCCTCGTGGGCCTTCTTCTGCTCGCGGTAACGGAACTTCCCGTAATCCATCAGCTTGCAGACCGGCGGATTGGCGAGCGGCGCGATCTCCACCAGGTCCACGTTTTTCTCCTCTGCCATCCGCAGGGCCTCCGCGACGGGCTGGATGCCGAGCTGGTCACCGTTTTCCGCTACCAGGCGCACCTCCGGGGCGGTGATTTCCCGGTTGATGCGTTGCGATCTTTCGAGTGCGATGAGTGAAAAGCTCCTCGAGACGTTGAAAAAATAGAGCCGTGCTTACTGCGCGTTCGCCTCGCTTCGGAGGCGCGCGGTGAAGGCATCCAGGCTCATGGCCCCGAGGTCTTCGCCGCCGCGCGTGCGCACGGCCACCGTGTCCGCCTGCATTTCCTTGTCGCCGACCACCAGTTGGTAGGGCAGCTTCTGCAGGCTATGTTCGCGAATCTTATAGGAAATTTTCTCGTTCCGCAAATCGGCGGCGGCGCGAAAACCAAGTTGCGTCAAGCGCTTAGCTACGCTTTCGGCATATGCCGCCTGGCGCTCGGTGATGTTCACGACGACGATCTGCTGCGGGGCAAGCCAAAGCGGAAAAGCGCCGGCGTAATGCTCGATCAGGATGCCGATGAAGCGCTCCATCGAGCCGACGATCGCGCGGTGAAGCATGACCGGCGTATGCCGCGTGTTGTCGTCGCCGACATACTCGGCGCCCAGGCGCCCGGGCATGCTGAAATCAACCTGCATGGTGCCGCATTGCCAGACGCGGCCGATGCCATCCTTGAGCGAGTACTCGATCTTCGGCCCGTAGAACGCCCCTTCGCCGGGCGCCATGGTGAACGCGACGCCGGACTCCTTCGACGACTGCATGAGAGCCTTTTCGGCCTTGTCCCAGACCTCGTCCGAGCCGATGCGCTTCGCAGGCCGGGTGGCCACGCGGTAAATCACGTCGGTAAAACCAAAGTCCCGATACACCTTCTGCAGCAGCGCGGTGAAGGCGACGCACTCGGGAAGGATCTGCTCCTCGGTGCAGAAGATGTGGCCATCGTCCTGCACAAAGCCTCTCACTCTCATTAAGCCGTGCAGCGCCCCGGAAGGCTCGTTGCGGTGGCAGGAGCCGAACTCGCCGTAGCGCAGCGGCAGATCGCGATAGCTGCGCACGCCCTTGTTGTAGATGAGGATGTGTCCCGGGCAGTTCATCGGCTTGATGGCGTAGTCGCGATTCTCGGAGGCCGTGACGAACATGCTCTCCTTGAAGTTCTGCCAGTGGCCGGTGCGCTCCCACAGGCTGCGGTCCAGGATCTGCGGCCCGCGCACCTCCTGGTATCCGTTGTCGCGGTACACGCGCCGCATGTATTGCTCGACCTGCTGCCACAACACCCAGCCTTTCGGGTGCCAGAACACGAGACCGGGCGCCTCCTCCTGCATGTGAAACAGATCGAGCTGGGTGCCGAGGCGCCGGTGGTCGCGCTTCTCCGCTTCCTCCAGCATCTTCAGGTACGCGTCCTGGTCCTCCTTCTTCCCCCAGGCCGTGCCGTAGATGCGCTGGAGCATCTCGTTCTTCGAATCGCCGCGCCAGTACGCGCCGGCGACGCGCATCAGCTTGAACACTTTGAGCTTGCCGGTCGAGGGCACGTGCGGCCCGCGGCACAGGTCGATGAAGTTGCCCTGTTCATACAACGAGAGGGTCTCGCCCTCGGGAATCGAGGCGATGATCTCGGCCTTGTATTTTTCTCCCATGGAAGAAAACAGCGCGACGGCCTGGTCGCGGGACATGATTTTTCTGGCGACGGGAAAATCTTTCTTCGAAATCTCGGCCATCTTCTTCTCGATGGCGGTGAGGTCCTCCGGCGTAAACGGGCGCTTGTACGAGAAATCGTAGTAGAAGCCGTTCTCGATCACCGGTCCGATGGTGACCTGCGCGTCGGGAAACAGCTCCTTCACCGCGTGCGCGAGAAGATGCGCGGTCGAATGCCGCAGGATCTCGACGCCCTCGGCATCGCGCTCGGTGACGATGGCGACCTCGGCATCCGCTTCGACGCGGTGGCTGGTGTCGACAAGCTTGCCGTTCACCTTGCCGGCGAGCGCGGCGCGCGCCAGGCCGGGGCCGATCGAGGCTGCGATCTCGGCGACGGTGACGGGTCCTGGAAACGACTTCGACGAGCCGTCTGGGAGACGGATATTGGGCATCGCGCTGGAAGATGCATACTATCACGATGACTGTTGCTCTCAGCCTCGCCATCAACGCCTACGATCACGTGCGCGATCTGCGGCCGCAGGGCATCGATCTCCTGGTTCTCGATCTGCCAATCGAGGAGATCTTTTTCCGCTTCACGAAATTTCGCGAGTGGGACGCCTCCGAGATGTCGTTCGGCAAGGTGGTCTCGATGATGTCGGAGGAGCGCCCCGACATCATCGCCATCCCGGTGTTTCCGTCGCGGGTGTTTCGGCATTCAGCCATCTACGTGCGCAAAGGCGCTGGAATTTCAAGACCGAAGGACCTGGAAGGTCGCCGCGTGGGCATTCCCGAATGGGCGCAGACCGCCGGCATGTACGTGCGCGGCATGCTGCAGCACGAGTACGGCGTCGACCTCGCCGCGATCGACTGGCGCCAGGCCGGCGTGCGCGAGCCCGGCCGCATCGAAAAAGTCGAATTGAAACTGCCCAAAGGCGTAAAAATCGTCGCGATGCCTGAGCGCTCGCTGAGCGAGATGCTGGCGGCGGACGATCTCGATGCGGTGATCTCGGCGCGGGACCCCGGCGGCGAGCGGATGTTCGCCGACTATCAGCCCATCGAAGAGGAATATTTCCGCAAGACGCGCATCTTCCCGATCATGCACGTGGTGGTGCTGCGCAAGCCGGTGTACGAGCGCGACCGCTGGATCGCCATGAACCTTCTCAAGGCTTTCGAGGAAGCGAAGCAGCGCAGCCTGGAGCGCATTGCGGACATCGGCGTATCGCACGTTCCTGTGCCCTGGACCGCCGAGCAGGTCCGGCGCTGGCGGGCGCTCGCCGGGAGGGATTTCTGGCCTTACGGCCTCGAGCCGAGCCGGCCGACGCTCGAAGCGTTCCTGCAATATGCCTTCGAGCAAGGCATCAGCAAGAAGCGCCTCGCCGTCGAAGAGCTCTTCGCGCGCGAGACGCTCGAAAGCTTCAAAATCTAGTCCGCTACTGCTTCGACCAGACGGGCTTCGCCATCGCCGAGCCCGGCGGATACACCACCTTCGGCTCGCCATTCTGCCACTGGACGATCAGCAGCGCGGCGCCAGCGCGCCGCCCGTTTTCCTCGAACTTCAGCCGTCCGCCGGGGAAGAACTTCGCCGGGCCGTCGGTGGTATCCATGTTGCGCATCGCCTCGGCCACCTTCTTGCGGTCGGCGGTGCCGGCTTTCTCGAGCGCTTCCTTGAAGATCCACATGTCGCCGTAAGTCGAGATGCTGTCCTGGGTCATCCAGGGCTCGCCGGTGCGCTTCTTGAAATCGGCGATCAGCTTCTCCTGCCCCCTGGCGCCCCAGTTGGCCACCACGGTCATGACGCCTTCCATCAGCTCCTTGCCGACCAGGCGGAGCATTTCGGGCGCGCCGATATGCGCGCCGTTCGACACCACCGGCAAGCGGCCGCGGCCGAGCCCCATCTCGCTCAGCTTCTCGAGCACCAGCTTGTCATCAGGAACGCTGGTGGGCAGCAGCAGCAGCACGTCGGGCCGCGAGTTGCGCACCTTCTGCACCACCGAGGTCGCGTCCGCCAGCGGCGGGGTGAAGGTCTCGTCGACCAACAGCTTCAGGTTCAGCTTGTCGAACCCGCCTTCGCGCATCGGCTTGACGAAGCTCATCGGCGCCGCGGTGTTGTCCATCACGATGCCGACGGTCGTGAGAGGCTTCCCGGTGGCGATCTTCGCCAGCTCGAGCAGCGCCGGCAGCGCGCCCTGCGCCTGCGCTCCGCCCGTCGGCGAAGTCTGGAATACGTACTTGAAGCCGCGCCCGGTGATGACATCCGAGTACGACAGCGTGAGGACCGGCAGTTCGGCGCGCTCGGTCACTTCGGTCACCGCCAGGGTGAAGCTCGACAGCCAGGCACCGCTCGCACCGACGACGTCGGTCTCCTGCGCGACCAGCCGCTGCGCCGCGTTCTTCGCCTTCTCCGCGCTGTCGCCGGCGTCGACGACGAGCAGCCGCATGCGCGCGCCGCCCATCGATTTGATGCCGCCGGCGCGATTGATGTCCTCGATCGCCATGTCGGCGCCCTTCTTCATCAGCTCGCCCTGGCGCGCCCACGGACCCGACATCGGCGCGATCATCGCCACTCGCACTTCCTTGGCCTGCGACCAGGCTGGGCCGGCGCTCACCGCGATTGCTGCGGCGAGCATGACCTTTACCATCGTTCTCATCGTGTCTCCTCCTTTTAGGAAAACCTCACATTCCAAGATACGCCCGTTTCACCTTTTCGTCTGCGAGCAGCGCTTCGTGCGTCCCTTCGAGGACGAGATGCCCCGACTCGAGCACATAGCCATAGTTGCAGGAAGCGAGCGCCTCGGCCACGCGCTGCTCCACCAGCAGCACCGTAAGCCCGGACTGGCGGTGGATCTGCTCGACGCAGGCGAAAATCTGGTCCGCCAGTAGCGGCGACAGCCCCATGGAGGGCTCGTCGAGCAGCAAAAGCCGCGGCGACGAAGCGAGGCCGCGGCCGATCGCGAGCATCTGCTGCTCGCCGCCGGAGAGTGTGCCCGCCGGCTGGTCGCGGCGCTCCTTGAGCACCGGAAACAGCGTGTAGATCTGCTCGAGATTGCGCGACCATCGCGCGCGCCCCTTGTCGGGCAGCGCACCCATCTCGAGGTTCTCGAGGACGCTGAGCGTCCTGAACACCTGCCGCCCTTCCGGCACGTGAGCGATACCGAGATGGGCGCGTTGCGCCGGCGGCATCGCGAGCAGATCGCGGCCTTCGAAGCTGATGCGGCCCGCTGCCGCCGGCACGGTGCCCGACACCGTTTTGAAGAGCGTCGTTTTGCCGGCGCCATTCGGACCGACGATGGCGACGAACTGCCCCGCCTCCACCGACAGCGAGACGTCGACGAGCGCTTTCAGCCCGCCGTAGGCGACGTTCAGGCCCTCAATGCGCAGCACGGGCGAGCCACCGTTTGCCGAGATAGGCTTCGATCACCTTAGCGTCGCGCGTCACGTCCTGCGGCCTGCCTTCGGCGATGACCGCGCCGTGGTCGAGCACCAGCAGCCGGTCGGCCAGCCGCACCATGGCCTTCATGGTGTGCTCGATGATCACGACCGTCAGGCCATTGCCGGCGAGCGCGCCGAGCGTGGCGAGGAGCCGGTCGATTTCCTGCGGTCCCAGGCCGGCGAGCGTTTCGTCGGCGAGCAGCAGCTTCGGCCGGGAGGCGATGGCGCGCCCGAGCTCCATCAGCCGCAGCTCGAGCGTGGTGAGCCCGCCGGCCAGTGCTTCCGCCTGTGCAGTCAACCCCACGCGCTCGAGCGCTTCACGCGCGGCAGCGAGCGCGCGCGAATCGTCGCGCTCGGCGACAAATGCACCGACCACCACGTTTTCGAGCACGCTCATGCGCGGGAAAGGACGCATCACCTGGAAGGTGCGGCCGATGCCGAGCGCGCAGATGTGATTCGGCTTGAGGCCGACGAGCGGCTTGCCCCCGAACATCACTTCGCCGGCATCCGGGCGGATGAAGCCGTTCAAAAGATTGAACAGCGTGGTTTTGCCGGCTCCGTTGGGGCCGATGATGCCGAGCACTTCGCCCTTGCGCACCTCGAAGCTCACATCCTGCACAGCGCGCAGGCCGCCGAAGGCACGCGCAAGGCTTGCGACGCGCAGTAGCACTTCGTTGCTCGGGGTGCGCACCAGGTCCGCGGCGGCCGCGGCCGGCTGGGCGAGCGGCGGTCGGGGAGCGCTGTCCCGGGTGCGGCGCGCCAGCGCGTCGCGCAGCTTCGGCAGCACGCCTTCGGGCGCGACCAGCACCACCAGCACGATCGCGGCGCCGAACACCACGCCATTGATACCCGGAATCTTGTCGCCGAGCTCGGCGTGCAGGATCTCGGCGAGCGGGATGAGGATCACCGATCCGACCACCGGCCCCCACACGGTGGCCACGCCGCCGAACAGCGTGACGATGAGCGCCTGCGCCGAGGTGAGCATGCCGAATACCGTCGCCGGCGTGACGATGAGCAGCACCACGGCATAGAAGCCGCCCGCGCCCGCGGCGATCGCGCCCGAGAGCATGATTGCCTTGAGCTTCCAGCGCAGCGCATCGATACCCGAAGCTTCGGCGGCCCATTCATTCTGCTTGATCGCGGTGAGCGACAGGCCGAAGCGCGAGCGCTCGATCCTGAGCGACACGAGCAGCGCCGCGACCAGCATCGCGAGCGCGATCACGATATAGGCGCGGTGATCGGAGAACTGCATGTAGGCGGCGGGCGCCTCGCGCTTCATCGGCAGCGGCACTTCCTGGTAGCCCAGCCATTCGAAGACGTAGAGCAGCGCGAGCGGATAGGCGAGCATGGCGAGCGCGAAGTACACGCCCCGCAGCCTGAAGGTCGGATAGCCGATCAGCACGCCCGCGACCACGCCGACGAGCATGCCGAGCGGAATGCCAATCCACGGCGTGATGTCGAGCTTCACCAGCAGGAGCGTCACCGTGTACGCGCCCAGACCGAAGAACGAGGCATGGCCGAACGACACCAGGCCCGAGTAGCCGCTGAACACGTTCCACGAGACTCCCATGATCGCCCACACCAGCACGAGCGTGAGGATCAGCTGGTAGTACTGGTTGCGCACGATCAGGCCCACGGCAAGGTAGGCCGCGGCGAACATGAAGATTGCCGCAACCGGCCTGCCGCGCAGGCCCGTCATGCGCGCTCCACTAAGCGCCTCATGCGCGCTCCACGTTCCGCCCGAACAGTCCCTCGGGACGCAGCATCATGATGAGCAGGAATACGACGAAGATCGCAGTGTTCTGCAACTGCGTCGGCAGCACGAGGGTGGAAAGCTGCTGCACCAGCCCGATGGTCAGCCCGCCCCAGAAGGCGCCGCCGATGCTGCCCATCCCACCGAGGACGACCCCGGCGTACATGATGATCACGAAATCGAGGCCGACATAGGGCTGGAACGGGTAGTAGGTCGCCACCAGCCCGCCGGCGAGCGCCGTGATCGCGCAGCCCAGGCCGAACGCGATACGGTGCGCGCGCTCGACGTCGATACCCATGTAGGTCGCGGCTTCCGGGTTGTCGGCGGCGGCACGCAGCATCTTTCCGATCCTGGTGCGCGTGATGAAGAGAAAAAGCGCGATGGCCACGCCCACCGAGACGAGGAACGCCACGCTGCGCGCCTTGTTGAGGAACACTGAGACCTGGTCACCGGCGAGCGGACCGATCTCCCATGCGCTTGCCGACAGCGGGGTGCGGATGTTCTCGGGCGTCGAGCCGAAAAAGATCAGGCCGGCGTTCGAGATGATGAGCGACAGGCCGAGCGTCAGGATGAGCTGCGGGTAATGACCCTCGCCCTCGCTGCCCGCGACCTTGATGCCGGTCACGCGCACGAGCAGATAGCGGTGCAGCAGGATGCCGACAAAGTACACCACGATGCCGGCGAGCACGGCGCCAACGACCGGCCCGACATAGGGGCCGAGGAACCTGCCCAGCGCAAGCCACGTGTACGCGTAGAGCGTGCCATACATGCCTAGCATCAGGAACTCGCCCTGCGCGAAGTTGATGACGCGCATCACGCCGAAGATCAGCCCGAGCCCGAGGCACATCAGCGCATAGACGCTGCCGATGAGGATGCCCGCGGTGAGCCCCTGCAGGACGTTCTCGAGGAGGACCAGCGTGTTCATGACGCTGGGCTCGCGGCGGGACGGAAGCGCGGCAACGTCAGGTCGGCGGTGAGCTCGTCGAACTCGATCACCACGGGCAAGCCGATCGCAAGCCGCTCGTTCGGCAGGCCGACCACGTTCGCCGTCAGGCGCGGACCTTCGTCAAGCTCGACCTGCACCACGTTGTAGGGGATGTCGGCAGCGAACGCCGGGAACCAGGCCTTATGCACCACCGTCCAGGTGGAGATGCGTCCGCGTCCGCTCGCCGGACGCCATTCGATGTGGTCGGTAAAGCACCATGGACACACCGGTCCGGGCGGCAGATGCGGCTTGCCGCAATCGGTGCAGTACGGCAGCACCAGCTTGCGCGCGCGCAGACCCTCCCAGAAGGGCTTGCTGTCGGGCGTGATCCTCGGCAAAGGCTTCATCTCAGCTTCGGAACACTACCGAGTCGCCCCACGCGGTGGCCCATTGCAGGTGGCGCGCGCCGGAGATCTGGCGCTCGCCCGCCGTGCCGCGCAGCTGGCGCACGATCTCCAGGATGGAATTCCACCCGCCGACGTGCGCCTCGGACAGCAGCCCGCCCGAGGTGTTCATCGGCAGCTCGCCGCCGAGCTCGATGCGCCCGTTCTGCACCCACGACGCCGCCTCGCCCTGGCCGCAGAAGCCGAAGCGCTCGAGCACGAACAGCACCAGCGGCGAAAACGCGTCGTAGGTGTAGAGGCCCGCAATATCCTTGCGCTCGATTCCCGCCATGCGGTAGGCAAGCAGGTCGCGCTCCTCGGGTTTCCAGCGCCCGGGCCGCTGCTGATTGATGCCAAGGCCGCGCGGCGCGAAGATGAACTCTTCGCGCCCGGAGCGCATCCCTTGCATGCCGCAGATATAGACCGGCGGCTGCTTCAGGTCCCGGGCGCGCGCGGCGGAAGTGATTAGAGCCACGGCCGCGCCGTCCGTGATCAGCGAGCAGTCATAGAGCCGCAAAGGATCGACCACCATGCGCGCGGCCTGGTGCCCAGCGAGCGTCAGCGGTTGCTTCATCACCGCGTGCGGGCTCTTCAGCGCATGCTTGCGAAACGCGATCGGCACTGCCGCGAGCTGCTCGCTCGTGGCGCCGTACTGCACCATGTAGCGCTGCATCGCGATCGCTGCTCCTCCGGCTGGCGCGGTCAGACCGTAGGGCGGCGATTCGCCGTGCGTGCCGCCTTCCTCGCGCGTGCCTTCCGCGTCGCCTGGGCCGCCGAGGATCTGCCGCTCGCGCGTAAAGCTGATCGCCGTAAAGCAGGCGACGACGTTCGCCAGGCCGCAGGCAACCGCCATGGCGGCCTGCTGGATCGCGCTCGTGACGAAGCGCCCATGCAGCCAGGTCTGGCTGACCCAGCGCAGATCGAGCCCGTAGGTTTCCGCGACGCGGTCGTAGTCGACGCCGAGCGGCCAGCCCAGGTGGATGGCGATGCCGTCGATGTCCTCGCGCTCGAGCCCGGCGTCGTCGAGCGCGGCCTTGAGCGCTGTTGCGCCGAGCTTGAGCTGGCTCGCCGGCAGAAAACGGCCGTACTCGCTCTGCCCGATGCCGGCGATGGCCGTTCGGTCGCGCATTGCCAAGGTCATGGTCTTAAGATCAGGCGACCAGTCGCGCGCCCCGCTTCGACCAGCCGGTGCGCTTCGCCGGCTTCTTCGAGCGGCAGCGAGCGCGTGACGACCGCCTTCACCTGGCCGCGCTTCATCAACGCGAGCACGTCCTCGAGCTGGTTGCGCGAGGTGCTGGTCACCGAGAGCATCGACTGGTTCTTGAGGAAAAGCTGCGCCGGATTGAACGGGATGAACTGGCCGGTGAGCTGCCCGATCAGGATCCAGCGCCCGGCGATGCCGAGGCTGCGCCGCATCGGCTCGAACAGCGGCGTGCCGACGTTATCGATGAGGACGTCGACGCCGCGCCCGCCGGTGAGACGCTTCACCTCGGGCGAGAAGTCCTCGCCGCGCGCGTGCACCACCACATGATGGGCGCCCATCTCGCGGATCAGGTCGGCTTTGTCGGGCGAGGTGGTCTGCGCGATCACGAGCGCCCCGGCAAGGCGCGCGAGCTGCACCGCGTGCAGGCCCAGCCCGCCGCCCGCGCCCGTGACGAGCGCGCTCTCGCCCATCTGCAGCCTGCCCACATCGCGCACGCCGTTGAGGCAGGTGCCGATCGCGCAGGAAGCGATCGATGCGTCGGCAAGCGCCACCTCGTCGGGCACGACGGCGACGTTGTCATCGCCTACGGCCACGTACTCGCCGTAGCCGCCGACCATGCCGTAGTCACCGAGGAACTTGCGCTCTGCGCACAGCGCCTCGCGGCCGCTGCGGCAGAAGCGGCAAGCGCCGCAGATGTAGTAGCGCTGCGCGGTGGCGACGCGCTCTCCGGTCTTGAAGCGCGAGACCTCGCGTCCGACCTCGACCACCGTGCCCGAGATCTCGTGGCCGAGCACGCAGGGCATCTTCACGCCGACCTTCAGCGTGCCGTTGCGCGTGAGCAGGTCGTGAAAGCAGACACCGCAGGCTTCGACCTTGATGACGACCTCGCGCGGTCCGGCGACCGGATCCGGGATGCTCTCGAGGCGCATCGCTTCGATGCCGCCGGGCTGCCTGACGACGATCGCCTTCATGCGGGGACGAACTTCACCAAGCTCACCTCGGAAGTGACCGGCTCGAATTTCGCGCGTACTCTGAGGCCAAGCCGCGGTGTGCCGATTAAATTGCTGAAAAGCCGCACGCCTTCGTCGAGCCGCACCTGGACTACGTCGTAAGGTACGTCGCGCTCGAAGGCCGGCCAGTACGCTTTGTGAAACGAGCACCAGGACTCGACCACGCCGGTGCCGGGGGTTTCAACCCAAGCGCTGCGATCTCCGTGGCACTGGACGCAGTAACGCGCGGCGGGAAATCGGTGACGCCCGCAGTCGAGGCAGCGCTGCAGCATCAGCACGCCGCGCTTCGCGCCCTCCCAGAAGGGGCGGTTCGCCGGGTCGTCAGGCGGGAGCGGCTTCGCTTCCATAGATGATCGAGGTAATCACCGGGGCGGCGGTCATGTACTGGACTAGATTTGCGCCGGCAACCTGGCGCGCGCCGCACTCGCCGCGCACCTGGCGCACCGCTTCGACGTTGAGCGCCCAGCCCTGCATGTACGACTCCGAAAGATGCCCGCCGCTGGTGTTGGTCGGAAACTGATCACCGAGCTCGAGCTTTCCGTCGGCCACCCAGGGACCGCTTTCGCCGGGCCGGCAGAAGCCGAAGCCCTCGAGCGAGAACAGCACCGTGGGCGTGAAGTTGTCGTAGATCATGAGCGCGTCCATGTCGGCGGGGCCGGCGCCGGCCATCTGGTAAACGTCCGCGGCCACGCGCCCCATCGGCGCGCGCCAGTAGTCGTCGGGAGGAAATGTCGACCCGGCGAGCGCCGAGGCCTGCGCGAAGCCGCGCACGTAGACCGGCGGCTTGCGCAGGTGACGGGCGCGCTCGGCCGAGGTGACGATCATCGCCACCCCGCCGTCGTTGATCAGGCAGTAGTCGAGCAGGCGCAGCGGCTCGCAGATGAAGCGCGCGGCGCGGTACTCCTCGAGCGTGAACGGCGTGCGCATGACGGCGTCCGGATTCAGGCTGGCGTGCCTGCGGAAGGCGCGCGCGACTGCGCCGAGCTGTTCGGTCGTTGTGCCGTACTCTTCCATGTGCCGCCGCATCATCAGCGCATGAAAGGCGCCGGGCGAAGTCATGCCGTAGGGAAACCACAGTCCGGCGCCGCCGCTGCCGTAGGCGTCCGACGCGCCGCCGTAGTGGTCGCCCGCGGAGCGGCCGTTATTGCCGTAGACCAGGGCGACGACCTCCGCCATGCCGGCGGCGATTACCGCGACGGCGGTCTGGATGCAGATGCCGGAGAAGCGCCCTTGCCCGGGGGTGATGGTCGTATAGCGCGGGTTGATGCCGGTGATCTCGCCGAAACGCTGGTAATCCGCAATGCGGTTGATGATCAGCCCGTCGACATCGCCGAAGCCGAGACCGCAGTCCTCGAGCGCCGCCTTGAGCGCCCACACGCCGAGATCGTAGGCGTCGTATTCCGGAAGCTTGCCGTAGCGCGTCGTGCCGACGCCCGCCACCGCGACGCGCCCGGCGAGCTGCGGGTTCATCCAGCGAATCTCGGCTCGGGCAGGCCGCGCACGCCCGGCTCGAGCGCGAACAGGCCTCCGGCATACGGCTGCGGTGCGAGATCCATGCTCGCGCTCGTTACATACAGAGTGGAGAGATCCGCGCCACCGAACATGCAGCTCGTGGGCCGCTGCACCGGCAGCCGGATGCTGCGCTCGAGTTTTCCGTCGGGCGCGTAGCGATTGACGCACCAGCGGTCGAACTGCGCGCTCCACACGTAACCCTCGGCATCGACCGTCATGCCGTCGGGACCGCCGTGACCAGGCTCGACCTCGACGAACACGCGCCGGTTCGCGATCTCGCCGGAGGCGGCATCGAAGTCGTAGCGGTAGATGCGGTGCGAAGGCGTGTCGGTGAAAGACAT
>Ga0209220_1000200_pt1 | contig 25490 bp, 21 predicted proteins | sample BlaSpr_A8_OM3_M3_FD_187984 | JGI IMG/M metagenome (GOLD analysis project Ga0209220, IMG submission 187984) | Forest soil microbial communities from Thunder Bay, Ontario, Canada - Black Spruce, Ontario site 2_A8_OM3_M3 (SPAdes) (version 2) | ecosystem: Environmental > Terrestrial > Soil > Boreal... | reverse complement strand
TCTTGATGACGCTGGCGAAGGTTGGCGGCCAGTCGCAGCGGCTCGCCGGCACCAATACGCCGACCAGCCCGATTGCGCTGGCGAAGTCGCAGAAACGCCCCGTCGCGCGCGCGCCGCGTCGAGCCTCCCGGTGGTGGTGGGGACTCGGAGCGGTAGCGATTGCCGCGATGCTGTGGTGGGCGGCGCCGTGGCGTTTGCTGCGCGCGCCGGCCCCGCCGGCCGTCGATACGCTCATCGCGCCGGGGCGGGGCGCGCCGCTCGCGGCCGAGACCGCGACGGTCCGGCGGCCGCCCGACGCGACGGCCGGGGCGCGAGGAAAGCGGTCGACGGCGAGCCGCACCACTGGACCCGCGACCCCAGCGGCGGACTCTGTCCTACGTGCACCTGCCGTCGGTCAGGAGGACAGTCTCGTGCGCTCGTTGCGGACGACGGCGCTCGCCGCGATGCGCCGGGCGCTCGAATCGGGCGCCACGCCCGCCGAGTTGGCGCGTGGTGACACGGTGTTGCGGGGGGCGGAATCGCTCGCCGCCGCGGGTCGGTTGTCCGAGTCGATGGTCCAGTTCGTCACGGCCACGTCGTTTTGGACCGAAGCCGAGCGCTTGGCGCGGGCCCGGGCGGCGCGCGATTCGGCGCGCCGGCGCGCCGAGGAGCCGGCGGCGCCGCCCCCCGCCGCACGTCCCCCGGCCGATCCACGCCGGGAGATCGAGCGGGTGATCGCGGACTACGCGCAGGCGCTGGAGTCGCGGGACCTGGACCAGGTGCGTCGAGTGTACCCCGGTCTTACGGCGGCGCAGCAGCAGGGGTGGAAGGATTTCTTCGAGTCGGTGCGGGGGCTGAAGGCCCGCCTCGCCGTCACGGCGCTCACCATCGCCGGCGACACGGCCGACGTGTCCGTCGGGGGCGCGTACGAGTACGAGAACGTCACCACCGGCCGGAGTGAGCGGCGGCCTGTCACCTTCCGGGCCATCCTCGTCGCCGACGCGGCCGGCTGGCGGCTGCGCGTCGTCCGCTAGCCCAAGCTCAGAAGTTGTATTCGAGCCCGGCCGTCCACAGGAGGTTGGGCCGCAGCCCGCCCCGGTTCAACGGCCAGAGGGTGTTGGTGACAATCGTGATCCCGGACCCGGTCAGGAATTTGAATCCGAACGAGGCGTTGATCAGATCGTCACGCCGGTTTGGGATATTGGTGGGCTCGACGGTGCGCCGGAACGGGACATCGTACGTCACGGTCCCCGGCAGCCGTACCTTGCTCGCCCCTACCTGCAGCTCCGAGACGACATCGGCCGCCATCGTGGCCCACGGCGCCATCAGGTGATCGAACCCCACGGTGACGAGCACCGCGTTGTTCAGCGAGTCCGCGCTGTGGAGCAGGAACCCGATGTTGGCGTGGGGCGAGAAAGGGCCAAACCGCGCGGAGAGGATCCCCACCCCACGCGCGACCATGTGGCCCGATCCGAGCAGGTCCTCTGCGCTCCCGGTGGGGAAGCGCGCGTCGGCAAGCACCGCGAAACTGGTGCGTTCCGACTGCGTGACGTTGACCTTGACCCGCACGGCGATATCGCCGACGCCCGTCGCGGATCCCGCCACCGAGCGCGACGTCGTTAACTGCGGGTTGCTTGGCGTGCCGCCGAAAAAATGCGCCGCGAGCGATTCGGCGAACGAAATGATCTGCGCGTCGCTCGTGCCGACGAGGGAGGTGGACACGATCGGCAGCGCCACACCGATGTCCACGCGATCGAGCAGCCCGAAGCTGATGAAGAATGACGTGACGGTCATGTCGATGTCGAGTGCCAGCCGCAACGCGATCACGTCGTTCTCGAGTCGCGGGACGCCGTACGGTGCGCAGCTCCTCCCCTCGATGCTGTCGCAGGCCGGCGAGTCGACGTTTTGGTGGACGAAATTCAAGCGGATGTCGTCGAGGCTGACACCCCGCAGCGTGGCGAAGTGCAGACGGTTCATGTTCACCCCCACGAACACGCGCCCGCGCCCGAGCGTCTGGGCACGCTCGGCAAACACGGGTCCGGGCGAGACCGATGTCCGGACCGGAGCCCCCCCTTCGAAGCGAAACGTCGAGCCGCCGCTGGTTGCGCTCACGGGAATGCCCGCGACGTTCCCGCTGATCGCATTACTGATGAAAGAGATCAGGATGCCATTTTGTGTGCTGGCCGACGTGAGGAAATGGTTGGCGTGCACCCCGGTGCCGCCGAGGAAGAGGGGTTGCTGGCCGGGGGCGAACACAAAGAGCTCGGAGATCTTGTCGCGAAGTCCTTGCGCGGCGACCGGAGTGGACACGAGTGCGAACGCGATGACACTCCACACCAATCGCCGCATGGATCCTCCCATGGCGTCGAAGAGATGCTCCGCGCCGTCGGGCGTCAAGACGGCTGTGGCGTTGGCGCGGCGGCCGCGCGGGTCGCCGTCTTGATCAACCGCTGCTGTGTCTCACCCAGCCGCTCGGCCGCGTCGTCGCGCTCCCTCTCCTTCTTATAGACCGCGGCCACCGCGCTCCCCGAGCCGCATAGCCGCACCCACACCGGCCCCGTGCCCGCGAGCCGCTCGTACAGCGCCCGCAGCTCGGGATGCTTGCCGAACACGGGGGACTCGAAGTCATTGCCCCCGAGGCGCCCGATGCTGCCCCAAGTCGCGAACGCGTCGGCGTCGAGCGTGACCGGCCCGCGCGCCGCGGGCGACGGATTCTGCTCGTCCCACCAGCGATAGGCGTCCGGCGTCGCAACCTGCACGGGCGGAACGGCCACGAGGACGGGCATGGCGGGCGGCGCGGGGGGGGGACCCGAAACATCCGTTCGCCCCGGCCCCACGCAACCGCGAGCGGCGTGCCGCTTGCGCAGAACGCGACGTCGGCGCCGAGCTTGGCCGCAAGATGGAGCAGCTCATGGCGCGGGACGGCATTGCCCGCCAGCGCGTTCACCGCGTGCAACGCAGCAGCCGCATCGCTCGAGCCGCCGCCCAGGCCGGCGCGGACGGGGATGCGCTTGGTGATCGTGATCGCGGCGCCAAAGCGATTGCCCGTAGCCTCCACGACGGCCCGGGCGGCGCGCACGGCGAGGTTTTCCTCGACCGGCCCGAGATCGGGGCCGTCAACCTCCAACGTCACGCCCGCCCCCGCATCGATGCGACGCACCCGGAGCTCATCCGCCAGCTCCAGCAGCGCGAACGCGGTCTCGATTTGATGCCAACCCGAGCTCTCGCGGGCCAGGATGCGCAAGAAAAGATTCACCTTCGCGTGCGCCGCAACTCGAACCGCAGACGGAGCGGTCACCTCATTCTTCCTCGGGCGCCTGCAGCTCGCCAAGCCGCAGGTGCAGACGAGACAGCGACCACAGGCCCAGCAGCGTGATCGGCAGGAACGTGGTGAGGTGATATGTGAGCGCGTAACTCACCGCGAGGCTCGGATCCACGCCATAGATCGCCAGCGTGACGCGGGTCGCCGCCTCGAACACGCCCACGAACCCCGGCGTCGAGGGCACCGCGACGCCGAACCCGATGATCCCTTGGAGCAACAGCGCGGCTTCGAGCGGCAGCGCCAGCCCGAATGCGCGGAAGCACACCGCGAACGCCGCGGCGTTCACGAGCCACAGCACCAGGGACCACAGCACGACGCCCGCGAACCGCGCGGGGCTCTTCAGCACCGCGAGGCCGACCACGATCCCATCGGCCCAATGGATGAGCCGCTCGGCCACGCGCGCCGGGAACAGGCGCCGGACGATCCGCCCGAACAACGCCAGCCAAGGGACCGGCCGATGCACCACCACGAGCGCGAACAGCAGCAGGCCGCCGAACAGGAGCGCCGCGGTCGTCGTGAGCGCGGATACGGAGCGGCCTCCGACGACCGTTTGGGCGGGAAACGACGGGGCGCCGATCGCTACTGCCATCAGACCCAACATCACCAGCCCATCGAACACGCGCTCCACGCCTACCGACGCGAGCGCGGTCGTGAACCGCACCGGCAGCTGGCGCCCGACGACGTAGGCGCGCGCTACCTCACCAGCGCGGGCGGGGAGCAGGTTGTTCGCCATGAAGCCGATCGACGTGGCGTGCCAGAGAGGAACCCAGGGGAAGCGATGACCGTCCACGTCGCGGAGGATCAGGCGCCAGCGGATGGTGCGCAGCGGGAAGGTCGCCGTGGCGAGCGCGACGGCGAGCACGAGGAGCAGCGGGTCAGCGCGGCGGGCGTGCTCCAACACCGCGCGCGCACTGATGCCATGCAGTACCCACGCGAGCAGCGCGACGGTGACCGCGAGCCCGATCAGCCAGGGCCAGCGGGAAGGGCGCCTACGACTCGGGTTCGATGGCGAGGACAACGAGGTCGCAAACTTCGTCGATGATCGCGCGCAGAGCGTCGCCGCTGGCGCGCTTGGCCGCCTCGCGCAGGTCCCGCGCGCGCTGCTGGGCCCGCTCGCCCCTGTAGATCAGCGTGCGGATGTCTACAGCTGGGGTAAGCGGAGCCGCAACGGGACGCGCCGTGTCCGACGAGGAAGGGTGGATCAGCTCTTCCAACGAGGCCGGCCCGACGCCCGCGGCGACCATCCGCTGATACACGGCCCACGAGCCCGCGATGTCGGCGGCGGACTCGACGCCGATGGGCGGCTCGGGCGCACGGACAGGAGCGTGCGCCGCGCCAGACGACCGCGCCCGGTCCGCCGGAGTCGTGGGGGTCGTCGGCGCGAGGGATTCGATCGGCACCGGAGCCTCGGCACGCGCCGGGGCCGGGGGGCCGCCCTCTGCGCCGCCCCCGCCCCCGAGGGTGCGCAACGCGGCGGTCACCGCAGCGAGGGCGGCGGCGGTCGCTGCCTCATCCCCAGAGCCCGACTCCGTCAAGATCTCGCCGGCCCGGCGCAACTCCACGGCGAATACCGCGGGCTGGTTTACGGCGATGCCCCGCGACACCGCCTCGCGGGCCGCCTGCGCGAACTCGGCCACCCGCTCGGCGACAGGTCCGCCGCCGGAGGCGCCGAGCGCGCGGAACGTGCCGGCCAGCGTATGTGCGCGCAGCTCGCGCTGTGTGGCGCTCGGCGCGCGCTCGAGTGAATCGGCGGCTTGGCGGAGGTGTTCCCCGTGGCTGACGAGCTCGAGCCGGCCGAGCGTGGCGGGACGCGCCACTGGCGTGCCGCGCCGCACGAGCCCCCCCCCTTCTCCTCCCGCTCCGCCGGCCGTTGCATCGGCGGGGTACAGGGATTCGATCGGCACGACGTCGGGCTCGCTCTCCATGAACTGCATGAGCAGCCCGGCGAACTTCCGGAATTCGGCTCCCTCAGGATCGGGGCGGCCGCGCTCGGCGACCTCGCGCGCCGCATGCGCGATCGACGTGGCCGCCATCTGGAACAGCTCGCCGATCGCATCGCCGGAAGGCGGGGCCGCGCTCATCCGACTGAGCTCGCCAATCGCGCGCTCGATGCCCTCCAGCAGGTCGGGCAGCGGCGGCAGATCGTTGAGCGCCGCCAACCCACGCAACGGCTGCAACGCTTTGAGGATGTGCTGCAGCGGATCGTGGGCCATCGGGTTCGCGCGCAACGCGCGACCGGCGCGGTCGAGCGCGCTGGCGATGGCGGCGCCCTCGCGCGCCACGAATGCCCGCGCGCCGGCGTCGAGCCCCATCGCCTCCGCGGCCCGAACCTGTCCCGAGGGCCGCCCGCCGAGCTGCTCGAGCTGGCTGCCCAGCGCCTCGGCCTTTGCCGTGTCGGCCTCCGTCCAGGTGGCGGCGCGGCGCACGAAGATTTTGAGGTCATCCACCGCGCGAATTGCGATCTGCTTCGTGGCGGCATCCCACTGGCGCCGGCCCTCTCGCAGCCCGCGGGCGAGCCCCTCGAGTCCCATCGCGGCACGCGCGATCGGTTGCTGGCTCGCCATGAGCGCGCTGCCCCGCAGCGCGCGCGCCAGCCGCACCAGCTCGTCGGCCGCGGGTGTCGCGGGTCCCTGAAGCAGGGCGTCGAGCCGGTCGAGGTACTCCCCCGCCTCGAGGGCGAAAAAGTCCGCCATGCCGAGCGGCTGTGGTGCGCCAGGAGGAGGGGTGGGGGTGGTCATCGCGCTTCCAAGCTAGGGGTTCCGGGCGTCGTTCACCAGCGTTTTCATGCGACGCACGGCCTCCTCGAGCCCCCAAAACACCGCGTTGCTCACGATGCTATGTCCGATGTTCAATTCTTCGATCTCGCGGATCGCGGCCACGGGTTGGACATTCTGGTAAGTGAGTCCGTGGCCCGCGTGGACGGCGAGCCCGATACGCTGCGCGTGCGCGGCGGCGCGACGCAGCTCGTTGAGCGCCGCCGCTCCTCGGCGCCAGCTGCGGGCGTAGCGTCCCGTGTGGATCTCGATCGCGGGCACGCCGAGCGCCTGCGCGCGGTCGATGGTGTCCAACGCGGGATCGATGAAGAGACTGACGCGGATGCCGGCGTCCTGCAGCCGGGCGATCGCGTCCTTGAGCCGGCGGTCGCCGCGGCGCAGCGCGAGCCCGCCTTCCGTCGTGATCTCGCGGCGCTTCTCGGGAACGAGAGTCGCCTGGAACGGTTTCACGCGGGTGGCGATGCGCACGATCTCCGGATGCGCCCCCAGCTCGAGGTTCAGGACGGTGCGCACGCTGCGCGCGAGGGCCGTGACGTCGGCGTCCTGGATGTGGCGCCGGTCCTCACGGAGGTGGACCGTGATGCCGTCGGCGCCCGCGCGTTCCGCGGCGGCGGCGGCCTGGACGGGGTCCGGCTCGTCGGTTTTGCGCGCCTCACGCAGCGTCGCAACGTGATCGATGTTGACGTAGAGACGCATGGTGTCTTACCTTCGGAGCAACCCGCTCACCACAAGGTTGGACTCGTGATGCGACGACTGGCCGTGTGTTTGGTCCTGTTCGCCGGAGTGGCCGCCTGCAGCAAGAGCCCCCGACCGGGCACGCCGATCCCGCAGTCGATGAACGAGTCGCTCGCACAATTCCTCGCGGCGGTAAAAGCCAACGATCTGAGCCGCATGGGGAACCTGTGGGGCACCGAACGGGGTCCCGCGTCCCAATCCATGGACGGGCAGGTGCTGCGCCAGCGCCTCACCGTGATCCAGAAATACCTCGCTCACACCGGATACCGCGTCATCGAAGGGCCGCTCATGGTTCCCGGCCGCGACGACGTGCGCACGTTCCGTGTCGAGCTGCAGCGGGCGGGTTGCAACCAAGTGTTGCCGATCGACGTGATCCGCACCCGCAGCGGCGGCTGGCTGGTCTACGACGTGCATCTCGAGAGCGCCGGGAGTCCGACGGCGAGATGCCAGCCAGCGGGGACGGGAACCCGGCCCTAGCGCTGGGCGTTTTCACCTACTCAGTCAGCTCCAGCAGAATGCCGTTGGTGGCTTGGGGATGCAGAAAGACGATGCGCCGGCCGCCCGCCCCGCGCCGGGGCGCGGCATCGACGAGGCGATAGCCGGCCGCCCGGCAACGTTCGAGCGCGGCATCCAGGTCGGGCACGCGATAGCAAATGTGATGGATCCCCGGCCCCCGCTTGGCGAGGAATTTGGCGACGGGGCTGTCGGGGCGCTGAGGCTCGAGCAGCTCGACGTCCACATCGCCGAACCGCAGGCTGACGATGGTGGCGCCGTCGGCAGTTTCGGGCCGCCCTGGGGAGAGCCCCAGGACGTCGCGATAGAAGGGCAGGGCGGCATTAATGCTGGCCACCGCGACGCCGACATGGGCGATGCGCGGCGTATTAGCGGCAGGTGCGCTCATAGAACGGTCAACTTAACGTCTGATAAGAAGGAGTGGAGGGTTATGGAGGGGAGCCATCCTTTTGCCGTTACGGACGCCACTTTCCAGGTGGAAGTCGAGCAGTACAAGGGACTCGTGGTCGTGGACTTCTGGGCCACCTGGTGCGGTCCGTGCCATATGGTCGCGCCGATCATGGATCAGCTGGCCGGGAAGTACGATGGGAAGGTCAAGATCATCAAGGTGGACGTCGACGCCAACCCAGGCACGGCGATGCGCTTTAACGTCCGCTCGATTCCGAGTATTCTATTCTTCAAGGACGGACGCCACGTCGACACTATCGTGGGTGCCTATCCGTCGCCGGCGTTCGAGCAAAAAATCGAGCAGCATCTTTCGTAGCTTCCTCCCCGGAGGACGATGCGCGCGAGCACCGCTCGCCTGACGAATTCGCCGGTTCGCCTCGCGGATCTGGAGTTTCCGCAGGTGAACCGGCTCATTCATCGTACCCGGCTCGCGTTCGTCCATTTCGACAACCTGCTCGCGTTTGCCAAGCGGGACCGCGATGGGCGGGTGGACGGCTACATCGCGGCGTACCTGCCCGACGAGTGCGTGCTGCTGTTCTTCCGCAAGGGCGAGGCCGTCAACGCGGCCTCGCTGCATACCGCCGGCCGCCAGGTCATCACGATCAGTGAATCGCTCAAGCGGATGCGCGCGGAGGTGGAGCGGGGCGACCTCGCCTATTGCGCCGCGCCGATGGAGCAGCTCGCCTGGATGTACGCCTCGTGCGCGGGCGGCTACAAGACCCGCTCCATCGACGTCAATCAACCGGACAAATTCTTCCCGTTGCTGCAACAGGAGAAAGTCACCGGCGTGCTGGAGCTGATCTCGAACGGCCGTGCCTCCTACCTCAAGTTCGAGCAGGGCAAGTATGTGAGCGGCTACTTCTGCGACCGGCCCGATAACCTGCCGCCGGCGCGCTACCTCGAATCGCTGTTCGATGCGGGGCCGGATGGCAAGCTGCCCGCGCTGTCCGCGGGGATGTTCGCGGCCGCCGACGATCTCCCCGCGCAAGCAGCCAGCGCGCTCGTCAACACGTACCGCGAGCTCTATTGGCGGATCGTGGACGCGATGGACCGTGAGTTCCCCGGGGAGGCGAAGCGGCGCGCGCAGCGGGTTACGGCGGCCATCATGGACTCCCATCAGGCGTTGGCGCTCTTGAGCGTCCCGCGGGGTACCGACACGCCCGACGCCGTCGTGCGTCCCGAGGAGCTGTCCACCGCACTCACCGACTGGGCGCTGCAGCTGCTCGAGGGCGCGGAGGTAATGATGCCCGGCACCGCGCCCAAAGTGCTCAAGGACGCGACGCGCGAGCACCGCTACGTGCTGCAGGCGGCCGGATTCTACGGGCGTCTCCCCTGGCGGGTGACGTGGTGACGTGGCGGGCACCCTGTACGTCGTGGCGACGCCCCTCGGCAACCTTGGCGACCTCTCGCCCCGCGCCGCCGATACGTTGAAGCGCGTGGCGGTCGTCGCCGCCGAAGACACGCGCCACAGCAAACCGCTTCTCACCCACGCCGGCTCCCGCGCCGATCTGGTGAGCTTCCACGAGCATTCGTCCGAACGCGCCCTCGAGCGCATCCTGCGCATCCTATCAGAAGGAAGGGATGTGGCGTTCATCACCGATGCCGGCACCCCGGCCATCAGTGATCCGGGCGTAGCACTCGTTGCGGCGGCCAAGGAACGCGGGATTCAGGTCATCAGCATCCCCGGTCCGACCGCCGTGGCGGCGAGCCTGGCGGTGTCCGGGATCCACGCCGACCGCTATCTGTTTCTCGGGTTCCTGCCACGCAAAGGCACCGACCGCCGCCGTCTCATGGAGACCATCGCGCGCAGTGAGTGGACCATCGTGCTGTTCGAGGCGCCGAACCGCGTCGCGCAATTGCTCGCCGATCTCGCGGAGGCCTGCGGGCCGGAGCGGCAGGCCGCGGTGTCGCGCGAGCTGACCAAGGTGTTCGAGGAGACGCGCGCGGGTACGCTCGCCGAGCTGGGCGCGTACTACGCGGACGCGCCTGTGCGTGGCGAAGTCACCGTTGTCGTCTCTGGTACGGGAAAGGAATATCACGAGGAGCCGCCGCCCGATCCCGGCGAGCGCGCCCGGGCGCTGCTCGCCGAGGGACTGTCGCGGAAGGACGCCGCGGACCGACTGGCCGAGGAGACGGGTATCTCAAGAAACACTGCATATCGATTGGTGAATGAACTATGAAAGCGCTCGCCATTGCTTTGGTCCTCGCTGCGGTTCCGCTCGTCGGCGGCCCGCAGTCAGCCAGCCTCACCATCGGCCGCCTCCATTATGACGGCGGCGGCGACTGGTATGCGAACCCCTCGAGCCTCCCGAACCTGCTGACCGCCCTGCGCGAGCGGACGTCGCTGCCGGTCGCGGAGCGGGAACGGGTCGTGACCCTCACGGGCCCGGAACTGTGGGACGTGCCCTACCTCTATATGACCGGTCACGGAAACGTGCGGTTTTCGGACGTTGAAATCCGCAACCTGCGACGCTACTTGGAACAGGGCGGCTTCCTGCACGCCGACGACAACTACGGGATGGACAAAGCGTTCCGGCGGGAGATCGCCCGCGTCTTCCCCGACCATCCCCTGGTCGAGGTGCCGTTAACGCATCCGGTGTACAGACTGGTGTACGACTTTCCCCGGGGCATTCCCAAGATCCACGAGCACGACGGCCTGCCCGCGCAGGGATTCGGCATTTTTTTGGGCGACCGTCTCGTCGTATACTATTCCTATCAGTCCGATCTCGGGGACGGATGGGAGGATCCCGATGTCCACCACGATCCCCCGGAGCTTCACGAGGCAGCGTTGCGGATGGGCGTAAATCTCTTCACATACGCGGTAAGCGCGGTCAAGTGACCGAAACGGCGCTGCGGCTGCATCGCCTGGGCGTCCCGCACGCCCGCGGGCGCGCGTTGGGCGTACTGCTTGGCGGCGCCGGCGCGGCGCTCGCGGCGGCAGCGCTGGGACTCGTGCTCGCGCCCGCAGTGCCGGGCGTGACGCTCGCGTGGGTCCTGATCGGGGCCAGCGCAGTCACTGCCGCCTGGGCCGCGCAGCGCGCGCGCCGCGAGGCCGCGCCAACCACGCTCGGCCGTCTCATCGAAACCGCAGCCGGAGGGCGAGCCGGCAGCGTGGTCGGGGTCGTGAGTCCCTCGGCGGGGAAGGGCGCCGGCATGAGTGCCGCGTTGCTCCGCGCCGCCGACACGCGTGCCGCGGCGGTCGTGTCGTTCACCGCGCCCGCCGTGGACGGCGCACTGCGCCGCGCGACGCGCCGCCGCGTGGCGTTCGGCGCAGGCGCCGCGCTCGTGGGCGCGGCCCTCTTCGTCGCGGGAGCACCCGGCTCGGGTCGTGCCGCGGCGTTCTGGCATCCGCTGCGCGCGTGGCGCGATGCCCGCGCCCCTGTGCGCCTGGCGGTGGACCGCCCCACCGTGCGGCGCGGCGGCAGCGTGACCGTGACCGTCGCGGTGCCGGGCGCCGTGCGCGCAACGCTCTGGACGCGCGGGCCGGGTGATCCGTGGAAGGCAGTCGTGCTTGCCCTCGATGCCGATGGCCGCGCCGAGCGGCGCGTGGGGCCGCTCGAGGCCGACCTCTTCCTGCGAGCGGCGAGTGGCGGCCGCTCGAGCGGCGAGGTGAAAGTCGCGGTAGCCCTACCGGCGTTCCTTGCCGACCTCGCGCTCACCGCGCACTTCCCGGCCTACCTCGCGCGCGGTGACGAGCCGCTGCTCGTCGGACCCGAACCCATCCCGCTGCCGGCGGGCACCGAGATCCTGACGAGCGGCGCCGCCAGCGTGCCGCTTGCCGACGCCGCATGGACCAGCGGCACGCGTCCGGCGCCGCTGCGGGTGGACGGCACGCGGCTGGAGGGTCGGTTCACGCCCGCCGCAAGCGGGACGTGGCGGCTCGAAGCCCGCACCGTGGACGGTACGGCGCTCGAGGGCATCGCGCCCGAGCTGCACCTCGTCGTCGTGCCCGATTCGGCGCCCATCGTCACGCTGCCCGTGCCGGCTCGCGACACGACGCTGCCGCTGTCGTTGCGACAGCCGCTCGTCGCCGATGTGCGCGACGACCACGGCATCACCCGGCTCGCCCTCGTGAGCTGGCGGGTGAGCCGCACAGGCCGCGTGGGAGAGGCCGTCCGCGAGTCGCTCGACGTGAGCGGCGTCGGGGATCGCGCGATCGTGCAGGGACAGCTCGATGCCGAGCACCGCGGCTTGCTCCCGGGTGACACGCTGAGGATGTACGTCGAGGCGTGGGACAACGCGCCGACACCACATCGCGGACGGAGCGCGGAGATTGCGTTGCGGTTGCCCAGCATGGAAGAGCTGCGCGCGGAGACGCGCGCGGCGGCCCGCGCGGTTGCCGGGGCGGCGGACTCGGTCGCCGCCGCGCAGCGAGAGCTGAGCGATCGCACCCGCGATCTCGCCCAGGAGCGGAGCCGCGACGCGACTTCTGGGGCGGCGGGTCGCCAGCCGACGGGGGGCAATCCGCCGGGCGGGACGATGTCGTTCCAGGCGACGCAGCGCGCCGAGGAGATCGCGCGCGAGCAGGCCGCCATGGCCCAGCGCGTCGCCGAGCTGGCGCAAGCAGTCGAGGAGATCGCCCGCGCGGCGCAGGCCGCGGGCGTGGACGACACGGCGTTTCAGAACCGGCTGAAGGAAGTGCAACAGCTGCTGGAGCGGGCGCTCACGCCGGAGCTCGAGCAGCGGCTGCGAGAGCTGCAGGATGCTCTCGCGCGGCTGGACCCCGACGCCACGCGGCAGGCGCTGCAGCGCCTGGCCGAAGCGCAGCAGCAGCTGCGACGTGAGCTGGAGCGGAGTGAAGAGTTGTTCCGCCGCGCCGCGCTCGAAGGGGAGCTCGCGTCGCTTGCCAAGGACGCCGAGGATCTGCAGCGGCGTCAGCAGGAATGGACCCGCGACGAGGCGCCGCGTGCCGACTCGGCGGCGGCCGCCACCGAGCAGGATCTCGCCGCGGCTACTGACTCGCTCGCCCAGGGCGTGAAGCGGGCGGGCGAAACCGTGCCGTTGGATCAATCGCAGGCGGCCGTGCGCCGCGCCCGCGCTGCCATGCGCGAGGCGGCGAGCTCCGCCGGCCAGCGCGATGCGCGCGGGGCGCGGCGCCAGGGACAGGAGGCGGCGGACTCGCTCGAACGCCTCCCCGACCAGCTGCGTGAGCAGCGGGACTCGCTCGTGGCGGCGTGGAAACAGGAAACGCTGGACGCGCTCGATCGCGCGCTGTCCGAGACGGCGGCGCTCGCCGGACGCCAGGAGAAAATCGCCGAGGCGCTGCGCAACGGGGAGGCGGGCGCCACGACGCGGGCGCGCCAGGCCGCCGTGGAGGAGGGCACGGGCGCCATCGAGCAACAGATCGGCAAAGCGGCGGGGCGGCACGCGCTCGTGTCGCCGCAGCTCGAGGCCGCGCTCGGCTTCGCGCAGAACCAGATGCGCCAGGCGCGCGAGCAGCTCGAGCAGGGCGATCCGAATGCCGCGACCGCGGCGCCGTTCGCCGAGCAGGCGCTGGATGCACTCAACGCGACCGCCCATGGGCTGGTGCGCGCCGCGCAGCAAGTTGCCGGCGCGCAATCGGGATCGGGGTTTCAGGAAGCGCTGGAGCAGCTGGCGCGGCTCGCGGGGCAGCAGCAGGGACTCACGGGCGACGCCCAGGGGTTGCTCCCGCTGATGGCGCCCGGCGGCCAGGCGGTGATGCAGCGGCTGCGCGAGCTGGCGGGACGGCAGCGGGCGCTGGCGGAGCAGCTCGAGCGGCTGCAGGCGGCGGGCGACGCCAGCCCCGCGGGCGCGCTTGCCGCGGAAGCGCGCGAGCTGGCGCGCCAGCTCGAGTCCGGGCGGCTCGACCGGCGCACCGTCGAGCGCCAGGAGCGCCTCTACCGCAAGCTCCTCGACGCTGGGCGCAGCCTCTCCGGCTCCGAGCCCGACGAGCAGAAGGACCGCATCAGCCGCTCCGCGACGGGCGACAGCGTTCACATCCCGGGCCTGCTCGCGCCCGGCGCGGGCGGTAGGGGTCCGCGGGTCCGCTACCCGACGTGGGAGGAGCTGACGCGGCTCACGCCGGAGCAGCGCCGCCTCGTGTTGGAATACTTCCGCCGACTGAATGAAGCGAAGCCTTAACCTCGCGCTCGCCCTGGCGGTCGCCGCCCCGGTTGCGGCGCGGGGGCAAGCGATCGGCCAGGGATTCGAGCTGGAGCGGTCCGGGCGTTACGCGGACGCGGCCAACGTCTATCTGACGACGCTGCGCGCCGACGCGGCGAACATTCCTGCCTTGCTCGGCCTCGAGCGGGTCCTCTTCGTCTTGAACCGCTTGCCCGAGCTGCAGCCGCTGGTGCAACGCGCGCGGGCGCGGGCGCCGGACAATCCGGCGCTGCGCGGGCTCGAGCTACGCGTGTACGCCGGTCTCAACCAGGGCGACTCGCTCGAGGCGGCGGCGCGGCGCTGGGCCGCGGCCGCTCCGCACAGCGACGCGCCGTACCGCGAGTGGGCGCTGGCGCTCGCCGACCGGCGCGGGTTCGACGAAGCCCGGCGGGTCTTGCTCGCCGGTCGCAAAGCAGTGGGCGGCGAGGGTACGCTCGCGATCGAGCTCGCGGAGCTGGAGCAGCGCGCGGGTAATTGGGAGGCGGCAGCGCGGGAGTGGGGTCGCGCGGTGGCGCAATCTCCCGACATCGGCCCCAACGCGTCGAGCCAGCTGACGGAAGCGCCGGACGCCATGCGTGAGCGCGTGGTGCGGGCACTGGCCGCGCCCCCCCCCGAAGGCTCGGCGCGGGCGCGACGGGTGGGCGCGGAGCTGCAGCTCGTGTGGGGGCAGCCACTCGAAGCGTGGGCGCTGTTCGAACCTACCATCGGGGCGGACCCCGACGCGCAACCGGCACTGCGCCGCTTCGCCGATCTCGCCGGTACGCTGTCGACGCCCGCGGGCCATCGCGCGCGCGGCCTGGCGTTGAACCGCTGGGCGGATCTCGTGCCGTCGCCGCTCTCCGAGCGCGCCCGCGCCGAGGCGGTGCGCGAGCTGCTGGAGGGCGGCGATCGGGTCGCGGCGCGCCGCGTGTTGGAAGGGCTGGCCACCGACTCCGCTGCGCCGCCGGATGCGCATGCCATCGCCGAAGCGGCGCTGCTGGAGGTGCTGGTGGCCGACGGGCAACTCGACGCCGCGGAGCGGCGTCTCGCCGCCGACAACGCACTCTCGGGTGACGATCGTGGCGCGCTGCGGCTGGCGCTCGCCCGAGCGCGCATCGCGCGCGGCGAGCTCGACCGCGCCGCCGCCGCCTTGGGCGACGACTCGAGCGTGGCGGCGCTCGCGCAACGCGGATGGATCGCGCTGTATCGCGGCGAGCTGAAGAGCGCGATGGCCGCGTTTCGGACGGCGGGCCCGTACGCGGGCGACCGCGCCGCCGCCACCGAGCGCACGGCGATGCTCGCACTGTTGCAGCGGATCTCCGACGAGAAAAACCCCGAGCTGGGTGCGGCGCTGCTGACCCTCGCGCGCGGCGACTCCGCCGCCGCCATCGTCGCCTTGCGGCACGCCGCCGCGCGGTTGCCGGCGCAGGGCGGCCGGCCCGACGTGCTGCTCATCGCCGCGCAGGTGGCAGCGCGGCTGGGCGGGTCGAATGAAGCCACGGCGACGGCGCTGTTCGACGAAATCGTCCGCGGTGGTGGCGAAGGAGCGGCGCCCGCCGCGGCGGAGCTCGAGTGGGCGCGGCTGCTCGTCCGCCAGGGCCACGGCGCCGAGGCGATTCCGCACCTCGAGCACCTGATCCTGACCTACCCCGGCAGCGCCTTCGTTCCGGAAGCGCGACGGGAGTTGGAGCGAGTGCGCGGAGCGATTCCGAAATCATGAAGAGGCGGGACTTCGTCAAGACGGTTAGCCGGTTAGGCGGTTTGGCGGTTGGTGCCCAATTCCTGGATTTCTATCCGCCTAACGGCCTAACCGCCGTGCCGTCGCTCTTGATCCCGATGGACGACGCGCAGTCCGATCACCTCAAGGCCTACGGTCTCGCCTACCGCGTCATTCAGGCGGGACTCAAGGCGGAGTGGCTTCTCAACTATCGCGGCGGCGCGTTTCTCGTGCCCGACGGCGATGCGCTGCGGCGCGATGCGGTGCTCAACGGCGTGCGCGCCGAGCCCGTTGACGGCGGCGCCGTCACGGCGATCCGTGGCCAGATCGAAGCCAACAACATGGACATGGTGCCCCTCGAGAAGCCGCCCAAGGTCGCCGTGTACGTCCCGCCCAACGTCGCGCCATGGGACGACGCCGTCACGATGGCGCTGCAGTACGCGGGGATTCCATTCGCGAAAGTGTGGGATCCCGAGGTCCTGAATGGCGGTCTGCGGGACTACGACTGGCTGCACCTGCATCACGAGGACTTCACGGGTCAGTATTCGAAGTTCTTTCTCATCTATTCCGGGATGCCCTGGCTGGCCGACATGGTGCAGCGCAACAGCGACACCGCGCGCCGCCTCGGATTCCCGACCGTGCCCGCCCTCAAGAAGGCGGTGGCGCGCAGCATCCGCGGCTACGTTGAGAACGGCGGCTTTCTCTTCGCGATGTGCACGGCGACCGAGACGATCGATCTCGCCCTGGCGGCGCACGACGTGGACATCGCCGCGACATTCGCCGACGGCACGCCGCTCGATCCCGACGCCGACGCCAAGCTCGACTGGTCGCAGGCCTTCGCCTTCACCGGCGGACACATCGAGCAGAATCCACTGATCGCGAGCTTCTCCGACATCGACGGCCACCAGGTGAACGGCGGCTCGCGCCGCCAGCCGTTGGGGGCGTTCACGCTCTTCAACTTCAGCGCCAAAATCGACCCCGTGCCCACGATGCTGGTGCAGAACCACCGCCAGGTGATCCCCGACTTTTACGGACTGACGACGTCGTTCATGCGCCAGCGCCTGAAGCCCGGCGTCACCGTGCTGGCCGACGAGGAAGGCGCGCCCTGGACGAAGTACATCCATGGCGATTTAGGGAAGGGCACGTGGACGTTCTTCGGCGGCCACGACCCCGAGGATCCCCAGCACCAGATCGGCGATCCTCCGACCGACCTGTCGCTGCATCCACATTCATCCGGCTACCGGCTGATCCTGAATAACGTGCTGTTTCCCGCGGCGAAGAAGCGCGAGCTCAAGACGTGAGCATCGACCGTCTCGCGGCTGCGGCGCGCGACCTGATGCGCGAGGAGATCGCCGCAGCACACGGGCGCGAGGTCTCGTTCGTGGTGCGGGCCGATCCGAACGGGACGCTCGCCGAGGCACGAGTCGTCGCGCGCGGCACGATCGATGCCGTTCTCGCCCTGCCCGGTGTGGCGGAGCGCGGCGAGATGCTGCTCCACAACCATCCCAGCGGTTTCCTCGAGCCCTCCGGCGCCGATCTCCACGTCGCCGCGCGCTTGCACGACGAAGGCGTGGGATTCGGGATCGTGGACAACGACGTCAACGCGCTGTACGTCGTCGTCGAGTGCCCGCGCGCCCGCACCGCGGTGCGGCTCGATTCGATCGCCGTGGCCGAGCTGCTTGCCGAAACCGGTCCGGTGGCGCGGGTGCTCGGGGGATTCGAGGACCGTCCCGGCCAGCGCGACATGGCGGCCTATGTCGCGGACGTCTACAACGACGGCGGCATCGCGCTGCTCGAGGCCGGAACGGGTGTGGGGAAGTCGTTCGCCTATCTCGTGCCTGCCCTCGAATGGGCGCGGACGAATGGCGAGCGCACGATCGTCTCCACCAACACGATCAATCTGCAGGAGCAGCTCGTCGGCAAGGACCTGCCGATCCTGGCGCGCGCGCTGTCGTCGGGCGAGCGGGCAGTCACATTCGCGCTGCTCAAAGGGTGGCGGAACTACCTCTGTCTCTCGCGGCTCGAGCAGGCCCGCGCGGGCCAAGAGTCGCTGTTCGACGACGCGCGCGCGGCTGAGCTCGAGGCGATCGCGGGGTGGGCATCCCGCACGGCGGACGGCAGCCTCGCCGATCTCGTCGAAGAGCCGTCCACCGATGTCTGGGACGCGGTGGCCGCGGAGTCGGACCTGTGCACGCGGCTCAAATGCCCGCACTTCGATCGCTGCTTCGTGTTCTCGGCCCGGCGCCGCGCCGCGGAAGCGGACGTCGTGGTCGTGAACCACCATCTGTTGGCGTCCGATCTCGCGGTGCGCATCGCGTCCGACAACTGGCAGGAAGCGGCCGTGCTGCCGCCGTACCGCCGGCTCGTGCTCGACGAGGCGCATCACCTCGAGGACGTGGCGGCCCAGCATCTCGGCACGCAGGTGAGCATGCTCGGCGTGCAGCGGTTGCTCGGCCGCCTCGAGCGGAACGGCCGCGGCCTGCTCCCCACGCTCGCCGCCGAGCTGGGCACGCGCGACGATCTGCTGTCCGCCGCGAGCCGCGAGCTGTTGACGCGCAGCGTACTCGACGCGCTCGTCGCGGCGCGCCGCGGAGCGGAGGAGCTGTTCGCGCGCCTCGCGCGGCGGCTCGAGACGGAGCCGGGGTCCGCACCGGTGCTCCGCCTGACCGATGCCTTCGCGGGCGACCAGGTCTGGCCGGAAGGACTGGACGTGGCGCTCGAGAACCTGCTGGTGGCGTTCGGAAAGCTGCGCGACGGCGTCGAGACGATCGCCGACCGCCTGTCCATCGACGATCCCGCCGAGATGCGCACCCGCCTCGTGGGCGAGCTGCGCGGCGTCGTCCGCCGGCTCGACTCTTCGGCCGAGGCGCTCAAGACGACGTTACAGCCCGCCGGCTTCCGGGTGCCCGCGGGGCCCGCCGTCCGCTGGATGGAGCGCCGCGGGGGAGGGGGGGGGCGCAAGACGCCGAACCTCACATTGGCCAGTCTCCCGCTCGATCTCGCGCCCATTCTCAAGGACGCGCTGTTCGACCGGGTGGAGACCGTCGTGCTGACGAGCGCGACGCTCGCCGCAGGCGGGGAGTTCACGTTCCTCGAAGAGCGGCTCGGCCTCTCATTACCGCCGTCCCGCGTCACGGTCCGCGAGGTGCTGCCATCGCCGTTCGACTTTGCATCGCAGTGCGTCTTCGGGATCCCGACAGACATCCCGGAGCCACGCGATGATGAATCAGGTCATGGCGCCGCGGTTGCCCGCGTGCTGGTCGAACTGGCACACGCGTCGGACGGCGGCATCTTCGCGCTGTTCACGAGCCACGGCGCGCTGCGGCGCGCCGCGGACGCCGTGCGCGGCCAGCTCGGCGGCCGCTGGCCCCTGCTGGTGCAGGGAGAAGGGCAGCGCGATCATCTGCTGCGCCGCTTCCGGGAGGCTGGCTCCGCGATCCTGCTTGGCACCGACTCGTTCTGGGAGGGGGTGGACGTCCCGGGCCGGGCCCTGCGGGTGCTGATCCTTGCCAAGCTGCCCTTCAAGGTGCCGAGCGAGCCGCTAACGGCCGCCCGTCTCGAGCGTCTCACGGAGGCGGGTGTGGACGGATTCTCCCACTATCTGGTGCCGCTGGCGGCGCTCAAATTGAAACAGGGGTTCGGCCGGCTGATCCGAACCAAGTCCGACGTGGGTGCAGTCGTGCTGCTCGACCGGCGGGTGGTGACCAAGCGCTACGGCGCTACGATGCTCGAGGGCCTGCCGCCCGCCACAAAGTCGATCGGCAACTGGCCGGATGTGCGGCGCGAGCTGGAGGAATTCTTCGCCATGCACGGTATCGGCGCCCCGGTCTCCCAGAGCTAGATTCCGGAACACTCCAAGGAGCGTTGAGTGGCGGGATACAGCAAACGCGTCGCCAGCCTGCCCACATATCCGATGGCGGAGCTGCCGGCGATCAAACGGCGGCTGATCCAACAGGGTGTGGACCTCATCGACGTCGGAGCGGGAGACGCCGACTTCGCGCCACCGCGCCTCGCGGTCGAGACGTTGGCGCGGGCGGCGCAGGACCCGACGATGAGCCGCTATGCCTTCCAGCTGGGGCTGCCGGCGTTCCGCGAAGCGGCGGCGGACTACCTCAAGCGCCGCTTCCGCCTGAGCATCGATCCGTTCACGGAGCTGCATCCGCTGCTGGGCTCCAAAGAAGGCATCGCGCACCTCGCCGCTGCAGTGCTCGATCCTGGCGACGTGGCCATCGTGCCCGTCCCCGGCTATGCCGTGTACCACGGCGGCACGGTGCTCACCGACGCCGAGCCCTATCTCTACAACCTGATGCCGCGCACCGATTTTCTGCTCGACCTCGATGAGGTTCCCGCGGACGTCCTGAAGCGCGCGAAGCTCGTGTATCTCAACTACCCGAACAATCCGACCGCGGCAGTTGCGCCGCGCGAGTATCTCGAGCGGACGGTGGCGGCGTGCCGGCGCCACGACATCCTGCTCGTCTACGACAATCCCTACTGCGAGATCACGTTCGACGGCTACGTGGCGCCCAGCATCTTCGAGATCCCCGGCGCGATGGACGTGGCCGTCGAGTTCCACTCGCTCTCGAAGAGCTTCTGCATGACGGGGTGGCGGCTCGGCTGGGCGGTGGGACGCGCCGACCGGATCGCGGCGCTGGCCCGGGTCAAGAACTACGTGGACACCGGCGCGTTTCTCCCAGTGCAGGCGGCGGGAGCGGAAGTGCTGAAACAGGCGGAGCGGCTCGCGGCCGGGTACGCGGCCCAGTTCAAGGAACGGCGCGACGCCATCCTGCCCGCGCTGCGCGCCAACGGCTTCGAGGTCGAGTCCCCGCGGGCCACGATGTACCTGTGGGTGCCGCTGCCCGAGGGCTTGCCCTCCGCGGCATTCCAGAAACGCGCGCTCGAGGACGTCGGCGTGGTGACGTTGCCGGGCAGCGCCTTCGGCGCGGGTGCGGACGGATTCTTCCGCATCGCGCTCACGGTCGGCACGGCGCGGCTGCTCGAGGCGGCGGACCGGCTGGGAAAGGTGCTCGCCGCTGTTTGAGCCCCAGGTACCGCGCCAGTCGGCGGGACGCGCGTGGCTGATCACGGCGGCGCTGCACGTGATCGCGGTCATCCTCGCGGTCACGGTGCCCTGGCAGGCGCCGCGCCGCCGCGCGGACTACCTCGTCCTGCAGCCGCTCGAAGCGGGCGACACCCTCCAGTTCGTCCCGTATGGCGGCACGCGGGAGCATCGCGCCAAGGGCCCGACGATTCAGACATCGCGGCCGGAGTCTCCAGTTCCACCCCCCGCGCCGTCTCCCGCCGTTCAGCCGCCGTCGGATACCGGCGTCACGATGCCTGCGTACGACCCTGATGCGGGCCGGATCGCGCCGGCGCCGCGCGTGGGTGACGGACGCCTGTGGGTGAGTCCGCGGCCTCCGCTCCCCGCCGCCGTGGCCGAAGCGCTGTACGGCGATACGACGGCGCGCCGCACCGTCGCGATCGAGCGGCTGCGCGCAATGGTCGATTCGCTCAATCAGGTGCTCGACGTGATCCAGCGCGAGAAGCAGCGGCCGTCGTGGACGGTGGGTGGGGAAGGGGGAACGCCGAAATTCGGCATCGACTCGCAGTACATCCATATCGCCGGGATCAAGATCCCGACCATGGCGCTGGCGCTGCTCGGCAACCTGCTCCCGCAGGGGAATTTCGACGAGAGCATGCGGGCGCGGCAGCTCAACGATATGCGGGCCGACCTGCTGCGCGCCGCGGACCGCGCCCAGTCCTTCCAGGATTTCCGTCGCTATGTGCGTGAGCTCAGGGAGCGCAAGCAGGCCGAGCGCGACGCCGAGCAGCGGCGTCAGGCGCAGGATACGACGCGGGTCGTCCCTTAACGGACGACGACCACCCCCTTCATGAAGGGGTGGGGTGTGCAGTGGAAGGAGTATTCCCCGACGCGCTCGAACGTATGGCGCCAGGTCGTGCCCGGCTCGATCGGCCCGGAGTCCCACGAACCGTCGTCGCCCGTGACCGTGTGAACAACCTGATCGCGGTTTGTCCATTCGACGGTCGCCCCAACCGAGGCTTCCAAGCGACCGGGCCTGAACGCCAGCTCCCGCATCTCGACCTTCGTCCCGCTCGCTGTTCCCCCGGACGGCCGCCCTCCGAAGTACCGATTCAGCGTGAACGGAATCGTGAACTCAAACCCGCCGCGCACGCGGTCAATTCCGCGCGACGCGCCTTGCAGCGTTGCGGTGTTCGTGTTCGTCACCTGGAGCGAGAAGGTGTGGGGTGAGTAGGGGATGGCGATCTGCAGCCCCGCGCCCCAGGCCACCTGCTCGTTTGACCGCCGGTCGAGCAGCGTCGCCACGTCGCCCGCGAGGGCGATCCAGCGGTGCAGTCGCAACGTCGCACCGCCACCCACCGCGTAACGCGTCGTGTCGGACGCATACCCTTTCGAGAGCACCCGGCCTACCGCCATGACCCGCAGGGCGCCCATGGTGCGGCTCCCCGTCAGCTCCGCGTCCGCGCTCCGCGCCGCCTGGTTGTAACCCAGCTGCAGGGCCACACCGGAGCGGGCATAACGCGCGAACGCTTCCCACTCATTCGGAAACGCCGGCGCGACGTCGGACGACGTGGCGAAATTGACGCCGACGAGAAGCGGAACCGGCAGCTGATAGGCGAGGAGAAACGTTGGAGAGTTGGTGACCTTCCGGAGCGGCGCGTCGCTGATCCCGAAGCGGTGCACGAAGTTGAACTGCAGTGTGCCGCGCGTGCCGACCCAGCCGCCCGATAGGTTGGGCGGCCGTTCCAGCAGCGACTGACTGAGGGCTACGCCGTGGAGGCCGGTGAGGGCCAGCGCAGCGACGGTGGCGACGGCAACCGCGGACGGACGAGCATGGACCATGCAGCGAGTCTCCTCATGTTAAGGCCGCAGCTTCGAGGCGGCGCAACGCCGCCTCTTTGCCAACGACAGACAGCAGCTCGTTCACCGGCTCAGATACCGTACCCCCAGTCAACGCGATCCGGATCGGCTGAAAGATCTTGCCCGCTGCCACGTTGCGCTGCTCCGCGAGGTTGCGCAACGCTTTCTCGAGACTCTCCGGCGTCCACTCGGCGTTCTTGAGTGCCACGACGCTGGCGGCGAGCGAAGCGTGATACGCCGCGGGATCCTTGGCGATCTCCTTCTGCGCCTTCTCATCGAGCGCGACGAGCTTGGCGTCGAGCCGCACTGCGACTTGCCGCGCTACATCGAGCGTGGTGCGGGAGCGGGTCTTCACGGCGGCGATCGCCCTGAGCACCGCGTCTTTATTGCCGCCGTCTACGCCGAGCATGGCGAGCTGCGGCTGCACGAGGGGATAGAGCTCGTCGGCCGATTTTGCCGAGAGGTATTGGCCATTCATCCACTCGAGCTTCGTCGTGTCGAAGATCGCGGGCTTCTTCTGGATGCCGTCGAACGAGAACAGCTTGATCATCTCGTCGAGCGTCATGATCTCGCGGTCGCCGCCGGGACTCCAGCCAAGCAACGCCAAGAAGTTGCGCATCGCCTCTGGGAGAATTCCCAGGTGCTGGTAGTCACCGACCGCGGTGGCGCCATGGCGCTTCGACAGTTTCTTGCCGTCGGGCCCATGGATCATCGGCACGTGGCCGAACACGGGCAGCGCCACGCCCAGGGCGCGATAGACGGCGATTTGCTTGGGTGTGTTCGAGATGTGGTCGTCGCCGCGCATGACGTGCGTGATCTGCATGTCGATGTCGTCCACGACCACCGCGAAGTTGTAGAGCGGCGAGCGATCCGATCGGAGGATCACAAAGTCCTTAATGTCCTCGCCCTGGAAGCTGATGCGCCCGTGCACGGCGTCGTCCCAGGCGATCTCCCCGGGAGGCACGCGCAAGCGGATCGCGTCCTCCTCCATATAGGCTTTGCCATCGGCCAGTAGCGTGTCGGCGACCTCCTGGTGGCGGGCGACGCGAGCGCCTTGAAAGACGGGCGGCTCGTCCCAGTCGAGGCCGAGCCACTTTAGGCCGTCGAGAATGACCTGGGTGTGCTCGTCGGTGGAGCGGGCTTTGTCGGTGTCTTCGATGCGCAGCAGGAACTTCGCGCCTTCACGGCGGGCGAACAGCCAATTGAAGAGCGCGGTGCGGGCGCCGCCCACGTGGAGATAGCCCGTCGGCGACGGGGCGAAGCGAACGCGTGCAGTCATGGGAACGGAGGAGGGGGGATTCGAACCCCCGATAGGGTTTTAAAGCCCTATAACGGTTTAGCAAACCGCCGCCTTCAGCCACTCGGCCACCCCTCCAACATCGCCGCGCCGGAAGTTACGACCTTCGAGCGGGCGGTGGAAGGCTCATGACGCGCCACTGTCACACGGACGGCGGGCGGCGCGTTCCTTACCCGACTGAACCACTCCAGGAGGAGTAGTCATGCTACGACGTACATATCATGTCACCATCGGTCTGGTCACGGCGGTCGGCGCGCTCGCGCTGAGCGCGTGTAACTCGACCGGCCCGCGCGTGACCCGGCCTGTGAACGTCAAGGTCGCCGCCAGTTCCGCATCCGCCATTGCGGGCGGGGCGGCGGCAGGCCCCATCGAGATCACCGGCCTGCGCCTAGTCGTTGGCCAGACTTCGCTCGGCAGCGGCGACCAGTTTGGTTGCGTCGATTGCCAGGATTCCGGCCCTGAGAACGCGGACGCGCAGGATGCGCCGGTTCTCCTTGTCGTCCCCGTGGACGGGACGCCCGTGTCCGTGAGAACGGAGCGGGTCGGTCCGGGGCAGTACGCGGCCGTCGAAATCGAAGTCGCATCCCCGAACGCGGCGATCCTCGCGGCGAATCCGACCTGGCCCGCCGGAGCGACGATTGAAGTCACCGGCCGCTACAATGGCGTCGCCTTTACCTTGCCGCTCGCCATCGAGGGCGCGTTCCGCGAGACGTTGTCCCCGCCGGTCGATGTGCCCGCCGGTGGGGTTTCCACCATCAGCGTGACGATCACGCTGCCCATCGCCACGTGGTTCACGAGCAACGGCACGGCGCTCGACCCCGCCAACGCCGCGCAGCGGGCTCAGATCGAGGCTAACGCCCGCGTCTCCTTCCAGCCGCTGGAGTCCGAGTCCGAACGCGAGCGGTAGGAGCTTTCATTTTTCCCACCAGCGGAACCGCTGCGGCTCAATCTTGGCGAGTCGCTGCAGGTTGCGCGCGAACCGGCCCACGAACAGCGCCACCATGCCGGCGAGCAGGATCGCGAGCGTCCAGTTCGCGACCACGCCGAGTGACCAGGGCCCGTGCAGCTTCAGGGCAGCGGCCAGGGCGACCATGGTGTTGAGCAGAATCAGGATCAACCGCACTTCGGTCGGCCCGATCCCCCCGTAGGAGATCTTGAACACGCCGAACACGGTGGACTCGAGGTACACGTTGATCGACAGGGCGAGATAGACGACCACGAGCCCGAGCGCCAGGCCGAGATTCACATAGGGCGAGAGCCCGATCCCCACGCCGATCACGGTGGTCGAGAACGCGTCCACGACGTGGTCCAGGTAGTAGCCGTACTTGGGCCGCTGCGTCCCGCGCACCCGCGCCAGGGTGCCATCGAGGCTGTCGCCGAGCCAATTGACCGCGAGCATCAGGCTCGCCACCCATAGCCAGGCCGGGTTGTAGTGCGAGAGCGCGTAGGCAGTGCCGGCGCCTGCCGCGCCCACCATCCCCAGCGCGGTCAGGTGATTTGAGCGGATCAGGCGCGGCGCACGGGCCGCGAGGGCGTGCAGCACGCGTCGCTCGGGCCCGGCGAGCAGGAATTGCATCTCACGTGTCCCGGTCATCGCGGTCCTCCCATCGTGGTCTAGACGACACGCGCAGCGACGGAGGGCACAGGATTCGAACCTGTAAGGGCTTGCGCCCGCCGGTTTTCAAGACCGGTGCCTTAGCCATTCG
>Ga0209220_1000199_pt1 | contig 25508 bp, 23 predicted proteins | sample BlaSpr_A8_OM3_M3_FD_187984 | JGI IMG/M metagenome (GOLD analysis project Ga0209220, IMG submission 187984) | Forest soil microbial communities from Thunder Bay, Ontario, Canada - Black Spruce, Ontario site 2_A8_OM3_M3 (SPAdes) (version 2) | ecosystem: Environmental > Terrestrial > Soil > Boreal... | reverse complement strand
GGCGCTGCTCAAGGCGGGGGCCCTGCAGAGCGCGATTTTCAACAGCGCCAACTTCTCGAGCATCGCCACCGACGCGAAGGGGGTCATTCAGATCTTCAATGTCGGCGCCGAGCGCATGCTGGGCTACGCGGCCGCCGACGTGATGAACAAGATCACCCCCGCCGACATTTCCGACCCGCAGGAAGTGATCGCGCGCGCCAAGGCGCTAAGCGTCGAGCTCGGAACCCCGATTACGCCAGGCTTCGAGGCATTGGTGTTCAAGGCCTCGCGCGGCATCGAGGACATCTACGAGCTGACCTACTTCCGCAAGGATGGCAGCCGCTTCCCGGCGGTGGTGTCCGTCACGGCGCTGCGCGACGCTCAAAACGCAATTATCGGCTACCTGTTGATCGGCACCGATAACACCGCGCGCAAGCTGGTCGAAGCCGAGCAGAAGAAGCTCGATCAGCGCCTGCGCGACCAGCAGTTCTACACACGCTCGCTGATCGAATCCAACATCGACGCGCTGATGATGGCCGACCCCTCCGGCATCATCACGGACGTCAACAAGCAGATGGAGGCACTCACCGGCTGCACGCGTGACGAGCTGATCGGCGCGCCGTTCAAGAGCTACTTTACTGATCCGGAGCGGGCCGAAGCGGCGATCAAGCTCGTGCTGAGCGAAAAGAAGGTCACCGACTACGAGCTGACGGCGTGCGCCCGCGACGGGAAGCATACGGTGGTGTCCTACAACGCGACCACCTTTTACGACCGGGGCCGCACGCTGCAGGGCGTGTTCGCCGCTGCGCGCGACGTCACGGAGCGCAAGCGGGTGGAGGCGGAACTGCAGCAGGCCAAGGCCATGGCCGAGACCGCGAGCCAGACCAAGTCGGATTTTCTGGCGAGCATGAGTCATGAAATCCGAACGCCGATGAATGCGATCATCGGCATCGCGGACCTGCTCGCGAAGACCCCTCTCTCCCCGGAGCAAAACAAGTATGTGCAGATCTTTCGCCGCGCCGGCGACAACCTGCTGAATCTCATCAACGACATCCTCGATCTCTCCAAAGTCGAAGCCTCGCAGCTCGAGCTGGAACGGACCGGGTTCTCGTTGAACGATCTGCTGGAGAAAGTGAGGGAGATGGTGGCGGTCCGGGCCCAGGAAAAAGGTCTGGCCCTGGTGTGCGAGATCGCTCCGAAAGTGCCCAGCGACCTGGTCGGCGACCCGACACGGCTGCGGCAGGTGCTGCTTAATTTACTTGGCAACGCGATCAAGTTCACGGAATCCGGCGAAGTGGCCCTACGAGTCACGCCGGATGCGGACTCCTCCGTTCCGGGCGCATTGCGGTTCACGATCTCGGACACCGGCATCGGCATTCCGGGCGAGAAATTGGGCGCGGTGTTTGAGCGATTCACGCAAGCCGACTCGTCCACCACTCGCAGGTACGGGGGCTCGGGGCTGGGGCTCACGATTTCGAAGCGCCTGGTGGAATTGATGGGCGGGCGCATCTGGGTCGAAAGCGCAGTCGGGAAGGGCAGCGTGTTTTCTTTCGCCGTGCCGCTCGAGATCTGGGCGGGGGCCACGCGGCGGGCGGCCGTGTCGGTCGGCACGGGTCCCGAGCGGCCGCTGCCGGCGCTGCATATTCTTCTGGTGGAGGACTCCCCCGACAACCGCACGATCACGGTGGCCTACCTGCAGGACACGCCGTACCGGGTCGAAATCGCCGAAAACGGGGCCGTCGCCTATGAAAAGTTTACAGCCGGACACTATGACCTTGTCCTGATGGACCGGCAAATGCCGGTCATGGATGGCTTGAGCGCGACGCGGGCGATTAGAGAGTGGGAACGGGCGAACCACCGGCCGCCCACGCCGATCATCGCACTGACGGCCTCTGCCTTGAAGGGGGATCAAGAAAAGTGTGTGGCGGCGGGGTGCACGGCGTATTTGACGAAACCAATCAAACAAGAGGTGCTGCTGCAAGCGATCAAGGAGCATTCCATGGTCGCGCCTGCGTCATCGAAAGAGGAGAGCAGCCGGAAGGACACGATCCTTGTGCGTGCGAATCCTAAATTCGCAGACCTGATCCCCGGGTTTCTGCAGAACCGCAGGCAGGATGTCATCGCGATGCTGGACGCCTTGGATCGGGGTGACTTTGAGACCGTGGAGAGTCTGGGGCACGACATCAAGGGCGCCGGGGGCAGCTGGGGATTCCAGGGCATCACTGACATCGGCGCCGCCCTTGAGCAGGCGGCCGAGAGCGCCGACACCGACGCGTCGCGCAAGTGGGTGGGCGAATTGTCCAGGTACCTGGATCGTGTCGAGATCGTCTCCGACTAGCCCGTCAGACGATTGCAGGAGCTGGGTTCTGGCGAGGCAGGCGCGGACGCGTGCGGTGAGCTGCGGGATCGAAAACGACTCGAAGGCGTAGGTCAGCTACTTTAGACTGGGACGGCTCGTTGGCAGACGCGCGAGCAAGACACCGATGATCGCGCCAACGCCATCAACGAATGCATCACCAAGCTCGTAGGTGTGGGCATGGCCAACTATTTCAATTGCCTCATGCACGATGCCGAAGGCGATGACGACCGGTGCAACAATAAATGGGGAAACCGACGGCAGGCCAAATGTCCACGCAAAGGCGAGAATCGCGAACGAAACAAAGTGTGCAAACCAATGAGCTTCGATCGTAACAATCCGCCCTGCCGACGGCACAACGCTGGCCCCGAGAAGGGCAATCGTCAATGCAATGGCGCAGGCAAGAGAGACGCGTCGCAGATTTTGTCTCACTTAGTTCTCCTTAGACGGGATGACCTGGAATTACGCGCATTTCGATTGGACTTGACAAATGATTGTACAGACGCGTGCTGCGAGTTCGCGCGAGCCGCGTCCCCGACATTGCCTGAAGCCGCCCGCAAGCACGGTGGCCGACCCCGGCGCGCGCCTGCGCTTGCCTGAATGCGCTCATCGGGCGCAGGATTTGCCATGGCTGAATCCAGGCGAGGCGTCGCACGCCGTCCTGGCGCATCCGGACAGGACGAGGGCGGCGGGGTGGTTTCCGTCAAGTAATTAGGAAATGCTCAATAGGCGAATGAATCGCGTCTTCAAGATCGCGCGCCGGTTCCAGATCCGGCATCGTTTGGTTCTGACAGCGGTCTGCATCCTGGTCGTCGGATCCATCGTACGCCCCGCCTTCTCTCAGGAAGATGCGCGCCGAGTAATGCTTGGCGGTTCCGTTTCCCACGACTCCAACCTGTTTCGGGTCCCGGGCCTGTTGGGCAATCCGCAGTCCGAGACCATCACTACCGGCTATGTGGGGCTGCGCATCGACAAGCCGTACGCGCAACAGCGTTTCTTTCTCGATGCCACCGCAACCGCTTACCGCTACCACAAGTTCAGCTATCTGGATTTCAATGGGCTCGATTATCGGGCCGCGTGGTACTGGCACTTGACTCCGCGTGTGACTGGCACGCTCAGCGCTGACCGCACGCAGGCGACCACCCAGTTCCAGGATACGCTTGGCCGACAATCCAACGTCACGACCAACGAGAACTACATATTCAGCATGGATGGATGGCTCTTCGGCGGCTGGCACGTGCTCCTGGGCGCGTCACAGTCCAAATATACGAGCGAACAAGCGGCGCTCCAGACTCAACCCCCCTATCGTGAAATCAGGAGTGAGTTTGGGGTCAGGTATTTGTTTCAGTCGGGCAGTGAAATTGCCGCCATTAGGCGTCGGTCTGAGGGCGCACAGGGCACCCAGTTGATCAACAATGTCATCGTCGTCAGCACCGAAAACTACCACGAAGACCAGAGCGAACTCAGGGGAACCTGGAACCTGACCCCGAAATCGGTTCTAGATGGCCGCCTGACGTATCTCGATCGGCGCTACGAACACAACCCACAGCGTGATTTCTATGGCACCGCCGGCCATTTCGTCTACACATGGCTTCCAACAGGCAAACTGAGCCTGCGTCTCGCCGCCACGCGCAGCATAGTGCCCTGGCAGGGCAGCGCCTCGTCCAATCGCAGGGTGAGCAACGCGCTGTCGATCGCGCCGTCCTGGCAAGCAACCGCCAAGACGGGTGTGTACATGTCCCTCCAGCGTACGTATGACGACTATCCCAGCACCGGTACGGAACGTAAGGACACGACACGCTTGGCGGTGCTAGGCCTGAATTGGCTCCCGCTGCGTAACCTGTCCATCGGCGCCAGCGTTCAGCGCCCGCAGCGTTCTTCCAACGACCCTCTGGTCGAATACGACGCCACCGTCGCGCGCCTGAGCGCCTCGTTAATGTTCTGACGGCCACGCGAAGCCCCCTCCATCCCATGCAAAGCCTCCCAATGGCGAACACCTTACCCGTGGTTTAGAATGATCGGCCCAATCGAACACGTAAAGAACATGCGGATCCCTCCTTCCCGTGGGCTGATTCCCCTGCTACTTGTCGTCGCCATCACCTCAGGATGCGGGAAGAAGGAGGAAACGGCAGAAAAGGCCAAGGCAGCCACTCAGGTAGCGGCCAAGGTCAATGCCGAAGAGATCACGGTGCACCAGGTCAACAACATCCTGGCCCGGAACCCGAACGTCAAGCCCGAGGCCGCGGTCGATGCCAGGCGCGAGATTCTCGACCGGCTCATCGACCAGCAGCTCGCCAAACAGGAGGCGATCCAGACCAAACTCGACCGCTCGCCCAACGTCATGCAGGCCATTGAGGCCGCCCGCAGCGAAATACTGGCTCGCGCCTACCTCGAAAAAATCGTCTCGGCCCAGACCAAGCCGTCGGAAGCGGAAATCAAGCAGTACTACACGGAGCACCCCGAGCTGTTCGCCCAGCGGCGCATTTTCAGTATCGAGGAAATCCTGGTTCAGCAGAAGGCAGGCCTCACCGCCGGGTTGCGGGAGCAGGTCGCGAAAGCCCGTTCCCTCCAGGACGTCGCCGGCTGGCTCAAATCCCAGGACGTCAAGTTCGCCGTGAACCGCGGGGTACGCGCCTCGGAGCAGATCCCGCTGGAGATACTGCCCAAGTTGCAGGAGATGAAGGATGGCTCCATCCAGATGTTCGGCTCGGGTGACGACCCCTTTCAGGTAATTCGGGTCGTGGCAAACAAACCTGCGCCGGTTGACGAAGCAACCGCTACCCCTCCCATACAGCAGTTTCTCTTCAACCGGCGCTCCAACGAGGAGCTAGCGAAAGAAATGAAACGGCTCAAGGACAAGGCCGAAATCGCCTACGTCGGTGAGTTCGCCGACGGCGTGGCCGCGGCCAAAGCAAAGGCCAAGGCGGAAGCTGCGGCCAAGGCGAAAACCGAGGCCCAGGAGACCCCATCCAAGCCGGCGCAACTACCGCAGGAAACTATTGACAAAGGTGTCCGCGGGCTCAGGTGAATGCGTCGCTGGGCGACGTAATACCTGAGCGGCGCGATGAGATGGAGGTCGCTCTTCGCGCGCGTCATCGCCACGGGCGACATTCAGCAGGTACACCGCGCCCATCCTGACCCTGGCTGACGCCCAGCTCGCCTACGGTGAGCTGCCGCTCCTCGATCGCGCCTCCTTCGCCATGGACGCGGGCGAGCGCGTCGGCCTCATCGGCCGCAACGGCACCGGCAAGTCCTCGCTCCTCGGCGTGATCGCCGGCGCGGTGACGCTCGACGACGGCGAGCTGCGGAAAGCGGACGGCCTGCGCGTAGTGCGAGTCGAGCAGGAGCCACAGCTGCCGTCTGTACTTACCCTGGGGGAAATCGCGGTCCCGCACAGACACAAGTTCAACGAGTTTCTCCACCGCTTCGGCCTCGAGCCCGAGAGCTCACTCGCGGCGATGTCGGGCGGGGAGAAAAAGCGCGCGGCGCTTGCCTACGCCTTCGCGCTCGAGCCCGGCCTGCTGCTGCTCGACGAGCCGACCAACCACCTCGACATCGACGGCATCCTTCAACTTGAAAATTCGCTGCTGAAGCAGCCCGCCGCCATCGTCGTGACCCACGACCGCGCCTTCCTCGACCGTGTTGCGACGCGCATCCTCGAGCTCGATCGCGGCTCGCTGTTTTCGTTTCCAGGAAATTATTCCCGTTACGAAACCCTGAAAGCGGGTCAGCTCGCCGCCGAGGCGGTCGCCGAGCGCAAGTTCGACACGTTCTGGGCGCAGGAGGAAGCCTGGATCCGCAAAGGCATCGAGGCGCGGCGCACGCGCAATGAAGGCCGCGTGCGGCGCCTCGAGCGCCTGCGCGAGGAGCGCAACGCGCGCCGTGCGCGCATCGGCAACGTGAAGCTCACCATCGGTGAAGGCCTGCGCTCGGGCAAGCTGGTTTGTGAATTGACTCAAGTAACAAAAAATTTTGGCGGGCGAGCAATCGTCAAGGACCTCGACCTCCTCGTCAGCCGCGGCGACCGCCTCGGCCTGATCGGGCCCAACGGAGCGGGAAAGACCACGCTCCTGAGGCTGATCCTCGGCACGCTCGCGCCCGACGCGGGCAAAGTGCGCCTCGGTACCAACGTCCAGCCCGCCTACTTCGACCAGATGCGTGAAGCGCTCGACCCGGAGAAAACCGTCGCCGAGACCATCAGCCCGGGATCGGAATGGGTCGAGCTGCCGGGCGGCCGGAAGCACGTCATGAGCTACCTCTCGGATTTCCTCTTTTCCCCACGCCGCGCGAGCTCGCCGGTGCGCATGCTCTCGGGCGGCGAGCGCAACCGCCTGCTCCTTGCGCGGCTCTTCGCGAGGCCGGCGAACGTGCTAGTACTAGATGAGCCGACCAACGACCTCGACATCGAGTCGCTCGAGCTCCTGGAGGCGGCGCTGCAGGACTACGCCGGCACGCTCCTCCTCGTGAGCCACGACCGCGCCTTCCTCGACAACATCGTCACCTCGACCCTCGTCGCCGAAGGCGGCGGCCTGTGGCGCGAATACGCCGGCGGCTACAGCGACTGGCTGCGTCAACGGCCTTTGCAACAAGATCGGGCATTCGCGAAGAAGAATTCTCCCGGCCGGGAACGCGTCCGCACAAAACTTTCCTACAAGGAAACCCGCGAGCTGGAAGCGCTTCCCGGCGAGATCGAAGCGCTCGAGGCCGAGCAGCACGCGCTCAGCGCGCGCATGAGCTCGGAGGACTACTATCGCCAGCCGCCCGAGACGCTGCGTGAGGACCAGCGCCGCAGCGCCGAGATCGAGACCTTGCTCATGGAGAAGCTCGAGCGCTGGCACGCGCTTGAGACGCCAGGACGTCCGCCACGCACGCCGTGAGGCGCTTCGCGTAGTCGAGGTGCAGGAACTCGTTCGGCCCGTGCGCGTTCGAGTGCGGCCCGAGCACGCCGGTGATGAGGAACTGCGCCTGCGGGAATTTCGCGCCCAGCATCGCCATGAAGGGGATCGTGCCGCCCTCTCCCATCCACATCGCGCCTTTGCCAAAGTGCGCTTTGGAACTCTCATCCAACACCTCCTCGAGCCAAGGCGCGATTTTCGGCGCATGCCAGCCGGTCGCCGCCTGGCCGTATTCGAAGCGAACTTTCGCGCCATACGGCGGCTCGGCCTCGAGCATCGCCTTGAGCTGCCGCGCCGCGCTCTCCGCCTTCACCGTGGGCGGCAGCCGCAGCGACAGGACGAACGCCGTCTTCGGCCGCAGCACGTTGCCCGCGCTGGCCGGCGGCGGCAGGCCGTCGGCGCCGGTCACCGAGAGCGCCGGGCGCCAGGTGCGGTTGAGCACGAGGTCGGCGAGATGAGTGTACATCGGCTTCATTCCGGGCACGAACGGAAACTTGCGCCAGATCTCCTCGCCGAGCACTTGCGCAGCCGCCTTGGCCTGCGCGCTGCGCTCGGGCGGAATCGGCGCGTGAAACGCGGCGTGCCGAACGATGCCGGTTTGCGCGTCGTCGATGCGCTCGAGCAGCGCGCGCGCTATGCGGAAGCTCGAGGGCACCACGCCGCTCGCGTCGCCCGAGTGCACGCCCTCGGTCAGCACCTCGACGGTGAGCACGCCGTTCACCAGCCCGCGCAGCGACGTCGTGCCCCAGAGCTGCTCGTAGTTGCCGCAGCCCGAATCGAGCCCGACGACGAACGCCGGCGTGCCGATCCTCGGCGCTAGAAATTCGAGGTACGCCGGCAGGTCGAAGCTGCCGCTCTCCTCGCAGCACTCGATCAGCACGACGATGCGCGCGTGCGGGCGCTTTTCCTCCTGCAAGGATCTGATAGCGGACAAGGCGCAGAAGACGGCGTATCCGTCGTCCGCGCCGCCGCGGCCGTAGAGCTTGCCGCCCTCGATCGCCGGCGTCCACGGCCCGAGCCCGGTGCGCCAGCCGGTCATCTCCGGCTGCTTGTCCAGGTGGCCGTAGACGAGCACTGTGTCTTTCGCTTTGCCCTCGATCTCGATGAAGAGAACTGGAGTACGACCGGCAAGCCTTATGACCTCGAGCTTCATCCCCGGCACCGCGTGCTTGCGGCACCAGGCGGCCGCCAGCTCGACCGCGGCGTCGATATGGCCGTGCGCCTGCCATTGCCTGTCGAAATGCGGCGATTTGGCGGGAATGCGGATGTATTCGACGAGCGCGGGAACAACTGCGTCGTCCCAGAATTCGGCAATGCGGTTCACGGTAAGCTGTGCGGATGAAAGAGCGGGTATTCCTCAACTATACACAGCAAGAGCTCGACGACGCCTACGACCAGTCGGTGTATGCGCCGAACCGGGAGCAGCTCCTCGCGCGCCTCGCGACCAACAGCGAGCTCGTTCGCAAGCGCCTGGGCCCGCCGCTGCGCTTCGGCTACGGCCCGACGGAAATCGAGAAACTGGATGTCTACGCGACCCAAACCCGTAACGCGCCGATCAACGTCTTCATCCACGGCGGCGCGTGGCGCACCGGGCTGGCGAAAAACTACGCCTATGCCGCAGAGATGTTCGTGCAGGCCGGCGCGCACTACGTGGCGCTCGACTTCGTGAATGTCGAGCAGGCCGGCGGAAGCCTGTTCCCGATGGCTCACCAGGTGCGGCGCGCGGTGGCCTGGGTGTATCGCAACGCGGCGCGATTCGGCGCCAACCCCGACCGTATCTACGTTTCAGGCACTTCCTCGGGCGCGCACCTCGGCGGCTGCGCCGCAACCACCGATTGGCTCAAGGAGTTCGATCTGCCCGCGGACACCGTGAAGGGCTACACGCTTTGCAGCGGCATGTACGACCTGCGCGGCCCGCGCCTTTCCAAGCGCAACGCCTACGTAAACTTCACCGACGAGATGGAAGCCGCGCTCTCGCCGCAGCGCCATCTCGAGCGCATCCACGCGCCGATCGTGCTGGTCTGCGGCTCGCTCGAGACGCCCGACTTCCAGCGCCAGTCGCGCGACTTCGCCGACGCGCTGCGCAAGGCCGGCAAGCCCGTGCAGCTCGTCTTCGCCGAGGGCTACAACCACTTCGAGATCGCCGAGACGCTCTCGAATCCCTTCGGTCCGCTCGGCCGCGCGGTGCTCGAGCAAATGAAACTCTAAAAATCGGGGTCAGAGCCCGATTTTCCCCGGCTGGGCTCTGACCCCGATTTTGATTTTGGCCTACCGCGCCAGCGGGTCCGGACGAAGCTGGAACTTGACGACCTTGTGGCGCATTTCCTTACCGCCTTCGTTGTGGAAGAGCGTGCGCGTGCCCGAGGTGGTCCAGATGCCGCGGCCTTTCCAGCCGGCCTTCTCGTCGTCGATACGCCCGTCGACGTTCTTCGGGAAGAATCCCGACGGGTACGGCATGCGCAAGGTGACGAACTTCCCGTCGACCAGTACCATGATCGAATCGCTCAGGTTGCCCATGGCGATCGGCACGTTCTTGCCAAGGCCGAGGATGCCGTACCAGTCGATCCAGGTGTAGTAGCTCGCCTCGGCGCTGCCCGGCTCCTTCACGTCGCGCAGCTGCGGCCCGGGGAATTGATACAGCGTCCAGCCCTCGGGGCAGTGCTTGCCGGTCGCGCTCGGCCCATTCAGCACCTTGCACTTGCGCCGGTCGAACTGGCCGAGATGGCCGCTCGCGAGCGACACCCAGTACACGCCGTCAGAATCGACGTCGCCGCCGCGCGGCCCGAAGCCGGGAAGCGGCGGCTCGTAGACTTCCGTCAACGCGGTGTGGGTCGGATCCGCTCCCGGCACGACGCGGATCACCGCGCCGGGATAGCCGGTCGCCGTGCCCCAGATCGTGCCGTCGGCCGGGCTCACTGCGATCGCATAGAGCGCGAACGAGACACGCTTGTCCTTCGCGGGATCGACCGGCTGGTCGGGCTCGACCCACTCGTCGCGCTTGCCGTTGCCGTTGGTGTCGATGACGAGCGGCGCCCAGCCCTGCGACTTCTGCTCGTCTCCCGTCTCCTCGTACAGGCGGCGGTTGAACCAGCCGACCACGCCCGGGCCGACGACGCCGGCCGAGAGCCACAGCGTGTTGTCCTTGTCGAAGTTGAGGTGGTGCGTCGGAAAGCAGAGGCTGATCAGCGTGAACTTGTTCGACGCCGGCTCGTAGATCGAGAGATGGCGGTTCGCTTCGCCGCCGAGCGGGAACACCTTCGCCGAGGGGTGCTCCGGGCCTTTGCACCAGTCCGGATTCTTGTTGGGACGTACGCGCGAGGTGAACCACACGCGCCCCTTCTCGTCCATCATCGGGTTGTGGTTGAGGGTGCGGCCGTCCCAGATCGGCTTCGGTCCCCACCAGGCCGACGGCCCGAACGGGTTGTCCTTCGACGAAGGCGTCTCCGGATCGCGCACCGGATGGAACACCTCGCTCGCCGTATTCGTCTTCGGGTCTAGAACTGGCACGTAGTCCGTGCTGTCCTCGGGCGAGCCGTAGATCTCGCCGTTCGGATTGAGGCGCGGATTGCGCCGGTCGGTCGAGACCGCATCGTGCAGATAGGCGGTCGGCTGGCTCCAGTCCCACAGCGTGACCACCACGTTCCTCTCGACGCCTTTCGGCCGCTCCGGCTGTGCGAACGGCAACTCGCCCGCGGCGATGCGGTCGGTCCAATCGGCGAAGAGCTTCAGCGCGCGCTCGCCGTCGAGCCGGTTGATGTCGCGCGCCATGAGCGCCATCGCGCTGCCTGACTTGAGGCGCTCGCGCCACGCCTCTACGGAATTGCCTTTTTCCTTGAAAATTGCCGGTACGGTCCGCATGCCCGGCGTGCCGAGCGCGTGGCAGGACTGGCAGGCGCCGCTCTTGATGGTGTTGAGCCACTGGCCCTGGCTCGCCACCGGCCCGAGCGGAAACTCGCCCGCCTCCGGCACGCGCAGCAGCGAGAACCAGTACATCGCCGGGTAATACTCCGCCGCCTCTTTCGGCGAAGGCGCCGCGACCGCCGTAAGATACACGAGCCTGCCCGGCGTCGCCCTCACTTTCGGCGAGTCGACCAGCCCGTAGCCGCGCACCCACAGGCTGTAATTCGCTTTCGGCAGACCGGGGATCACGTAGCGGCCTTTGTCGTCGGTGACGACGATCTTCGCGAACTTGGTCGGCAGATCGGTCGTCTCGGCAATCACCCAGACGCCCGCCTCGGGACCCTTGGCGCCCGAGACCACGCCACCGATATCAGTGCGGCCGATGCCGACCGGCGGGCTCAGCTTGACCGCGTCCTTGGATTTCTTCTGTTGCGCCTGCAAATCGCCCGCCGCGCTCGCCGCGAGCAGGGCGATGCCGACCAGCGATGCAAGGGTTTTCATTGCCTCCTCCTCCCAGAGGTTCTATGCGTCCATCGTAACGCAACGGGGCTTGAGGCAAAACCGGAAGAACGTCACTGCACTAAAGCGCGGGAAAGCCGATCATCCGAGCAAGCGCACCGACCAAGGGGGGTCATCGATGGAATTCTTCATCTTCTGGCTGGGGTTTTCGGTCGTCGTGGGTATAGGGGCTGCAGGCCGGGGGCGTCACGGCGCCGGCTGGTTCCTGCTTTCGATGGTGATCAGTCCCCTGCTCGCCTTTTTCCTCTTGATGATGCTGCCGTCGCGCTCGAAGTCGGCAGGCGCGCCGGAGACGCAGGAGCTCCGCAAATGCCCCGAGTGCGCCGAGCTGATCCTGCGCGAGGCGAAGAAGTGCAAGCATTGCGGCTCGGTAGTCGAGCCCCTTGCGGCGGTGAGAGAACCCGCGAGCGTGACCTACGATGTCGGGAAGGCCGTCGGCCGCGCTCTCGGCCGCGAGTAGCTCAGGGCTCGGGACGCTCCTCGTCCACGACGTCGAGCAGACGCTCCAGCTCCGGCAGCGAAGGGGCCGCCTTGCCGGCCAGCCAATCCTCGATCTTGCGCTCCGTAAAGCCGGAGCGTGTTGCGAGGAGCGGCATATTGAAGGCGCACGCACCGAGCGCGTGTTCGAGGATCCAGCGATTGATCTTGGGGGTCGACATTTCGCTGCTATCGGTCAAGCAGCCATTTGAGGGACCATAGCGCGGCGAGGCCGATCAGAATCGCTGCTGCCAGAATCCAATGCTTGAGGATGAGTCGAGGCCTTCCCGGCTCGCTGGCCCCTGCGCGCCAATCCTCCTCGCTCTGACGCTGCTCAGAGCGCAGCGAGGGCGGTTTGGTCGCCAGGCGTTAAGTCCTCACTTCTTCTTGTTCTTTGGGTCGTCCTTGGGATTCACGAAGTTGAAGACTTGCGGTCCGGTCCCGTTCGCCTGGAACACCATGACGCCTTTCGCCGCCTCGTAATGAGGAACATTGGCGCCTATGACGAAGAAGCTGCCCGCGGGGTATTGCTTCATCTTCTTCTGGTCGAACTTCTCGCCTTCGCCATAAAGCAGCGTGCCGGAAATCACCGTGACCTGGACATCCGCAGGGTGCGAGTGCGGCATCGCCTTCATAGTCGGCTGATACCGCACACGCAAGATGAAGGGCCCCGGCTTGCGGGGGTCTCCCATCACCACGGCGATTTCCGAGCCGGTCGCCGGGTTGCGTGTCCACTTCAACTGGTCCGGGGTGACGCTGATCGCTTGCGCACGGGCGAGCGAAATGGTGGCGAGACCCGCGATAACTATCGAGAGCAGTGCTGCCGTTTTCATTGGAGCGTTCCTCCCCCCAGGAAGATGCGAGCCGGCTTGCAATGTCAGTCTGTTCTTATTCGCTTTGGTGTGTCAAGGCGGTCCGAAAGACTTTGCCGGAACGCTTGCGGCGTCGCGATGCGAAACGGCACCGGGCGCGTGCGGCGCCGGGCGAGCTGCAATAGCGCGCGATCCTTGGTGATGAGAAAGTCCGCGCCGGCGGCGAGCGCGGCTTCGAGGAACTTCTGGTCGTCCGGGTCGCTGCAGCGTGGCAATCCCGCGCGGCCGGTCTGCGGCAGCGTCACCTCGATGCGATGAGAGAGACGCCGGCACTGCGCGAGGACGTCCTTCTGTTTGTTCGCGTCGAGCGTCTGCCTGCCGAGCCGATACGCGAGCACGCGTTCCAGCTCGGCCTCGCACACTGCGTCGATGAAGATCTCCGCGCGCTTCAGGCCGTGCGCGTTGCGGATGGGCGCGACGCCCGGATCGTCGAACACCAGCCAGTCGAGCCAGACCTGGGTGTCGAGGACCAGGCGGACCTTACGCAAGCACCACCAGCTCCGGCGCGTTTCCCTTCTCCATGAACACGATCGCGTTCTGCCCGAAGATGCGCCCCAGCGCCTCGGCGTTGGCGCGATAGATGCCCACTACCAGGACGCTCGGCTCGGCGGCGCGCTTCTTCTCCGGGTCGCGCCCCTCGCCCGCGTAGCGCGGATAGCCGGCGGTATCCAGCAAGTCGTCGAGCGTGCCGCCGGCGTTCTTGTTCTCCGCGGCGCTTCTTGGCTCGCTGCGCGGGTTGGCCGCGGTGATGAAGGCCGCCGTGGTCGCGCCTTCTCTTTCCAGCAGCTCATCGAGCCGGGAACTGCGCTCGCCGATGCGCAACAGGAACTCGGGTTCGGCGAACACGACATAGTCCGCATTCTCATACGCGTCGATCAGCTTGGGAGTAAGTGGCATATGTCCTAGCGTTTGTGATGCACCGGCTCGACGTAGTACACCGGCGTCGGGATGCCTTGCAAGCGCGCCTTGAGCTGCAGGGCGAGGTAGAGCGAGTAATGGCGCGCTTGCATGAGGTTTCCGCCATGGAACCACAATCCGGCCTGCTGCGTCGGTTTCCACATATTGCGCAGCTCTCCCACCCAAGGCCCGGGATCGTAGCGTGTACCCGAGCCGAGCCCCCAGCATTTGCCCACCTTGTCGGCGACCTCCGGCGAGATGAGCTTCGCCGCCCACTCGTTCATCGAGCCGTAGCCGGTCGCATACACGATCAGATCGGCGGGCAGTTCCGTGCCGTCGCTCAGGCTCACCGAGCGCTCGTTGATGCGCTCGATGCCAACCTTGCTCTTCAGCTTGATGCGGCCGTCGATGATCATTTGGGACGCGCCGACGTCGATGTAATACCCGGCGCCGCGCCGGAGGTAAGTCGAGTGGATGCCTGAGCCGTCCTCGCCCAGGTTGAAAAGGAACCCCGCCTTCTCCAGTCCCTCGTAGAGCTTCGCGTCGCGCTTCCGAATGGTTTCGTAGACCGGCTTCTGCTGGTCGGGCAGCACCTTGAAAGGCACCGAGGCGACGGTCAGGTCCGCGATCTCGGTGGTGATGCCGGCTTCCAGCGCCGCCTGCGAGTAGAGCTTGCCCCACGCGTGCTCCATCAGCGCGTCGGAAGTGACGACGACGCTGGGCGAGCGCTGGATCATGGTGACGCTCTCGGCGCCGTGCTCCCACAGGTCGGCGGCGATGTCGTGCGCCGAGTTGTTGGCGCCGAGCACCACGCAGTGCTTGCCGCGCCAGTTTTCGCCGCCGTCGTGCTGGCTCGAATGGCAGAGCCTGCCTTCAAACGACGCAGATCCAGGGATGTCGGGCATGTTCGGAAAGCCCGACATCCCGGTGGCGAGCACCAGGTGCCTGGGCCAGAGCTTGATCAAATCCCCGCCGTGGTTGAGGGTCACCTCCCACTGGCCGGCCTTCTCGTCGTAGCGCGCGCCGGTGCACAGCGTAGAGTTCCAGTAGTTGATCTCCATCACCCTCGCGTACATCTCCAGCCAGTCGCCGATCTTGTCTTTCGGCGAGAACACCGGCCAGTGGTCGGGGAAAGGCAGGTACGGCAGGTGGTCGTACCAGACCGGGTCGTGCAGCACGAGCGAGCGGTAGCGCTTGCGCCAGGAGTCGCCGGCGCGCTCGTTCTTCTCGATCACGATGGTGGGCACGCCCAGGCGCTTCAGCCGCGCGGCGAGCGCGATCCCGCCCTGGCCGCCGCCGACGATCACGCAGTAGGGCTGGCGCGTGACGCCGAGCTCCGCCTCCTCCTGCTCCCTGCGCTCGAGCCAGCTCTTGCGGTCCTTGTGGACGCCCTGCTCGACCCCCGCCTCGCGGGTGCGCCCTTCCTTCTCCTCGAAGCCCTTCAGCTCCTGCAGCGTGGTGAAAAGCGTCCAGCATTTCCCGCCCTTCAGCCGCAGGTGCCCGATGCCGCGCCCGACGCCCGTCTCGAAGGTCAGCCAGGCCTCGGTGACGCCATCGTTGAGGGTCGGGTTGCCTGCCAGCGTCCAGTGCGAGGGCTTGGTCGCGGCCAGCGTCGCGGCGAGCATCGCCTTGATCTCGTCGCGCCCTTCGAAAGTCTTGATGTTCCAGGTGAAAGCCACCAGGTCGCGCCAGTAGCTGTCCTTGTCGAAGAAGTTCGCCGCCGCATTGATGTCGTTGCGTGCGAGCGCGGCGCCGAATGTTTCCAGCCAGCGGGAGACCGGACCCGGTTCCATTACCCGTGAGATTACGAGAAAACCGTCGCCCTTTCAGCAGTTACCATGCATTGGAATGAACGAGTTTCGCCGCACCATCTCCCGCGAGGACGTCAACGACCTGCCGATCCGGCGCTACGAGGGCGAAGTGTGCCTCATCGAGTCGGCCGAGGACCTCGAGCGGGCCATGGCGGACATCCGTCAGGAAAGCGTGGTCGGCCTCGATACCGAGACGCGGCCGGCTTTCCGGAAAGGCGAGAGCCACCTGCCCTGCCTGGTGCAGGTCGCCACGGCGCGCGCGGTGTACCTGTTCCCGTTGCAGCGCATGGACTTTTCCCGGCCGCTCGCCGAGCTGCTCGCCGACCCGCGCATCGTCAAGGCCGGAGTGTCGCTGGCGCACGATCTTCGTCAGCTCAAGCTCGTGTTCCCGTTCGAGCAAGCCTCCGTGGTCGACCTCGGCGTCGCGGCGCGCCGCGGCGGCGTCGGCCAGAGCGGCGTGCGCAACCTCGCCGCCAATTTTCTCGGCTTCCGCATCCCCAAGGGCAACCGCACCTCCAACTGGGCCGCGCGGCGCCTGTCGCCTGCGCAGATCACCTACGCCGCGACGGACGCCTGGGCGTGCCGCGAGCTGTTCCTGCGCTTCAAGGAACTGGGACTGCTGGACTAAAACCGCGTACTCACCCCGATAACCAACGACCGCTCGGCTACCAACTGAGCGCCATTGACGAATTGGTAAAGCGGCAGCTGAAAAAACGCGTAGGCTTGCATGCTCTTCGTGACGGCGTAGCTAACGCCGGGACTCAGCCACAGCGACCTACCCCCCGAGTCCTCGGGTTCAGCTTGGGCACCACTGTCGCGGCCCCTGATAAGGGCATTCGCCTGAACTAGCAAGGCCACCTTTTCGCCGGCCTCATACCGGACACCGGCGTCTAAATTAATTCGTTGGCCAGGGCGATAGTCTTCCCGCGCGTTCAGGGGAACCTGAATCAGTCCCTGGGCGAACCAGGAAAAATCCTTCAACGGCAACGCCTGCCGCCAAAAAGCCCCAAGCATCGCATCTGTAGTTCCCGTTCCCGGCTGAAGCGTTCGCTCTGCAAGCTCCCCTTCGGCATTTTTTACCTTGAAGCTGCCTGTCGGAAGCTTCAATCCGAAATAGAGGCCCGCTTGCCCCAATGTGTGCTCGGCGCTCTCCTGTGGCGCGAACTGATACCGCCCAAGAAGCCGAAGGTCACCGGCTTCGGTGAACTTCCATGATTCGGGCGTCTGCGTCCCATCATCGTTGTTCTGGATGTGGAAATGCGTACGGTGCACTACGGGAAGTGTCGCGGTGATTGCCCAGGTTCCATCAAAATTGTGATCGAGGGTGCCGACCCAATTGCGGTTGACCGTCTGCACCTCATCGTGGTCTCGCAGAATCTCTCCTACGGCGATTCTGTGCCTGCCGTTCTGCGCCCGGTCCTGGTTGATGTATTCATAGCGCAGGTCCAGGCGGGTTCCTGGAGCGGTGGTGACGCCTTGCATGCTCCAATTCGTATCGACCATACAAAACGCTGATCCGCAGGACGCCTGCGCTTGCATGGCGATCAGCGCAGACGCTACACCCGAGCAAATGACGGCCGTTTTTGCCAGCATGTTCATATTTCCCTGTCCGAATGAAAACGCGTTCGCAATGTGCGAACGCACAAAGGCCCCGAAGGGCCGATTGATTTCAGATCAGGAAGAAACCGGAGGAGCGCGCGGCGGGAAGGGTGTAAGCGGCGTGGACGGCGGTGGAACCGCCGCGATGAAAACCAGCAACGGTGCCGCCAAGGAAGATTGCAAGGCGCACGCTGCCGGCGCGCTGTCGATAATATCCGGCTCGCCAAGGCGGGTGCACGATAAACCGTGACAGCCGCACGCCCGTCCAGCGTCGGTCGGGCAGTGCGAAGGCGCAACCGCTACAGCGCCCGCGGCCGAAGCATGCGCTTCATGGTGAGACGCGGGCGCAAGCCGAGCATCGGGATTGGGATCGGCGTCATTTCCATGCGCGGCGGCTATCAGGGGCACCAGCGCGCAAAGCGCAAGCGCCAACTGCGCCATGCGCTTCAGCAAGCCCGGCATGCGGAATCCTTCCCCCACGGTGCGATGCTATCTCGCCAAATAGCCCGGATCAACTACCGACTAGCGCTGCTGATCCGGCCCGGCGTGGCGGCGCTGCATCAAGCCGGCGCGCAGCTCGTCGAGCTTGCGATGTAGTTGCTGCACAGCGAATTCGGCCTTGATATTGATTTGAAAATCCTGATCGGCCTGAAGCCTGTCCTTCGCGGCCTGCCGATTCTGGCTCATCATGATGACCGGCGCCTGTAAGGCCGCGATGCACGAAAGAATGAGGTTCAGGAAGATGTAGGGATAAGGGTCCGGGGGCCGGGCCAGGATCAACGTGGTGTTGACCGCCGCCCAGAGAAGCAGGAAGACGCCGAAACAAATGATGAAGGTCCAGGAGCCGCCGAAACGCGCGACCAGGTCGGCGACCCGCTCGCCGACGGTCATCCGCTGGTCGGCCATGTCGTTCACGTTCTTGATGTGCAAGCGCGACATCAGCTCGTCGGCTCCCCGCAGCCGCTGGATGACGACGCCAAGGAACCTGCGCGCAGCGGCGGGATGCTCGCCCAGCAGAGATGCGATCGCGGGCAACGGCACGCAAATCAGGCTCGTATCCACGCACGCGCGCGCAGCCGCAGACCGCGGCTGGTTGTCGAAGACCGCGAGCTCTCCGAAGAACGAACCGGACTGGAAGCTCGCGAGGATGAGTTCCTCACCTTGCGCGGGCAGGACGATGTCGACTTCTCCCTCTTCCACGATGTAGAGATATTCCGGCAGGTCGCCTTGCTGGAAAATCGCTTCCCCCGGCCGGTACAGAAGGCGAACGGCGGATTTCTGCAGAGGTTCGAGCTGGGACGGCGGCAGATCGGTGAAAAGAGGCACATTCTCTATCGGATAAGTCGCGCTCATGCGGTGGCTCCCTCGATTGCTAGGGCCGCAGACTACCAAACGCGCCCCCCACAGCCCGGGACAGGAGAGCGAGTAGCGCGCGGCGCGTTATCTCAGATGATTGGCTGCCGAACATAGCCGCGCCCTGTCATGCAGTACTCGTAGAGCCACCAGTTGGGCGCCATGCGGCCCCGGCCAATGCGATCCGAGTACATCATGCCCAAACAGTGCTGGCGGTCCTGCTCCAGGATGGCCTGCGTCGCTCCCGGCTTCGATAGCTGCGAGCCTCCGGCGCATCCGTGGCATGCGGCTAGCGCCGCGAGCGAGAGAGCGAGCCTCAGGCGCATATCGCGACAATAAATATCCAATGCAGCAGAGACCACCGGACACTACGCCGATTTACTACCAGATACCTGACACAGGAGCTAGCGCTTGCGCGGCCGCATCCGAACTCCGACTTTGGGCGTGGAAAGCCTTTGACCGAGATCGCGCCACCGTTTCCGATCGACGATGGCCTGCTGCTGAACCAGCTGCCAAAATGGGTGCCCGATCCGGCGATCCGGAAGAAGATCCTGGTCGACAACCCGGCCCGGCTCTACGGCTTCGAGCCCGAGCCGAAGTGAGCTCGCGCTGGCGCGGGACGCGCTGGTACAGCCAGTAGCGCTCTTTGTCGTCGCCCGGCCGGCTGCCGTTCCAAACCAGCCGCCAGCGCCTGCCGACCTTCGGCTCGCCGTCCTTCAGCCACGCCTGCACGAGAAGAACCCGGCAATTGTGGCCGGTGGTTTCTCGCGGATAGGTGATGATGCCGCCGAAATATTCGAGCATCGCTCGCTGTGGCTCGCCAAGGCCGCGGTTGGCAATGCAGCCGGCGCCCGTGGGCAAATGGCTCTTCAGATCAGCAACCAGCCCGCGGTAGCTCTGGCCGTAATCGAGATACGGCAGCCACAGCGTCATCGCCAGCCCCCATACGATCGCGACGCTCGCGGCCCAGGTCAAGATGAGGCCGTTTTCGCGGCGAATGACGACCAGCCAGCCGGCAGTCGCCAAAATCGCGACGGCGACCAGCACGGGCTTGATCTCCACCACGAAGCCCGGACGATCCGCCTGCAGCAGCTCGACAATCGCAGGCGGCCACCCGGCCAGAAGCGCCGCCCATGCGATCCACATTGCCGAGGCGAGCACCCCCGCGAGCAGGACGATAAAGCGTTCGAGCCCCCAGGCAAGCCAGCGCGGCGCCGAATCGGCGTGCGCGACCGCCAGCACCGAGAGGGCGATAAGCATGGGAACAGCATAGAGATGGCGGTGGCTGCCCGCGCCGCTTAGGACGACAAACACGACGCCCGCCGCGAGCAGCGGCAGTTGCACCGCCGGCTGCCGAGGCGCCTGCCAAGCGCTCCACGCCGCGAGCGGCAAGGCCGGCAGGGCGAACCATGGCAGGATCTTCAGGTACATGAGCCGGTCCTGCGTGGGCCCGAGCTTCGCGCTGCCGGTGAAGCGGCCGAAGTTGTTCGCCCAGAACCATTCATCGAACAGCGCAGGCGATTGCCTGTAGACCAGCCAGGGCCACAGCAGCGCCCATGGCGCAAAAGCGAGCGCCGCAATCACCAGCGCGCGGGCGTAGGCGGCGTTCTTCCACGCCGGAAGAAATCGCAGCCCGAGCGCCGTGAGCCCGATGACGCCGGGGCCGATCAGGCCCTTTGAGAGGAACGCGATGCCGGCGCCGCTGCCGATGAGAAAGCCGCCCCAGCACGGTCTCTCGACGGCGAGCGCCAGGCCGTACAACGCCATCGCGATGCCGGCGGCCAGCGAATTGTCCGTGATCAACAGATGCGCCGGCTGCAGGTATCCGATGCATCCGATGAGGATCAGCACGGCGGGCATCGCCCTGCCGTCGCCATAAAGCTTGCGCGCCGTGGCGCCGACGAAGAGTAGTGTGAGCCCGACGTAGAACAGCGTGGCGAAGCGTGCCGCCTCGTGTAGCGGCAGCCAACTGCCAAGCAAGCCCGAGAACAGCGCGCTCGTAATGAAGAAGATCGGCGGCTTCTCCATAAACGGCTCACCGGCGAGCGTCGGCACCACCCAGTCGCCGCTGTTCAGGATGTGATAGACGAGACCGAACGTATAAGCCTCGTCGGGCTTCCACGGATCGTGGCCGAAGAGGCCGAAGCACATCCACGCGGCGATCAGCGAATAGATTGCGACCGACTCGGACCGGGCGGTGAAGCTGCCGCCGAACGGAATCCTGCCGCGCAGTGCGAGAGCTGCCGCGTGCCGTGCCATGAGCGCGATGTTGTCAGGCAAAAATTAGCCCTTTCTTAGCAGTTGCCGGGTCAGTAGAGCGAAAGCATGAAGCGGGCGTCAGCTACCCGAAGGTCGTATGAAGGAAAAAGGACAACGATAAGAAAGGAATGAAAGAAAAAGGACAACGACAAGAAAGGAACAAGACGCTCCTGAAACGTATGGTTAAGCGCCATGCAATCGGCACGGACCGCCTGTCGATGATCAAGCGCGTCGTTTCATTCGCGCTGTACCAGCCGTTGTTCATCCTCTTCGGCGTCATCCTGTTCGTCGGTGGCGGTCTTTTTGCCTTCAATAATCTCCCCGTCGAGGCGTTCCCGGACGTCACGGACACCCAGGTAACCGTCATCGCGCTTTACCCTGGGCGCGCGGCCGAAGAGGTCGAGAAGCAGGTCACCATTCCTCTCGAAGTCGGACTGTCTGGCCTGCCGGGCGCTGTCAGGCTGTTCTCGCACACGCAATTCGGCCTGTCGTTCGTGATCATCACATTCGACGACCGCTATAGCGGGTATTTCGCCCGCCAGCAGGTCGTCGAGCGGCTGACCGGGGTGGATCTGCCGCCGGGTGTGCAGGCGCAGCTGGCGCCGTTTTCAACCGCCATTGGCGAGATCTACCGCTATCGCGTCAAGGGGGACAACTCTTCGCCGCGGGAGCTGCGCACCTACCAAGACTGGGTCATCGCCCGCCAGCTCAAGCTCGTCCCGGGGGTCGCGGACGTCGTCAGCTTCGGCGGACTCATCAAGCAGTACGAGGTCCACCCTGACCTTGCGCGCATGCGCGATTACAAGGTGACGCTTGCCCAGCTTTTACAGGCGATAGAGCGCGGCAATTCAAACGCGGGCGGCAGCTACGTCGAGCAGGGCATGCAGCAGTACCTGATCCGCGGCATAGGTCGGTTCCGGACCCAGGAGGACATCGGCAACGTCGTCCTCGCCGAGCGCAACGGCACGCCGATTCTCGTCAAGGACGTCGGGCACGTCGAGATCGGCGCCGTCCCCCGCCAGGGTGTCGCAGGCCAGGACCAGGACGACGACATCGTCACTGGCATCGTCCTCATGCGCCGCGGAGAGAATCCGTCTACGGTTCTCAAAGCCGTCCACAAGAACATCGACCAGATCAATGTCACCGGCCTGCCCGGCGGCGTGAAGATCGTTCCCTTCTACGACCGCACCTGGCTGATCGACAAGACGCTGACCACCGTTTTCACCAATCTTGTGGAAGGTGCGCTGCTCGTATCGGTGGTGCTGTGGCTGTTCCTCGGCAACCTGCGCGCCGCGGTCATCGTCGCCCTCACCATCCCGCTCGCGCTGCTCGCCACCTTTCTCGGACTGACGTATCTCGGCATTCCCGCCAATCTGCTGTCGCTCGGCGCGATGGACTTCGGCATCATCGTCGATGGCGCGGTGATCGTGGTGGAGAACATCTTCAGGCGTCTCACCGCCGCCGCGCACGATCACGTCGCGCTGGACGATCACAGGCGGAAGAACTTGATTCTCGAGGCGACGGTCGAGGTCGGACGGCCGACGCTGTTCTCAATGCTGATCATCATCGCGGCGCACATTCCCATCTTCACTCTGCAGCGCCATGAGGGCCGCATCTTCGCGCCGATGGCGTATTCCGTCGTCTCGGCGCTGATCGGCGCTCTTATCCTGTCTCTGACGCTGGTGCCGCTGCTGTGCTCGCTGATGCTGAGAAAAAAACTCCCTGAGGAGGAGAACTGGCTGACTCGCAAGGCCAAGCAGCTTTACGCACCGTCGCTGGCCTGGGCCTTGGGACACAGCCGGCTGGTGATCGGCCTCGCCTTGCTGGCCCTGCTCGGCAGCCTGGCGCTGGTGCCGCAGCTGGGCACCGAGTTTCTGCCCGAGCTGAACGAGGGGTCTGTCTGGGTGAGCGCCGACCTGCCCACCAGCATCTCGGTGCCGGGCGCGCAAAAAATGACCCGGGAAATTCGCCTGGCAATCGAGAAGTTCCCTGAAGTGGCGGGCGTCGTCTCCAAGGCGGGCAGACCCGAGGACGGGACCGACCCCAAGCCGATCAACATGAGCGAGTTCCTCGTCGACCTGAAACCGGAGTCCGAATGGAGGCGCGGCATTACCCGCGGCCGGCTGTATCAGGAGATGGACGCCGAGATTCGCAAAATGCCCGGCATAGATCCGCGCTTCTCGATGCCCGTGCGCGACAACATCCTGGAGAGCATCTCCCAGATCAAGGGGCAAATCATCGTCAAGATCTTCGGCGACGATGTAGACGTGCTGCGCGATCTCGCCACCACCGCGCTACATGAGTTCGAGAAAGTCGACGGTGTCGCCGACGCGTTCGTCGACCGCCTCGGGGAGCAGCCTCAGATCCAGATTTACGTCGATCGTGGTCGGGCTGCCCGGTATGGCATCAACGTGCAGGACATCCAGGACGTCATCGAGACGGCGCTTGGCGGCAAGACCGTCACGCAGGTATGGGAGGGTGAGCAGCGTTTTGGGGTCGCCATCCGGCTCGATGAGCCCGACCGCAATTTCTCGCGCCTGCAGAGCCTGCTCGTGGCCACGGCGGGCGGCGCCTATGTGCCGCTATCGGAAGTCGCTTCCTTCCGCACCGTCGGCAGCGCGATGAACATCTCCCGCGAGAACGGAAAAAAACTCCTGGCGATCGGCGTTTTCATCAACGGCCGCGACATGGGAAGCGTGGTGAGCGATTTCAAGGCGCGCTTCGAGCAGAGCGTCAAGCTGCCGGAAGGCTATTCCGTCACCTGGTCGGGCGAGTTCGAGAACCAGGAGCGCGCCATGGCACGCCTTGCCATCATCGTTCCCATCTCCATCCTCGTGATCTTTCTGCTGCTGTTCGACGCCTTCAAATCGTTCCGCTCGTCGCTCGTCATCATTGCGAACATCCCCTTCTCGATCATTGGCGGCATCCTCGCGCTCTACATTACCGGCATCTACCTGTCCGTCTCGGCCGCGATCGGCTTCATCGCGCTGTTCGGCCAGTCGGTCCTGAACGGTGTGGTCATGGTGACGCTCTTCAATCAACTGAAGCAACACGGCAACAGCGCTGAGGAGGCAGTCAAGCGCGGCGCACTGATGCGGCTGCGGACCGTTTTGATGACGGCCCTGCTTGCGAGTCTGGGCCTGCTGCCGATGGCGCTATCACATGGTATCGGAGCGGAAACGCAAAAGCCGCTGGCGGTCGTCGTTATTGGCGGGCTGGTGTCTGCAACGTTGCTTGTCTTGTACGTCCTACCTGTGCTGTACGTGACGCTAGCCCGTGGTAAGTCGCGTTGAGACGCAGTTCCGATGGCGAAACCGGCGGCCTGACTGCGGTCTGAGCGGCACGTAACGCCCTATGAAGGGGCGGACTCTAACCGTGGCAGTTTTCATTTTTGTGGCACTTGTTATTACGGCAATTCACAAGTTCGTCGTAGAGGCCCACCTGACGCGCACGTTAACCGAATGCTACTGGGCTGGGCACGCAGACGTGGCACATCTCACCGCCGCAGATCCGAGGTTTTATTGCACGCAAATCCGGCTAACAAAGGCATGCATGGATGAGCGCGGCTATGTCTTCGACGATATAGCCACCTCGGAAATCCTTGCTGCCCGGAGTAATGCCGCGCCGGCAATGAGTCTCGCCCTGCTGGCGCAATTGGAACAGACTTGTCATGGAGAGGGAGCACTGGCGCATGCGCTGGTTTTGGGAGGAGGGGTATGTTTCGGATACCTGGGCCAGAGGCACCATATTCATGCGGACAGCAGCACCTGGCTCTCAACCTATCGGAATCTGGTACAGCTCGAAGGGGCCTGCGTTCTCTCCGGATGCTAACGATGGCCTAACGTCTGCTTGGCAAGCTTAGGTTAGCTTCCGAATGATGCGCGATGGCATCCCCGTCACCTTTATCCTCACCTTTCCATCCTGCCGGCGGCAGTAGTCATCGCTGTTTGCGCCTTATGGCTTGTGGGATGGCTAATCGGTTATTAGCCATGTCCACGCTATCCTGAATGAAGGGCCGCGTCCTTTGCGAGTACGTCGGCGGGCCGTGGGATGGCAGGGTCGAGGAAGTGCCGGCGATCTACTGTCGGCAGTCAATTGGCGTCGAGAGCAAGACGTATTTCGCCGCAGCGCCATGGGGCGGTCTTCATATGCAGGAAGGCCCGCGTTCGGGCAACTGGGTCGGATACAAGCTGTTCATGTATGAAAAGCAGCCGCGGCCGGCCCGAAAGACCGGCGCCACCTACAAATTCTCTCGGATGATTCTCGTAAAGCGCTGCAAGCAGCGGCTGCCAGATAAGGGCGGGCGGCGCTGCAGGAATGCGGCACAACAGGGCAAGTTACTGTGCAAGCGACACGGGAAGATTCGCGCCCAAAAACCGCAGCGGCGCCGCAGGCGCTGAGCGCCTGTGCGGGCCGCTATTTTCAGCGGCGGGCGTCGTATGCGCGGCGCCAACGATCCGAGCGTCCGCTTTCGGCCAGAAACGGTCGTTCAGCGCCTATCGATCCTTCCAGCGGTAGCCCTTACTTCTCTTTGTCCTGATCCTCGTCTTCGTCCTTTTCGTCTTCCCAGGCGTAGCGTTTGAGCGGTGGC
>Ga0209220_1000198_pt1 | contig 25514 bp, 27 predicted proteins | sample BlaSpr_A8_OM3_M3_FD_187984 | JGI IMG/M metagenome (GOLD analysis project Ga0209220, IMG submission 187984) | Forest soil microbial communities from Thunder Bay, Ontario, Canada - Black Spruce, Ontario site 2_A8_OM3_M3 (SPAdes) (version 2) | ecosystem: Environmental > Terrestrial > Soil > Boreal... | reverse complement strand
TGTCGCCGCATAACCTAAGACAATTGGCGCATGGCCAACCAGGTATTTGAAATCGTCCGGACCGTCATGGCGGTCCGGGAGTACGCCGACAAAGAGCTGCCTGACGACGTGGTCCGCCGAATCGTGGAGGCCGGCCACCTGACCGCCAGTGCCAGCAACGTGCAGCCGTGGCACTTCGTCCTGGTCCGCAACCCCGACGCACTGCGGAAGCTTGGGTCGCTCGTCCGGACCGGCCCGTACGTCAGCGCCGCCGCGGCGGCCGTTATCGTCGCCTACGAGAAAGAGAAGGACGACTTCGGTATCTCCGACACGAGCCGCGCCATCCAATCGATGATGCTCGCGGCGTGGGCAGACGGCGTGGCGTCGAACTGGACGGGTTTCGCCGGTCGCCTCGACGGCGTCCGCCAGGAGTTCGGCCTTCCTGAAAGCTATGAGGTCATCGCGGTCGTTCCGTTTGGCTACCCGAAACGAAAGGTCATCGGCAAGAAGAAGCGCAAGCCGTTGGGCGAAGTCGTGTCAGCGGAGCGCTTCGGCACGCCCTTCGCGTAACCCGCGAGGCCGCCATCGGAAAGGGGCGTCCAGGATGGCGAACAGGAGTAGCGCGACCACCGCGGCCGAGAGGATGTACCACGGCCAGGGGCCCATCCAGTCGAGCGGCGTCGAGGCCACGGGCTTGCTGCGCAGGTACATGTAGTCGGCGCCCGTTATCGCATCGACGATCCCGACGAAGGCGCCGTAGGCGACCGTCAGGCCGGCCACGCGCACGAATCCCCACGGCCGCGGTCGGATCCCCAGTCCGACGACGAGGACCAGGGCCGCGGCGACGACGCCGCCGTGGGCGATGTAGTACTGGAAGTACGGGTAGCTCGGGAAGTGCTGCGGCAGGTCCGGCGTGAACAGGGCCTGGATGGTTCCGGCCAGGCCCCAGAAGTAGGTGACCTCGACGAGCAGCGGACGCCGCGTCAGCAGGGCAGCCGCGGCGACGAAGATCGCGACGTCGCACAGCTGGAGCGGCAGCGGCTGCGCCCGCTGCCCCGGCTCGCCGCCACCCGCAGCCATGTAGATCCACCAGCTGACCTCGTCGACGACCAACACGAGGGCCAGCGCACCGATCCACTTGCCTGGCGCCTTGCTTGCCGCCACGACCAGGACCGCGATCGCCGCGGCGATCCCGACGAGGGCGCCCAGGTGTTCCCCCGCGAGCAGGTCGCTCACGAGCAGCCCGCTCCCGGCTCGTCACATTCGGGCGTGACCCCAAACCTCGCGAATCGCGACCGGCGCGCGGCAAACCACCGATACAGAGCATCTTCGAGCGCGGCCATCGGCCCGAGCCTGTACGCCGCAGCCGCCAGCCTCCACGGCATTCCCAGCTCGTGGAGGACCCGGTTCATGGCGGCGCCGCCATGCAGCCTGCCACCGTGGCGATCCACCGTCCAGGCGGATTGGTCGGCCTGCTCGCGCGTGATTCCATAGCGCTCGATGACGCCAGGCTTCTGGTTGGCGACGGCCAGCACACGGCCGGCCCGGTCGCGCCGGCGGACCCAGCGCGCCATCCGCGTTCAAACGCCTCAAGTGCCGTCGAAGACGAGGACGAGCTCCGGCTCGCTCACGCGAGCGTCCAGCCGGCGAAGCCGAGGAGCGCGAAACCGAGCGCGTTCAGGTCCCCATGGACCAGCGCCATGGTGCGCAGGTCGAGCGCCGGGATCGGCAGCACGCGCGCGGCCGCGTAATCGACGCCGAGGACCATCGGAATCACGACCGTTGCAGCCGAGATGGTGAGCATCCAGCGCGCCGCCGGCCTGGGCACGGCAGGCGCGATGACAAAGGCGGTGACCGCGGCGGTGACGAGAATTCCGGTGGCGAGCAGGAGCGGTCCGATCACCGTGAGCGCTCCGGTTCCAGTCGCGATCCCGGTTGCCGTCAACGGCGTGCCGAATATGACCAGGATCCCCGCCGTCGCGCACATTCGGCGCATGCGCGGCGGGTGGCCGCTCAGCGCCTTCAGCGCGAGGACCGACATCATGGTGGCCGCGAAGCCCGCGTAGTGGAAGTGCACCCCAGTCAACTCGGCGATGGCGGGGGCGTAGCCAAGGTTGATACCAGCACGGGAGGCCACCAGCCACGCGCCACCCACGCCGAGGAAGCCGAGGGCCGCCGCCGGGAGCAGGTGCGCCGGATGCAGGGACCTCGCATCGATCAGCTCCAGGAGCCCGGCGAAGCTTGCAATGCCGCACACTGCCAGCCAGCCAGCCGCGGCGATTCCGGCCGCCGCCCCGACGGGAATCAGGAATGAGGCGAACGCGGCGACCGCGCCCACCGGCTGGACAAGCTGGGCGATGCGCAGCAATCGCTTCGAGTTGCGGCCGGTCAGGGGGACGAGCCGGAAGCCGAGCGGCACCACGACGAACGGCGAGAGCAGAAACAAAAGGTCGACGAGGGTCAGCGGTCCGATCAGGACCGGAAAGGGTTGGCCCGTTATGCGGAAACTCTAACCCGAGGTGACGCGACCCTTCGAGCGGTCGGCACCGTAGCGCGTGGCTTCCCAACGGGCCTCCGCCTCGCCGATCGGCGTTGAGGGCGGGCCGTTGCGGAACGGCCAGATCTCCTCGGCGATGCGGCGCCAGTTGGCGGTGGCGTTGAGGCTGCCCAGGACGGCATAGAGGCCCAGGTTGATGCGCTGCATGATCACGTAGGCGCGGGGCACGTCGGAGTACGGCGCCAGGGGACCGCGGGCGTCGAAGAACCGCCGGACGATCGCGGACGCGAATGCGGGGGTGATCGTCATCGGGGCATCCTCGAGCACGGTCCCGTAGAACTGGCCGAAGCGGTCGACCACGACCTGCGTCGGCACCGGGGCGCCGGCCCGCAGGAAGCCCGCGCGTTCGAGCGACGCCCGGAACGCCTCGTAATCCTTCTCGAAGACGAGGAAGCGGACCGCGTCGGCGAGTGGCTGGAGGTCCTCGTCCGTGAACACCTTGGTGAGGCCGAAGTCGAGGAACGTGACCTTGCCGCCACGGTGGAACAGGTAGTTGCCCGGATGCGGGTCGCCGTTGAACGCATGCAGCCTGTACAGGCTGCGGAAGACGAAGCGGTGGATCGTCTCCGCCGCGAGGTCCTTTTCGCGCTGGTCCCATTGCAGAAGCTCGTCGAAGCTCGCTCCCGAAACGAGGTCGCTCGTCAGCACGCGCGCGGTGCTCAGCTCGCCGATCACGTGGGGAACCCGGATCACCGGGTGGCCTTCGTAGTACTCGGCGAACAGCTCCTGGCTCTTCGCCTCGCGGACGTAGTCGACCTCCTCCTGCAGCCGCTCGCCGAGCTCATCGACCAGCGAACGGGTGTCGAGGCCGCGGAACGCCGCGCCGACGACGCGGCGGAGCAGGCCGACGTTGCGCAGGTCCGAGGTGATGCTGCGGGCGATGCCCGGGTACTGCACCTTGACCGCAACCGCCCGGCCGTCCCGCGTGATCGCGCGATGCACCTGGCCGATCGAGGCCGCCGCGAAAGGAATCGGATCCCACTGCGCGAACACGCGCTCCGGGAGATCGCCCAGCTCCTCGACTATGACGGACGACGCGAGACCCGCGGTCATGGGCGGCGCCTTTTGCTGAAGCCGGGACATCGCCGCGCGAAAGGTCAGCGGCATGTCCTCGTAGATGTAGCTGGCCATCTGGCCGAGCTTCATCAGGACGCCCTTCATCGAGCCGAGCTCCTCGGCGACCTCGTCCGCCGATCGCAGGGCAAGGTCGTGGCGCAGCTCGCCGCGGCGCTCGACCGAGGCGAACAGCAACCGGGGCGACCGTGCCACGTAGCGGCCGCCGATCCGCAGGGCGAGCCGGGCGAGGGCGGCGCCGCGGCCGATCCGCGACTGCCTGACGGCGGTGGCGGCGGCGCTCACCCGCGCATCCGGAGCTCGATCCTCTGCCGCGCCTCCAGCACCCCTGGAAGCGACTCGAAGGCGAGGTCGAGGGCGCCGAGGAGCTGCCTGACCGACTCGCGCTCCATCAGCTCGGCGGGCGGGGCCTCGAAGCCGTACATCTCCCGGGCCCACGCGGGAAGCGTCCCAACCGCCACCTGGCCGAGGTCATGCCACAGGTCGCGGAGATCGTCGTCCAGGTCGGGCGGATCGAGCACGACCGCCATCGCATCGCGCGCCGCCGGCGTCGCCTGCCGCAGCGGGACCGAGTCGATGTACTCGCGAAGCGAGCGGACGGTCGACGGGACCTGCTCCTTGGGCACACCGACGATCTCGGCGAATCGGACCATCTCCGCCACATAGCGGTCGGCCTCCGACTCCTCCAGCGCCCGACCATAGCGCTGGACCACGGTGATGATCGAATCGACCATGCCCACGTGGACCCACAGCAGGAGATCCGGGTCCTCGGCGCTGTAGGCAAGGCCGGTCTCGGTGTCGACGCCTTTCACGTGCACGTGGATCTTGCGCACCCAGGCCGCCGCCGCCAGCGCGGATGCGGTGTCGCCGTAGGTCGTCGTGAGCACGTAGCCGCTCGTCGCGGCCAGCCTTCCGAAGGGGTCCCGGCGCCAGTTGCTGTGCTGCGCCACGCCGGCCATGGCGAGTGGATGAAGGGCCTGGACCATCAGCGAGCGCATCGCCGACAGCGGGAAGGTGCGATCGCGGTTGACCCGCCACACCACGCTCCGAGGACCGAACAGCCCGTCGTCCGCCGGGCGCTCGGGCACGGCGCGTTCATAGGCTCGGGCGAGCGGCTCCAGGGGGCTTACGCGGGGCGTCGTCTCCATCGCACGGGCCACGATACGACTGCCGGTTACGCGTCAGGCCAGGACTTCCTGCCTCTTCGAGAGATGGCCGATCGCCTGCTCGCGCACCTCGACGAAGCCGTCGACCAGGCCCTTGCGCAGGATGCGGGCGCAAGCGGCCGCCGAATAGAGCCGCGGGATGAAGACGAAATCCGCGCCCGACTTGTAGAACTGGAGGTCCTGCGGGATGTGGTCCGTCGTCAGGACGACGCGCGCGCTGGGCGCGGTGGCCTTGACGCTGCGCAGGAGCCTGAGGTTGCTCGTGCCGCGCAGAACGTCGTCGGTGATGCTCGAAACGACGAGCTCAGCGTGCTCGATGCCCGCGTGTTTGAGCGTGTCCGAGTGCGCGATGTCGCCGTAGACGCACTTGATCTCCTTGCGGCGCAGCTCACGCATCACGGTCGGGTTGAAGTCGATGACCAGGATCTTCTCGATGAACTCGCGCGCCTCCTTGGCGTCACCTTCGTGCTCGAACTCGTAGAGGATCGAGCTCGTGTCTCGGAAAAAACCCAAGAAGATCACCGGCTGGTGCAGCTGCTCGACCTCGTCCTTCTGCGCCGAGGCGTCCAGGTCCCTCAACCCGAGCGCCTTGAACGCGGCCGTCAGCAACCTTTGGATCGGATGGCTGAAATTGATCATGTACGTCGAGACGACCGAGGTCACCGCGAACGTGATGATGACCACGGTCAGGACGTCCTGCGAGATCTGCTGCGGGCGCATGCTCACGCCGAGCGACGCGATCACGATCGAGAACTCGCTGACCTGCGACAGGTTGATCGCGGGCACGATGCTGGCTCGCAGCCCCAAGCGAAGGGCATAGAGAATCGGGACGACGACGACGCGGCTGACGATTACGAAGACCGAGGCCCCGAGGGCCAGCTCGAGGACCTGCAGGCTCGGAATCGTGATCTGCATGCCCAGCGCGACGAAGAACAGGGTCACGAAGAAGTCACGGATGCTGACCGCCTTGGCCACGACGTCGACGTTGTAGGGAAACGCGGAGAGGCTGACGCCGGCGATCAGGGCGCCCATCTCTCGTGAAAGGCCGATGAGGCTCGCCGCGCCGGCGAGGAAGAAGCACCAGCCGAGTGCCGACACCAGCACCAGCTCGGGAGCCTTGGCGACCATCCGGAAGAGGTGCGGCAGAACGTACTTGGACAGCGCGAAGCCGCCGACGACCAGGACGGCGCCGCGCCACAGTGACCCCAGCAGCGGCACGAGGTTGGGGTTGAGGATATTGGGCTGAATCGCCAGCATCGCGACAGCCCAGAGGTCCTGGAGGACGAGCACGCCCAGCGTGATGCGGCCGGGCAGCGTGTCGAGCTCGTACTTGTCGTTGAGGATCTTGACCACGATCAGAGTGCTGGACAGGCTCATGCACGCGGCGAGATACAGAAGCGCGTTGTTGTGCGCCTCCATTGGCGCGCCGAGCAGCCAGAAGAACCCCAGCCCGAGGGCGATGCAGATAGGCACCTGGAGCGCGCCGGTCAGCAAGACCGCCGTGCCGCCCGAGGCCATCTTCCGGATGTCGATCTCGAGGCCGATGACGAAGAGGAGGAGGATGAGCCCGATCTCGGCGACGGTCGAGATGCTCGTCTGGTCTGTGATGAGCTTGAGCCCGATGTTCGGCCCGATGATCACCCCGGTGGCGAGGTAGGCGATGATCAGCGGCTGCTTGAAGCGCCACGTGACGGCCGCGATGAGCGCCGCCGCACCTGTGCAGATGCCGATGCTGGAGAGGAGGCCGAGGTCGCTGGGGACGTTCACCGCGCGGGAATTCTATGGCGCGGGATACGGCAGGGCGTCAAAAACGGTGCAGGAACGGGATTCGGGGCGCCAGGACGTAGTTGACCTGGATGAGGATGATGAGCGTGATGCTCACCCAGGTCGGAAGGACCAAGCAGAGAGCGGTCGCCACCGCGTAAAGCGACTGCGCGATCAAGATGCGACCGCGCATCAGGAACGCCATCTCAGACCTGCCTTCCTCCCGGAAAAGGTGGGCGCGCAGGCCATAGAGAAGCCCCACGAACAGGGTCGCGCCGAGCAGCACGATGTTCAGCCAGTACTCGATCAGCGCGACCTTCAGCCACCAATATCGAGCCAGCAGCAGTGTCGAGAACGGCACGAGGGTCACAGCGAAAAGAAACACGAGGTGGATCCACACGTAGTTTCGATTGCTGCGAGCCAGCTGATGCAGCTGCGTGCCCTGTCCCAGCCAGAAGATGCCCAGCGTCATGAAGCTCATGGGGTAGACGAGGAAGCTGGGGCCGAGGCGCAACAGCGCGTTCCATAGACGGCTTTCGGTCGCCACCCCGTTCAGGACGGGAACGGCGAGGCCAAGCACCAGCAAGGTCATGCCGACCGAAAAGATGCCGTCCGAGATACCTGAGAGCCGGTCCGGATTGGTGCCGGACAGGTCGGCCAACCGACGGGGAGGTCCCGGCTGCGCGCTCACGCCGGAAAGAATGCCAGAGGTAAAGTCCTTTGCCGGTGCCAACGCCTGAAAACGTTCAGTTCTTCGAGACGCCCGACCAGCTCCGAGCATGGTTCGAGGCCAACCACGACACCGCCAAGGAGCTGTGGCTCGGCTATCACCGCAAGCGGACCGGCCGCCCCTCCGTCACATGGCAGGAGGTCGTCGACCAGGAGCTGTGCTTCGGATGGATCGACAGCGTCCGCTACTCGCTGGAAGCCGATCGTTCCGCACAGCGCATCACTCCGCGGCGCAGGCGCAGCGTGTGGAGCGCGGTCAACATCCGGCGGTTCGAGGAGCTCGACAAGCAGGGACTCATCCACCCCAGCGGGCGCGCCGCGTTCGCTGCGCGCGACGAGGCGAGGTCGCGAATCTACGCCTACGAGAACCGCGCCACCGCTCTCGATGAAGCGCGCGAGACGGAGTTCCGGCGGCACAAGTCCGCCTGGAAGTTTTTCGAGTCACAGGCGCCGTGGTATCGCCGCACCGCCTCTTACTGGGTGATGAGCGCCAAACGCGAGGAGACGAGGGACAGGCGGTTCAGCGCTTTGATCGCGCACTCGAAGAACGGCGAACGGATCCCGCCTTTGCGGCGGCCTTCAACTCGTTCTCTCTGACCCGGGTCTTCACCAGGCGTCGGATCTGAGTGACCGGCAGCGGCTGATCCAGCGGGAAGCGAAACGTTCCCTTGCTGGTCATGTATTCGCCCATCCCGAGGTGCTTGTCCGCGTTGCCCACGGGATAAAGGCCGATGTGGTTCTTGAAAACAGCGAAGTACATCAGGTGCCCGTGGTGGCGGTAGTAGGGCATTCCGTAGCTGATCCGCTCCTCCGCCTTCGGCGCACCTGCCCTGATCAGATCTCGAAGCTGCCGCAGAAGCGGCTGCGCCGCTTTGGGCGCAGCCGCGATGTATGTGTCGACGTCGGTGGACGTCACTTTCCTGACTTGAGGGTTTCCAGAAGCTCCGCGAGCCTCTCCATCGACTCGTCGGCGCCTTCCTGCATACCGCTGGCGACCATGCCGTCGCGGTCCATCACGGACTGGAACACGATGTGCGCAACGACCTTCGTCTTGTTGCCCAGCGGCTCGAAGGTAGCCGTCTGCAGAGCGACGTGACCGGGGAAGCCTTCGTACTCGAACGTCTGGCAGATCCGCTCCGGGGCAACGACGTCGTGGTTGACGCCGCGGAATCCGTGCTCGCCACCGTCGACTGCCTTCTGCACGACGCGCCACTGTCCTCCGGTCCGTGCCTCGAATTTGTCGATGTGGTTCTCATACCGCCGCGGGCCCCACCACTGCGCGAACAGCTTCGGGTCGGTGTAGGCCTTGAAGACCAGCTCCCGCGGGGCATCAAGCACCACGGTGGAAGTGATGTCCTGCCTGCCGGGTTCGATCGCATATTCAGTCTTTGGCATCGTCTTTGGTCCCTTTGTCTCCATTTTTCCTTTTCTCCTCTTGAATGAGATCCTGCAGAACGTCGTCCAGCCGCTGGAAGCTCTCGTCCCAGAAGCGGCGGTACTCCCCCACCCAATCAGACGCCTCGCGGAGGCGCCCGCCCTCGAGGCGGCACGGCCGCCACTGCGCGTTGCGGCTCTGAGTGATCAGGCCGGCGCGCTGCAGCACTTTCAGGTGTTTCGAGACGCCCGGAAGGCTCAGGTCGAACGGCTTGGCCAGCTCCGTGACCGAGGCCTCCCCCAGTGCAAGACGGGCCAGGATCGCTCGCCGGGTGGGATCGGCGAGGGCTGCGAACGTGACGCTCAACTGATCGTGTGCCATCTTAATTCTCTACCTAGCTAATTAACCGATCGGTAGAATACACGGCGCTCTGGTGCGCTGTCAAGGGGCAGTCAGTGGTTTCAGCCCAGAGCCGGGCGAGCCGGTCGGGGTGCGACGATCAGGACGGCCGCGAGAGCAGCGGCCAGCACCAGGACCAGCGCCCCCCAAGCCGTCGCCACGGAGAATCCGTGGACGAGGGCGGCTGCTCGAGGGCCGATGAAGGCGGCCGTCGCACCGGCCGCGACCGTGTTCAACACGGCGATGCCAAGCGACGCTCCGATCTGCTGCGCTGCGTTCACGGTCGCCGACGCGACACCGGACTCGCGCGGATCTGCGACGCGTGTCGCCAGGCTGAACGCCGGCACCATCATGCTCGAGATCCCGAGGCCGAGCAGGATTTCCGCCGGCAAGACCAACGTCAGATAGCCGCTGTTGACCTGCAGCTGGGTCAGCAGGGCCATGCCTGCCGCCGCGACGATCGCGGCCGGAACGATCAGGGCGCGTGGGGACAGCCTCGGCATCAGCCTTCGGGCGATCAACCACGAGCCGCCCTGCGACGCGATCGTGATGGGCAAGAAGGCAAGTCCTGTCTGCAACGGCGTGTAGCGGAGAACGACCTGCATGTAGTAGGTGAGGAACAAGAACGCGCCGAACATCCCGGCGACGCCAAGGCCGACGGTGATGTAGGCCCCGCCCCGGTTGCGGTCCGCCAGGATGCGCAGCGGCAGCAGCGGATTCGCCGTGCGGGACTCGCGAAGCGCGAAGAGGGCCAGCAGGAGCACGCTCGCAGCAAGCAGGCCGGTGACGTTGCCCGAGGACCAGCCCGACATCGCGGCCGCGGAGCACGCATAGACGAGGGAGACCAGACCGGCGGTGACGAGCACCACGCCTGCGACGTCCAGGTCTCGACTCGCCCGCCGCGAGGATGCCGGCAGGACGGCCCAACCTCCCGCCGCGGCGATGCCCGCGATCGGCAGGTTGACGTAAAGGCACCACCGCCAGGCGAAGTACTGGGTCAGCGCGCCTCCAAGCAGCATCCCGATCGCGGCTCCACTGCCCGCGATCGATCCGTAAACCGCGAATGCGGTGGCCCGCTCCCTGGGCTGCGTAAACGAGACGGCGAGCAGCGACAGAGCCGTCGGGGCGAGCAGGGCCGCGAAGGCGCCCTGCAGCGCACGGGCCGCGACCAGAACACCGAAGTTCGGCGCGGCGCCTCCGATGACCGAAGCCACCGCGAACCCCGCGAGGCCGACCATGAAGGCCTGCTTACGTCCGAGGAAGTCGGCGATCTGGCCGCCGAGCAGCAACAAGCCTCCGAAAGCAAGTGTGTAAGCCGTCACCACCCACTGTCGGTCGGCATCGGAGGCACCGAGCGCTGCTTGCGCTGAGGGCAACGCAATGCTCACGATGGTCGCGTCGAGCGCGATCATCAGCTGGGCCAGCGCGATGAAGGCGAGCGCCACCCACTTCCGGCGGTCCAGCCGAGCGGCGATCGTGGGCTGATCGTTCGCGGCCGGAGCCGTGCTCATGCTGAAGGCACCAGCCTGGCTCGAGCGGCGCTCGCGGCCGCGCCCGCGATCACCCCGGCGAGCACCGCGGTGATCGAAACGAGGAGGCCTGGTTTGACCGTCATGTCGAAAACGACGGCGAGCGCCAACCCGATCCGGATCAGCCACGAGATCGTGGCCGCCCGATTGTTCATGCGTCCGCTCATCACGCTGATCCCGGTAGCAGCGCCGAGGACGGCGATCAGGAACCATGTAGCAATACCCACGGCGACCCATGCCTTCCAGCCGGGCCCCATGGCCATCATGTAGAGACCAGGCACCAGGATCGCGAGCGCCGAGATCGGTCCGAGGATCCGGTTGACATTTGCGGTCGCGAAACCGGCGCGGAGGCCGGCCCCTTCGATCGTGAGCAGGACGAAGAGCAGGACCGCTCCGACGATGTGCACGAACAGTGCAAACGAATACATCGATCTCCTCCTTTGATTCCAGCCTTCAGCTAAGGCTAAAACATATTTCTTTAGTGACTATAAGAATATGGTGGCTAAGCTTATTCCGCTAGACTGCGGGTATGGCTCAGGCGATCGGGCTGCGTGAGCGCAAGAAGCAGCAGACGCGGCAGGCGATCTTCGAGGCGGCGAGGCGGCTGTTCGCGGAGCGTGGGTTCGACTCGGTGACCGTCGTGGAGATCGCGCGTGCGGCCAACGTGTCGGAGGTGACCGTCTTCAACTACTTCCCCACCAAGGAGGATCTCTTCTACGGCGGGATGCAGTTCTTCGAAGAGGAGCTGCTCGAAGCAGTGCGCAGCCGGCCGCGCGGTGAGTCCGCGGTCACGGCGCTGAAACGGAAGATGCTCGAGAGTGCGGACGGGCTGCGGGAGAAGGAGCGGATCGACGCGATCATCAAGGCGGCCAGGACTGTTTCAGCCAGCCCCTCACTCGTAGCGCGTGAGCGTGAGATCGTCGAGCGCTACACGCTGCGCCTCGCCGAGCTGCTGGCCGCGGAGACGGGAGCCGATGCGGATGACGTCGAACCGCTGGCCGCGGCCGCGGCCATGATCGGAGCGCACCGCGCCCTGGTCGATCACGTCCGGAGCCGAGTCCTGGCGGGAAAGCGAGGTGCGGCGCTCGTCGAGGACGCCCGGGCCCAGACCCGCCGTGCCTTCGTACGGCTGGAGCGCGGCCTCGGCGGTTACGCCGCCCGGAAGCCCTCATCGGACCGGGCCGCTCGCGGCCCGGTCACACCCCCGCGCTTGCGCGCGGCTCCCCCGCGTGCGGGGGAAGGCTAGCGAGCGGCTTTGAGCGCTGCCTTGAGGTCGGCCACGCCCAGGTAGGCGTTCAGCTTGCGGGCGTTTCCTGCGGAGCCCGCGTAGATGTAGTCGATGTTGATGCCGGCCTTGCCGAGCTTCGTGGCGAGCCGTCCCAGCGAGCCAGGGCTGTTGGGCAGGGTAACGGCCAGGACCTCCTCCTCGGTCGTCTGCCAGCCGCGCGAGGCGAAGAGCTTCTTCGCGGCGGCGTGCTTGTCGACGACCATCCGCACCGCGCCGCGGCCGCCTTCGGTGGCGCCCATGACAGCGACGATGTTCGCCTTCTTCTCCCCCAGCGCGGTAGCGATCTCACCGAGCAATCCCGGCTGGTCCGCCACCCACAGCGTGAGCTGCTTGGCTCTTGGCATCTCTGAACTCCTCCTAGGTGAAACGGACGAACTGCGGCCTAAGCATATAAGTAGACGCGCGCGATATCAGCCGGCGAGCGCTTCGGAGCCGACCCTGACGCCGAGCCCCATCGCCCAATTGTCAAACTTGTCGGCATCGACAAACCGCTATGGCGCTGTCCGGAATGTGGTCGCGATTTCGCAAACCGAAATCAGTCCCACGCGTGCGGCCGATACCGACTGGCAGACCACTTCACAGGGCGTGACCCCGAAGTCGTGCGCGCGTTTCGTGCCCTGCTGTCCGCTGCGCGGCGCAACGGCCCGGTCAAGGTGCTGCCGGAGAAGACGCGCATCGCCCTCCAGGTCCGGATGAGCTTCGCGGCGTTCAGCCTCAAACGCCATTGGCTCGACGGCCACGTTGTCCTGGCCCGGCGGCGCGTCAGCCCGCGATTCAGAAAGATCTGGGTGGTCTCGCCTCGCAACCAGGTGCACGAGTTTCGGCTGCACAGCGAGGCGGAGGTCGACGAAGAGGTCGCCGACTGGCTGCGCGAGGCCTACGCCGTGGGCGAGCAGAAGCACCTCCGCCCGGCTGGGCGTCAGGTCGAGGAGTAGGCCCGCAAAGCTTCAGCGCGGCCGGTCCGGCGCAGCTTGTCGAGCGCGTGCCGCTCCAGCTGGCGCACAGTCTCGCGACTCGTGCCCAGCCGCCGCGCCACCTCGTCCAGCGCGCGCTGGTGGCCGTCGCCCAGTCCGAACCTGAGCTGGATCACACGCCGCTCACGCGGCTCGAGCGTGCCCAGCACGTCGTCGACCTGGTCCTTCAGGTCTGCCTCGAGCGCGGCGGAGGCGGGCGATTCCGCCGTCGCGTCCTCGATGAGGTGACCGAGCTCGGTGTCGCCGTCCTCCCCGATCGGGGTCTCGAGCGAGACCGTGTCGCGCGAGGTCTGGCGAAGGGCCTCGACCTCGATGGTCGTCAGGCCGAGCTCCTCCGCAATCTCCTCATCGGTCGCCTGGCGGCCGAGCGAGTCGCGAAGCCGGTCCGAGATGCGGACCAGCTTGTTCGTCTGGTCGCCGATGTGGATCGGCAGCCGGATCGTCCGCGCCTGGTCGCCGATCGCCCGCAGCACTGCCTGCCGGATCCACCACGTCGCGTACGTGGAGAACTTGAAGCCGCGACGGTGGTCGAATTTCGCCACCGCGCGCATCAGGCCGACGTTGCCCTCCTGGATGAGGTCGAGCAGCGGCATTCCGCGGCCCTGGTACTTCTTGGCGATCGACACCACCAGCCGGAGGTTCGCCTCGGTCATGCGGCGCCGCGCCGCGTCCGAGCCGGCCTCGATCTGCTTGGCAAGCTCGATCTCCTGGTCTTTGGTCAGGAGCGTGCCGCGCCCGATCTCGCGCAGGTAGGCGCCGAGAGCGTCGTCGGCCTCGGCTGGACCCGCCTCGGGCCCGGTTTCAGATTGAACGCGAGGGCGCGACTCGATCTCGGAAAGCACGTCCGCGAGGTCCGGGGTCGAGCCCTGGGCGTGTGCCCGGCCCTCGTCGTCGGAGTCGTCAAGCCATGGTGAGGCGGAAGACTGGAGTTGCATGCACCTTCGAATTTACCCACCGAAGCGGCCGGACAAACGCTGTTTTGGGGCGCATAAGGTGGGTGGAGGATGCCGAGTTCAAGGAGCCGTTACCGATAAGAAACGACGTTGCGCGAGGGCTCGTCCCCAATCCGACCGGGCCGCTCCGCGGACCGGGTCACCTAGCCCGGCGAGCGGGGAAGGAAATGTAGACAGAAAGGTGAGTCTCCTGCGCCCCTTAAGGGCATACTAACCGAGCATTAACCAAATGGCCGAGCTTCGCCCGCCGAGGTAACGCCGCAGAAAGGACGAGACATGGCGACTGGCTGGGGGGCCGATAGGCCCGGCTGGCCGCTGCAGGGGTATTTCGCGGCTGTTGGCGTGGTTGTCATGCTGGCCGGCGCCGCGGCCGGAGGCTTCGTCTATGTCCAGTCGGGCGCCGACGCCCAGGGCGCGGCGACAGCCGACGCGACATTCGCCGCCGGCCACGCCGCATCCCAGATCGCGACGGGCGTCGAGCTCATTCGCTCCAACTCCGTGGCCACGACCTCCAATCGGGCGGCCATGGAGACAATATTCGCCACCCCGTCGACCTGCCAGCTCGGATACGTCCCGCTCGGTGTGTTTGAAACCGGACGGATCGACATCATCCGGACCGACGGCACAGTCATCTGCTCGTCCAAACCAGGAGTCGCCGGCAAGGTTTATCCGGCGGCGTCTTGGCTCTCTTCCCCGGATCCTGTGACGCTTGCTCCGTCCGCCGATCCGCTCGACGGCCACCAGGTCGCGACGTTCACGTTTCCAGCAGCCGGCCTCGGCCTCCTCGCCTGGTTCATCGACCTGGCGCCGCTCGGGCCAAAGCTCAGCGCCGTGTTCGCGAGCGGGGTCCATCAGCTCGAGTTCCTGGTCGTCAGCGCCGACGGTACGTCCATCGTCTCGCGGTCGATCGACGCCGCGAAGTGGACCGGGAGGCCGCTCGCCGGAACGCCGTTTGCGAACGCCGCCGACGCAGTCGACCGAAGCGACGTCGGCGGATCCCGCCGATGGTACGGAGTTGCGAGCGTCGCCGGCGCAGGCTGGAAGGTGTACGTCGGGGCCGATGCGGCCGCGGCGATGGCCCTCGCCGCCCCGCTCCAACAGCGCAACCTCGGCATCACCCTCGGCGGCCTTCTGCTGACGCTGCTCGCGCTCGCCTTCGTGTACCGCCAGGTGGCGCGCCCGATAACTTCGCTGGGCGCCGCGGTGCGCGCGTCGCGCGCTTCAGGTTCTGCCGTCCCGGTGACCGGCCCGATGCAGGTGGCGGTGCTCGGCCAGGACATCAACAAGCTGATCACCTCGCTCGGTCGATCGGAGCGGACTTACGCGCGGCTCTTCGAGGGGAGTCCCCTGCCGGTTCTTGTCGTCGACCTGGCAAGAGGCGAGGTCGTCCATGTCAACGAGGCGGCGGTCAAGGCGTTTGGCTATTCGCGCGAAGAATTCGCGTCGCTCGATGCGCTCAAGCTGTCGGCGCCGCGCGACGACGAGGAGCGCCGTCAGATCGCGGAAGCACTCGAGACGCCAGCCCCCACGAACAGGGTTGGCCCGCTGACCGTACGCAAGAAGGACGGCTCGTCGATGCGCGCGATGATCACGAGCTACGACCTCGACGACGGCGGCCGGCGGACCAGGGTCCAGATTTTCGAGGACGTCACCGACAAAGAGAAGGTCGAGCTGCAGACGCAGCAGTCTCAGCGGCTGGAAAGCCTCGGCCAGCTGGCGGGCGGGGTGGCACATGACTTCAACAACCTGCTCACAGTGATGCTGAACGTGACTGCGTCGCTCAAGGCTTCGGTCAGCGACAGAGAAGCCGGTCGCGACGTAGCCCGGCTGGAAAAGGCGGCCCAGAGCGCAAGCCGGCTGACCCATCAGCTCCTGGCGTTCGCCAGGCGAGAGGTGGTGCCGCAGTCGGTCGTCAACGTCAACGAGGAGATCGTGGAACTGCGAGACCTGCTCGCACGCACGATCGGCTCGCACGTCGTGTTGACTGTGGACCTGGCGGCGGAAACGTGGCCGGTGCTGATGGACCGCGGCCAGCTCGAGCAGGTCGTGGTCAACCTCGTCGTGAACGCGCGCGACGCGATGTCGTCAGGAGGCAGGCTAGTCATCAGCACGGCGAACGTGACGGTGCATCCCGCGGACGCGGAGGCACACCCCGGCCGCCGGCCAGGCCGTTACGTGCAGGTGCAGGTCTCAGACTCCGGCACCGGCATGGACCAGGCCACGCTAGCGCACGCATTCGAGCCGTTCTTCACCACCAAGCCGGTGGGCCAGGGAACGGGAATGGGCCTGGCGACGGTGTACGGCATCGTCAAGCAGGTGGACGGACACGTTTCCATCTACTCAGAGGTCGGGCACGGCACGACGGTGACGGTCCTGATCCCGGTCACGACCCAGGTTGCGCCGGTGCCGGCGCCGGTCGCGCCGGCGGACTACAGGCCCGCATCCGGCACCGTGCTGGTGGTCGAGGACTACGCCGATCTGCGCGAGCTCTTCCAGGAGATCTTGTCGGGTGCGGGGTACCTGGTCCTGACCGCCGGCGACGGCAAAGAGGGGCTGGCCGTCGCGCGCGCGCACGGCGGGAAGATCGACATCCTCCTGACCGACATCGTGATGCCCAACATGCTGGGCACCGACCTGGCCAGGGAGCTTCGCGCGGCACGCCCGACGCTGCGGGTCCTGTTCATGTCGGGCCACGCCCAGCCGGTGATCACCGGCGCATCGCCCCTGCCCCCAGGCGCAACGCTGCTCCAGAAGCCGTTCATGGAAGCGGAGCTGCTCCAGAAGCTCGGCGACGTGCTCGCGGCGCCCGTGGGCGACCAGGTTCGGGTATGACGGCCGCATCGCGCGGGACCGTGCTGATCGTCGAGGACAGCGAAGAGTCGGCCGCGCTGTTGAGAGAGCTGGTCGAACGCGAAGGATTCCAGGCCGCAGTGTGCGGCACAGCGGCGGAGGCGCTGGCCTCGCGGGATAACGTGAAGCCGGTCGCGGTGCTGCTGGATTGGGGCCTGCCGGACGGCCCCGGCCTCGAGGTCTGCAGGCTCATCCGCGGCCACGACGCGGCGGTACCGATCATCTTCGTGAGCGGGCGAGCCGACGAGGCGAGCATCGCGCGCGGCCTCGACGCCGGCGCGGACGACTATGTGCCGAAGCCCATCCGGCCTGGTGAGCTGATGGCGCGCCTCGAGGCTCACCTCCGCCGTGTCGAAGCGCTCCGCAACGGCGCGCACGGCACAGCGAAGGCCGGTCACGCGCGACACGCCCGTTTCGGGTTGGTCGAGGTCGACCTCGATGCGCGCGAGGTGCGCAAGAGCGGTCGCGCGCTGCACCTTGGTGCGCTCGAGTTCAAGCTGCTCGACTACTTACTCACCAACGCGGGCACTGCCGTGTCGCGAGACCAGATCCTCAGTGAGGTCTACGGCTACGACGCGGACAGCGGCTCCGAACGAGTCGATCTGCTGGTGCGCAGGCTGCGCTCCAAGCTGGGCGAGACAGAGTCCGGAGAATTCATTGCGGCCGTCCCTGGCTATGGCTACCGCCTGGACCGCCGAGGCGCGTGAGGCGTGGCGAAGATCAAGGTGTTGATCGCCGACGATGACCGCGCGTTGGCAGCCGCGCTCGCCGACACCGTCGCCTCGGCCGACGATCTCCAGGTCGTCGGCGTGTGTCATGACACGGAGGCGGTGGTCGTCGCGGCGGCGGCCCATCGACCGGACGTCATCTTGATGGACGTCCGAATGCCCGGTGGCGGCGGTGTCATCGCCACGACGCGGGTCCTCGCCCAGCAGTCGGGGGTCGCGATCGTCGGCCTCTCGGCCCACGAGGACCAGGGGACGGCATCCCAGATGCTCGGAGCCGGAGCCGTCGCCTACGTCGTCAAGGGAATGCCGGAAACCGAGATCATCGAAGCAATCCGGCGCGCGAGCCGCGGCCAGCTGAGCATGCCCGCCGAGATTGGGTTGGGCACCTTCCGCGACCTTCTGGCCAAGCTTCGCGACCGGACCGAGGGCGAAGCGGCGCTGCGCTCGAGCCAGGAGCGGGTGCACACGCTGCTTGACGCCATGCCGGACGCGCTGCTCATCCTGAACGCGCGGGGCGAGATCGAGGTCGCCAACGCCCCCGCTCAGCGGATGTTCGGCTTCGCGCCGGCTGAGCTCATCGGGCAATGCATCGACGTCCTGGTCCCCAATAAGTTCATAGGCGGCTACGGCGATCTCGTCAAAAGCGCCCAGGAGAATCCAAGAGGCCGGCACAGCGGCACAGTCGTTCAACTGACCGGACGCCGCAAGGATGGATCCGAGTTCCCCGTCGACATCCGCCTGACCCCGCTTGGCGGCGCGGCACCGGTTTCGGTCATCGCCGCGGTGCGGGACATGACGGCACTCAGGGATGCGGACGAGGTGAGGCGCAAGAGCGAACAGCTTTTCAGGGGTCTCCTCGAGTCCGCGCCTGACGCGATGGTAGTCGTGGACAGCCGCGGGCGCATCCAGGTCGTCAACAGCCGCACCGAGCAGCTTTTCGGCTATACGCGCGAGGAGCTTCTCGGCATGTCGGTGGACGAGCTGGTCCCGCAATCGCTGCGCCCGGATCACAGCGGTCACCGCGCGAAGTACTTCCGCGATCCTCAGGTCCGGCCGATGGGCCAGGGGCTCGAGCTGCTCGGGCGCCGTCGCGATGGCACCGAGTTTCCGGTCGACATCAGCCTCAGCCCGATGTCCACCGACGATGGACTGCTCGTGATCGCCGCGGTGCGCGACGTGACGGATCGGAAGGTCGCCGAGAAGAGGCTCGCCCACACGCAGGAGATCGCCGAGCGCCGCCGGTTGATGGCCCATCTCGTCCAGGCGCAGGAGGAGGAGCGGCGCAAGATCGCCGCCGATATCCACGACGACTCGATACAGGCGATGACCGCGGCGAGCCTGAGGCTTCAGCAGCTGCGCAAGCACGCGACGAGCGACCAGCAGCAGGAGCTGATCACCCGACTCGACGAGGCCGTGCGCGAGTCGATCACGCGCCTGCGGCGTCTGATGTTCGACCTGCGCCCCCCGACGCTGGACCGCACGGGGCTGGGGCCCGCCCTGCGGGAGCTCCTCGATCGCATGCGCGCCGACATCGAGATCGACTACACGCTCGACGACCGGCTGGCGACGGAACCTTCGAGCGCCTTGAGGATCGAGCTCTACCGCATCACCCAGGAAGCGCTGACCAACGTGCGCAAACACGCCAAGGCCGCGCACGTGAAGGTCGATGTCCAGCGCGTCGAGCAGGGGTTTCACATTCGCATCGCCGACGACGGCGCGGGCTTTGACATGCCAACACGATCCGGTCAGCCGGGGCATCTCGGCCTTGTCGCCATGCGCGAACGGGCGACGATTGCCGGCGGCTGGTGGACCGTCGAGAGCCGGCCGGGACATGGCACGGTGGTCGACTTCTGGCTTCCGGACGATGGCGCGGCTGAGGCGCCTGCGGCTTACAGCGCCCAGGTCATCGACGGAGCCTCAACGAGGCCAGAATCGCAGGAAGCACGGCGCTGAGAGTTTCCTTCTCGTAGCAGCCGGCCACGCCCGCCGCGCGCAGCCGCAGGACGAGCTCGAGGTCCTCCGCCGACGTGAGCGCCACCACCATCGTGTTTGGCGAGACGGCCCTTATCCGCACCGCGGCGGCCTCCGCTCCTCCCCCACGCAGGAAGGCGTCGATGAACGCGACGTCTGGCCGGTGCAACGCGGCCGAGCGCACCGCCTCCTCGACGCTGGTGGTTAGGGAAACCGCGCCGATACCAGGAAAGTCCTGGATCACGTCGCCGGTCGCCATCAGCACCTCTTTGTTGTCGTCCGCGACCAGGACCTGGACTCGTTGATCCACCGCGCCGTCGACGCTACCGTTGGCGTCGTTGCCCGTCGACTGCCATTCGATAGACCCTTCGGCTTCGGTCACTTTCGCTCCTGTATCGCGACGAAGGCGTCGACGAGCGAGGCATCCCACTGCGCGGCCCGGCCGGCGAGAAGGTTCGTGATTGCATCCGCATGCGGCATCGCCTGGCGGTAGGGCCGCTGGTTGACCATTGCGTCGTAGGAATCGCACACCGCGACGATCCGCGCGCTCAGAGGGATCGCGGTTCCGGCCAAGTGATCTGGGTAACCCCGCCCGTCATACCTCTCGTGGTGGTTGCGCACGATGCTGACGAGGTGCCTCTGCGAGGCGAGTGGAGTCACGATCTCAGCTCCCACCAGGGTGTGGGTCTTGACCAGCTTGAACTCTTCATCGGTCAGCGGACCCGGCTTGTTGAGGACGCAGTCCGGGATCGCCAGCTTGCCCACGTCGTGGATCAGGGCGCCCACGCGAACCTGCTCGATGACGTCGGGCGACAGCCGGATGCGTTGCGCCAGCTCGCTGGCGCTGTCAGCGACCCGCTCCGTGTGCTCCAGCGTGTAAGGGTCCTTGGCCTCGGCCGCCTTCGCCAGGGCGTAGATGACCTGCCTCGCGTCCTCGAGGTGATCGTGCAGCGATTTCAACCGGAGCAGCGAGCGCACCCTGGCCAGCAGCTCGTTGCGCTCGATCGGCCTGGAGAGGAAGTCGTCGGCACCCGCGTCGATGGCGGCGACGCGGTTGGTGATGCTGTCGAGCCCCGAGATCAGCACGATGGGGAGAAGTCGACTCGACGCATCGCGGCGCACGCGCCGGGTGACCTCGAGACCATCGAGCTCGGACATCTGCGACTCCATGAGGACAAGGTCGGCCGTATGGGCCCGGACGAGGTCGATGACCGTCTGGCCATTGGAGGCGCCGATGACGTGGAGCGGCTCATCCTTGAGGATGCCGGTGATTTGCTGCCGGCCCTCGGCCGATTCGCCGGCGACGACGACACAAGGCAGCTTGGTCATGCTGCGCTTGACCTCAGAGCGGGCACGGCATCCGCCGGCAGCGACACGACGAACGTGGAGCCGCGACCGCGCCTGCTGTACACCTTCATCGTCCCGCCCATCGCCGTCACGAACGCCTTCGTCAGCGCGAGGCCCAGGCCGGTGCCCTTGGCGGATGCCATCGAGCCTGCGTCGATCTTTGCGAACTCGGTGAAGAGAAGCTGCCTCTGATCCCTCACGATGCCGACGCCCGTGTCACTGACCGAGATGCGGCACTGGCCGTCCACCACGCGGGCGCGAACGTAGACAAAGCCGCCCGAAGGAGTGAACTTCACGGCGTTGGACATGAGGTTGGTCAGGACCTGGCGCGTGCGAATCGGATCGACGCGAGCCTCGGCCTCAGGGCTCACCGACGTCCTGATCACGACGGACTTGGCGTCCGCGATCGGCTGCATCCCACCGGCGACGTCGGAAACGAGGGTGGCGATCTTGACCCTCTCGAACTGCAGGGCGACGGAGCCCGCCTTGACCTTCGCCAGGTCGAGGTAGTTGTTGACGAGCTGAAGCATGCTGTTTGCGCTGGACTGGACAAAGGTCAGCTGCCGGCGCTGCTTCTCGGTCAGGCTCTCGGGCGATGCTCCCAGGACGAGGCCTGTGAAACCGAGGATCGAGTTCAGCGGGTTGCGCATCTCGTGGCTCACGGTCGCCATGACCTTCGACTTGACCGCGCTCTCTGCCCTGGCGTTCTCCGCGGCATGCATGTGAAGGCTTTCGGCAATCGTCGCCGCGATCGAGTCCAGCAGGGCAAGGCCGCCCTCGGAGATCGTCTCGCCCTCGTGGGCGATGGCGACGATCGCTTGGCCGGCCTTCGACGTGCGAGGCAATGGGACTATGAGGGCCTGGGCCGGGCTCGTCGTGCCTGGCGCCTCGGCGAAGCGGCTCTCCTTGCCCAGGCGGTCCGTCATGATCGCCCGGCGCGCCTCGACTGCGACGCGCGTCAGCGCAAAGATCCAGATCGGGAGGGTGACGCCTGACTGCTCGCCGGACGAGCCGTCATGCCAGCTGGCCATCGAACCGTCGTCGCTGATGCTGGCGAATATGCACGAGTCAAGGCCAAGCGCCTTGCGAGTGGCGACCAGGGCCTGGTTCACCAGCTCCGCCGTCGGAGCGCCCTGCAGCGCGAGCTGGCTGAGCTGCCTGACGAGCGAGTCGCCGCGCTGCCGCTCGTCGAGGGTCGCGATCATCATGTCGACGCTGCGCGCGAGGTTGACGATCTCGTCGCGCCCCGGCGGCTCCTGTCCCTCGGGAAGGCGGATCGAGGTGTCGCCACGACCAACGGCCTCCACGGCTCGCTGCACGCGGCGGGTGCGCCGCAGGACGCCCAGGTACAGGGCGGAAAGGACGAAGACCGAGTCGACCACGATCGCGATCGTGCCGACGATGGCGATCGTCCCCGTGATTGACTGGGTCGCCGCCGCCGCAGCGGACTTCGAGCTCGTGATGAATACCGCGCCAAAGACTGCGTCGCCCACTATCAAAGGCTGGACGGTGACGAGGTACTGGCGCTGGCTCTGGTCCGTCGTCGCGTAACCGCCCCATATCGCTTTCAGCTCCGCCTTGTTGGCGAAGCCGCCAGACCCGGTCTCGCCAGGATTGCTGCTGGCGATTACCGTGCCGGTGTCGTCGAGATTGAGGATCCGGATCGAAACAAGGTCGTGGCGCGACTTGACCAGGCGCGCCAGGTAGTCGTTGATCTGGGCCACGTCGTTCGGGTGTTGCGCGAACATTGCCTCGACCCCAAGAGCAGCCTCCTGCGCTTGCTGGTCGTAAGCGGTGTCGATCTCGCGCTGGACCGTGCTCACGACAACGGTCCCCAGCACGCTGACGAGGACGATCGTGGTCAGGATCACCGGCACGGCGAGCTTGAAGGCGAGCGAAATGTGCAGGTCAAACCATCCGAGGTATCGGTCGGCCGCCCTCCTGCGCCACTTGTCGAAGCCGGGCCTCGACTCTCGATCACCCCAGGCCATGAATCGAGGCTAGGCGCCGGCCGCATCGATGTCGCCCCACTCGCGGGGGGGCGCCGGCTATATCGTTTGCGCCCCCCTCGACGGGTTAGCTAGCCGTTGAGCAGCCCGCTGTCGCGAGCCAGGGCCACGGCCTGGAGCCTCGACCGGGCGCCGAGCTTCTCCAGCACCCCGCGCACATGGCTTCGGACCGTGCCGTAGCCGATCCCGAGCTTCTCGGCGATGTCGTAGTTGTCGAGTCCCGCGGCCATCATCTTCAGGACCTCTTGCTCTCGCGAGGTGAGGTCGTCTTCGAGCTTGTCCTTGGCCGCCTGGGCCCGCCTCGCCTCTCGCTGCCTGGCAAGCAGCCGCGACATGGTCGCCGCGGGCAGCAGGAATTCGCCCTCCCCCGCGCGCTTGATGGCGCTCGTCAGCTCCTCGGCGCTCGCCCCTTTGGAAACGTAACCGCACGCCCCGGCGTCGACCGCGCGCATCATCGCGTCGTCGCTCACGTCCGCGCTCAGAAAGAGAACCGCGACCTCCGGGTGCTCCTGGCGGATGCGCTCAGTGGCCTCCGCGCCGTTTCCGTCGGGCAGCCGGAAATCCATCACGACGACCTGTGGCTGGAGCGTGCGGGCGGCTTCGATCGCGTCCTTCACAGTGCCGGCGGTTCCAACCACCCTGAGGTCGGGCTCATCGCCCAACAGCGAAGCAAGGCCTTCGACCATCAGGCGATGGTCCTCGACGATCAGGACGGTGATCGGCCCCGCCACCTAGGCGGACGCCATTAAGTGCATAGGTCGAACGGTAATCTCGTCGATCGCCAAATGCGCCTGCTATGACACATATCACATAACGGTGTCAGTTAACGAGCGCAGGCTCAGACGGATGGCGGCGGTAGGCCGGATTCACTCCGGCCGTCACCCAGCGTGCCCCACCAACCGCCGCCGGGCAATGTGTAACTCGGAGGGGGTTCCACGGGGCAGGCCTGCCTCCGCCGTGAACGCGGGCTCAGACGGATGGCGGCGGTAGGCCGGATTCACTCCGGCCGTCACCCAGCGTGCCGCACCAACCGCCGCCGGGCAACATGTAACTCGGAGGGGGTTCCACGGGGGAGGCCTGCCTCCCCTGTGAATCTACTCGCCCAGCCCGAAGCCAAACCCTCCATCCGCCACCTGGGCCAGGCGATCCGGGTCGAGGATGACCACGCTCCCCCGGCTCACCTTAATGATTCCTTCACGCTTCAGGGCCTGCACCGCCGTGGCGACCACCTCGCGCACGGTGCCGGCAGCGTTCGCGAGCTCCTGCTGCGTGCCCGTGACGACCGTGCCGGGGCGGACGCCGCCTCGCGATCGCGATCGGGTACTTGCGATCTCGAGGATGGCATTGGCGACACGCAGGCGGACTGAGCCGAACGCGCGGATGCCGTACGAGCGGTGAGCCAGCCGCAGGACGCGGGACTCCTCCACGAGCAACTCCCAGGCGAGCCGCGGCTCGGATTTGGCCAGACCCGCGAGGCGCTGGGCGTCGAGGCGGAGCAGCTCGCTGGCCTCGAGAGCGTGCAGGCTCCGGGCGATGCTCGGCCTCCTCTCGGCGAAGGTGCCGATCATGTCCCCCGCCTGCAGGTAGCGGAGGGTGATCTGGCCTCCGGCGTTCGACGGGACGAAGACTCGCAGAGCCCCACTGAGCACCGTCACCGCCCACGGCTCGTCTTCCGTCCCGGCCGCGACTGCACCGGCCGGCATGGGCAGGCGCTGGCTTCCGTGGATGACGGCGGCCACGAGCCGGTCGTCCAACCGGCTCAGGACACCGTTCTGGCGCGCCGCGTTGAGCCAGGCGGGGAGGTCGGTTCCTTGGGCTTGAATCTCAGGCACTGCGAAGGTGAAATGTGAGCTGAAGCGAGACAGACAAGTCTGTCTTCGTATAGTACCGAATCAGGTCTTTAGATGAGGGCCGCACGCGCCTCACGCCGGCGGGTTCCCGTGCAGCGGCAGGGCTTGAGCTCTGGCGTCGACCGGGTGACGGCCGCGGCCTACGAGCTCTTCAGCCGGCGGGGCGTCCGCACTGTCGGTGTGGACGAGATCATCGCGCTGTCCGGCGTCGCCAAGGCGACCTTCTACCGCAACTTCGCCTCGAAGAACGACCTGATCATCGCGTACCTCCGCAGGCGTCACCAGGTCTGGACGGTCGGCTGGGTCCAGGCGGAGACCGAGCAGCGCGCCACCTCTCCCCGCGAGCAGCTGCTCGCGATCTTCGACATTTTCGACGAGTGGTTCCAGAAGGGTGACTTCGAGGGATGCCCTTTCATCAGCACGGTGAGCCACGGCGAGCCCAAGGATCGCGTGCGTTCGGAAGCTGCCGCCCAGCTGCGCGCGATCAACGCCTACGTGCGCAGCCTGGCCGAGCAGGCGCACCTCGCAGATCCAGACCGGTTTGCAGGGTCCTGGCACATCCTGATGCAGGGCTCGATCCTGATGGCGCTCGGCGGCGATCGCGCTGCCGCTCGAAATGCCCGCAGCATCGGCGAGGCGTTTCTGGCCGCCTACCCCAAACCTGCCTAAGCGCTGGGCGCCAGCACCTTGTTGAAGAAAAGCCACACGAGCTTCTCGTCGTAGGCTCTTCCCGCCTGGCGAAGCATCACGACGCGAGCCCGCTCGTCGGCCATCTGCGGCCGCTCCGCGCGCTCTCCGCCGACCATCGAGTCGTAGGCGTCGCAGATCGCGAGAATCCGGGCGGATGGCGAGATCTGGTCACCGCTCAGGCCGTCCGGAAAGCCGGTCCCGTCCACGCGCTCTTTCTGGTGGCGGATGATCTCGGTGATCCCGTGGGACGAGCGCAGGGGTTTGCAGATCTCCGCGCCGATG
>Ga0209220_1000197_pt1 | contig 25523 bp, 25 predicted proteins | sample BlaSpr_A8_OM3_M3_FD_187984 | JGI IMG/M metagenome (GOLD analysis project Ga0209220, IMG submission 187984) | Forest soil microbial communities from Thunder Bay, Ontario, Canada - Black Spruce, Ontario site 2_A8_OM3_M3 (SPAdes) (version 2) | ecosystem: Environmental > Terrestrial > Soil > Boreal... | reverse complement strand
CGATCTGGGATTGCCTGGTCGCCAGATTCCAAGCGAATTGCTTTCATCTCGGCTCGGGGCGAAACGTGGGACCTACAACTGTGGACCGATGTATATACGGTGGAGCTGTCCAGCGGTCATGTCACCGAAATTCGCAGCAACCGCGACCTTCATACAACATGGTCCTTCGGTAACAGTCATCTAGCTCCAACTTGGAGCGCAGATGGCACGAAGCTCGCTCGAGTCGTAACGATCGACCAAGCTCAGCCACACAGGCACGGCCAGATTGCGGTTATGAGATCAGATGGATCCAAGGACGAAATCCTTACCGAGGCACTGGACCGCAACATTCGCGGCTATGGGTCTGGCCGCGCGCTTCAATGGGTGCAGGACTGGATCTACTTCCTGGTCGATGATGGTGGCGCCGACCATATCTATCGAGTTCGAAGCGGTGGAAAGCCGGAAGCAGTACTCGTGGGTGATCGTCAGGTCCGCTCATTCGACTTGGTTGGCGGGACATTCGCTGTCGTCACGACCGATGCCAGTCACCCAAACAGCCTTGTTGTGGTGCAGAACGGTTCCGAGCACACTGTCGTTGAGACAGGGAGCGGCGTCCAGATGCAGGCCCCGATTCGTTTCATGGCACCAAATGCACACGGCGATCAAGTCGAAGCATGGATACTGCCCCCGGTAGATCGCCAACCTGGTTCCCAATACCCCACGATTCTTCACATCCACGGCGGACCCAACTACCAGGACGGGTACCGCTATTCACCCGAAAAACAAGCGTATGCCGCTGCAGGTTATGCCGTCATATATAGCAATCCACGTGGGTCCACGGGATACGACGAGAAGTGGGCTCGCGTGGTGCGGGGAACTAAAGCCGCCACCGACCCCGGACTTGGCTTCGGCGACCCTGCGTTCGAAGACGTAATGGCCGTCGTCGACGAGGCGACGAAGCGATTCGATTTCGTTGACCGTGATCGCCTCGGCGTTACAGGGACATCCTATGGCGGCTTCATGACCGCTTGGACGCTCGGATCAACGGATCGATTCAAGGCCGGTGTATGCGTCAATTCAAGCACCAACCTCGCGACAATCATCTGGCGGGGCGATGCGGTTGTGCCATGGTTGAGCGGACAGTTAGGCGTAGATGTGTTGGCCGACGCCGCAGAGGCTTACGCGAATTCCCCAATGTCGAGAGCCGAAGGCATCAGAACGCCTCTACTGATCATGCATGCCGAACAGGACTACGGCTGCCCAATCGGGCAGAGTATTCAGCTGTTCACATTTCTTCGTTTTCGACGGCGCACGGTCGAGATGGTGAGGTTCCCCGATGCGAGCCATGTTTTGGCATCGCCGTTTCAGCTGCGCGAGCGTTTGCGTCTTACGTTGGAATGGTTTGACCGGCACGTGCGGAACTCGGCGACATCTAAGGTCGGCCAGCAGGGAGCTACGGTTTGAATGGTGTAGAAGCCGCGGTTCCGCTGCCTGACGGGTTGGCCGATGGGCCACTGTCTTTAGCTGCCATCCAAGATCCTTACGCCTACTTCAATGCGCTTCGTGCAAGCGAGGCAGTGCACTGGGAGGAGTCCGTCGGGGCTTGGCTTGTGACTCGTTACGATGACGTCGTCGCCCTGGCGAGAGACGCCGTGACATTCTCAAGCTCCACCCTCGGCGCAGACCTTGCAGCGTCTCCGCCTATTCTTGCTGGACATGTGACTCACTACGAACAGGTTCGCGCGATCCTTTCCCAACAATTGATTCGATTTGATCCGCCGGCGCATTCCGCAATGAGACTTACCATGCATCGGCATTTCACGCCACCAAGGGCCGAGGCCATCCGGCGATCAGTGCGCCAAATCGTTGTAAGGCAGTTAAACGAGTCCATGGCCCGACGTCAAATGGACGTTATCAACGAACTCGCCCTTCCACTCCCATTGGCGATTATTGGTGAGCTCCTCGGGATCCCGGAAGCAGATCGAGAGTACGTGGGCAGTCTGAACGATGCCATTCTTCGCTTCCGAGACCAGGCGCCAGATCGAATGGCTTCCATTACAGCGGACGTTGGGCGTCTGGTTGACTATTTCGACAAGCTCATCAAGGAACGTCGGAACGCTCCGAGGACAGACCTGATGACTGTCCTGCTTGAAGCGGAGAGAGATGGGACCTTTACGCACGAGCAAGTAGTTGCAAACGCCATCTTCATGTTGGATGCCGGCCATTCGACAACGATCAGCATGATCACGAACGGTCTGCTGCTATTTCTGCGCTTTCCAGATCAATGGCGGATTCTGCTAGCAGAGCCCGATAGCCGCGTGAAAACAGCGGTTGATGAAATCCTCCGATTCGAACCGCCCCTCAAGACTTTCGATCGTGTGTTGACAACGAGCCAGACACTGCACGGCAAGCAGATGTTGGCGGGCCAGCGGGTGCGTTACGTGATCGCTGCGGCGAATCGGGATCCTAGACGATTCGAGCACCCAGATGTGTTTGACGTCATGCGGTCTCCGAACCCGCACCTGGCATTCGGAACTGGGTTCCACCATTGCCTCGGTAGTCACCTGGCGCGGATGGAGGCACAAGAAGTCCTGATGGCTGTCGCCGAGTTGATTCCAAATTACCGCCTTGTCGGCAACCTGTCCGAAATCGAATATCGACCGAGCCTCACAGTTCGCCAGGCGACGAAAGTTGTCATCGCCTGGTGAACGCGGCTGAGTCCCTGAGCAACGAATTCGGCGATAGCCCCAGCTCCCCGCTAGGGAACGCGTTCGAGGAGAGCGGCTTACTCAGGATGGCGGCGAGGGGCTATCAAGAGGCATGCCCATGTTCGCCATCAATTTCGCCGCTTCGCCGCGCTGCGGAGCTCCGCCCCATCCCGTAGACGTTCGCGTCATCATTTCAAATGGCCCTGACGGCCACCGAAAGCAATCACGCATTATCGCGTCGACCTGCTCGCGCGACGCGATGCTTTCACTCACGACTCTGTGAGCTTCCCGGACCATGGCGAAGAAGACGCGAGACGAGACATACCCCCACGCAAGAGGTTGGTCGCGAATGACCTCTGGATTCTTGCCACATTTCCGCGCCAGCGCGACAATCGTATCGATGGTTGTCGGCGATGCCAGCGGGTGCACGACAATCTCCGCGAGAGGCATCACTGGAGCTGGCGACGCCCAATGCCACACGATCACTCGATCCGGCCTCTCGGTGGCGGCTGCGATGGGCGCAACTGGAAAGCCTGAGCTGTTGGTGGCAAGAATTGCTCTTATGGGCGCCAGTTTGTCAATCCACTTGAAAGTCTCGATCTTGGTCGCAAAGTTCTCAGGAACCGCCTCAATAATGAGATCAGCGTCGTCGCATACCACGGCTCGGTCAGTTGTCGTGGACAATCTCGCCAGCGCTCCCTCGGCGTCGCTGGAGGACACCTTGCCGATCTCGACCGCCCTCTTGAGACCATAACGATCATGTTCAATGCGAGCCAGAGCGCGGGAACATGCCTCTTGGTCAATGTCATACAGGACCACCTCACAGCCCCCGAGCGCAAGAACCTGGGCGATTCCACCACCCATTACGCCCGCGCCCACGACACCGCACCGTTTGACTTGCATGTGGCCTCCTTATCTAGGCGGGCTGACGACAGCAAATACTGGCACTGGGTATTTGTGGTCGCGCTGCTGCCAGCGCAATACGACTTCGTCCCCAATCTTGCAGTCGACAGAGTCAACGTTCCCCATGAGATAGGGGCCTTCATTCAATTCAACGATCGCGACCACATAGGGAGGTTCGAACCCAGTCACGAGAGGCACCCTCACAACGGTCTTGCTATAAATCCGGCCTCGGCCCGCAACCGTCACCCAGTCAAGTCCCTCTGCGTCACATTGAAGGCAGAACGGCCGGGGATAGAATTGATGGTGTCCACAGCGTCCACAACGCTGGACGCGGAGCTCACCTCTTTCCGCAGCCTCCCAGAACGGCGCTGTTGTGGGATCCATCACAGTTAGTCCCTTGCCAGAACGACGGTGGCAGATGTTGACAGAACACCTCCGATGCCGTGCGCTACCGCGATCTTGGCATCGGGAACCTGCCTGGCACCTGCTTCTCCACGCAATTGCCGCACAGCCTCGACCAACAGCAGCAGGCCGAGTGCACCGGGATGACAATAGGAAAGGCCGCCCCCCGACGTCATCGAGGGCAGTTTTCCTCCGGGTCGAAGGGCACCGCTCTTAGCAAACTCTCCAGCGCCCCCGCGTTCACAGAAGCCGAGATCCTCGAGATGGAGAAGCACAGCGATTGTGAAGCAGTCGTAAGGCTCGAAAACATCGACATCGGACGGCGCAATGCCAGCCATCGCGAAGGCGTGTCGACCGGCCGCGGCTCCTGGTGTAGACGTGAGGTCCCTGCTTTGCGCGATGTTCCAGGCGCGCTGTGATTCGCCGACGCCGATCACTCGGATCGCTCGTTTTGCCGCATTTCTAGCATGATCCTTGCCGGCTATCACGATCGCGCCGCCGCCATCCGTTCGCAGACAGCAGTCCAACTTGCGAAGGGGGTCGCACATCATGGGCGTGGCCAGGACATCAGCGACTGTCAGCGGCTCGCGAGCCCAAGCTTTCGGATTCAGAGCAGCCCAAGCTCGCGCAGCGACCGCGACTTCGGCCAGTTGCTCTGGTGTAGTGCCGTACTCGTGCATGTGCCTGGCAGCAGCCAGGGCGTAATGGCCGATCGGAGCCGGCAAACCGTACGGCAATTCGAATTGACCCATCAGGCTCTGGTCGTCCTCTGTCAAAGCCATTGGGCGGCTCTTGCGGCTGCGCTGACGAGACGCATATGTGATCAAAGCAACGTCGCAATGACCTGAGTGGACGGCCAGCATGGCGTGATGCACGAAAGCCTCGAATGCGGCCCCACCCAGATCCGATGAGTCTGAGTAACGCGGTTCGATGCCGAGGTATTCACCCACCTGGACAGAGCCCTCTTGGCCCATGTAATTGACGAACAGCCCGTCCACGTCCTTCAGCGTTAACCCGGCTTCGGCCAACGCCTCGCGCGATGCCAATGCGGCCATAGATAGCTCCGACTGATTCTCCACCCGACCTAGCGCCGACTCTGCAGCGCCCACGATGTAGACCTCTGGCGCACTTGACCCAGCCAATTTGCTTAGCGACCTCTCCCGTTCAATTCAATGCCGATCGCTCCGCGGCCAGCATCGACCGACGGATCTTTCCGGACTCATCCCTGGGTAGGTGCTCGACCAGCTCGAACGACTTGGGCACCTTGTAGGGAGTTAATCGTTCGCGACAGAACGCTTGCAACTCGGCTGGCGACGGACATGCCAGCCAGTTCTTCGGCTCCACGATGGCGTGAACTCGACGGCCCCACTCGTCGTCTCGCACACCGACGACCACGGCATCGGCGACGCCAGGGTGCGCCGTTATGACAGCCTCGACTTCGGCGGGAAATATATTGGCGCCTCCTGAAACGATCATGTCGAGTCGGCGGTCAGCGATATACAGGTAGCCCTCGTCGTCTAGCCATCCCAGGTCCCCGACGCTGACCAGGCCGTCCGGGGCAACCTTCGGTGCTGGTGCGCCGATGTAGCGAAACGTCGGCGCATCGTAATCGTGCGGGCGCATGAATATCTCGCCAATTTGACCAGCGGGCAATTTGCACAGGGAGTCATCCAAGATTTGAATCTCAGTCTGATATGCCCTACCCACGGTGGGGATGTGCCTGAGCCATTCATCGCCTCTCACCACAGTCAACCCCATTCCTTCTGTCGAACCGTATCCTTCGATCAGGTGTGTCGGCCCCACGAAGTCAATCCACCTGCGCTTTAGCCACGGTGCACACGATCCGCCCGAGTGGAACAGGAGTTCAATGCTGCTAAGGCTTTCGACCTCAACCCCCTCCTGCGAAGCGATTCGGTGCATCATCGTCGGAACCAGGAATGCAAACTGAACGCGATATCGCTCGACCAGGTCAATCCAGCGACGGGCGTCGAAGCGATCGCATAGCACCACGTGATGCTTATCGAATAGACCCCAATGGCACCAAGAAAATGGCGCAGTGTGATACAGCGGCCCGCTCACGAGTTGAACCCAATTTGGCTTGAGCCCGATTGCCCGTCCCAGTAGACCGCCACCATCACCCGGCGCCCGCACCCACGGGTTCGGATCAAGAATTATCTTGGGTGTCCCGGTTGAGCCACCCGAGCCCATGGCCTTCGCCGGCCAGGCGCCAGGGTCAGGAAGTGGATCGGTTGAGAATCGCGCTGCAGATGGCAGGTCAGACGGTCTGACGACAGCAAAGCCAGGGCCATCCCACTCAGCAATTACCGCGGAAGGCTTGGCGACTTCGAGCACAGCCTTTCGTTCTGGGCCCGGCATACGGCCACTTAGCGGAAGCACGCATGCGCCAATCTTCCACGCTGCAATGGTTAGCGCGATGTGGTCCGGGGAGTTCGGCAAACCAATGACGACAAAAGAGCCTGCAGACACCCCGTTGTCGAGCAGGAATCGCGCCAGCTGACTCGAGTGTTGGTCGAGTCTGCGCCATGTCCATACATCCTCATGTGACCCGCCGACGAAAGTTAGCGCCACTCTCGAAGGGTCCTCGGCCGCAGTCATGGAACAACGCACCCCAAATGAATAGGCGGCCGCATGGTTGGTAGTGGAGCTCATGGCGAAAGCTGCTGAACCTAAAGCTCGTGGAGCCCCCCGACCTGGCGGAGAGTCCGCGTGAGACCTGGCCGCAACTCCTGACGCTGATTTTCCAAATACTCCTCCGCAGGCTGAAGACAATCGCCATGGCTCGAGGCTTGACTTGCACACCGACCCACATCGTCAATGTCCAATGGCGTCGTACGACGGTGATACTAGCAAGACCGGTCGCTCGCCGCAAACGTTTCCAGGAATGCCGAGGCAGACTCAGTTAATCGCTGACAGATCCGAGGAGACCTACGCGGCCATGAACCTGCCGAGAGCGAGAGTCATAGCCCCGCGGGCAGACTCCCCGTAAACGACGCCATCCGCTCGACTGCTTCAAGCGAGTACCGGAGACCGATCGCAAGCGCAGCCTCGTCGATGGTGAACCGCGGGTGGTGGAGCGGAAAGTCGGCGCCGGCAGCCGCGTTGCCGCTTCCGATGAACGCGAATACACTCGGCATCGTCTGGCTGTAGTAGGCGAAGTCTTCGCCACCCATGATCGGTGGCACGCGAACGACGTTCTCCCGACCTACAGTCGCGGCGGCAGCCGGAATGAGGTGCTCGACGAGCACGCTGTTGTTCTTAAGAATCGGATTGCCTCGTTCATAAAGCACCTCAGCCCGCCCGCCGTGGGAAGCGGCGTGTCCTTCGGTGATACGAGTGAGCTCGGACTGGAGCATGTCGCGAACCTTCTCCGACAACGCTCGAGTCGTACCTGATATCTCGACCCGACCGGGGATCACGTTGAACGCGTTGCCTGCGTGGAAAGATCCGACGCTAACGACGGCAGGCTCGAGCGGATCGACGCGCCGGCTGACAAGCGTCTGCAGCTCACCGACAAGAGACGCCGCGACGACGATGGGGTCGACTGTCTGATGCGGAAAAGCACCGTGGCCGCCAGACCCCATGACCGCTATCTCGAACCTGTCGACGCTCGCCATGACCGGACCTTCTCGCAGGGATATCTTGCCCACGTCGATGCCGCTCATAAGGTGCAGACCCAAAATCGCATCCACGTCGCGGACAACGCCGCACTCGATGAAGTGCTTCGCGCCGCTCGCGAGAACCTCCTCAGCCGGTTGAAAGAGGAGCCGAACCTCGCCGTGAATCTCCGGCGCTACTTGCGCGAGCACTTTGGCGACCCCGAGTAGGATCGCGGTGTGACCGTCGTGACCGCAGGCGTGCATCACACCCGGCCTGGTCGACGCGAAATCAAACCGATTCTCCTCGGTGATGGGAAGGGCATCGATATCGCAGCGGACGGCGATGGTGGGGCCAGGCTTCGTGCCCTTGATGTGAGCAACGACGCCCGTTTGCAGCGGACGCTCGAGAGGGATGTTCCAGGCGGTCAGGAGCTCACTGATCAATGTTGTTGTTTGATGCTCTTCGAAGCTGAGCTCGGGATTGGCGTGTAGGTGGCGGCGCCATGCCCTCAGGTTGTCGACCAACTCGTCGTCAACTCTTTCGGACCAGTCCACGCAAGCAGATTATCTTGAGGTGCTGCCGAACAGTGTCAACCACGCGTCCGTGACTGGCCTCCGGCGAGCCAGGTCGAAGCGGTCGCGCGGTTAGATGCTCCCGCGTTCTCAACCTTAAGCTTCGCAGTGTGGTGAGCGGACCTGCGGCCAGCCGAGAGCCACTACGGCCTCCGACCTGGGCAGAACCGACGCTTCTAGACGTGTTCGCCGCGGCGGGGCGCATCCGACCCTTCCTCCCCCCCACACCGCTCCGCCACTCCGGGGCGCTGAGCGACATGATCGGTGCGGAGATCTATCTCAAATACGACCACCACCTTCCGACTGGAGCCTTCAAGGTGCGCGGCGGTGTGAACCTGGTTTCTCAACTAACCGAAGGCGAGCGACGTGCCGGCGTAATCGCCGCTTCAACCGGCAATCACGGCCAATCCGTAGCTTTCGCCGCCAAGCTCTTTGGCGTTCAGGCAATCATCTGCGCTCCACAAAAGTCCAATGCCGCCAAAGTCGACGCGATGAGAGAGCTTGGCGCGACGGTAAGACTGGTAGGCGTCGACTTCGACGAGGCGCGCCTAGCCTGCGAAGAGCTCGCGGTCACTAACGGTTATCGGTACATTCACTCCGGTAACGAGCCGATGCTTATTGCTGGTGTCGGCACGCACACACTAGAAATCCTTGCCGACCAACCTCAAATCGACGTGATCATCGTCCCGGTCGGTGGGGGAAGCGGCGCCGCGGGAGCTTGCATCACAGCAAAGACCCTCAATCCGAACATTGCGGTGATCGGCGTTCAAGCCGAGAAGGCTCCGTCCGCCTATCTCTCATGGAAGGCCGGTAAGCCAGTCGACGCAACGACAACCACATGGGCAGAAGGCCTCGCCACGAGGACCCCGTTCGAGTTGCCGCAGCGAATCCTGCGCAGGCTGTTGGATGACTTCGTCCTTGTCAGCGAGGAAGCCATCTCAGACGGAGTCCGTACCCTACTCAGCCGGAACCGGCTTTTGGTGGAGGGAGCCGGCGCTGCAACTCTGGCAGCGGCCCTCCAACTGAAGGAGCGCTTAGCTGGTCGTAAGGTTGCGCTCATACTGACCGGCGGCAATGTCTCGAGCGCCCAACTCAAGTCACTGCTCGACAATGACAACCGCTGACGATCCTCAGCGTTGTACTGAAACGGAAGAGCACACGCCGAAGGCGACATCTCTCGGCCGTACGTATAAGCCTGTCCACTCGGCCACCGACCTCAATACTCCGAACCGATTGGCTTGGTGGGATTAATACCGTCCACTAGAGCTAGCGCCGCGGGTGTCACGCCACGCCAGCAAGGCGCGCACCGGGTCCGTGTCACGCGGGCCGTTCATGTGGTAGATAAAGACAGTCGCGCCGGCGGTTGCGTACTCATCTAATCGGGTGCGATCGCCAGCCTCCTCGAGTTGCACAGTGACAGTTCGCTCAATTTCTGTTGGGTCGCGGCCGATCGCGGCGCACCAGTCGTCGAGTGCGGCATTCTTGCGGAACCACCACTCGATGGGGCCAGAAGTGTGCCAGAGGTCCGCGAACCGAGCGACGATTCGCAACGTGGTTTTTTCGCCAGCGCCGCCGATCAGGATTGGAACTCTCCCCCGCACCGGTGGTGGATTGTCTTTGGCCCAGCGCTCGTTGATGATCTCGAGACCTTTCTCAAGATCTTGCAGTCGTGAGCTGACGCTGCCGAACTCGTAACCGTACTCGGCATAGTCGCGCTCAAACCATCCAGCACCGACTCCAAGGATCAGGCGTCCCCCCATGATGCGGTCGAGCGTTCTTGCCATGGCCGAGAGGAGGGCAGGATTTCGGTACCCGATAGACGTGACGAGAGTGCCTGCGTGTGCCCGTTGCAACTGCGAGCCCAAGACTGCCAGCGTTGTCCAGGCCTCAAAGTGCGTCCCACTCGGATCGCCATCGAGAGGGAAGAAGTGATCCCAGTTGAAGATCACGTCTACCCCTAATGATTCGGATTGTAACCACCAGTTCCGATACACCTCGAATGAGACGTGCTGCGGTGCGAGATGGACCCCGATCCTGATCGGCCTGCGAGTCACGAAGGACGCTCCGCATATGGTCGGCGGACACTTCCGGACGAAGGTTGATCCCACGGTCGCACGATTGTTGGAAGGTTCACTTTCACTCGGCGCATGACTTTCGACTAGTCGGGCCCTACACCCGACTCCCGGCGTGTAAGCAACGTGCTGCCCCGGGTTCTCGCACCGTGGTTCAGCAGCCCACTGAGCCAACCGCGAGGGTACCGAATCAGCATGGTCAACGGCTCGTCGAGACTGTGAGTCGTGAGCTGAGTCGCGTCTTGGAGGACACCATCATGTCGATCACAGAGTTCCAAGGCCGCCGCTACTCGGCCGGTTTCTGATGGTAATACAGTGTCACTGGGAGAGGTACGATTCGAGCTCGTGCCCGAGGTTGCGAAAAGGCGGGCGCGCTCGGGCGCGGGCCTGGAGTAGTGCATGCGTTCCTGGTCACAACACCACCGACGCGCATCCGGTGGCTTGAGCAACCGGCTTGCGCCAGCGAAATTCAAGCTAGAACGTCGAGTAAGGCTTGTTTGGCTGACCCCACCAAGACTGAATCGTGTACGTCCATTACACCGGACCACTCGGCTGGCCCTCCTCCTCCAGACGTGGAAGCTCAGCGGTAGGTCGCCTCGATCCATTCTTCGATCAGCGCAAGTGGCGCGACTTCACGCAGGGGCGTTACCTCGCTCGGAGGAATAGTGGTGTCTGAAGTCACGACAGCAACAAGTCGAAGTTCGTCTAAGACCGCTATGAGCTGGCCGCCGTAGCCAAGTGCAAAATATGCCTCGTGGCTCGCCAAAGTCGTGCGCCACCACTGATAGCCATACCCCTCCTTGTAGAACCGAACACTTGCAGGCCACGGACCCAACTGCCAGTCATCGCGAATTGCGGTCTGGGTGACATCTGCCTGGGCAGCCGTCGACAAGTCGACCCACTCCGCAGGAACCAGGGATTCAGCGCCCCACGTCCCTTTCATGAGGAACAGGAGTCCGAACTTGGCCATGTCACGAGGAGTGAGATGTAATGCGTCCCCGCCGATCGTCATGCCGCTTGGCTCGGCTGTCCACCAATGGCGCTGGAACCCAAGCGGCCTGAAGAGGTGCTCGTCCGCGAATTCGAACGTGCTTACCCCGGTCGCAGTGGCGATGCACGCGGAAAGGAGATGCGAATTTGCCGTGCTGTACACCCACGTCGATCCGGGCGGTCCACTTACGGGTTGCTCAAAGAGTGAGAATCTTACGAGATCTCCGCTGTTGATCCAGTCCCACGTAATGCCCGTGTTTTCCTGCCAGAAGAGTCCCGAACGCTGCATCAATAGATTCCGAACAGTTATCTTCGCTTTCCGCCGATCTGCTCCTGCGCGGAAATAACCTTCAAGGACATCACCGAGGGTTGCATCGGCACTCGCAATATGTCCGCGATCGATGGCGATTCCGACAAGCGCAGACATCACCGACTTGGTGACTGACTTCACGTTTTGAGGGAGGTCGGGCTTGCCTGTCTCATATGACTCACCACGCAGCAGTCCCTTCTCGGCGGGCTTTCGATCCCAACGAATATCAGCGTCGGCTCCCCCGTAGTAACCCTCAAAGATCAATTCTCCGTTGCTAACGAGGACCACGCTGTGGATCCAACCCATTTGCTCGCGTATTCGCGCGTCAAGAGCTACGAGGGAAGCCGACTCGCGCCATGATTCGCTCGCCGGCTCCGACCATTGGCCGGTCTTCCAGATGCTTGGCATCATCGCGCTATCTTCATATCACTCTGTCTCTAGATCACCGGGAGCATGATGGACGTGCACGCGGAAGCGCACATAAAGACAACCTGGGACCAAAGGGCTGGAGTTGTTGCTGAATCGACCTGACTGGTGACAAAGGGTCCTGGATGCACCGCCGCGATCAAGCTAAAGACAAGAATGACCATCAATCTCGTGGTGAACAAGACCATCGCAGCCATCGTGCTGTGCGGTCATTCTGGCACGCGGACGCCCGTTGTCATGAGACCGCTGGGCGGCCGAGGCCTTGCGATTGACGACGATATCCGACGCGTACCGTTAGCATGCAGCCACGCTACGGACGAGTCTTGACGCGGTCAGCGACGACTCGCCTGGCAACCGGCTAGTGGACGGCGTTAACGGGCCTGGGTTCCCCCAAATCCCATCCTTGCCTACTGTCTGCGATCATGCAGCGATGATCGACCTGCAGCAGTCCGAATCGGACAGCGATCGGCACTGGCCGTTCACCGCGGAGGCGAACCGGGTCGGCGAGGCTGGCTGGTCCTTCCCGCGCTTGAGGAGACCGGCGCGGACGAGTTCACGCTGATTCTCGAAGTGGTGACTCCCTTTTTGACGAGCGACGAGATCGTAATCAATGCGCTGATCGAATCGGTGGCCAACGTGACAGAGGCGATCAGTCAGAGACATGTGTGAGCTGCTTGCGGCGGTTGGGGATCAAAGCTTCGAGCTCGGGAAATTGCTCGATTGGGCACGGAGACTGGAGATCCGCGGATTCGCGGGCTACGGCTGGGGAACCGCGTGGGTTGGAGAAGACGGGCTGGACTCCTACAAACATCCCGGCCCTTTGGCTGAAGATGGGCTAGCGGTCGATCGCCTCGCCGCAAAAAAGGTTCGCGCGGCGGTGATTCATTTGCGCCGCCCAACAGATCCCAAGACGGTGACGGATGCCGATACGCAACCGTTCGTGGACGAGGCGCACACGTTCGCGTTCTGCCACAACGGTTTTTTCAAGCTGCATGACGCGTATCGGCCTCAATTCGCGGGTCGGCTACACGGAAGCGCAGACACCGAGGTCGCCTTTCGCATGCTTGAGAAGGAAATCGCGGAGGGAGTGCCACCGACCCAGGCTCTGCTCCGAGTTCATGATCGACTCACCGGCAACGCCAACTGCACGTACCTGCAGCAGAGTGGCGAGCTCTTGGTCTATGCCGCCAACGCCATGAACGCAGTTTGGAGGCTCAGAAAAGACGACCTGTACGTCGCCGTCACCGGGTCACACTGGCGCGACGACTCCGGAGTCGCGACGCTGTTTCCGGGCTGCAAATCAATGCGCCTCGGGACGGAGCCCGTGAGTCTGGGTACATCCGTTCTTCATCGGTAATAGGCGCCTGGCTCGGGCCAGCCAAACGTCGTCAAGCGCGATCGACGATAAGGCGCGCAATCGCCAGAGACGAGGTCGGTGCTGGTGAAGGTAAGTTGTGCAACATGGAGGATGCAGGATGATCGAAGCCTCGAAGCAACCGACAGCACCGGGCAATGAATCTCGGCCTGTAAGTATCGCCAACATTCGCAGATTCGCGTAGTTTGCCGGACTGACGGCCCGAGCGAGTTGTCGATATCGATAGGTTTATCGCGATCATCCGCTAGAGCGCAGTGACCACGTACTCTTGCAGGACCGGGGTCGCGATTTACTTCAAATCGGGTGCACGGCCCCGGCACTGCGGCAAGCAGGCCCGATGCGATTGCTTATGTCATGTCCGTGGCAGCCAGGATCGCTCCCCTCACTTGGCCGAGGTCTGCCGAGGGTCTTAGCCGGGTTCTCGTCGAGCTCGATGGCCGACGAGCTCACGGAAGGGCCACGAGATTCTACTTCCCGAGCATATCTCTAGGAGGGAACCTTCACCCGCCTGCGGCGCCTGGTAGGGCGTACCGACCCTGTGAGACGGCACCCGACGGGGTAGCCGTCTCCTCTTCGTCACTCGCGCTGCTTGACCCTGCCGCAACAATGCGACCGACGGAGGTCGCTCAATCGAGGCAGTCAATATTCGCAGGCGATCTTGCAGCCTCTCTGAAGCATCGGTCGCCAGCGAGACGATCACCCCCGCCATCTTAAGGATGGCTCGGGCCTGCGTAGTCGACAAGGCAGGTCCCACGGACAGTTCCGAGGAGTCATTCCAGATGGCATGTTCATGTTCAATTGTCAGACTCGCTCTCAAGCGCCGCCAAATGCTCGCCCAGCGATGGCTTCGCCTCCAGGCTCGCGCGGATCTCGTCTTTACGGTGAAGGGCAGGTCGGTCAGGTCCTCGAGGTGCCCGAACGCAAGGTCGGGGCGACCGGCTTGTTCGAGCTTGCGGGTGTAGAAGGGCGAGTGTGTTGCAAGGTACTGGAGCTGACGCTTGAGCACCTTGGCCGCTAGGTCGCGAATTTCTTCCTGCGATGCGATGCGATGCGATGCGATGCGCATAGTCATGCTTGCCCGCGTGCACAGCTTGCACTAATGGCTCATTGGACCAGCGCGGTTAGGCCACGCTAGGCGCGGTTTGCTCGGCCACCGCCGCGAGCGCTTCTTCCAGCTGATCCAGGTGCTCCTCCGTGTGGGCCGTGCTCAGCACGAGCATACCGCGCGGAGCAAGAAAGAATCCGCGATCCATCAAACCGCTCTGGATCCGGTGCATTCGACCGCTATCGCTTGCGCGGACGTCTCGCCAGCACTGCGGCGGGGTCGGCGCGGCGTGCACGTTCATCATCGATCCCCAGCCGGTCACCGAGAGGCCGAACTGCGCGAGGGTTTCCTGGAGGCGGCTCCTCAGCCGGTCGCCGCGGGCGTCGAGGTCGCGCGCGGTCTGCTCGTCGTATGCGGCCATCGTCGCAAGCCCGGCTGCCATGGTCAGCGGATTGCCGTTGAACGTGCCTGAGTGTTGGATGCGATGCGGCTTGGGCGGTGCAAGGGAGTCCATCAGCTTTTCCGGCCCGGCCACCGCCCCGACCGGCAGGCCGCCACCAATGATCTTGCCGAGCGTCGTGAGATCCGGACGGATGTTCCACTCACCCTGCAGCCCATGACCGCCGTGCCGGAACGTCATCACCTCATCGAGCACGAGCATGAACCCGTGGCGGTCGGCGAGCTCACGAAGCTTCTCGAGCAGGCCTTGTCGCGCGGGCATCATGCCGGCTGACCCCTGCATCGGCTCGACCAAGACGGCCGCCCACTGCTCGCCGTGCTGTCGCGCGATTGCCTCGACGGCGGTCAAGTCGTCGAACGGTAGCACGTCGGTGAGGTCAAAGCCTTCGGCTCCCTCTTCCGCCACCGGCTGAGGCCGGCTGCGCGGGCCGCCATCCTCGGGCTTGATCGAGACCCGGACCAGCTCATGTGAGCCGTGGTACCCACCCTCGAACTTCGCGATCCGCTTGCGTCTCGTTGCGCTCCGCGCAATCTGGAGCGCGAGCATGGTCGCCTCTGTGCCCGAATTCGTGAATCGAACCATCTCGCTGCCCGATAGACGGTCGACGATCATCCGGGCAAGCTGTCGTTCGAGCTCGGATGGTGCACCGTACGCGGTGCCACGGGCGGCCTGCCTTGCGATGGCTTCCACGGTTTGAGGGTGCGCGTGGCCGTGGATCAGCGAGGTGTAGTTGTTGACGAAGTCGACGCGCCCGACTCCACCCACGTCGACGAGATAGGCCCCTTCGCCATGGCTCGCGAAGAACGGAGGATCCGTGTAAAGCTGGTCTCGTGAAACGCCACCCGGGATCACTTGGCGGGCTTCCTGCCAGACGTCTTCAGACGATTTGCGTGGCGGCTTAGTCTTCAACCTGAGCATTTGGCATCGTAGTCTCGGCTGGCGCCGGGAGTCAACTGCTCGGGATAGCGTTCCAAATATTCAAACGCTCGCGACTGGCGAGCACGACCTGGTTTCTCCTAATCGCGGTTTGGATGCTCCGTGCGGCACACCAGAGCCGCGACCAACCTCGCACCTAGTTCTTGGTCAGATCCCGTAGGGGTGTATGGATCCCACCTCAACGCGCGAGTGTTATCTCACCACTTGCCGAGGTACCGCGTGTCCTAGCCGCACGTCCGCATTCATACTGCGACCAGGCTCTCGATAGCTTCGCCTTATCGCGAGCAATTCTCTGACGAAATATCACGACCCGAGAATCGACCCCTATCGTGCTCGGACAGCGCGTAGCGTCACGGTTTGCCTATGGAGGCAAGGCCTGCGCTTGCCTCCAATGATGGGCGGAGCGGTGCCGATTCGGTGTTCCACTGAGCCTTGGAGCTGGTCTCCGAGCACGAGTCAGGCGCGCACCAATAAGGCCGGCCGCAACGAGACACCGGCGCGACGCAGCTCGAAGGCGGTCCAACCCGCTCCGGCCAGATCGATTAGTCCGAACAGCACCAGCGGCCAGCGGCTCAGTCCAAGTACAGCGAAGGCGGCCAAAGAGAGCGCAAAGAACACCCTCCCCCACACCGATACGCGAAAGTAAGAGGTGGCCTCGGCGCGGGCCGCCTCGATGTAGTAGAAACCCAACGGTACGGCTATCGCGCCGACCACGCGGATCCAAACCTCGGAGGTGGTCGGTAGTCTAAAAATCGAAAGCAGTAGATTGGGCACCACAGGATCACGACCCCGACCGCTACCACATAGATCCCAAACACGAACGATGTCCGCGCTGTTGGAGTCACCTCAGCATCCCTCCCTGAGCTCGCCGCCTACCTGGGCGCACCAATCCTGGCACCGCCCAACACGCGGGTCAAGCGCTTGATCGACGCGCAGCTGAGGAGCCTTGCCGCTTGCGGGCAGGGTCGGTCGGTCCGATGTCTAAGCAGACACGGCGCCACGTGCACCGCATTGGCGCGGACGTCTGATTGAGCTGCATCGCCGGCTGCTAGTGGAGATCTGGACGCGCACTAATCGATTGGTCGACGAATAGATGGTTGCTGTTCCTTTCAAGCGCGGTTCTTATCCACACACGCGATGACGGGATTGGCTATGTTGCTGACGCTGGCCCAGTTCCAGAAAAGAGATCTCGCTAACTAGCGGGTTTTTTCAATGCGACGCGTGAGCCGTTTGATCTTCGCAAGCATCCTATTGAGCATGTCGGCCCTGGTGCCGATGGCCGCCCTCGCCAGCAGCACACTGACCGAATATGTGGTTGGCACCGAGTACGCGCTCGGCTCGTGCTCCGGCGGCCAGACTGGTAGCTTCGCCGGCTACGGCAGTGCAACCCTTGGGGGACGGGCCAATGCGGCCTTCAACACCACCATCTGCCACTCGCCCCTTACTGGAGGGACGGCCTCCATCCTGCCCGGTGGCAACTTCGAACTCGCGACGGACTCGGTGACGATCGTGTGGCAGTACACCGGCGGGAAGGTCGGACCCGGCGTGGTTTCGCGCCTCTACCCGGCAAGCAATTACTTCTGCGAAGAGGTCTTTCCGGTGACGGCTGCGGTCGGTCCTGCCACCAGCGTGCCTGACGACGCCATCAACCTCGTCAGCGGAACGGCGGAGGGCAAGCTGACGCATTTCGGCGTGTCCACCGCCGGTGGGGGGTGCCGACCGTTCGCGGCCAGTATCACAGGCAAGGCGATGCTCGTCTACTGACAGAGCTGACACCGAGCGGTGTAGGTCTTACGCTTCATCGCTTCCACCACGCGAGGCCCAACTCACCCTCCAGGGTTGTGAAGATGATGCTTGGGCAGCGACGGGGCCAAAGCCGGCGATGAACAAGACATTCATCGATCCATCCTGCGAGCGATTTTGCATCTTGCAGCGCCGGAATTCATCCCGCGAGGGATAGCGTCTGGTCCTGACCTGCGATTTCCTTGCGTGCATGGAACACGGAGCCCTGATCGCAGCCCGAATCGCCGTCGGCCTGGTGCTCGTTGTGGCCGGTGGGGCTAAGCTCGCCGCCGGGAAGCGCTACGTGCGTGAGCTCGTCGCCACTTTTGCGATCGTGCCGTCTCGGATGATCCGTCCGGTCGCCTTTGCCCTGCCATGGGTCGAGCTGATCCTCGGCGGCCTGTTGGTGACGGGCCTGCTTGCCACGCCTGTGGCGGCTCTTGGCGCGGGGCTTTTGGGTGGCGTCAGCCTGGCGCTCGCGCTGAACCTGCGACGTGGCTCCAACGCCCCGTGCGGCTGCTTCGGTCCAAGCCTGCCGATGAAGACGAGTTGGACGCTGGTCGGCCGAAACCTGTTGATGGTCCTCGTGCTAGTTGCGGTGAGTTGGAAAGGAGGTTCGTGATGAAGGTGCGCTGGTCGAGACGAGAGGTGCTCGTCAAGTCGCTCATCGCAGCCGGCGGGGCGGTCGCGGCCCACCTGTCCGGCGTCATGCCCGAGTTGGGCTGGGCCGCTCAGCCGAAAACGCCCGATCATCTACAGCCGCCAGACTACATGCGCCAGGCACTGCGCCAGGACGAGATCGTTGGCCGGGACGCCGATGCTCTCCTGACTTCTGTCTCGAACTCGCCGGACGTGCGCGAGGTCTTGAGGCAGGCATCAATTGGAAAGGTGGACCTGGCTGCGCTGAAACCACACGCCGTGCGCACCGTCCTGGAGGACGGCCAGATCGTGGTAGCGGTCAGCGCCGTACTGCCCGACCAAGAGCACGTGATCGTGCACTATCAGCACGGCTCAGGGCCCCAGACCAACGCCTTCATATACAAGGCGACGGCGGATCACAAGGCAAACCTCGTTGCCGCCAGCGCAGCGGGTCGGCCGGTGCGCCGCCCGGCTGAAACAAGCGACTCGTCCAACACGGTTCTCGCCGCCGGCTGTCCGAGTTGTACCCACCCATGCACGCAGTGCTGCGGCTACGACCTCTGGGGCATTCTCGAGTGCTGCATCTGGTGTAGTGCGTTCTTCGAGTGTCCGCCGTGCTTTCTCGCCTGCGCCCTGAGCTGGTGCTCCGGTTGCGTATGGTTTCACTGCTACCACTGCACAAGCTGCTGCCAGGACTGGTGGTGTTTCTAAGCCGCTGACGGTGTCGCCGGGCGAGTCCATGCGGGCCCGCCCAATCCGTCCAGATCGGCTCGCAATGGCTACTATCAGCACCGGGGATCGGCCACGCGGGAACGAGCATCCGGAGTCGCGGCGCGCCAGCTTGTCGCCCTGTTGTCACCCGCGAGCCCGACACGGCTCGCGACCGCGCAGGTGCGATACCTCGGCCGCGTCTACGCAGCGTTTCGATGGGCGGCTGGGTTCGGGGTGGTTGCCCTGATCGCCCTGCTGTTCCCCCCTGCCAACCACGTTTGGCTGGCCGTTCTCATCCTCTGGGTCGCCGCGTACAACGTGCCGACCGCTCTCGTTCTGAATCGCGCGGGCGATGAGTCGATAAAGACCGTCGCGCGCACAGCGGGGATTATTGATGGCGTTTCTTTCTTCATTCTATTGGCCATCTACGCACCAAACACGCCGGCTGTGCTGATCGCCATCTATCCCTGCGTCTTGATCGAGATGGTCACGTTCGACGGTGCTGTCGGCGGGATCTACGGGGTGGCGATGTTCCTCGTGGGCCTGGCCGGGGTGCAGTTGGTGCACGGCGTGATCACCTGGCCGGACCTGGTGCTCTGGACCACAGTGATGGCGATTGTCGCCGCCTCGCTGACCCTCTCTTCGCAGGTCATGCTCGGCGCGGGAGCGCCAACGGCCCTCCGCCCTTCCGTGGTGCCCGGCGCTCCGAGGCTCTCGGCCCGCGAGCATGAGGTGCTTCGCCTGGTGGCCGAGGGCTATTCGAACGCAATGATCGCTTCGCGCCTGAACCTCAGCGAGAACACGATCAAAGGCCACATCGAGGCTCTGCTGACCCGCCTCAACGCTCGCAACCGGGCGGAGGCAGTGGCCGCGGCCGGGCGCTTCGACCTGCTCTGAACGGCCCCCCTGAACGGCCCCCCCGCCTGGATACTCGTCGTCCGCGAATAAGGGCCGATCGGGTCTTGGTGTGCACGCGTGCCCGGGATAGCTTTCTGGGATGGCGACCTCAAGCCGGCCAGCCGCAATCGTCGGATTCGAGCTCGTCGAGCGACCCCTGGTCCGGCTGCGGCTGGCGATCGAACAGGCTGAGCGCGAGCTCGAGTGCATTCGCAGGGCCTACGCCCAACTGCTCGACCTCGCGGTGGGTCCCCCCCACTCATCCTGCCCCGAGGAAACCTCTCCCCTCAGCCGTCAGGAGCGGCTGGTGGCGCTCCACCTTGCGAGAGGTGCCAGCAATCACGAGATCGCAGCGGAGTTGCACATCAGCATCCACACCGTGAAGAGCCACGTGCGCAGCATCCTGCGCAAGGGCTGCTTGCACAGCCGCTGGCAGCTGGTCGAAGCCCCGGCCCCTGCCGGATTTGGATGGCATGTGTGGGATTCAGAAAGTACGTCAGGCACCAATGGGCGCCCGGGAATATAGTGATCCTGACTCCGTTGATGGCACCGAGGGCGAAGGCCTTTCGGTCGGCGCTGCTCTCGTCCTCGCTGACCGTCTAGCCAGGCTTCAGCGTCACGAACGCCTTGGGGCGCTCTCCACAATGCTCGTCCGGAATCGCGATGACAGCGACCTCCAGCACCGCTGGATGCCCGACGATCACCTGCTCCACCTCGATCGTCGAGATGTTCTCGCCGCCCGCAGTCATTTGAGGCCTCCCGCGGTCTATGAACTAGGGAGCTAACTGACAAAGACATGGATGAGGCCTCACGACGGGGTCTAAAAGGACGGGAATAGAAAGCCAGTCGACGTGATGGTTGCTTCTGATTCTCGTCTCTTATCGATAGCACTCCGCGAAAGCGCTGTCACATGAACCACACGCGCGGAGGCTCGGGCCGGCGAGTCGCGGAGCCTTAAAGTCCCGAAATCTGTAGAGGATTCACAAGCAGCTCGCGGGCCCGCGCCTAGGCCGGCTGAGCCTAGTCGATCGACTCCTCGGCCAGCAGCACGGTCAGTAGCTTGGGAATGTGCTCGCTCGCCACCTGCCATACCACGTCGAGGTTGATACCAATGAAGCTGTGAGCGAGCACGTCCCGCATCCCGGCCGCATCTCCCCACGGGGCGCCAGCGAGGGTTGGCCAGAGAGGCGATTCCGCGAGGACCTTGTTGCATTCTCCGATGACTTCGAGGCGCCTGATTGTCGCGTCCTGAACATCGAGATCCGAATCGAAGGCTGCGCGCCCTCGAGCGATGGTTATTGCGATCCTCCGGCCAGCCTCGATGAGATCGGCTAGGAACAGGTGACCTCGCAGGAGTTGGTATTGGTTGGGCAGCAACCCCGACTCGAAGGACGACAGCTTCCGCCCCGACTTTTGAAGGATCGGCTTGACGAGCCGCCGCATGGCCGCGACCTGCCTGTCGCCTACAGATTTAAGGCTAGCTGGGAGGATCGGCCCATAACGACTGCCCGGCGCTAGAGCCCATGCTGTGAGTTCCTTATTGAAGGCGGCTATTGCTGCCTCCAACTCATCTACGTAGGGCGCAAACGCCGCGTCGTCAAGGTCATAGATCTCCCACGGATCCCGCAGCACCACGGCAGAAGGCCGCGTCGCCGAAGGAGCGCCGGATGGAAACAGTAGCCCGACCGGATCCGGATTAGGTTGTAGAGGCGCGAAGCGGTAGGACGGTGGCACGCTCGGGCTTGCCCTCTCGATTTGAGCGAAGTACGCTGGCCACGCTTGGTCGAAGAACTCGGGCGTCATCCCGTACTCGGTGCAGGCCTCTTCCTCTGTCAATTCCATCGGCGCGGCGGTGCGAGCTCCCAGTTTGTGGAGTTGAGCAACGAGTCCTTCGCCAGCCTCTGATCCCATCTCGGTCGCTCCTCTCTCGGATTCTGACAGCGATATAGGAGGGGACGGCACCTGCCGACGGCTCCGCATCCGCCGCCACCCAGGGTTGAGGGCGCTCAATGAATATCACGTGTCAGTCGTTGGAAGGAGGCCAAGCTTGTCCCCAAACCCCATCGCGCGCGAAACAGATGATGTTCCTAGAGATAGTTGGCCATTTATCAGAAGCAAGAGGTCGAGCCTGTCCGAGCTGTCGCCAAGCTCGCCTTATCGCAAGCAAGGCCGTCCTTCTGACGAACGGCGTTCCATGACAGCCTCTGAGGTCGACGCCCTAAGTTGGGATAGTTTGAGGTCGGGACCCCCTAGCTAGGACGGACGCTCTCGGTTCTCGACTTCGATGTGTTGGCGGCCTTGCGAACGGCGGTCTTGCGGGAGGCGCCACGGCCGGCAGCCGTACGTCTGGCTTTCTTTGCAATAACTCGGCGCGCCGTACCGGACGTTGCACGTTTGGCGGTGGGCCGACTGGCAAGTGACCGTGACCGCGCAGTCATGGCAGTTGCTCGCGTCGCACTGAATACGACCCTACCCTGCACCTGGCCTACGCTACTTAGCCCGAGGCCCTTGATCGCAATCGGCCGCAGTGCGATTCTTAGGGCACTGGCCAGGCGGCTAAATGTATCGAGGGTCGGACTCTTCCGCCCTCGCTCGATCTTGCTGATTTCGGTCTGTGCCACGCCTGATTGCTGGGCAAGCATCTGTTGAGTCAGATTGAGTTGCTGGCGCTTTGTAATTAGTGTGTTGACGAGGGCGTACTTAAGTTCCTTCGCACGGAGGTCAAGGATGGCCCGCGGGCCTTCATCACGTGCTTCATCCTCAAGCTCACTGTAAAAGTCTTCGAAGCTGACACCTCTTCCTGATCGCATGACCCTACCGATGATATGAGCTTTTACTCATAATGTCAAGCTCGGCTTGCGTGCCTTGGATCCTCTAGCCGCGATCGAGTCAAGCCTGGCTTGCCCGCCTCCAATCCTCTAGTCGGGATCGGGCCAGCGCTATCTCGCGATCCTGGCGTCGGCGCGAAGAATCTCGGCCTTTGTCATATGCACCAAGGAGGAGGACGAGCCTGTCCCCATGGGCATGACAGAAGATCCGAGCAATCATCGGTGGCTCGCGCAAGCGGAACTCGAAGATCCCGCCGCCGAGTTGGCGACCAAACGCGGAGCCGCAAACGCCAATGCCCTGCTGCTGCAGGATGGCGCGGATGGCCGCCCCGATGCTTCGGCGGTCTTGCCTGGACAGTTTCCTCAGCCACTCAAGCACTGGTTGGTTGCCGCTTCGGTCCGCATAAAACTCGAGCTCGAATTGATGTCGGCTCACAGCGTGAAAGGCTAATGCCGCAAGGAGTCAGCAGGAAGATCGGTTCCTACCGATACCAATCGCTTATCGCAAGCAAACCTCTCTGAGGCTTACGCGCTTCGGATTAGCCCAGGCGCGATCTCGGCTCGTCTGGATTCGGATTGTTAGGAGCACCTGGTCGACCTGACCGTTCCAGGTGGGTACTAAACAGGAAATTGGCGAGCGTTTTCGCGCTGTCCACCACCAATACAGCATGCCTTTTGGCAGGTCTGTAGGACCGCGCATGCCGGTCCCCCATCTTGTTGCTGGTTCCTGCGACTCCGGATACGATGCTTGCGAGGCCGGACAAGACTTGCTTCAAAGGCGTATCTATGTCCGGGCGGGACGGTTCAAGGTCGAGTAGCTTCTGTACGCGCTTGAACAGACGCGGCAAGTCTCCGTCGTAGTCCGAAGCGACTGGGTCCACTTGTTTCTCGAGATCCAACAAAACTGCCTCGACTAGGGACCGGGCGTTGGTGATCGCCCCGTCGTAGTCGGCTTGTCGAAGCTTCTCGTCGCACTTGGACAACTGCTCGTTGAGAAATCTGCTTGCATCCCCTTCGTTTCCAGCTAATGGGTGGGCGAACTCGACTATTGAGCCCTGAAGGGTTCTGATCACCAAGGCGCCAGCGCGGTCGAGGGTGAGTTCGTAGCCATCAAATTTCAGTCTCGCGTTTATGTGGTCATAAGCGAGCTGCGGCTCGCCGTCGAACCCAAGAAACTCAGCCGAATGCAGAGCCTCACGCAAGAGTCCAGCCAAGGCCGAGGAGCCGTTGAGATCGCGAAGCTTGTCCTCTGTGTATGCCCATCTGGAAGGGAACCCTTGTCCGTAGACGTCGTTTGAGCCATGGTTGTTGAAGAGACGTACGAGTTGGGGCCCACTTCGATACCTAGACAGACGCTTGTCCCCAGTAATAATGTCCGCCATAGCTGAAATGGTTCGTTCCGATACCTTCATTGCAGTTCGCTAGCAGAGCAGCTCGATTGGTGCCGATTTAGGATGGCTGGCAGCTACGGGATAGTTAGGTAAATGCCGCAAGAACATGAGCGTAATCCGCTTCGCGCCGTTGGCGCTGTCACAAGGCGATTAAAGGGTCGGCGTCGACACTTTGCGATCCTCGCAGCCGTCGCTGGAGCGTTCATCGTCGTCGTTGCGCTCGCGGCCATCATCAGCCGAAGAGAGTCGGTCACGGCGCTCGTCGCCGCGGTCGGCACCGCGCTCATCGTCGCCTGGCAGTCGCTCGAGACTGCGCGAGCCGCGAGTGCCGCCGAGGAGGGCCTGCGCGGCGCCAACGACTCATTGCTCGTGAGCCAGGTCCTTGCGATCGAGGCCGAGCGCCAAAGGCTCGACGTTGAGGCTCCCCGGCTTGTGGTGCGCATCAACCCACCCGAGTGGCCGCCTCGGGTCGGCAGGCAGTTCGTGGCGTCTGAGCCCGCGCAGCTCCCACAAGGAGAGGTCTTTCGGATGCCGAGGGACGGCCCTAGGCACGTGCTGCTACGGGCCGATGGATTCATACGCAACGAGGGCGGCCTAACTGCCCGCGTCAGCGTTCGCGGCATGCGCATCTACGACAGGGCGGTGATGGAGGGTCCCAGCTGGGAGCCGAAATGGACAGAGCCGGGAGACTACGAGTTAGATATCGGGCCCGATAGCGTGGAGCAGTTCCGCCTGGATGACGAGCGCCCCGCGAGCGAGTGGATTGCGAACAGCGAGGCCGCTGAGCGAGGCGAGCCCGGTTCGACCACCGGCGTCGGAGTGGTTGTCGCCCACGACAGCAACGACAACGGCGTCGTCGACACTTGGGAGGTCGAGCTCGCTGGCCGCCCCTTTGAACGCATCCCCGGTGAGCAGGGTGGGTGGCGCTTGTATCGCGACTTGCTGACCGGCCGGGGTCCAATGGTCGCCCAGGTACGGCCTCGGGTTCGCCGGTACTACCGGTCGAAGTCGAGGCAACAGGTGCTGCCCGAGCTCGACATGCCGACCAAGCCGACCCCAGGCACTCCTAACGGCCCGCCCTAAGGTAGGAAACATATACATCAGCCCGCGGCCCAAGGAGACGCTCGACGGCTTGCCAACGCGCGCCGCGTCCGGGCAACAGCCGCCCGCAGGTCGACTTTCGACCCACGGCCGACCGAACTCGCAGCGGACGGTTCGTTATTGAGGCCGACGCTTCGCGGGCCTGCACGGCGATTGCGGCGTGTTCTACCCGGACGCCGGCTCCGCCGCGGGTGAGAGCTCGCTCGCTATCTGCTCGAGCCTGTCGGCAAGCTGGTCGAAGTCCTCGCCGTTGGCCCAGAGGTTGAGGGGGCTGCCCGGCGCGCCGCCTAGTGCGGCGTTCCATCCGGCCTGCTGGTACAGGCTCCCGACCTTGTGCAGTTCCCCGACCGCAGTGTTGAGGGCGGCCGCGGAACTGCA
>Ga0209220_1000196_pt1 | contig 25539 bp, 28 predicted proteins | sample BlaSpr_A8_OM3_M3_FD_187984 | JGI IMG/M metagenome (GOLD analysis project Ga0209220, IMG submission 187984) | Forest soil microbial communities from Thunder Bay, Ontario, Canada - Black Spruce, Ontario site 2_A8_OM3_M3 (SPAdes) (version 2) | ecosystem: Environmental > Terrestrial > Soil > Boreal... | reverse complement strand
GATGCGCTTGACGCCAAGCTCGTGCATCGCCCAGACGTTGGCGCGGTAATTGACGAAGGGCGCCGAGACCTCGTGGTTGGGTCCATGGCGCGGCAGAAATGCGACGCTGCGCCCGCCAACCTCGGCCAGTGCAATTGAGCCACTGGGTGGGCCATAAGGGGTCGCGATCTCGATCTCGTCGGCGGCGTCGAGCCACTCATAGAATCCGGACCCGCCGAAAATGCCGATCTCCGCCGTGGGCGACATCAGCCCCGTACGTGACCGCGTGGCGAGACCTGTTCGGCATAGCGCGCGAGGTCGGTGATCCGCGCCCGCGGGGAGCAGACCGGGCAGTCGGAATCGCGCGGAAACGTGGTGATGCGGGTTTCGCCGCGCAGGCCGTCGTGCTGAAAGATTCGGCCGCTCAGCGGTGTGCCGACGTTGAGAATGACCTTGAGCACCTCCTCCGCCTGCACACTCCCGACGACGCCAGTGGCCGCTCCAATGATGCCTGCTTCCTCGCACGTCTCGATATCGGCGGCATCGGGTGGCTCACGGAAAAGGCAGCGCAGGCATGGCCCGTCTGGGAGAACGGTCGTGGCCTGGCCACCCCACCGTAGGACAGCGCCATGAACAAGTGGTTTGCGAAGCAGGACGGCCGCGTCGTTCAGGAGGAACTTCGTCTCGAACGAATCGGTGGCATCGACGACCACGTCGTACTCCGCCGCAATGGCCTCCACGTTAGAGGCGCGAACGCTCTCCTGGCGAGCATCCAGCCGGAGAGCGGAGTCGAGGATCAGCAATCGGCCGGCCGCCGCCTCGACCTTCGGCCGGCCCACGTCGCAGTCCTCGAAGAGGATCTGCCGGTTGAGATTCGAGAGTTCAACCTGCTGGTCGTCGATCAGGCCGAGCCGTCCCACCCCGGCCGCCGCCAGGTAGAGGGCGACGGGCGAGCCCAAACCCCCAAGGCCGACGATCGCGACCGAGCTACCTTCGAGCCGTTGCTGCCCGGCGTCGCCGACCTCACTGAGGATTCGTTGCCGGTGATGCCGCTCGGCGGTCATCGGCGTTCCGCCTCCGCGCCGACGACGGCGTGGTAATCCGTGAGGGATAGGATGCTCGGGCGGTCACCACATGTCGGGCACGCGGGGTTGCGACGGTAGCCGACCTCGCGAAACGTCATCGCCATCGTGTCGTGCAGCAGCACGCGGTTCACCAACGGGTCGCCGGTGCGCGTGATCTGCTTGATGGTTTCGGCTGCCTGGATGGTGCCGATGATGCCGGGCAGCGCGGCCAGGACTCCAACCTGCTCGGATTCTTCGATCGCGCCGGCTGGCGGCGGTTCCGGATAGAGACAGCGGTAGCAGCCACGACCCGGAACAAACACGGTCACCTGCCCTTCGATCCGGAAGATGCTGCCGTGCACCAGCGGTTTGCGCAGCAGGTAGGCCGCGTCGCTGAGCAGGTAGCGGGCACGGAAGGTGTCCGTGCCATCGACGATCACATCGTAGCGTTGGAGCAGCTCCATCGCATTGTGTTCGTCGACGGTGGCCTCGATCGCGTCGACCTTTACATCCGGGTTCAATGCGCCGACGGTCCGGGCTGCGCCGTCGACCTTCGAACGATTGAGTCCCGCCATCGAATGGATGACCTGTCGCTGGAGGTTCGAGAGCCGGACGTGGTCATGGTCGGCGAGACCGATGGTTCCCACGCCCGCGGCCGCCAGGTAGAGCGCGACCGGCGAGCCGAGGGCGCCGACGCCAACGATCAGCACGCTCGAGCGCAGCAGTCGCCGCTGACCGGCGGACCCGATTTCGGTAAGCGCAAGATGGCGCGCGTAGCGTTGTCGCTGCTCGGCTGTGAGCGACGCCTCGGGCATCAGGCACCCCGCGGCTTGGCCGGCACGGCATGGAAGATGCCGTGGAAGACCTGCGGCTGCGCCCGGCGCAGGCGAAGGCAATCGGCCAGGGTATGCGAGGCGAAGACGTCGCGGGCGGCTTGCTCGGCTTTCTCGGTGACCTGCGCCAGCACGCGGCTGTCTCCCGTTTCCGCGCCGTCCGGCTGGCGACTCTTGACGCCGTCGCCCTCGAGACAGGCGATCACCTCGTCGAGACGGATCTCTTCCGGGCTACGGGCCAGCACATGCCCGCCATGAGGACCACGGGTCGAGTGCACCAGACCGGCCCGGCGCAGCGTCATCAGTACCTGGTCAAGGAACGGCCCAGGGATCACCTGCCGCCGCGCGATTTCGCCACTCTGCAGGGCGCCTCGCCCAGCATTGGCCGCCAGCTCCACGATGGCCCTGACCCCGTACTCCGTTTTCATCGACAAGCGCATTCGCACTCAGGTCCCCTCAATAGTTGATCGGACCAGTCAAGTATAGGAGATTTTAGAGGGAAATTCGGAGCGCCAGCACCGCGAACAGCAGACCGAGGACGACCAGCGGCACGGTGGTTGCGATCAGGCTCAAACTCCGTAATCCGATCTCCCGGCGCTCTTCGCTCGAGGTGCGAACCCGACTGCGCAGGATGAAGCCCTCAAACGCAAGCAAGAGCGATGACCCGCCCAGCCCGAGCGCAACCATGACGATCGCCCAGTTCGTGCTCGGCGTCCCCTCCTGCTGCGAGAACGCGTTGAAGCTGGCGGCCAGCACCCCCACGAGCGCGACCAGCACGCCAAGCGGGACGAGGGTGAGGTTGATGAAGCGCATCGTCCGACCCGGCTCGGGCCGGCGGGAAAACTGCCAGGCCGACACCAGCACGAACGCCATGTAGGCGACGATCACGACGTAGAAAAACAGCGGCGTCAAAACCTCGCCAAAGGTGATGGCCCCAGGGATCATCCAAACAATTTAGTCGTTAGCGCCCCTCGGGCGCCGCGCGTTCTTTGCTAATTCAGGATTCGATAGACGTTGTTGACCACGGCGAAGGTTGTGATCCCGGCCGCGATCAGGTAGGCGTTCCAAATGCTCGCGCGGCGACGACCGTAAATGAGCAGGAAGGCCACCAGCCCCGCAACCAGGCCGAGCTTGATCGCGTAGACCGCCAGCTCGCCGTCGTGGGCGATGATCCAGGCGGCCACGCCATTGAGCTCCTGCCGTCCCTGCGAGAGACCGATGTGAGTGGTCGTCACATCGAGCAGCTGCGCCGTGCAGAAGCCTCCAAGGATGAAGGCTTTCTTGCGGTTGGAGACGTCTTTCTTGCCGAAGGTTCTCACCCTTCTGCTCAGGGCGCTGCCCACGTCCCCAATCCCCAGCATTGAAAAGACTCTATAGCGGCGTTATCAGAAAAGCAACGTCCAAGTTGGCGCTTTCTGAATACCGACCCCTTCCCTTCATCGAACTGCCCCGGATTATATGGGCAGTTTTACCACTCGTCCAGAGCCAAGTTTCGCGACCTTAGGGTCAGGCGGCTTTCTTGCTATTGCCGAGGATCTCGCGGCGCCGCGCTAAGAGATAAGGGACGGACATCAGCACACCACCGACCACCATGGCCCCCGCTCCATAGCGCAGGTAAAGCATCCAGTCAGCCTGGGGGTCGAGGGCCGGGTCGTAGACCGTCCGGGCATTCAGCTTGAAGCTGAGCGCGCCCACCGTGCCATTCAGGCTCCAGATGCCGACCGTGGCCTCGGCGTGATTCCATTGCTGGTCCTCACTGACGCCTGGCAGGCTGGCGCACGGCCAGACACCGGCCGTCGGCAGATGAACGGGGATCGGAGGGCGAGGGGTGGCTGCCTTGGGTTGGGCGGCGAAGCGGAAGGGCTTCGACGGTTTGCTCATGTCGAAGAGGACCACGTCCTGGCCGGTCTGGTTCGCAAGCAGCAAGTCGCAGCCGCCCATCGAGCCTTCGATCGTCAGGCCGGGCGTCTTCGGCACGATGGTGTCGACGACCGTCTTGAAGGGCTGATCCGCGGCCAGGGCGGTTGCCGAGAACACCAGCAGCGCCCCGACGGGGGTGAGCGCCGCGACCAGCCGCTTCACGAGCCTATAACGCCGATTCGGCCGATGGCTGGCACCGGTCGTCGGGCGGCTCCCCGGCTAGACTTGGCCCGCAGGAGGGAGAAATGCCGCACGAGTTCGTGCTCACCGAGAACGACGGCGCGGTGGGGATCGTCAGGATCAACCGGCCGCAGGTCCGCAACGCCCTCAACCCGAAGACGATCGCTGAGCTCGTCGACGCGCTGGAGGCGTTCGACCGCGACGATGCGATCCGCTGCATGATCCTGACCGGCGACGACCGGGCTTTCGCGGCCGGCGCCGACATCACCCAGATGGTGGAGGCCGGTGCGGTCGACGTGCTGAAGGACGAGGGTTTCGCGCGCTGGACCCGCTTTCGCGCTATCCACAAACCGGTGATCGCTGCGGTCAGCGGCTATGCATTCGGCGGCGGCTGCGAGCTGGCGCTGATGTGCGACCTGGTGGTTGCGTCAGAGACCGCCCAGTTCGGCCAGCCGGAGGTCAAGATCGGGATCATCCCGGGCGCGGGCGGCACGCAACGCTGGGCTCGGTCCGCCGGAAAGGTCCGCGCCATGGAAGCGGTGTTGACCGGCGAGCCGGTCAGCGCGGCGGACGCGGAACGGCTCGGTCTCGTCAACCGCGTGGTTCCGGCCGGCGCCTACATGGACGAGGCGCTCCGACTCGCGAAGCTGATCGCGCAGCGGCCACCGCTTGCCGTGCGCCTCGGAAAGGAAGCTGTCAACCATGCGATGGAGGTGGGACTGACGCCCGGCCTCGAGCTCGAGCGCAAGCTCTTCTACCTTCTCTTCGCCTCCGACGACAAACGCGAGGGGATGCGCGCCTTCCTCGAGAAACGCCCCGGTCGGTTCACCGGACGATGAGCGAGGTCCTGCTCAGCGGGCTAGATGCCGGCGTCCTGACCCTCACGCTTAACCGGCCGGAGGCGCTCAACGCGCTCAATCGCGAGATGACGCGCGCGCTGCGCGACGGCATGGAGGCGGCGGCCCGTGATCGCGGGGTGGGAGCCGTGATCATCACCGGGGCGGGCCGCGCCTTTTGCGCCGGTGCCGACCTCAAGGATGTGGTCGCGCGACGCGAGGCCGGTGAGCGCGACCTCGGCAACGACCTCCGGACGAACTACACGCCGATGATCCGCGCCATTCGGACCTGTCCCAAACCGGTGATCGCGGCCCTCAATGGAACCGCCGCCGGTGCGGGCCTCAGCGTGGCGCTGGCGTGCGATCTGCGGCTCGCGGCGGCCGGCACCGCGCTGATCGTGGTCTTCGTCCGCGTGGGCCTGGTCCCGGATGCCGGGAGCCTCTTCTTCCTCACGCGCATGCTCGGCCTGAGTAAGGCGACCGAGCTGGCGATGTCAGGGGATCCGCTGACCGTGGAGGACGCCCATAAGCTCGGCCTGGTTGCGGCCGTCGTCGCTCCGGAGCAGTTGATGACGGCGGCGATGGAGCGTGCCCGCAGGCTGGCCGATGGGCCGCGCCAGACTCATGCCTTGATCAAACAGGGGCTCGAACGGGCGCTTACCCTTGACCTCGAGCAGGCCATGGAGCTCGAATCGCAACTGCAGTCGCTGGCCGCGGAAACGCCGGACGCAAGAGAAGCGATCCAGGCCTTCCTGGAGAAACGACCGCCGCAGTTCGGCCGCGGTTGAGCCGGCTCAACCCCTAAAAAGAAAGAGCGGCGGTGTTACCCGCCGCTCTCACCTAAATCAACTAATGCCATGGGCACCACCTCCCAGTTCTTATGGGCCATTGTATCAATTCCCGGCGCGGACCCGGTCCTCGATCAGCTCCCGGGAGATGAAGATCTGCTTGGCCCCCGCGATCGTGCGAAGCTGGCGTAACAGCTCGGCGGTGGTTCGATTGTGGGGCAGACCGACATCGATCTCGAGGCGGTCGTCGGTTTCGTTGAGCTCGTGGATCCTGATCGACATTGGAAACGCGCCGATCACAGCCAACGCCGCCCGCACCCTCTCGATCTCACCCTCGCCGCGCGGAACGATCAGGCTCACCTGCGCCTCGTTGGGCCGCTTGAAGAAGCGCTTTTCGATCGGTTTCAACACCATCAGTACAGACAAGATCAACAGCGTCGTGAAAAAGGCAATGAAGTATTGCGCCGTCCCGGACGCCATCCCGATGGCAGCCACCGCCCAGATGGTGGCGGCGGTCGTCAGCCCGCGCACCAGGTCCTTGCGGAGAAAGATCGTTCCTGCCCCGAGGAAGCCGATGCCGGTGACGATCTGGGCGGCGACCCGCGAGGGATCTGTGTTGGGGAATCCATAGGCACCGACGATGGTGAAAAGGCACGACCCGAGTGACACCATGGTCACGGTCCGGAGCCCTGCCGCCCGCTCCTGCCGCTCGCGCTCCAGGCCAACGATCGAACCAAGGATCAGCGCCACCAGGAGGCGCACCATGAGATCGAGCGCGTTCGGCACGGCGCTATGGTACTGCCGCGCGGCCGCCAGTGACGGAAGAGGTCTTAGGCGGCGCTATAGAGCGTGTTGTCGTAACCCTGGACGTCGGCGTCGGGAGACGGGCCGTGACGCTCGGTGAAAAGCGCCTCTTCGACGGCAAACAAGGCGTCCATCAGCTTGGAGATCCCGACCTTAACCTTGATGTTGGCCAGGTCTTCGGCGAGCGATTGCACCGGGCCCACCAGCCGAAGGATCTCCTCCAGCCGCGGCTCATACGACATCGGCACCCGCTTGAAGCCTTTGAGGTTGAGCTCCTCGAGCTCTTGGAGCAGCCGGTCGATCAACTGGACCGGGCGGCGAACCTGGTCTTGCCGGGCCTTGAGATCCTTGGACTGACGCTCGGCATCGCGGATGTAGGCGTTGGTCTGGGCAAGTAATCCTGTCATCGATGACCCCTCAATTTCATGGCGCTGAAAATCCACTACGCTTCCGCAAACCGAATCCGCCCGGCGTTTATTCCCGGAAACCGAGACCAATGTTGGAAGCGCCGTTCCAGAGGCAGCCGTAGACTTTCCGTGACATGCCACTGCTCCGCGTCGACCGGCTTGCCGTGCTCTACGGCGCCACCGAGGTGCTGACCGACCTGAGCTTCCAGGTCGAGGCCCGGCAGCGGCTCGGGATCGTCGGCGCCAATGGCAGTGGAAAGTCCAGCCTGCTCAAGGCGATCTCCGGGGAACTCGGCCCTACCGCCGGCTCGGTGGCGCTTGCGCCGCGCGCCCGGACCGCCTACCTGGCGCAGGAGATCGAAGCGAGTCCGCACGAGAGTGTCTACGAGGACGCGCTACACAGCCGGCCCGACATCATGGGCCTCCGCAACCGGCTGGCCGAACTCGAGACGGCCATGGCGCGCGGCACCGGTGCCGAACTCACCGTGCTCGTGGAGAACTACGGCGACGTCCAGCACGAGTACGAGCGGCTGGACGGCTACGCCTACGACAACCGGGTCGCGGAGGTGCTCCATGGGGTTGGCCTGACGGAGGCGGACCAGGCGCTGGCGCCGAGCGCGCTCAGCGGCGGACAGCGACGCCGCCTGGCCCTCGCCCGCCTGCTGCTCCAGGAGGCCGACTTGTTGCTGCTGGACGAGCCGACCAACCACCTCGACCTGGAGGCAATCGAATGGCTGGAGGAGTTCCTGCGACTCTCTCACGCCGGCATGCTGATCGTCTCCCACGACCGCCGCTTTCTCGAGCACACCGCGGACGACATTCTCGAGCTCCAGGGCGGATCGGGCGAGTGGTATCCAGGCAACTACCGCCAGTACCTCCGGCTGCGCCGCGAGCGCCGAGCCGTCCGGCAGAAGGAGTACGAGGCGCAGCAGGACTACATCGCGCGGACCGAGGAGTTCATCCGGCGCTACAAGGCCGGCCAGCGGGCTCGCGAGGCGCGCGGCCGTCAGACCAAGCTCGACCGTCTCGAGCGGGTCACGCCCCCCTCCGACGATCAACAGATCCGGATCCGGTTGCGCGCGTCGAGCACCAGTGACCTCATCTTTCAGAGCAACGGGCTGACACTCTCGTACGACCTTCCACCCTCCAAGGCTCCCTCCCCCTCTGGGGGAGGGTCCGGGTGGGGGCTCGAGATGCCTGCTTTCAACATCAGCGCCGGCGAACGGATCGCCATCGTCGGGCCCAATGGCTCCGGCAAGACCAGCCTGCTGAAGGCCCTACTCGGTGAGCTTCGCCCGCGCAAGGGCCGGGTGAAGACCGGGCCGCGCGTCACGATGCGCTATTACGACCAGCACCTGGCCGACCTCGACCCCAACAAGACCGTACTGGCCGAGCTGCAGGATGCCTTCGGCCTTCCCGAAGAAACGCTGCGCACCTTCCTGGGCCGTTTGCTCTTCAGTGGCGACGACGCCTTCAAAGTGATCCGGTCCTTGAGTGGTGGCGAGAAGAGCCGGGTCGCGCTCGCGAAACTGATGCTCGACGATGCGGGACTGCTGCTGCTGGACGAGCCCACCAACCATCTCGACATCCCGGCGCAGGAAATGCTCGAGGAAGCGCTGCAGGACTTCGAGGGCACCATCGTCTTCGTATCCCACGACCGCTACTTCATCGACGCCATCGCCACTCGTCTCTGGGTCGTCGACGAGGGTAAGGTCACGACGCACCTCGGCAACTACACGGACCTGGAACGATCGCGCCAGCGGACGGACCGTCTCATCGTGGCGGCGGAGCCGGCGCCGAGCGCGCGCCACGACCGGCGCGGACAGGCCGCCGCCGCTGGGCCGGTCGCTGCCGGCCCTGGCGTGGAGCAGCAGATCGGCGAACTCGAGGCCGACATCCGGCGAATCGAGGAGCAGCTCGCCGACCATCAGACCTATGACGACCCGGCCCGCGTGACACAACTGGCGCAGGCGCACGAGGATGCCTCCCGCCGGCTGCGAACGCTCTACCAGGAATGGGAGCAAGCCGCCGGCGAATAGGCCGGCGCTTGAGCGGGTCGGCCACGCCGCTTGGCCCGGTAGCCAGCAACAACCACCCGCTGCTGATCCCCGCGGTCTCGATCGCATACGCGGCGACGATCGCCGCTGGAGTGCTGGCACTCGACCAGCTCGCCGAGTACATGCCCGGTGCCTGGGTGGACGTCCTGGGTGCCGCCCTGCTGGTGCTCTGCGTGATGACGATCGCCGTCTGGCTTCGCGCCGCCTGGCGGCGGCGGCGCGACGGACTTAAGCGCCGCGCCCTGCTCTGGGCGGGCAGCGCGATCGGGCCGGCACTGCTGGCCGTGTTCGCGATCCTGGTCCTGGTTCAGAACGCCCAGATCGCGTCCGAGATCAGCGGCGCCGACGTTCATCTCACCCGGCCGTTGATCGAGTCACTGCCCCGACCGCCCGGTACCAAGCTGCTCGACGAGCGGCCGGGACTCGCCGATACCGAGAGCATCTCCGAGGACTTCAGCGCCCAGGACTTGAACAGCATCGTCCCCTTCTACGAAGCCGATCTGGCGAAGGACGCATGGGTCGAGGACAAGGCCTCGGCGACCACGTCGATCGTCTGGTTCACCAAAGGCGCCTACCTGCTATCGGTGGCGATCGACACCCCGTCCAGCAGCTACACGATCACGGTCGACCGCGTCAATCCGAGCCTGACGAATTCACCCTCCCCGTCCGCCAGCCCCACGCCCTGACGGCATTGGGCGGGGCGCACAAAAAGGGGGTCCCCAACTCGTCCCTCAGGACCGATGACGACGCCGGCATCCGCCCCTAGGATCGATAGAGTCGGATCACTGCGTTCACACGGAGGGAAAAGTCTTTATGGCGATTGATCAGGGCGTGCGCGCAAAAAAGGAAACCAAGGCGGATGCCCAGTCCGTCATCGATCTCGCCCACAAGCAGGGGTTGAAGATCGTCGACCTCAAGTTCATCGACTTGATTGGGACCTGGCAGCACTTCTCGATTCCGGTCCAGGAGCTGTCCAAGGGTCTCTTCAGCGAGGGCATCGGCTTTGACGGCTCGAGCATTCGTGGCTTCCAGCACATCCATGAAAGCGACATGCTGCTGATCCCGGATCCGTCGACGGCGAGGGTTGACCCGGTTCTGAAGGTGCCGACGCTCACCATCAACTGCGATGTGATCGACCCGATCACGCGAGAGCCCTACTCCCGCGACCCGCGCTACGTGGGAAAGAAGGCCGAGGCCTTCCTGCTGTCGACCGGCATCGCCGACACCAGCTTCTTCGGCCCGGAATGTGAGTTCTACATCTTCAACAGCATGCGGTTCGATCAGAACCAGTTCTCCGGCATGTATGAGATCGACTCCGTCGAAGGCGTCTGGAACTCTGGCAAGAATTCCGAACCGAACCAGGCGTATCGTCCGCGCTACAAGGAAGGCTATTTCCCGGTGCCGCCGACCGACAAGCTGCAGGACCTTCGCTCGCAGATCGTCCTCAAGCTGATCGAAGCGGGCGTCGACGTCGAGGTGCACCACCACGAGGTCGGAACTGCGGGCCAGACCGAGATCGACATGCGCTACGACACGCTGGTCAACATGGCCGACAAAGTCATGATGTACAAGTACGTCGTCAAGAACGTCTGTGCCCAGAACGGGTTCGTCGCGACGTTCATGCCCAAGCCCCTGTTCATGGACAACGGATCGGGCATGCACACGCATCAGAGCCTCTGGAAGGATGGCGTGCCGCTGTTCTATGACAAGGCGGGCTATGCGGGCATCAGCGACATGTGCCGCTGGTACATCGGCGGCTTGCTCAAGCACGCGCCGTCCCTGCTGGCTTTCGCCGCACCGACAACCAACTCATACCGTCGGCTGGTGCCCGGATACGAGGCACCCATCAACTTGATCTATTCGAAGCGCAACCGCAGCGCCTGTGTGCGCATCCCGATGTACTTCGACGATCCCAAGGCGAAGCGTCTCGAGTTCCGGACCCCGGACCCGTCCTGCAACCCGTACCTGTCGTTTGCGGCCTGCCTGATGGCCGGCCTGGACGGCGTCATCAACAAGATCGAGCCGCCCAAGCCGATCGACGAAGACCTGTACGAGCTGGAGCCCGAGATGAAGCGCCAGGTGAAGAGCACCCCCGGCTCCCTGGTGGAAGTGCTCGACGCGCTGGAGATCGACAACGACTACCTGACCCGCGGCGGCGTCTTCACCACCGACCTGATCGAAACCTGGATCGACTACAAGCGTGTGCGTGAGGTCGACCAGGTGGCGCTCCGGCCGCATCCCTGGGAGTTCTACCTCTACCACGACATTTAGCTCGCGTCACTAGTTCCGTTCGTCCGACCGTGAGGCGGTTGTCACTCGCCCTGGCAACCGCCTTTCTCGACCATAAGATGAGGAGTACCGTCATGGACCAACCGGCGGAGAGAGACAAGCCCTGGCGACCCGGTGACCACCCGCGTCCAGGCCCCTCCTGGGGCGAGGACGATCGCCCGCGGACGGCCGTGCCCACGGAGGCCCCCGACGGCGAAGACTGACGCGGCCGCGACCCGCACCAGTTCGCTGACCATCGAGCGCGCGCTGGAGCGGCTCTCCGAGCGTGGGATCCGCTTCCTCGACCTGCGCTTCGTCGACGTGCTGGGGACGGTCAAAAGTATCACCATCCCCGCGCAGCGGCTGTCGCACGCCATGCGCAACGGCGAGTGGTTCGATGGCTCGTCGGTCGAGGGCTTCGCCCGGGTCTTCGAGAGCGACATGTTCCTTCGTCCCGACCTCGACACCTTGACCATCGGCGAGGCCGACGGCGTGCTCGGTGCCCAGGTGATCTGCGATTTGTTCACGCCCGACGGCGAGCGGTTCGCCGGTGACCCTCGCGGCGTGCTGGCGCGGGCGCTGGCCGAGGCCGCGGCTCTCGGTTTCGACTACGCGGTGGCGACGGAACTGGAGTTCTTCCTGCTGAACACCGACGCCGCCAGTGGTGGGGTTCGCCCCGGGCGCCACGACCGGGCCAGCTACTTCGACCATCCGGTCGACGTCGCCAGCGACGTTCGCCAGGAAATCGTCAGCGCGCTCGACCACCTCGGCATCATCGTCGAGGCCAGCCACCACGAGGTCGCGGCCGGGCAATACGAGCTCGACCTCGCGCTCAATAACGCGCTGAAGAGCGCCGACCAGCTCGTCACCCTCAAGCACGCCGTCAAAGCGGTGGCGCAGCGTCGAGGCTTGCTGGCCACGTTCATGCCCAAGCCGATCTTCGGGGCGGCCGGCTCCGGGATGCACACCCACCAGGCGCTCACGCACGTGGGCAAGGATTCAAATGCGTTTTACGACCGCGCCGACCAGTACCAGCTGTCGCCGGTGGCCAAGCACTTCATCGCGGGCCAGCTGGCGCACGCGCGTGGACTGTGCGCGCTGGTCGCGCCGCTGGTCAACTCCTACAAGCGCTTCGTACCCGGCTTCGAAGCCCCGGTGGCGATCACCTGGGCACAGGTGAACCGCTCGGCGCTGATTCGCGTGCCTCGGGCTGGAAGCGGTGATCGCGGTGCCATCCGAATCGAGTTTCGCGCTCCCGACCCTTCGTGCAATCCGTACCTTGCCTTCGCCGCCATGCTGCACGCCGGCTTGTCGGGGATCCGTCAGAAGCTGCCGCTACCGCCGCCGGTCGAGGAGAATCTCTACGCCTTCGACCCGGAGGCACTCGCGCGCCACCAGCTCGGTCAGCTGCCCAGGTCGCTCGCCGAGGCGCTTCGCGACCTGCGCCAGGACGATGTGATGCGCGACGCGCTGGGTGTCCACCTCCTTGAACGTTTCATCGAGGCAAAGGAGATGGAGTGGCAGAGCTATGAGAAGCAGGTCACCGGCTGGGAGCTCGACGCCTACCTCGAAGCCTACTGACCGGCTACGCGACCCACGATTCGTCGTTCTCATCGCCATCCTGATCCCGATCGCGGGCGTCTGGGTCATCGAGGCGTTCACCGCGCCCAACCCGCTGGTCCGCATTGTGCTTCGCAGCCTGCCGGTGCTCCCGGTCGCGATCTGGACCCTGTGGTTCGATCGGTCGCGCCCGTTCGAACGGCGGCCGGCCGCCATCCGCCTGACTGGACGCCTGGCCCTGCTGGTCCTCGCGATGGTCGTCGCCATTGCGATTCTCGGCATCGGCCTCAACTGGCTCTATGATCCGAATCGAGTGATCTGATTCGATGCCAGTAAGTTCTGCTTGACGCTCTGAGTACGCACATCGTCGCGCTGGGTGGCGGTGGGTTCTCCGACGGGGGACCCTGGTCGAAACTCGACGACTACATCCTGGGGCTGGCGAGAAAGCCTCGACCACGCGTCTGCTTCATGCCCACGGCCGGCGGCGATGCCGACAGCTATGTGGCCATGTTCTATCGAGCGTTTGCTCAGCGGGATTGCCAACCGTCGGACCTCGCTCTCTTTCGCCGCACCGTCGTCGACCTCCGTACGTTCCTGCTCGAGCAGGACGTGATCTACGTTGGCGGCGGCAACACGGCCAACATGCTCGCCATCTGGCGCACCCACGGCGTCGATCGCATCCTTCGCGAGGCCTGGGAACAGGGCATCGTCCTCGCCGGAGTCAGCGCCGGAGCCATCTGCTGGTTCGAAGCATCCGTGACCGACTCTTTCGGCCTCAGCCTGAGCGGTATCCGCGATGGACTCGGCCTGATCTCCGGCAGCGCCTGCCCTCACTACAACTCGGAGGAGAGGCGGCGCCCCGTCTACCGACAGCTGGTGGGCAGCGGTTTCCCGCCGGGATATGCGATCGACGACCAGGTGGGCCTCCACTTCGTCGACGGCCAGCTGGCCGAGGTGGTCAGCAATGCGGAGGGACGATCTGCTTATGAGGTCAGGCTGGAAGGCGCGGCCGTCCGGGAGCGCCCGCTCACGGCGCGGAGTTTGAGCTAGCAGGCTCGGCCCGGTCGCGGGATAATGGCGGCCAGGACGCGGGGGGCAGTTCACTGGAGGTGTTTGTGATGGCGCACCACTTAAAGGATCTGACGATCGAGCTCGAAGAGAAGGCCGGCACGATCGCCGCGGCGGCCGAGGCCCTGGGGAAAGCCGGCGTCAACATCGAAGGCATCTGTGGATTCGTCGTCGGTGGCAAGGGTATCGGCCATGTCCTGGTCGGCGACGCCGCCAAAGCGCGGCAGGCGCTTCAAAGCGCCGGGGCCCGCGTGGTCGGCGAGCAGGAGGCGCTCGTGCTGGAGATCGAAGACAAGCCGGGCGCACTGGGCAAGCTGACCCGCAAGATCGCCGACGCGGGCGTCAGCCTGAACGCCGTCTACCTGGCGACGAAGACGCGCGTGGTGATCGGGGCCCGCGACCTGGAGAAGGCGCGCGCGGCCGCCGGCGAAGGCGCCGCCAGTCGTCAATAGTCATCGCCCAGCGTTGGTGATCGCGCCAGCGGCCGGCAATCTTCAAATAGCGCGGCGAGAACCCCTCCAGCCGGAAGCCTGAGCGCTTCACCAGGGCGATCGAGGCGGCGTTCTCCGGCTGGACGTTCGCCTCGACGCGGTGGAGCTTCATGGTGATGAAGGTGTGCCGCAGCACCAGCTGCATGCCCTCGGCCATGTAGCCCTGGCCGGCGAACGGATGCTCCGCGTAGTACCCGAGGTATGCGCTCTGAAACAGCCGCCGAACGATTTGGCTCAGGGTAAAAACGCCGGCGATCGCGCCATCATCGATCCGGCACACGAGGAAGCACTGCAGATTCGGTTGCCGGCACCGCACCATCCACTCGGCGAAGGTGCGGGCGTCCGTCGGCGGGGTCACCCAGCCCCGATGCAGCGCGAGGCTGGCGGTATTCCGCGCCACGATCTCCGCCTGGTCGCGGTTGCTTGGTTCGCGCAGGTAGACTCGTTCGCCCACTTCGAGAGCGCGGGTGCGATCAGGCTTCCGCACGGCGAGCCCAGCTTCGTAAAACCGCACTGATAGCCCAGCCCGCGAGCCAGTTGGCCACAAGCGCGGCACGATCCGGAATCCAGGAGATGTAGACCGAGCGCTGGTTGCGTTCGACGGCGTTCGCGATTCTCTTGGCGACTTTCTCGGCCGTCACGGGTGGGAGCCGCTGATGGGCCTGTCGGCCGCGCGCACCAAGGCGGTTCTCGCCGAAGTTCGAGCGCGTCGTCCCTGGGAACACATTCATCACCTTGATGCCGCGGTGCCCCTCTTCCATCCGCAACGCGTCGCCAATCGCGGTCAGCGCGAACTTGCTCGCCGAGTAGTAGCCGATGCGCGGCACCACGATCCGGCCGGCCATCGAGGAGATGTTGATGATCATGCCGTCGTGCTGCGCCCGCATGATCGGCACCACCGCACGGATGGCCGCCGCCGCAGCCAGCACGTTGAGCCTGAACACCGCGTCGACGTCGGCACTCGAGGCATCACCGATCGGCGCCGTCATGCCGATGCCCGCGTTGTTCACCAGGATGTCGATGCCGCCGAGCTCGCGGATCGTGTCTTGCGCGAGCTGTTCAACGGCGCCCGCGGCCGTGACGTCCGTCGGGATGACGGTCGCCGATCCGCCCTGAGCTTTGATCAGGCCAGCCACCTCGTCCAACGCCTGGCGGTTTCGTGAGGCCAGCGCCAGCCGCGCGCCATGCCGTGCAAACTCGAGCGCGATCGCCCGTCCAATGCCCTGCGAGGCGCCGGTGACGATAACGCGCGCGTTCTTCAGCCGCACAGGCTAATGCTGGCAGCCGCGACAGAAGTCGGTCGCTTCACCTCGCGCGGTCAGCTCGGAGATGCGGTGACCACACCGTGGGCACTTGTCCTTGCCCTTGCCGTGGACCGCCATGAAGCTGCGGTCCTGCTTATGCGGCTCATATTTTGGCTGGGTCTTGATCGACGCGATCGCGGACCGCAGGACTTTTCCAGTCGCCGTATAAAGGCGAACCACCTCATCCGGCTTGAGCGTGGTCCGCTTGCGCAGCGGCAGCAGTTCCGCCTCGTGCAGGATCTCATCCGAGTAGGCATTGCCGATGCCGGCGATGAAGGCCTGGTTACGCAGAAGGTTTTTGAGCTCGCCCGGGTGCCGGCGGATGCGCTGCGAGAACTCGGATAGCGTCACAGTGAGGGCGTCGGGACCCAACTCCGCCCATCCCGGAATGGTGGGAAAAGCGCCGGGCACGACCCAGTAGACGCGGCCCATCTTCACGGTGTCGAGGAAGCGCACCTCGTTCCCACCGTCGAGCGTGATCCGAAAGACGGTCGCGGCCGCAACTTTCTCGGACGCCGTCGTCCACTGCAGCCGGCCGCCGAGCATTGGGTTGATGACGAGGTGCTGCCCGCTGATGTCGAAGATCAGGAACTTGCCACGGCGCCAGACCCGCTCGAAGGTTCCGCCGACCAGCTGCCGTGCGTACTCGTCTGGGGGCGTCCGCAGCAGGAAGCTCAGCTTGGGTGAGGTCCAAACCTGGGCGATCTTTCTCCCCTCGAGTCGGGGGCCGAGGTATTCGCGCAGGACTTCGAGCTCCGGGAGTTCAGGCACTGGCGGTCAGGCTAGCGCATGAACGGCGTGGAATAAATGTCTCTTGACAAGACTGGACGTCTAGTCTAGTCTCGCCCTAAGGCAGATGCCAGCGGCCCAAACGCGCAGGGAGCGGATCATGAACGAGGCGGCGCGCCTACTCTCTCGAGACCGGCAGTCATCGATCGACGAGATTGCGACCGCGGCCGGCGTCTCGCGAACCACCTTCTACCGAGCCTTTCCGTCCCGCGCCGAGCTGTTGCACGCGCTCGAAGTCCAACCCGAGCCGGATACTCGACAGCGCGTCCTGGATGCCTCGGTCCAAATGCTGCGTACCCAGACCCTCAAAGACCTCTCCATGGATGAGCTCGCTTCCAAGGCTGGCGTCTCGCGCGCGAATCTTTATCGCTTGTTCCCCGGCAAATCGGCGTTGTTCCGGGCCATCCTGCTGGCGTACTCGCCGTTCGAGCCAGTGATGGCGGTCTTTGCCCGTGCCGGTGACCGCCCGCCCGATGAGGTCATCCCGGAGATCGTGCTCAGCGCGTACCGCACCGTCGCGGGACGTTCCGGTATCGTTCGGACCCTTCTCCTCGAGATCACGTCGATGACGCCCGAGCTCACCCAGGCCTTTGCCGAGACGGGTTTGCGCGCCTTCGGCACCTTCGCCCAATACCTGGCGAGTCAGATGGCGGCTGGCCGCCTTCGACGAATGCATCCAATGCTGGCGGTGCAGAGCCTGGTGGGTGGTCTGATGTTTCACATGCTGGCGGGCCCGGTCATGAGCCAGGCGTCCGTCGACGTGCCCGCCGGTGAAGAGGTCGCGCTTCAGTTCGCCAACATCTGGCTGCGCGGCATGCGCCCGGAGGCTGCTCGTGGCACCTGAGACCTATACGGTCGACGCCGAGGGCGTTGTCAAACAATTCGGCCAACAACGGGCGCTCGACGGCGTGACCTTGCGCGTCCGGCGCGGCGAGGTCTACGGCCTGCTCGGTCCAAACGGCGCCGGAAAGACAACCTTGATCCGTAGCCTGGTCGGGTTGGTGGCTCCCGAGGCGGGGACCGTATCGGTCCTCGGCCAGCGGATGCCGCAGCTCGACGTGCTGGCGCGCGTCGGCTACATGACCCAGCAAGCCGCCCTCTATCCCGATCTCTCAGCCGAAGAAAATGTGCATTTCTTCGGCGCCATCTATGGGCGCGTCGATGGTGTTCGCGATGCGCTCGAGTTCGTCGACCTGTGGGACCGCCGCCAATCGGTGGTCAGCACTTTGAGCGGCGGGATGCGTACGCGATGCTCGCTTGCCTGCGCCCTGGTCCACAAACCCGATCTGCTGCTCCTCGACGAACCCACCGTCGGCGTCGATCCGCAGCTGCGCGTGCAGCTCTGGGATCGTTTTCGCAAGATGGCCGCCGGCGGCACCACGATCGTGGTCTCGAGCCACGTCATGGACGAGGCCGAGCGATGCGACCGCCTCGGATTGATCCGCTTCGGCAAATTACTGGCCGAAGGGACCGTTGCGGAGATCAAAGGGAAGGCCGGCGTCGATCGCTTGGAGGATGCCTTCCTCAAGCTGTCCGAGGCATCGCCGGCATGAACGCGAGGCGCGTCGAGGCCATCACCCAACGGCTCCTCCACCAGTTTCGGCGAGACCGCCGCACGCTGGCGCTTCTATTCGGCGCGCCACTCGTCATCCTCGGCCTCCTCGGTTACCTGCTCCGCGGTGGGGGCGATGTGCCGAAGATGGGCGTCGTCAACCTCGATACCGGCCCGCTAGGGACGCTGGTCGCCTCGACGCTGGAGAGCTCGAAAACCGTATCGGCGTCCAGCGTGTCGCCGGCCGACGCCGACACCAGGCTGCGGTCCGGTGAGATCGCCGGATACGTCCTGTTGCCGTCCGACTTCACGGTCCAGGTGCAGCAACATCGCCTTGTCGCTCCGGACGTTCACCTCGAGGGGAGCCAGCCAGGGCTTTCGCAGAGCATCCTGCAGTCGGTCAGTCAGTCGTTCGTCGCCCTCGCCGGCCAGGCCGGCGGCGTTCAGTTCACCCCACGGATCAGCTTCCTTTATGGTGGGCCGAGCTTCGACACGCTCGACTACTTCGGCGCCGCCTTCATTGGCCTGGTGGTCTTCTTCCTCGTCTTCGTTATCACCGCGGTGGCGTTCCTCCGCGAGCGCGGCCAGGGAACGCTCGAGCGCCTGATGGCAAGCCCGCTGCGCCGCCCCGAGATCGTGCTCGGCTACATGCTGGGCTTCACGGTGCTAGCGCTGGTGCAATCGGCCGAGGTGCTCGCGTTCAGCCTGGTCGTCCTCCACGTCCACAATGTCGGCAACGTCGCGCTGATCTTCCTGCTCGAGGCCCTGATGGCGATTGCCGCCGTGAACCTCGGCATCTTTCTGAGCATGTTCGCCCGCACCGAGTTCCAGGCCGTGCAGTTCATCCCGCTGGTCATCGTCCCCCAGGTTCTGCTGGCCGGCATCATCTTCCCCGTCAGCACCGAGCCCGGACCACTCCAGGCTTTATCCCACGTTCTACCGCTGACCTACGCCGTCGAGGGATTGAGAAACATCATGATCAAGGGCGCGGACCTGAGCTGGTCATCGCTGCAGCTCGACGTGGGTGTGGTGCTCGGCTTCTGCATCCTTGTGATCCTGGCCGGCGCCACGACGCTGCGTCGCCGCATCGCCTAGCTGAATTTCTTGTCCTGGTCGAGGCGGTAGAGCCGGATCGTCACGGCGAACAGCACAATGCTCCAGCCGGCAAGCCAGGCCAGGGCAACCAGCGTTGACTCATCGTTGAGGCCGATCGTTTTCCAGGCCAGTTGCGCGTAGTGGTAGGTGGGCAGCACCGAGCCGATGTGCTGGATGGTGCTCGGCAGCTGCTTGAGCGGCACGAAGATCCCGGACAGGAAGAGCATCGGCAGATACACCATGTTGGCGAGCGCGGGTGCTGCATTGGGGCTCGACCCGTAGCCGATCGCCATGCCCAGCCCGATCATGGGGAATGACCCGAGCATCAAGCGCCAGGTCAGGTCGAGCCAGGTTCCCGCATCGAGCCGAACCCCGCCGATCACGGTGGCCACCACGCCGAGGAGGATCAGGCTCAGCAGCGCAAAGATCAGCGCGCCGATGACGTACGCAAGGGTGGCCACAAATGGGGGAAGCGGCGTTGCCCGTTGCAGGAGGTCTAACTTTCGACCCCGGTCGTTCGCCAGGCCGATGCCGAAGTTGTAGACCATCACGTTGCCCACGCCGTAGGTCGCGTAGGAGACGAGGATCAGCTTGGCCGTACTGACACCGGGCGCCGCCGGCAGACTGCCAAAGATGGCGTTGAAGAGGAGGAAGAACATCACGGGGAGGCCAAGCGACAGCACCGTGAAGGCCGGGTTGCGCAATCGTGCCACGAACTTGGCCCGCGTCTCCATCCACAGCATCCGCCCAAACGGAGCCACGGGCATCGCCCCTATGGTCGCGGTACTCATGGCGCCATCTTCTCCTCGGCTTGATGGGTCAGCGAAATGAAGGCCTCTTCGAGGTCCGCGCCGACGACTTGAAGGTCGCTGATGTCGACGCCCCGACGGAAGAGTTCCCGCAGCAAGGCCTCGGGGGCGTTGCTGAAAAGGCGGACTCGGCGATCCTCGATTGTCAGATTGGAGACCGGAAGCCCCGCGAAGTCCGCTTCGGTGAGAGGCGATGGCGTGCCAAAGCTGACCTGTTTGGCCACCACGCGAGACTTGATCTCCCCGGGACTCGCGTCGGCAACCAGGACACCACGATCGATCACGATGATTCGTTGGGCCAGCTGGTCGGCCTCCTCGAGGTAGTGCGTGGTCAGCAGGATCGTCTTGCCCTGCTTGGAGAAGTCGCGAATGCTCTGAAGGAAGAGCCGTCGTGACTCGACGTCCATGCCGACGGTTGGCTCGTCGAAGAAGATGACCTCCGGATCGCCCGCGACAGCGAGGGCGAAGTACAGCCGCTGCCGCTGGCCGCCGGAGAGCTTGCCGGCCTGTTGCTTGCTTTGTGGCTCGAGGCCGGCCAGGGCGATCGCCCGTTCCGGCGGCATGGGATGCGGGTAGTACGAGCCGAAGAGTTCGACGAGCTCGCGGACGGTGAGCGTGTCAGGGACACCCGATTCCTGCAGCATCACGCCGCAGCGGCTGCGGGCTCGGCGGTCGGTCGGCTCGAGCCCAAAGAGCCGCGCCTTTCCGGCGGTGGGTTTGCGCAGTCCCAGCAACACTGAGATGCAGGTGGTCTTGCCGGCACCGTTGGGACCCAGCATTGCAACCAGTTCACCCTGGTTGATGACAAAGCTGACGCCGCGGACGGCTTCGACGGAGCCGAAGCGCTTGTGAACCTGGTCGAGCTCGACGACCGGCTGGGCTGACGTTTCTCCAAACTAGCACAGGCAAATCGATAACGGTCGATACACTGACCGGGTGAAGCCGCTGATCTCCGGCGCGCACGTACTCATCTACAGCCGCGATGCCGAGGCCGACCGGAAGTTCTTCAAGGGTGTCCTCGGTCTCGACTCCGTGGATTCGGGTGGTGGCTGGCTGATTTTCGCGCTTCCTCCCGCTGAGGTCGCGATCCATCCGACTGAGGAGCAGGACCATCACGAGCTGTACCTGCTCTGTGAGGACATCGAAGCGACCGCCAAGGAGCTGGAACGAAGAGGGGTCCCATTCAAGCGGCCATTCGACGAGGCACGTTGGGGACGCGTGACCGAGATCACCCTGCCTGGCGGTGGACGGATCGGCCTCTACCAACCAAAACATCCGCTCGCTCACGCGAAGACCGAAGCGCCCTCGACCGCAAGCACGTAGCGATAGGCTCGACCAGCTTCAGGATCGCCTTACCGGCTTAGGTGCGACGAAGGAGAACAACGAGAACAATCGCACCAATTACTCCAAGGATGACGACAATTGGGATGAGCGGGGAGAATTCAACAGGCGTCATAGCAGCGATTCTGACGCTTCATCGGTAGTTGCGTGAGGTTGGGAAGACATCCTCTTCTGGCAGAGATGGCGCGGCCTCGACGTGGTCGACCAGCACGCTGAGCACGCCGTCCTGCTTCTGCAGACGCCCGTCCATGATCAGGATCGGCTCCAGGTTCGCGACCTGCCGGTAGCGCTGGTAGATCGGCGGCCGCAGGATGACGTCGACGTGGCCGAACTCATCGGCCAGTGTGAAGAATTTGAATTCCTTGCCGGTCGAGGGCGACTGGCGGGTGATGACCAGGCCACCGACCCGCACCTTGGCCCCGTCGCGAATGCTCGACCGGATCGTTTTCGAGTCGATCACGCGCAACTGGTTGAACTGCGGGCGGTAGAAATGGATCAGATGATCCGTGGTCGAGAGCGAGAGCAGCCGGTAGTCTGTCGCGACCCGCTCCCGGTGCGTCATCGGCGCGAGGCTTACCGACTCTGACGGCTCCGCCAACATTGGCGAGCGCTGCCAGTCGTCGGCGTGCTCATTGAAACGCCAGACTGCCTCGCGGCGGTTCGGCTCGATCGCATCGAAGGCGCCGGCCAGCACCAGGTTCTGCACCTGCGCTTTGGTCAGCCCGTTGCGGGACTGCGTGGTCAGCCGGATGCGGCGGCAGAAATCCTCGAGCGACGTGACCGGCCCTTTGAGCTGGGCCTCCTCCAACACCTCGAGCGCCTTGTCGCCCACGCCGTGCACGTAGTTGAAGCCCAGCCGCAGCGCGCCGCTCTCCACGATGCAGCGCACGTAGCTCTTATTGATGTCGACCGGCAGAATCTTGACGCCGTGGTGCTTGGCGTCCTCTACCAGCACGTGCGGGTGATAGAAGCCCATCGGCTGGTTGTTGAGCAACCCGGCGTAGAGCGCGGGCGCGTGATGCAGCTTGAGCCAGGCGGTCTCGTAGCAGGTACGGGCGAAGGCGGCCGCGTGCGACTTGGTAAAGCCGAACTCGGCGAACGCGGACAGCTTGGTGAAGATCTCCTCCGCGGCCGGCTGCGGGATCTCGTTCGCCGCGCAGCCGCTGAGGAAACGCTCGCGGATGGCGGCCATCAGGTCGTGTGAGCGATGACTGCCCATCGCTCGGCGGAAGCGATCGGCTTCGGCGCTGCTGAAGCCGGCACAATCCATCGAGATCTTGAGGATCTGTTCCTGGTAGAGGACGACGCCGAGCGTCTCCTCGAGGATCGGCTTCAGGCGCGGGTGGATGTACATGACCGGTTCTTTGCCCTGCTTGCGCCGCAAGTACGGATGCACCGCGTCGCCCTGGATCGGTCCGGGACGGATGATGGCAACCTCGACGACCAAGTCGTTGAACGTTTCCGGGCGCGATCGCGGCAGCGTCTGCATCTGCGCCCGGCTCTCGATCTGAAAGACGCCGATCGTGTCAGCCTGGGTGCACAGGTCATAGACCTCCTGGTCTTTCAGGTCGAGGGCGTCGAGGTCGGGGCGCTCACCGGTGTCGGCCTCGATCAGGTCGAGCGCCTCGGCCACGACCGAGAGCATGCGCAGACCGAGCATGTCCATCTTGATCAGGCCCAGTTCCTCGACGTCGTCCTTGTTGAACTGGACCACCATCCGGCCTGGCATGGTGGCGCGCTCCACCGGCACGATGTCGATCAGGGGCTCGCCGGTGACCAGCATCCCGCCGACATGGATCGAGAGGTGACGGGGGAAATCGAGGATCTGGGTGGCGAGATCGAACAATTGCTGCCAGGGCCGCGCGACGTTCGCCGTCGGGTAGCCGGCGGCCTGCGCGATCGTTTCGGGGCTTTCGGGGTGCCAGGCCGAGGCCGATTTCGCAAGGTGATCGATCGTCTCCTCCTTGAAGCCGAGCACCTTCCCTACCTCTCGGATCGCCGAGCGCTGGCGATAGGTGACGACGTTGCAGACCATGCCGGTGCGCTCCGGCCCGTATTTGTCGTAGACGTACTGGATCACCTGCTCGCGGTGCGCGGTCGAGAAGTCGATGTCGATGTCGGGCGTGCTCGTCATCTCTTCGTGCAGGAAGCGCTCGAACAGCAGGTTGTGCTCGATCGGGTCCACCCGAGTGATGCCGAGCAGGTAAGCGACGATGCTGTCCGCCGCCGAGCCGCGCCCCTGGCCCGGGATGCCGCGGGCCTTCGCGAAGCGCATCAGGTCCCAGTTGATGAGGAAGAATTCGCTGAAGCCCGTTTTGTTGATGACGTCGAGCTCCTTCTGCAGCCGGGCCGCTACCTCGGCAGTGACCGGGTGATATTTTTCCCGGACCGCGTCATGGCACAGCCGGTAGAGGAAGGAGTAGGGCGTCTCCCCTGCCGGAACTGGAAAGCCGGGAAAGCGCGCGCTCACCAGGTCAAAGCTGAAGCGACACCGCTGCCCGATCTCCGCGGCGTGCGCCATACCTTCATCGACCACCTGCCGCGGGTATCGGCTGAAGACCTGGCGTAGCTCGGCACCTGACTTTAGGTAGTGCTCGATGTTTGGGTGCAGGTAGCGCTGCGCCTCATCGAGCGTGGTGCGATGGCGGATCGCGGTCAGGACGTCGTGGAGCTTGTGCCGGTCGGGTGTCGCATAAAAGACCTCGTTGGTGATGACCAGCGGCGCGTCGTGCCGCTCGGCCAGGTCGAGCAGCGCCTGGTTGCGCGAGCGGTCGTCAGGAGCTAAGTGGTCATGCAATTCGATGAAGACCCGGTCGCGGCCGAAGACCTCCTGGTAGAAGGGCAGCCGCTCTTTCGGATCGGCCACCAGCGCAATCAACTGCCCGCTCAGGGGCGCGAGCTGGTCCGCCGGTAACCGCGCCATGCCTTTGGCGTTGGGCATCTGCGCCATGCTGATCAGGCGGCAGAGGTTCATGTAGCCGACCTTGTCTTCGGCGAGCAGGAGCAGCCGGTCTCCCCAGCGGTCGTAATCCACCCGGTCTTTGGGCGGCCTGGTGCCGTCGTCGATCGTCAGCTCGGTGCCCACGATCGGCTGGATGCCGGCGCGCTGCGCCGCCCCGAAGAACTTGACCGCGCCGTAGAAGCCGTTGCGGTCGGTGATGGCGAGTGCCGGCATCTCCAGGTCGCGCGCACGCGCCACCAGCTCGTCGGGATGTGAGGCACCTTCGAGGAAGGAGTAGTTGGAGTGACAGTGCAGCTCGACGTACCCGCTAGTCATAGACACGCTCGATGAACCATTCCGCGCTGGCGCGGTTGCAGTAGCACTCCAGGGCGAGGTCATCGTCGATCAGCAGCCGCCAGTACTCGCGGGAGACCGGGCTGCGCCACCAGTCGCAGTCGATCCGCCAGCGATTGAGCACGCGCGTCACCGGTTGCCATCCGGCCGCCGACTCGAGGTGGGTCGGGACGCCATCCTCATCGACCCGCACCCGGACCGGCCGTGCCGGTGCCAGCAGCTCCGTCATGCGGGTTTCCAGAGGATGCGGTGATCGGGCAGCGGTGCGGCATCGTTGCGGACTTCGGCGCGCTGGACCGATGACGGTCCGTACTCTTCCTGCAGGCGCGCCACCGCGTCGGCGATCGATTCCTTGAAACCGTCTCGGCGGACCAGCAGGCCAGGCTGGCGAACGTAAGCGGGTTCGAGCCGGCCGGCCCGCAGCGTGATCCGCTCCAGCGGCGCCTTGATCGACGCCCGCAGCAAGCGTGGACGGATCCCGTCGAAGAGCTCGCCGGCGGTCGTCACCGGGTAGGCAAAGCGCGCCTCGACCACGAGCGACGGCGCCGACTCCTGGTTGAGCGTGATGCGAATCCCGCGCGTGCCCAGCCCTTGCGACAGCAGCGCGGCACTCACCCGCTCGGCCAGCGCGCGGGCGATGAATTGCAGCGCCTCCGTGTTGTCGACGGGTGGCTCGAGCGGCTCGCTCGCTTCGATCCGGACCGCCGGCCGCCATGCGCGCAAGCGGCGTCGGTCCGTACCCAGGGCCAGGTCATAGATGTCGAGCGCCTTCAGCCCGAACTGGCGCCGAAAGGCGGGGCGCGAGATCGCCTGCAGCCGGCCGATCATCTTGAGCCCGAGCAGCTCGAGGTACTCGCGCAGGTCGTCCTCGAGCGGCAAGACGTCGATCGGCAACCGTGCCAGGTAGGCGCGCGTCTGTTCCGCCTCGACGATCACCGGTGCGCCCGCCCTCGCCCGCGCGGCGGCGACCTTGCTGACGAACATCGACGATGCCACGCCGATCGCCGGTCTGACGCGGATGGCGGCGTCGATGGCACAGCTGATGTCGACCAGCAAGTGCGTACGGTCGGGCCAGCGCAGGGCCAGCCGGTCGAGACGG
>Ga0209220_1000195_pt1 | contig 25722 bp, 25 predicted proteins | sample BlaSpr_A8_OM3_M3_FD_187984 | JGI IMG/M metagenome (GOLD analysis project Ga0209220, IMG submission 187984) | Forest soil microbial communities from Thunder Bay, Ontario, Canada - Black Spruce, Ontario site 2_A8_OM3_M3 (SPAdes) (version 2) | ecosystem: Environmental > Terrestrial > Soil > Boreal... | reverse complement strand
ACCCGTTCCAGCGTGTGGCAGCCGACGCAATTGAGGAGCGTTCTTCTTTGCTGGTGCGTGCCCGGCACGCTGGCGATCCATTCCGCGTTCGAGAGCTGGGCCGCCAGGTCCGACGCTTTAGTGAGGTTCAGATCAATTGTTGCGGTCCCTTCCGGCAAAACCGTGGCGGTCGCAGGGCCGCTCAATTCGTATCCGACCGCCCGCACGCCGAGCGAATAGGTGCCCGCCTGCAATCTGGATGCGGGAAAACCGTAGCGGCCTTGCGCGTCGCTGACGACGCTGATCGTCACGCTGGAACCCGCCCGCTTCGCGCTGACCAGCACGCCTTCCATCGGGCCTTCTTGCGCCGAGGTGACGCGCCCGCTCAAGGTCTGGGCATGCACGAGGCCGCAGAACAGCAAAAGCGGAAAAATCCTCAGCATGTCTCCCCTCCTCTCCCGAACCATTCTGCGAGCTTCTACGGTAAATTGCCATCACGCGACCGTTCAAGACATTCATTACCGCAGCTTTAGCGCTGGCGGCGTGCGTTTGCAGCGCTTTCCCCGACAAGCCGGTGCGCTTCGTCGTCGGCTTCACGCCCGGCGGCCCGAGCGACATCCTGGCGCGGGCTCTCGGCCACAAGCTTGGCGAGCACTGGGCGCAGCAAGTGGTGATCGACAACCGCCCCGGCGCCGGCGGCAACCTCGCCGCCGAGATCGTCGCGAAGAGCCCGCCCGACGGCTATACCTGGCTCCTCGGCAACAACAGCATCCTCGCAACCAACCAAAGTCTCTACCGCAGGCTCAATTACGATCCGGTCAAGGACTTCGCGCCGGTGGCGCTGGTGGCGGTCCAGCCCAACATCCTCGTCGTGAATCCCGATGTGCCGGCGCAATCGGTGACGGAACTGATTCTTCTTGCCAAAAAAAATCCTGGGAAGCTGAATTACGCGTCATCCGGCAGCGGCGCGGCGGCGCACCTTGCCGGCGAGCTCTTCAAGGCGATGGCGGGCGTCGACATGGTGCACGTGCCTTACAAAGGGGCGCAGCCTGCTCTCGCGGATGTGATCGGCGGTCGCGTGCAGCTCATGTTCGCGACCTCCGCTTCGGTGATTCCCTATATCAAGGCCGGCCGCCTGCGAGCGCTCGCAGTCACCACCGCGCAGCGCCTGGCGGCGCTGCCCGGGCTGCCGACGGTGTCTGAGGCCGCCGTTGCGGGCTTCGAGGCGACGACCTGGCACGGCGTCGTGCTGCCGATTGCGAGCCCGGCGCCGCTCGTCGATCGCCTCAACCGGGAAATAAACCAGGTCTTGAATGAACCCGACTTTCGCGAGCGGCTCGCGGCACTGGGCGCGGAAGTGGCGCCCGGCACGCCGCGCGACTTCGCCGACTACATTGCCCGCGAGATTCCGAAGTGGAGCAAGGTCGTCAGGGACTCGGGCGCGCGGGCCGATTGAACTCCAATGCGTCAAATCCTGCGTAACGGTCGACGATGTAGATCAGGCCTCGGCCATCGACATCCACATCGTTGGTCTGCGGCGCGGCGCCGCCTGCAGCGGGCTGCGGAATGAAATAACCCACTTCGCGCGGCGCCAGCGGATCGGCGACATCGACGATGCGCAATCCGCCCGCGAACCAGGTGCAGTAGACGAGCGTGTCCTGCATGTGCTCCTGGAACTGGTGCGCGCCGAAGCGCCCGGGCGCGGCGCGGCTCCACGGCGAGTCGAGCTCGCTCACTTCGAAAATGGCGAGCGGCTTGATGTGCGCGAGCTCGCTCACGTCGAGCACCCACAGGCAGCCATGCGGACGGCCGCGGCGCCGCTCCATCTCCTCCGCGCTGTGGGCGTGGTCCTCCTCGTCGATCGCCACGGCAATGCGCTTGCCCTCGATCCTGGAGGGCACCGGCATGAAGGTGTGCGAGGGCTCCGGAAACGGCGGATGGTAGTTGTACTCGCCCACTGTGCGCGGCGCGCGGATGTCGGAGATGTCGATCACCCGCAGGCCGGCGTGCCAGCATCCGGCCCATAGCTCGTCGCCGAAGCGCAGCGCGTGGTGCAGCCGGTTGCGGCGTCCGCGCCAGGTCGGCTTCTCGCCGCCCGCAATGTGCTGGCCCGGCATCCACCAGCGCGCAACCTCCAGCGGCGTGGCCGGATTGCGGATGTCGTAGATCACCAGGATGTTGCCGACGAAGCCGTCGATCTCGGTCGAGATGTAGGCGTAGCTCGCGTCCATGTCGAAGCGGTGCACGCCGATGCCGCCGGTCTTCTGGTGCGTGATCAGTTTCGGCTTTGTGCGGTCGGCAATGTCGTAGATCCTGAAGCCGCCCTGGTCGTAGGGCTTGCGCTCGCCCGTCTGCGGCTCGGTGTTCTCGGCCTTGCGCCCGAGCGGACCCTGGTTGCGCTCGTGGTTGACGATCATGAGATCGCCCACCACGCGCGCCTTGTGGCTGTGCGAGGCCGGGTCGTCGAGATGGATCTGCGAAACGAGCCGCGGCTTGCGCGGATCGGAAACATCGACGATGGACGTGCCGAGCCGCTCCTTGTTCGGCAGGTGGCCAAGGTACGCGTACTGGCCGGCAACGTACACCTGGCCCGCGCCCGGCAGCTCGAGCCGCGACAGGCGTTTTACGTTGCGCTCGAGTGGCACGCCGTTTGACATCTGCCCCCCGGACCATACACGCTCTATTTATGTACTACCAGGCGGTCCAGGTACTTCGCGGCATCGCCGCCACCGGCGTCGTGTTCGCCCACGCCGCCGGGTTTTATCCCGTGAACGCTCACGGGGAATGGGATCAGCTGATACTGCTGGGCGCGGGCGGAGTGGACCTGTTCTTCGTGATCAGCGGATTCATCATGGCGAGCATCAGCAGGTTCTTCTCGCACGATCCGATCACGCCCGCCGAGTTCTTCACCCGGCGAATCATTCGCATCGTTCCGCTGTACTGGTTCTATACGACCCTGTTTCTCGCCGCCTACGTTTTGTACGGCTCGCGCCCGGACCTGTGGAACGCGCTCGGCTCCTATCTTTTCGTTCCCTACCCTCGGGCGAACGGCGCGCCGTATCCAGTCGTAGCGGTCGGATGGACCCTCAACCTGGAAATGATGTTCTACCTGGTCTTTGGCTGCTCATTGCTTCTCGATCTCAGATCCCGCGTCGTCTTCGTAACCGGGATCATTCTCGCGTTCAGCGCGTGGGCGCTTCTTCTTCCTGTTTCGCTGTGGTGGGAGCTGTGGTTTGCCAATCCCCTGTACCTGGAATTCCTCTACGGGATGCTGATCGGTTGGCTCACCTTCAACGATTTTCGACTTCCACAATACGCAGCCTGGGCCTGCGTCATTGGCGGGTTTGCCCTGTTTCCGTTGTTCCCCGACGTGCGCGCCCTGAGTTGGGGACTATGCTCCATGTTGATAGTGCTGGGCGCCGTATCCATCAAGCAGAAAATGCCGGCGCTTCTCATTCTGGTCGGCGATGCCTCCTACTCGATCTACCTGTCGCACCTCCTTATCGTCCCGGCCGCACACGCGATCCTGCCCGTCGACGACGCCTCCCTGCGGATTTCGCTAGTGGTCGTCATCTCGGTCGCTGTCGGCGTGCTGGCTTACAAGTGGATCGAGAAACCGCTGCTGCAATTCGTGCGTCGGGCAGCGCTCAGCGTGCCGCGCGAGCCTCGGATGCGATCGCGCTGAGCTCCAGCTTTTGAGTGCCGCGCACCACCGTCAGCCGGCTCGCCCTGCCGATTCGCTCGGCGGTGAGCAGCCGATGGAGGTCATCGATGCCATTAACCGGCTGATCGTCGAAGCTCACGATCAGATCGCCCGGTTGAAGACCGGCCTGGAAGGAAGGTCCACCTGCCTCTACGGACTCCACCCGCACGGCGCGCGCATTGTCGAGCTGGAAGTGCCGTGCTATGCGGCGCGCGAGCGGCAGGTTGGCGCCCGCAATGCCGAGATATCCGCGCCGTACTTTTCCGTCCCGCAGCAGCTGCACGACCACCCACTTCACGGTGTCGATGGCCGTGGCAAAGCAGATTCCCTGCGCGCCGGGGATGATGGCGGTGTTTACGCCGATCACTTCGCCGCGCGAGTCGACGAGAGGGCCGCCTGAATTGCCGGGATTGAGTGCGGCATCCGTTTGCAGCACGTCGTCGATCAAACGCCCGGTTTGCGCGCGCAGGCTGCGGCCAAGAGCGCTCACGACCCCGGCAGTGACCGTGTGCTGAAATCCGTACGGATTGCCTATCGCGATCGCGAGCTGCCCGACCCGGACCCTGCGCGATGAGCCAAGCACCACGGAGGGAATTGCGTTCGCGCCAATGCGCACGACGGCAATGTCGGTATCCGGATCTTCACCGAGGAGGTCGGCGTCACGGCTGTATCCGTCGGCGAATGTTGCCCGGATGCGCCGCGCGCCGTGCACCACGTGGCTATTGGTGAGGATCAGCCCATCGGGCGTAAACGCAAATCCGGACCCGGTTCCGCGACGCGCGTCCGCACCGAGCTCGACTTCGAGATGCGCCACCGCCGGACCGACGCGCTCGGCCGCGCCCACCACCGCCTGGGAATAGGCGTCGAGCAGCTCCGCGTCATCCGGCGCCGCTGGCGCAGCCGGCGCACCGTGTCCGCTTTCGTCGAGGAGGAACTGGGCAGCTAGGTCCATCGTCTTTTCCCCTGGAGCGCCTTAGATGGGGACGCAAAGGAAAAAGTGAAGGCCCCGGAAACGGAGCCTTGCGGTATCTGGCGGAGAGAGAGGGATTCGAACCCTCGATACGGGTTTAAGCCCGTATAACGCCTTAGCAGGGCGCCCCCTTCGGCCACTCGGGCATCTCTCCTGTGCGCGGAATTGTAACCCGCGCTAGAAGGAAAAGATCGACTTCAGGGTCCAGCGGTCGGTTGCGCCGTTCAGACCGCGGCCCAGGCCGACGTTGAAGCCGACAGTCCGTTCGGCGTCGAGCACCAAGTAAAGCGTATGAGACTGCTCGCTGCGCGGCAGCGGGTTGCCCAGGCGACCCAGGTCGGCGTAGTACTCGATGCCGAGCGCCATCCGGTCGCCGACGTTACGGGACAGCTTGAGCGCCGGATGAAACGTGATGACGCCCTTTTCAGAACCCGCGAGATCGGTGCTGATCATCGGGTTGAACGAGATCAGCCATTTTTCGCCGCGATGACCGACGATGGGCCGGATTTCCATCGTGCGCCGCGCCTCCTCGAACCTGCGATGGACGAAGGAGAGCTCACTGTTGACGCCGGCGAAATAGCCGGTGTTTCCCTCGCCGGGGCGAAGCGGCAGCCACTTGAGCCGGAACCTCGGTCCGGCGAAATAGTCGGTGTCTTCGCCGCTGCGCACGAAGGGAAGATAAAGGCCCCAGTCGACGCCCGGCGCGAGACCCCAGGACAGCTCGGGCGTGATGCGCAGGCCGTGACGCGGCGGAACCTCGCCGGGATAGTCGGGCGTCGCGCGGCCGCTCGGCGTGGTATTGACGTGCAGCTCGACGCCGCGCTCACCAGGGGCGTTCAGGTCGTCGGTGTAGACCTGGATCTCGTCCGGCAACGCGCCCAAGGCGTGCGAAAACGCAAAGATTGTTGCTGCGACAAAAAGGCTATTCCTGGTCGAGCTCAAAGGCTTTGTGGAGCACGCGCACGGCGAGCTCGGTGTACTTCTCGTCGACCACCACGGTGATCTTGATCTCGGAGGTCGAGATCATCTGGATGTTGATGCCCTCCTCCGCCAGAGTGCGGAACATCTGCGCGGCAATGCCGACGTGCGAGCGCATGCCCAGGCCGACGATCGACACCTTGGCGATGTGCTCGTCGCCCGTCACGTCGCGGCACTTGATGTGCGGCTGCACCTGGTTCTTCAGGAGCTTCATCGCCTTGGCGTAGTCGCTGCGGTGCACGGTGAACGACAGGTCGGTCATGCCGTCGTGGCCGACGTTCTGCACGATGACGTCGACGTCGATGTTCGCGTCGGCGATCGGCCCGAGAATCGCGTACGCGATGCCGGGACGGTCGGGAACATCGTGCACCGTGATCTTCGCCTCGTTGCGGTTGAACGCGACGCCCGAAATCACTGCCTTCTCCATCGCCATGTGCGGGTCTTCCTCGAAAGTGATCAGCGTGCCCGACTGCGCCTCCTCCTCGACCGGCAGCGCCGGTTCGGTGAGGCTGGAGAGCACGCGCGTCGGTACTTTGTACTTGCCGGCGAATTCCACCGAGCGGATCTGCAGCACCTTGGAGCCGGCGCCCGCCATCTCGAGCATTTCCTCGAAGGTGACGTGGCGCAGGCGCCGCGCTTCGGGCACGAGGCGCGGGTCGGTGGTGTAGACGCCATCGACATCGGTGTAGATGTGGCATTCGTCGGCCTTCAGCGCCGCGGCGAGCGCGACCGCCGAGGTGTCGGAGCCGCCGCGCCCCAGCGTGGTGACGTTGCCCTGGGCGTCGACGCCCTGAAAGCCGGCCACGATCACCACAAATCCTGCCTGGATGTCGGCGCGGATTTTTTGCTCGTCGATCGAGACGATCCGCGCCTTGTTAAAGGCGGAGTCGGAGACGATCTTCACCTGCCAGCCGGTGTAGCTCCTCGCCTTCACGCCCAGATCCATCAGCGCCATCGCGAGCAAGCCGATCGTGACCTGCTCGCCGGTGGAGGCGACCACGTCGAGCTCGCGCGGGTCGGGCAGCGCCTGGATCTCGCGGGCGAGGCCGATCAGGCGGTTGGTCTCGCCGGCCATCGCCGAGGGCACCACCACCAGGTCGTAGCCCGCCGCCTTCCACTTGGCGACGCGGCGCGCGACATTGCGGATGCGCTCGACCGAGCCCATCGAAGTGCCGCCGAATTTTTGAACGATCAGCGCCATGCCACCGGCCGGAAAAAAGTGTTGATTTTACAGGCTGCGTCGAACGGAACACGATAGGATTAAATGGCGACAGACGCTCGAGGTGGCCACGGTGAAAGGAAGCCCCTGCCATGACTACGCACATCGATTCCCTGCAAGATGTCCGCCACGACCTGCTCGACCTGCACCGCGCGCTGGTCGACGCCGAGCGCCGCAACTACGAGCGCGTGCGCGGCCGGTTGGCGGACCGCGACTTCCTCGAGGCGCTGATCAACGATGCGGCCCTCGCCTGGCTGAGCGCCCTGACCGCGCTGATCGTGCGCCTGGACGAGCTGCTCGAGGAAGACAGTCCGGAGCCGCCGAGCGAGCGTGACCATTGCGTCGCGCAGATCCGCAAGCTGCTCAAGCCCGACGCCGCGGGCTCGGACTTCCAGCGCAGGTACGCCGAGGCAATGCAGCAAAGCGCGGACGTCGTGGTGGCGCATGGCAAGACGATTCGCGCCCTGGAGCGGGTGAAAATCAAAGCCTGAGGCCAGCGGCGCCGCAGGCGCGGCTACTTCGCTTTCGCCGAGGGTCGGCAAAGAAACCTGAGACGCAGCTTGAAACGGGCGTACAGTGGTTAGGTGGGTGAAATCTCAGCCTTTCTTGAACGCGTTCTGCAACGCTGTCCCGCCGTGCGCTCGATCTGGCTCATCGGCCCCCGCGCCAACGGGAGTCCCGATGCTTCCAAGTCCGCCGACTGGGACCTGGTGGCCTTCGCAGACGTGCTGACGTTGCAGCGTCTGCGTAAGGCGGCGGATCTTCACAGGGAGGATGTGCATTTTCGCGTCGTCACGGACGGCGATCGATTCGAGGTCGCCTGGGGAAAGCTGCAAAGCTTCGGTTCGCTGATCCGTTGGGGGTGGCGGCAGGCAACCGAAACCGAGGCGTATTACACCGAGGCCCGATGGGCAGGTCCGGTGCAGAACGGCGATGTAGAACGAAATCGGCGCAGGGCCATACGCCTGTGGCAATCGACTGAAAGTAAGGTCCCTTTGTCTTCGGCCAAGGGTGGATAAGAGCGAAGCCATGCGGCCTTTCAGAATTACTCCCAGGCGAAATCCGGCGCGACGACTGTCGCGCGCGCACGCTTTCGAGGCCCAAGGCGTCACTCTCAGGTACCCGGCGCGGAGCTGGAGCGGGGTGCGCCTTAAGGACGGGGCGGTCGTGCTCGCCATCCGGGAGTGCGACGTGCAGGGCGATGACGAAGGATTCAACTGCCTGCTGTGGACCCCGGTCATCGACGGCGCCACGGAGTGGGTGGACCGGCCGAGCAAGCAGGAAAGGCTGGAGCACTGCCGGCTTGCCATCGTGCACGGCGGCGCCGATGGCCTGCTCGTCTGCGGCGAGGCGGCGCTGGTCGAGCCCGATGCCATCCTCGCGCTGCGCGTCGAGAAGCGGCGGGACGAGTATTGGGCAACGTGGGGGTTCGCTGCGCGCACTCAGACGCCCGAGCGTGCCCGCGAAGCGCGATTCGCCAGTTTCTACGAGACTCGAATCGCCGCCTAGGGTTATCAGAAAGTTCAACCGCACACGGCGGGGGAACTGTGATCTTTTCTCATGCATGAGGTGAGAATTCGTCGTTTGTCCTAGCGTCCCCAGAGCACCAAGGTGTTGCATCGCTCGCGACCTCGCGGCGAAGTCAGTAATTAATCGTCCTGAACAACCGCTTGCTTCGTCGTCCGCGCAAACTGAGCCTCCTCCTGGTCGCTAGGGCTGCGGGGACGGCGAGGCATCTAGAGAAATGGGTGGGCGGTGCACGCAGTCCAGGGCGAACTCGTCTCTAGGCCGAAAATCCCTGTTAACAGGGATTTATCCGCTGTTGCGCAGCGCGGCCGCGACGCCGTTGATGGTGAGATGGATGGCACGCACGGTGCGCTCCTCGGTGTCGCCCGCGCGATAGCGACGCAAAAGCTCGACCTGGATGTGGTTAAGCGCATCGAGATAGGCGAAGCGGTCGCGGATGGAGCGCGCGAGCGTCGGGTTGTCGGCGAGGAATTCGTTCGCCTGCGTGATCGCGAAGAGCTGATCGCGCGCCGCATGCCAGTCCGCCTTTAACCGCCCAAACACGCTTTTGCGCAAACCCGGATCGGCGACCAGCTCCGCATAGCGCTGCCCGATACCGAGATCGGTCTTGGCGAGCACCATGTCGAGGTTGGAGAGCATTGCCCGGAAGAACGGCCAGCTCGAGTGCATCGCGCGCAGCTCCTCGAGCGTGCCGCGCCTGGCCGCGAGCCACTGCGACACCGCGGAGCCGAAACCGTACCAGCCCGGCAGCATGATGCGGCACTGGCTCCAGCTGAACACCCAAGGAATGGCGCGCAGATCCTCGAGGTTATGGGAAGGCTTGCGCGACGGGGGGCGGCTGCCGATGTTGAGGCTGGCGATCTCCGAGAACGGCGTCGCCGCACGGAAGTAGTCCATGAATCCTGGCATTTTGACCAGACTCCGGTATTCGCTAAACGCGAGCTGCGAGAGCTCCTCCATGATTTGCACGTGCCGCCCATGGCCGTCCGCGCCTACCGTGCCGATGCTCGCTTCGAGCGTCGCCGCGACCAAGATCTCCAGGTTGTGCCGCCCGTTCTCGGGATCGGCGTATTTGCTCGCGATGACCTCACCCTGCTCCGTGAGACGCAGCGCGCCGTCGACGCTGCCCGCAGGCTGCGACAGGACCGCCTCGTAGCTCGGGCCGCCGCCACGCCCGACCGTGCCGCCGCGGCCGTGGAAAAGGCGCAGGCGCACGCCGCGCGCGCGGCACACGCGCATTAGGTCCGTGGTCGCCTTGTACAGCGTCCAGTTCGAGGCGACGTAGCCGCCGTCCTTGTTGCTGTCCGAGTAGCCGAGCATCACCTCCTGCTCGTCGCCGCGCGCGCGCACCCAGCCACGGTACGACTGCTGCGCCAGCGCCTGCTCCATGATCGCGCCGCAGCGCTGCAGGTCGTCGATCGTCTCGAAGAGCGGGATCACGTCGACCTCCAGGCCATCGGGACGCAGCAGCCCCGCCTCGCGCAGCAGCACGCCGACCTCCAACAAGTCGGAGACCGACTGGCAGTTCGAGATGATGTACTTCGAGACCGTAGCCTTGCCGAAGCGCCTTTGCGCACTCGCTGCCCCTTCGACCACGCCCAGCTCGCGCTCGACGAGCGGCGAATACTTGAGATGCGGCGAGCGCAGCGGCCGCGGTCCGGCAAGCTCTCTTTCCAGGAGACTTACACGGGAATCCTCACTCAATGATGCATAACTTCGCTCTACGCCGGCGCGGCTGAGCAGCTCGCCCACCACCGTGGCGTGCTCGTCCGAGTTCTGCCGCAGGTCGATCGGTGCAAGGTGGAAGCCAAACACGCTCACCTTCCTGCGCAGCTCGCGCAGGCGGCCTTCGGCGAGTGGCCCCGCGCCCTGCCGCTCCAGCCCGCTCGCGATCACGTCGAGCTCCGCGGCCAACTCACCGGCGTTCGGATACGGCCGGAGTTCGGCCACCGGCGCCGGTACTGCATTGAATTCAACCAGCTCCCTGGCTGTGGCCGCGAGCCTGCTATAAATCCCAGACACCACGCGTCGGTACGGCTCGTCGCGCCGATAGGCCGACTCGTCGCCCGAGCGTGCGGCGAGCTCCAGCACCTCGCGCGGCGTTGGCATCAGCCGCGCCGACAATCCCATCTCCCGCCCGAGCGCGTTGACCTCCTCAAGGTAGTGGCCGAGGATGAGCCGCGCCTGCTGCGACACCGCGATCTGGAGCGTCTGCGCGTCTACGTTCGGGTTGCCGTCGCGATCGCCGCCCACCCAGCTGCCGACGGTTAGAAACGGCGGCAGCCACGGCTCGCGCGCAAGCGAAAAATGCACGCGCAGCGCCTCCTCGAGCTCCCGGTACAGGCGCGAAAGCTCGGAAATGAATGTCAGGCGAAAATACGCGAGCGCATTCGAAATTTCGTCCGCCACGGCGAGCTTTGCGAGCCGCAGCATCGCGGTAAGCCAGAGCCTAAGGACCTCCGCGTGGAGCGCCTTGTCGCGGTTGGGGGACGCCGGCAGCGCGATCAGCCGCGCGATCTCGCGCTCGCAGTCGAGAATACTCTGCCGTTGCACCTCTGTGGGATGCGCCGTGAGCACCGGACTTACGCGTGCGCGCTCAAACCATGCCAGGAGCGCATCCTGATGACTGCCCACTTGCTCCAGCGCGAAAGCGAAACTTCCGGGGCGTCGCGGCGAGCCCGCCTCCGCGTGCGCGTGGCGCCGCCGGTTCTGATGTGCGTCTTCCGCGATATTCAGGAGATGCGAGAAATAGCTGAACGCCCGCACCACGTGCAGCGTCTCATCGATGGACAGCGCGTCGAGCTGCGCCTCCAGCTCCGCCTTGACGGCAGCCGCCTCCCCCAGCAACGCCGGGTCTGACTCCGCCCGCCTGAACCGCACCGCGGTCTGACGGATGGTCTCGATTTGTTCGCGCGTCGCCGCTCCCACCTGCTCGCTGATCACATCGCCGAGCAGGCGCCCAAGTAGCCGCCGGTCCTCGCGGAGCAGCTGCTCCTTGTCGTCGCCGGATTGGGCCGCAACCGCGTCCATGCCCCAACTATATGAGCCGGTTCGCATTGGACTGTTTGGCGGAGAGTGAGGGATTCGAACCCCCGAACCCTTGCGGGCTAACGGTTTTCAAGACCGCCGCATTCGACCGCTCTGCCAACTCTCCGCAGCCTTCAGAGGCGGGGATTCTACGCGCCTGGAAACCGGCCTGTAGGCCAACGGCTAGGTTCACCTAAGACGGCTACTTGCTCCCCGCACGGTAGGCCCGGCCGCGCAGCTTGCCACGGGAAATGGCGCCCTTGCGCGAAATGGAGCCGAAATTGAACTTGTTATTGCCGGCGGCTTTGGCCGCCTCCCGCATGCCCTTTTCGGCAATCGTTTCCCGCGCCAGTGCTGCGCCGTATTTTCGCTTCATGGGTATTCCTCTTCTCCTTGAAATTCCGCTTGCGCGCCCGCATTTTAGCTCTAGTCATGCCTCTAACAGCTTGAAACTTGGGGCGGGTTTGGTAGTCTTATGCGCAGGAGGTCCACAACTATGCAACCAGAACTGAAGCCGATCCGCACCGGGGAAGATTCCTTCGGCCGCGGCCGCACCTATGACGCAGCCGAGATCGCGGCTGCAGCGCAGAGCCAGAAGGTCCTGCGCAACACCTACTTGCTGCTCGCGGTGACGATGGTGCCGACGGTGATCGGCGCGTACATCGGCATGGCGAGCGCGGGCGTGATCATGGCGCACCCGATCATCAGCACCTTCGTCATGCTGGCCGCGGTCATCGGCCTGCAGCTCGGCATCGCCGCCAACCGCAACAGCGCGCTCGGCATCGTGCTGCTGCTCCTGATGACCGGGCTGCTCGGCTGGTGGCTCGGGCCGATCCTCAACTTCGCCCTGGAGATGCGCAATGGGGCGGCGCTGGTCGGCTACGCGGCGCTCGGCACCGGCGCGATCTTCCTCGTCATGGGGGCGATCGCGACGACCACCAAGCGCGATTTCAGCTTCATGGGCAAGTTTCTGTTCGTCGGCATGATCGCGCTGCTGATCGCGATGATCGCCAACATGTGGCTGCAGATCCCGGCGCTGGCGCTGACCATCTCGACGCTGGTGATCGTGGTGTTCTCGCTGTTCCTGCTCTACGACCTGAATAGGATCGTGCGCGGCGGTGAGACCAACTATGTGATCGCCACGACCGGCGTCTACATGAGCCTGTTCAACATCTTCGCCAACCTGCTGAATATCCTGCTCATGCTGACCGGCGAACGCGATTGATCGACTGAAAGACCGTTAAAAGGGCGCTTCGGCGCCCTTTTTGTTGCCATGAGCTTTGCCTGCGCCTGCGACTGCCACGCGCACGTCTGCGGGCCGCAAAGCCGCTACCCGTACGCCGCGAACCGGCTCTACACGCCGCATGACGCGCTGCCGGCTGATTTCCGGCACATGCTCGATACGCTGGGCGTCGAGCGCGGCGTGCTGGTGCAGCCGAGCATCTACGGGACCGACAACCGGGCGCTGCTCGACGCCCTCGCGCAGGACCCCGACCGCCTGCGCGGCGTCGCCGTAGTCCCGTTCGACATCGAGGCGCCCGAGATCGAGCGGCTGCACGCCCTCGGGGTGCGCGGCGTGCGGCTCAACATTGTCGACCTCAAGGAAGAAAAGGGGCAGGAAGGCAAGGGGCGGCTGCCGCTCGAGCCGCTCAAGGCTCTCGCCGCACGCATCAAGCCCTTCGGCTGGCACGTCGAGTTTATGATGCACGTCGATGAGTTTCCCGACCTCGACCGGCAATTCGCCGGTTTCCCGGTGGACCTGGTCTTCGGGCACCTGGGTTATGTCTCCACTTCCAAAAACGCCGCAGAACCCGGCTTCCGCGCCCTGCTGCGCCTGATGCGCGAGGGCAAGGCGTGGGTGAAGCTCACCGCACCGTACCGCCTGACGACGGGCGCGATGCCCTACCCCGACGTGCTGCCTTTCGCCCAGGCGCTGGTGGAGACCGCGCCCGAGCGGCTCCTCTGGGGTACCGACTGGCCGCATGTCTTCATCAAGACCGCGCTGCCCGAGGACCGAGCACTGCTCGAGCTCTTCAAACGCTGGGTTCCAGACGAGCGCCTGCAGCGGCGCATCCTGGTCGACAACCCGGCCGCGCTCTACAGGTTTGCGCCGATCCAGTCGGCGATGTAGTCGATCGCGATCTGCCGGTTGTCGGCGAGCGCGTGCGCGCTGCCGCCTTCGTCCGCCGTGAAGATCTTCAGGTGCTTCTTTTGGGAGCCGAGCGCTTCGTGCAGCTTGTGCGCTGACGCAACCGGCACGATGCGGTCGTCGGCGCCGTGGACCACGAGAAACGGAACTTCGATTCTCGGAGCGATGTCGGCCAGCGAAAAAAGCTCGGCCTTGCGGAGGGCGCCGTCGGGGTCATCCAGGCAGCCCATGATCCAGCGGAAGTGGAACGTCGACTGGGCGGTCGAGCCGGGATCGAGCTCCTGCCTGCGCTTCACCTCGCGCTGGAAGGCGGCAAGATCCCAGTGCAGCGCCGAGAACGCCACACCGGCGAGGTAGCGCGTCTCGAATGCGGCGACGCGCGCCGCGTAGTAGCCGCCGAAGCTGTAGCCCATCACCACTACCTTGCGCGGATCGACCTCGGCGCGCGCCGCGACATAGTCGTACGCCGCCCGGCCGGGGACTTCGTAATCGTGGCGCGCGTATAGCTCGCGCAGCCGCAGCGACTCGCCCTGCCCCGGGCCGTCGATCGCGAGCGTGTTCCAGCCGCGCGCCGCGAACTCGAGGCCGGCAAAGAGCACGCTCATCTCCTTGCAATTGTCCATGCCGTCGAAGACCACCACGGTGGGGGCTTTCTTCAGATTGCTTTTAAAGAAAAGCGCCGGAAGCGTGGCGCCGTTTTCGTACGGGACTTCGACGCGCTCCAGTTCCGGATAGCGGCCGGCGAGCCCGGCCTGCTGGCACTGGAGCGCCTTACGGCCGATTTCGCGCTTCTGCTCGCCGGGATAGACGAAGCGCTCGCCGGTGAAGTGGTACATCCCCGCGCGCAGCAGATAGCTCGCCGCCGTCATGCGACTCAGTCCGGCGGCCGTGCGCTCAAGCCGGCTGCCGAGCGCGCACCACTCCTCGCGCCACGCGTCGGGCTCCGCCTGGCGATTCCTCAATCTCTCACAAACGGCATCGATTTCGCCGAGAGCGACGGCCGCGTAGGGCGCCATCGCCTTCGTTACCAGTGCTGCGTTGGACCACGCGAAGTTTCCCGGAAACTCCTCGATCCAACTCATTCGACCTTGATGCCGGCGGTCTTGATCACCTTGCTCCAGCGCGCGAGATCCTCGCGGATCACCGCGGCGAATTGCTCCGGCGTGTTGCCGACCGGCTGCACGCCCAGGCTCGCGAAGCGCTCCTTCACCTGCGGGGTGGCGAGCGCCTTCACTGCGGCTGCGTGCACCTTGGCGACTGCGTCGGCCGGCATGCCGGCGGGCCCGACCAGACCGGTGAAATTGTCGATCTCGAAGTCGCGCATGCCGGCTTCGGCGAACGTTGGCGTATCCGGCAGCGCGCTCTGGCGGCTGCTCGAAGCGACCGCCAGGGCGCGGATCTTGCCCCCGCGCACGTTCGGCACCGTGGAGCTCGCCTGGTCGAACAGCAGATCCACCTGCCCGCCGGCGAGGTCGACGAGCGCCGCGCCGGTCCCTTTATAGGGCACGTGGCTGAACTTCACGCCGGTCATCATCTGGAACAGCTCGCCCACCAGATGATTGGACGAGCCGTTGCCTCCCGAGGCCATGCTGAGCCGCCCGGGATTTTCCTTTGCCAGCTTCACGACGTCCGCCAATGATTGCGCCGGGAGGCCCAGCTTCACCACCAGGACGAAAGGCGTGATCGCGAGATTCGTAATCGGTGCGATGCCCTTGACCGGATCGTACGGCCAGTTCGGGTAAAGATTCGGCGCCACGGCGAGCGAGCTGTTCGAGCCCATCATCAGCGTGTAGCCATCCGCCGGCGAGCCCATCATGGCCTGCGCGCCCACCATCCCTGCGGCTCCCGGACGGTTCTCGACGATCACCGGCCGGCCGAGCGCCTCGCCCAGCGCCGGCGCCACCGTGCGCGCCGTGATGTCCACATTGCCGCCCGGCACGAACGGCACGATGACGCGGATCGGCTTGCTCGGGTAAGGCTGCGCCCAGGCGGTGCCCGCCAGCGCCAGCCACAGGACCGTAATCCATCGTTTCACTTTCATTCTCCTCTATCGCTCGAATACGGCGATGCTTTCGACGTGCGCAGTATGGGGAAACATGTTCGCGACTCCGGCCGCGGCGAGCCGCAAGCCCTTAGTGTGCACCAGAACGCCGGCATCGCGCGCGAGCGTGGCCTGGTCGCAGGAGACGTAGACGATGCGCCGCGGCCACTCATCGGGCAGCGACTTGACGAGCTCGATCGCGCCTTCGCGCGGCGGGTCCAGCAGCAGCTTCTCGAATTTCCCGTAGGCGAAAAGTCCGTTCTCGAAAAGATTCAACACCTCGAATTGAACCACCAGATTATTGGCAGCGGCGTTGCGGCGCGCCGTTTCCACCAGTTCGCGGCTGCCTTCGAAGCCGACCACCTGGGCCCCGCGCGTGGCGATCGGCAGGGAAAAATTCCCCAGGCCGCAGAAGAGATCCGCGATGCGCTCGCCGGATTGCGGGTCGAGCAGCCGCACGGCGCGCGACACCAGGATGCGGTTGACCGCATGGTTGACCTGCGTGAAGTCGGTCGGGGCAAAGCGGATGCGCAGGCCGAATTCCGGCAGCTCGTAATAGAGCTCGCTGCTCTCCGGGTGAAAGGGATGCGCGCTGTCCGGTCCCCGCGGCTGCAACCAGACATGAATATTATTTTCATCGCCGAAGCGGCGCAGGAGCGAAAGATCGTTTTCCGACAACGGCAACAAATGCCGGAAAACCAGCGCTGTCGCGTTGTCGCCGACCGCCACTTCGATCTGCGGCACGCGTTCCCGGATAGACAGCTTTTCCACCAGCTCCTTCATCCCCGGGATGAGCGCCGAGACGTGCGGAGGAAGGACGTGGCATTCGCGCATGTCGGCGACGTGCGTCGAGCGCCGCTCGCGGAAGCCGACCATCACCCCTCCCTTCTTCTCGACGCGGCGCACCGACAGGCGCGCCCTGCGTCGATAGCCCCACTCCTCGCCGTAGACGATGGGCAGGATGGTCTCGGGCGTGACTTTGCCGATGCGCTGCAGATTGTCTTCGAGGCCGCGCTGCTTGGCGGCCATTTGCGTCGCTGCATCGGCATGCTGGGTGGCGCAGCCGCCGCAGACGCCGAAATGCGGGCAGCGCGGCGCGCGGCGGCCGGCGGACTCGGTCAGCACCTCGATGGCTCTGCCTACGTCGAATTTTGCTTTCTTCTGGAAAATCCTGCAGGCGACGCGCTCGCCCGGCAGTGCGCCTTCGACGAACACCACCTTGCCCGCGGGGCTGCGCGCAACGCCACGTCCTTCGGCGTCGAGCGCGTCGATGCTGAGGATCAGGTTTTCCAGAGCGACAGGAACTCGCGCCAGTGCGGCAGGTTCTGTTTCTCCAGGTACGCCTTCAATAAGCTGCATTCCTGGAGGTAGTGCTCTTTGGTCAGCACGCCGCGCTGCAACTGGAAGCGCAGGTACAGGAGGTAGGTATTTGCGCAGTCGGTCTCGCAGTAGTCGCGGATGCGCCGGATCTCGCCGTTGCGGTAGTGCTCCCACACCACGGCGCCGGCCATGCCGAGCTTGCCCGGAAAGCCGGCGAGCCGGGCGACCTCGTCGAGCGGCACGTTGTTGCGCGCCTGGTACATGGCGAGCACGTCCATCAGGTCCAGGTGCCGCGCGTGGTAGCGGTTGACGTAGTTGTTGTACCTGAAGTCGCGGTCGTCCTCGCCCTGGTCCCAGAACTTGGTCGCGCAGCCGCTGCAAAGGAGCGTGCGGTAATTGAGCACCGGGAGGTCGAAGCCGGTGCCGTTCCAGGACACCAGCTGCGGCGTGTATTTCTCGATGCCGTCGAAGAATTTCTGGATGATCGCCGGCTCGTCGCGCTCGGGCTCGGCGATCGAGAAAACCTGGATGTTGTCCTCTTCGCGCAACACGCAACCGATGACGATGATGCGCTGCAGGTGCGGCGGCAGGAAGTCGCTTCCAGTCTGCGTGCGGCGCCTCTGGAAAGCGAGCTCGGCGACGTCGGCGTCGGGCAGTTCGGCGGGCAGCGCCAGGAGAAGCCGAATCGCGCCGATGTCCGGGATTGTTTCGATATCAAACGCCAGAATCGGGATCATCAGTCTGGAAACACCCCGGTAGTGAGGTAGCGGTCGCCCCGATCGCAGATGATCGTCACGATGACCGCATTCTTGAGGTCCTTCGCCACGCGCAGCGCGACGTGCACCGCCCCGCCGGAGGAAATCCCCGCGAAGATGCCTTCCTCGCTCGCCAGGCGCCGCGTCATCTCCTCGGCTTCGGCCTGGCTCACGTATTCCAGCCGGTCGACGCGCTTCCTGTCGTAGATCTTCGGCAGGTAGGCCTCGGGCCACTTGCGGATGCCGGGGATCTGCGAGCCTTCCTCGGGCTGGCAGCCGATGATCTCGATCTTGCTGCTCTTCTCCTTGAAGAAGCGCGAGCACCCCATGATGGTGCCGGTGGTGCCCATGCTGGAGACGAAATGCGTGATCCTGCCTTCGGTGTCGCGCCAGATCTCCGGCCCGGTGCTCTCATAGTGCACCAGCGGGTTGTCGGGGTTGGCGAACTGATCGAGCATCGTCCCCTTTCCCTCGCGCACCATCTTGTCGGCGAGGTCGCGCGCCGCCTCCATGCCGCCTTTCTGCGGCGTAAGGATGATCTCCGCGCCGAAGGCGCGCATCGTCTGGCGCCGCTCCGCCGAGAGGTGCTCCGGCATGATCAGCACGATGCGGTAGCCGCGCGTGGCGGCCGCCATCGCGAGCGCGATGCCGGTATTGCCCGAGGTCGGCTCGATCAGCGTGTCGCCCGGCTTGATGCGGCCGCGGGCTTCAGCGTGGCGAATCATCGAGATCGCCGGCCGGTCCTTCACCGAGCCCGCGGGATTGTTCCCTTCCAGCTTGGCAAGAATGATATTTCTATTTTTGGAATTTTCAGCGCCCGGCAGCCGCTGCAAGCGGACCAGCGGCGTGTTGCCGATGAAATCCTCGATCGTCTGGTTCATTTCTGCTGCAGCGCCTGCACGTAGGCAGCCACACCCTGCTCGACATTCATGAACTTCTTCGTGTAGCCCGCGGCGCGCAGGCGCGACATGTCGGCCTCGGTAAAGCTCTGGTACTTGTCGAGCAGGCCCGCAGGGAACGCAACGTACTCGATGAGCCCCTTGTCGACCAGCTCGCGCACCGGGAGCTGCGTGCCCTGCACCGAGTTGATCACCGCCGCGGCGAGCTGGTTGAAGGTCTGCGCGCGGCCGGTGCCGCAATTGAAGATGCCCGAGAGGTCGCGCCGCTCGAGGAACCAGAGGTTCACTTCCACCACGTCGTCGACGTGGATGAAGTCGCGGCGCTGCTCGCCGTTGCCGTAGCCGCCCGAGCCGGCGAAGAGCTTCACTCTGCCGAGCTCGAGGAGCTGCCGGTAGGCGTGAAACGCGACCGACGCCATGCGGCCCTTGTGCGCCTCGTTCGGGCCGTAGACATTGAAATAGCGAAAGCCCGCGATCTGCGCGGTGCGCGACGCGAGGCGCTCGCGCACCACCTGGTCGAAGAGGAACTTGGAATAGCCGTAGACGTTCAGCGGCCGCTCGCAGCTGCGCTCCTCGCGGAACTCGGGGCCCGCGCCGTACACCGAGGCCGACGACGCGTAGAGCAGCGGCACTTCCTCTTCCTGGCACCACTCGAGCAGCGTCTTCGAGTAGCGGTAGTTGTTGTCCATCATGTAGCGGCCGTCGGTCTCCATGGTGTCGGAACACGCGCCCTGGTGGAGGACGGCTTCGACCGCGCCTTCGAACTGGTATAGCTTGGCGATGAACTCGGCCTGGTCGACGTAATCGGCGATGTCGTAGCCGGCGAGGTTCCTTACTTTGTCCGCCTGCTGCAGGTTGTCGACGGCGATGACGTCGGACACGCCATGCCGGTTGAGCGCCTCGACCAGCTTCGAGCCGATGAAGCCTGCGGCGCCGGTGACCACGTAGTACATCATTTCCTTCCGAATATTTCCTCGAGGGTAACCACCGCGGTGCCGAATTTCGTGACCTTGATGCCGCCCGCACGGTTAGCGATGCGCACCGCGGATTCCAGAGCTTCGCCGGCGGCAAGCATCACCGCAAGCGTAGCGATCACCGTGTCGCCTGCCCCCGTGACGTCGGACACCTCGCGCCTTTCCGCCTTTACATGAAATGTTTTCTTGTTTCTAAAAACAGTCATCCCGTCCTCGCCCCGTGTCAGCAGCAGCGCCTCCAGCCGCAGCTCGGCGCGCAGGCGCTGCGCGCGCGTTTCCAGGTCTTTCTCGTCCTTCCAGCTGCCAACCACCTCGCGCAGCTCCTTCAGATTGGGCGTCACCATCGTTGCGCCCTTGTAGAGCGAATAGTCGTCACCCTTGGGATCGACGAGCACATGCTTGCCCGCCTTGCGCCCCTCGCGGATCATGGTCGCCACGTGTGCGAGGCCGCCCTTGCCGTAATCGGACAGCAGGAGGACGTCGCAGTCGGGCAGCGCGCTTCTGAAGTCGGCGAGCTTGGAGGAGAGCACTTCGCTCGACGGGGCGGATTCCATGTCGATGCGCAGAAGTTGCTGGCGCCTGCCGATGACGCGCAGCTTCTGCGTGGTGTGAACCCGGCGGTCGTGCTGCAGCCTTGCATCGACGCCTTCCTTCTTCAGCAGCTTCTCCAGCCGCTTGCCCGGCTCATCGCGTCCCACCACCGACAAAAGGAGCGTGCGGGCGCCGAGCTTGGCACAGTTGGCCGCCACGTTGGCGGCGCCGCCCAAGCGGTATTCCTCCTCCTTGAACAGCAGCACCGGCACCGGCGCCTCGGGCGAAATGCGCGAGGCATCGCCATACCAGTAGCAGTCGAGCATCACGTCGCCCACCACCAGCACCCGGGCCTTCGAGGTGTCAGGCGCTTTCAAGACTTCCTTCCTATCGGGAAATACTCAAGGCCCTGCGCCCGCACGGCAGCCGGGTCGTAAAGGTTGCGGCCGTCGAAGATGGCGGGCGTCTTCAACTTTCCCTTGATGGCGGCGAAATCCGGGCTGCGGAACTCCTGCCACTCGGTGACGATGGCAAGCGCATCGGCGCCGTCGAGCGCTTCCATGGCGCTATCCACGATCTTCACCTTTTCGTTTTTCTCAAACAGCTTCCCGGCCTCCCCGCCTGCAGCCGGGTCATAAGCGTGCACACTGGCGCCGGCCGCGGTGAGGTCCTGGATCAGCGTGAGGCTCGGCGCCTCGCGCAGATCGTCGGTATTGGCCTTGAAGGCGAGGCCCCAGAGTGCGATTGTTTTTCCAGAAAGAGTGCCAAACCGCCTCTGGATCTTGCCGGCGAGCACGTGCTTCTGCGCCTCGTTGACCGCTTCGACCGCGGCAAGCAGTTTCAAGGGCTTGCCGGCGTCGTCCGCGCTGCGCTGCAGCGCCTTCACGTCTTTGGGAAAGCATGAGCCGCCGAAGCCGACGCCGGGGTACAGGAACTGGTAGCCAATGCGCGGATCCGAGCCGATGCCGCGGCGTACTTCCTCGATGTCGGCGCCGATCGCCTCGGCAAGGTTCGCGACCTCGTTCATGAAGGAAATCCGGGTGGCGAGCATCGAGTTGGCGGCGTACTTCGTGAGCTCGGCCGAGCGCACGCCCATCACGATGACGCGCTCGCGGTTGCGCTGGAACGGCGCGTAGAGCTGGCGCAGCAGCGCGATCGCGCGCGAGTCGTCCGAGCCGATGATGATGCGGTCCGGGCGCATGAAGTCCTCGACCGCCGCGCCTTCCTTCAGGAATTCGGGGTTCGACACCACGGTGAAGTCGCTGCCGGTGCCGCGCTTCTTCAATTCCTGGATGATGGCTTCCTTGACTTTGTCCGCGGTGCCGACCGGAACCGTGGACTTGGTGACCACCACCTTGTAGCCCTGCATGTGGCGCCCGATGGCGCGCGCCGCCGCGACCACGTGCTGCAGGTCGGCCGAGCCGTCCTCGCCGGGCGGCGTGCCCACCGCGATGAGCTGCAGCTCGCCGTGCGCCACGCTCGCCGCGACGTCGGTGGAGAAGCGCAGCCGCCCCGCCTCGCGGTTGCGCTTCACGACCGGCTCGAGGCCGGGCTCGAAGATGGGAATTTCGCCCTTGTTCAGCCGCGCGATCTTGTTTTCGTCGACATCGAGGCAGAAAACGGTGTTGCCCGCATCCGCGAGGCAGGCGCCGGTCACCAGTCCCACATAGCCCGTCCCTATGACAGTGACATTCATGGAGCCAGATCGAATTCCTCAGTTCGGCGCGGCGGGTAGGTTTCCCATCCGCCGCAGGCCGGGCAATGCCAGTGGAACTGGCGCGCCTTGAAGCCGCAGTTCTCACAGCGGTAGCGCGCGAGGCGCCGGGTGTGTCCGTGCACGAGATTGCGTACCAGCTCCAGATCGCGCCGCTTGTCGGGCGAGCTCGCGGCGATGATCTGCGCTTCAAGCAGGCGGTCGAGGCCGAGCAGGGTCGGGTTGCGACGAAGTTCGTCGCGCACCAGCGTGTACGCCTCCTCGGCGCCCTTCTCTTCCAGCGTCTGCTGGAATACGGTGTCGAGCAGGTCGAGCGAAGGATAGCGCTCGAGATAGCCGGCGAGCAGCCTCAAGCCGTCCTCGCCGCGTCCGGCCATGCCATGCGCTTCGAGAAGCCGCTGCGCCGCCAGCGCGATGTAGGCCGGGTTCTGCGACTCGATCCGCTTCCAGTGCTCGATGGCGCCATTCAGGTTATTGGAGCTTCTGTCCAGATCTCCGAGCTGCAGGCTGGCGCGCACGCATTTGCGGTTGGCCTCGAGGGCCGCCTCCAGATGCCGGTGCGCCGCGTCCGGGCGCGATTGCGCCGCCTCGGAGGCCGCCAGCTCGCACAGGTACTGCGCCACGTCGCGGCTGCGCGACTCGCCCGATTCGCTGGCCAGGCGGCGCGCCATCTCGATCGCCCGCCCCCAGTCCTTCTCCTGCTCGTAGATCTCGAGCAGATGCGAGCGCGCGCTGGCGGCATGCGGCCCGTCGGAGAGCCGCTTGAACACCTCTTCGGCGCGGTCGAGGATCCCGGCCTTGAGGTAGTCCTGGCCGAGCTCGGCGAGCGCGATCACCTTTTGCTCCGCGGCCAGATCGGGGCGCTCGAGCAGGTTCTGGTGCATGCGAATCGCGCGGTCATACTCGCCCCGCCGCCGGAACAGGCTCCCCAGCGCGAAGTGCAGCTCGATCGTCTCCGGGTCGACCTTGACCACCTCGATGAACGCCTCGATCGCCTTGTCGGGCTGCTCGTTGAGCAGGAAGTTCAGTCCCTTGAAGTAGGAGCGCGGCAGCGCGCGCGACTCGGAGACGATCTGCTTGATGTCGATGCGCGCCGCGAGCCAGCCCAGGCCGAAGAACAGCGGAAAGCCGAGCAGCCACCAGAAATCGAACTCCATCGCTAGATGCCCGGTACCGGCGGCGCCGGCGGTTCGACCGAAGATACCTGTTTCTTGAGAACTGCAATCTGCCTTCGTTGCCTGGCGAGCGGCATGAGAAGCGCTAGTACGCCGAACAGCGCGCCGGCGGCGAAGAAGCCGAACAGCACCAGCACCAGCGGCGCCTCCAGCGCGAGGTCGAAATAGAAGCGCAGCGTCACCGGCTCGACGTTCTTCGCCGCGAACGCCACCAGCAGCAGGAAAGCGACTAGGCGGATCGCCCAGGTGACGATGCGCATGGCGCCGCCAGCTTCGCAGCCGCCTTAGCGCACGGGCTGCGAGGCGCGCTGCGGCGGCGCGGCCGGGGCTGCGGGGGTCGCACCGTCGACCCGCTCGCGCAACTCCTTGCCGGCCTTGAAGTGCGGCACGTATTTCTCGGGCACCTGCACCTTCTCGCCCGACTTCGGATTGCGGCCGGTGCGCGGCGGCCGGTAGTTGAGCCCGAAGCTGCCGAAGCCGCGGATCTCGATGCGGTTGCCGGCGAGCAGCGCCTGCGTCATCGCGTCGAGAATCATCTTGACCGCGTATTCGGCGTCCTTCGCGACCAGCTGCGGATAGCGCTGGGCGAGGCGCGCGATCAGTTCCGACTTGGTCATGGCGACCCTTTCCCCCTTGGTGGCTTTCCCCGCTTATTGCTGCGGGTTCGATCCGCTTTTGTCGAGTTTCGCGCGCAGCAATGCGCCCAGGTTCGTCGAACCCGAGCTCGCCGCCGCCTGCTCGGTGCGCAGCTGCTTCATCGCCTCGGTCTCCTCGGACAGGTCCTTGGCTTTCACCGACAGGTTGATCGAGCGGTTCTTGCGGTCGACGTTGATGATCATCGCCTGCACCGCATCGCCCTCCTTGAGGTGAGTGCGCAGGTCTTCGATGCGGTCGCGCGAGAACTCGGAGGCGCGCAAATAGCCCTCGACCTCGCCGGAGATGGTAACGATGGCGCCCTTGGCGTCGACCGACTTCACCGTGCCGCTCACCACGCTGTTCTTCTCGTGGCTGGCGATGAAGTTGGTAAACGGGTCGCCTTCCAGCTGCTTCACGCCGAGCGAAATGCGCTCGCGCTCGACGTCGATCGACAGCACCACCGCCTCGATTTCCTCGCCCTTCTTGAAGTTCTTCACCGCTTCCTCGCCGGCCGCCGACCAGGACAGGTCGGACAGGTGCACCAGGCCGTCGATGCCGCCCGGCAGGCCGACGAACACGCCGAAATCGGTGATCGACTTGATCTGGCCCTTCACGCGGTCGCCCTTCTTGTACTCGCGCGCGAAGTCTTCCCACGGGTTGGGCATGCACTGCTTCATGCCGAGCGAGATGCGCCGGCGCTCCTCGTCGATCTCGAGGATCATCACCTCGACCTCGTCGCCGACCTGCACCACCTTGGAGGGATGCACGTTCTTGTTGGTCCAGTCCATCTCGGAAACGTGGACCAGGCCTTCGATGCCCGACTCGACCTCGACGAACGCGCCGTAATCGGTGAGGTTGGTGACCTTGCCGAACAGGCGCGTGCCCTGCGGATAGCGCCGCGCGATGCCCACCCAGGGATCCTCGCCGAGCTGCTTCAGGCCGAGCGAAACGCGGTTCTTCTCGGCGTCGAACTTCAGGACTTTGGCGGTCACCTCGTCGCCGACATTGAGCACCTCGGAAGGATGCTTCACGCGGCGCCAGGCGAGGTCGGTGATGTGGAGCAGCCCGTCGATGCCGCCCAGGTCGACGAACGCGCCGTAATCGGTGATGTTCTTGACGATGCCCTTCACCGTCGCGCCTTCCTGCAGCGTGGAGAGCAGCTGCTCGCGCTCGGCGCCGGCGGTTTCCTCGAGCACGGCACGGCGCGACACGACCACGTTGTTGCGCTTGCGGTCGAGCTTGATCACCTTGAAGTCCATCTGCTTGCCCTCGTAGGGCGTGGTGTCCTTCACCGGGCGCAGGTCGACCAGCGACCCCGGGAGGAACGCGCGGATGCCTTTGGTCATCACGGTGAGGCCGCCCTTCACCTTGCCGGTGATGACGCCCTGCACCTTCTCGCCGGTCTCGAGCGCTTTCTCGAGCTCGAGCCATGCGGCCATGCGCTTCGCCTTGTCGCGGGACAGGCGCGTCGCGCCATAACCGTCTTCAAGGGCTTCGATGGAAACGCTGACAAAGTCGCCGGGCTTCACTTCCACCTGCCCGGCGTCGTTGCGGAATTCTTCTACGGCGATGATGCTCTCCGACTTCAGCCCCGCGTTCACCACCACGAAGTTCTCGTCGACACTGACGACCTCGGCGGTGATGACTTCGCCGATGCGCATCTCCTTGCGGTTGAGGCTTTCCTCGAAAAGCGCCGCAAACGATTCGCCGGCGCTGGACGTTAGGTTCGAGGTCGGAGCTGGGGAAATACTGGCCATGTAGGAAAAAACCTTTTCAAGCCGCAGGCTTGCGCTGAACCCTGCGGGTCACGTTAATGAACGGCCTCTCTCAGCGAGGGCCACCTGTCCTTTCGCGGTACCAGCGGACGATCAGCTCGGCCACGGCGTCGATCGAAAGCGCTGAAGAATCGAGCACTTGCGAATCCGGCGCGGGAACCAGGGGCGCGACCGTGCGCTTTCTGTCGCGCGCGTCCCGTTCCGCCAAATCCCGGGAAAGGGAGCGAAGATTAGCAGGGATTCCTTTGTCGATCAACTGCTTATACCGCCGCTGGGCCCGGACTGCGGGACTCGCTGTCAAGAACACCTTGAGGGTCGCATCGGGAAAAACAACAGTCCCAGATCGGAAG